>Ga0351862_1013_pt1 | contig 49421 bp, 41 predicted proteins | sample BONcelFGM3001F10_FD_206787 | JGI IMG/M metagenome (GOLD analysis project Ga0351862, IMG submission 206787) | Enriched cells from coal bed in the Powder River Basin, Montana, United States - BONCAT cells FGM rep2 HSBNCT.FGM.300.1.F10 ...
AAAGGACTTGACACTACCTGCTCAGGCACTCGACCCGAACATATTCAGTCAGGTTAACTTTAACCCCTTGATGGGCGGCAAACACTATGTATATATCATGAGGCATGATTATTACAAATTTGCTCAGCAAACCCTTTCTTTTGAGTTCAAATCGCCAGCCTACGATGCCGGACGTTATGCACACAGTGTGCTGGATACGATTTTCGACACTCAATTCCCATTCATCACTAACTATCTCTTCTCACAGATTATGTATGTTGGAATGCCAATGGGTGTTAAAGGTCAGGAATGGCTGTCAAACGAAGTAACCATAAAGATCAGGGTAGCCAAACCCTATCAGCGGCATTATTCGACCCAACCTCTTGATACCGTTCCTCCATCACTTGAAGTAAATGGTTTCTATCCAAAATATGCTTTCTCGACCAAGGGAATCGCCACCCAGTTCAGAGATACGAAAAAACTTCAGAACGACCTTGATCTGGTAAATGTGGTACCAAATCCATATTATGCCTACTCGGACTATGAGCGGAACGCACTCGACAACAGGATCAAAATTACTAATCTGCCCGAAAAATGCGTGGTTACAATCTACAACATGAGTGGAACGAAAATAAGGCAATTCAAGAAAGACGAGGATAAAACATCCATTGACTGGGATTTGAAAAATTTTGCAGGTGTTCCTATTTCTAGTGGGATATACCTGATCCATATCAAAAACGAGGATGGAGAACGTATTATCAAATGGTTTGGCTCTATGCGACCCATTGACCTGAACACTTTCTAATATTCAATGAACTGAGAATCTGAAATACCAATGAATATGAAGACTTTATACAGATATCTGATCATAGCCGCGCTTACAGTGGCCACTATTGCCCCTCAACTCGTGCTGGCAGGCAACAAGGACAGGTCGGGACAGGCCGGAGCATCTGAACTGCTGATCAATCCGTGGGGCAGAAGCACCGGGTGGGGAAATGCAGGAATGGCCAGAATCAAAGGCCTGGAAGGAATCTGGGGCAATGTTGCAGGAACTGCATTTACCAAAAAAACCGAAGCCATATTTGCACACACCAATTGGCTAAAAGGCTCCGATGTGAACATTTTTGCTTTCGGTTTTACTCAGAAGGTTGGCGAAACAGGCGCACTAGGACTTGGCATAATGTCCATGAATTTTGGAGAAATCCCTATCACCACAGCCAGTTATCCTGACGGTGGTCTGGGAACCTTTTCACCAAACCTCCTCAACATCAACATGTCTTATGCAAAGGCATTTTCCAACAGCATCTACGCAGGGTTTGTGCTCAAACTCATCTCCGAAAGTATTTCGGACGTGAGCGCTCAAGGTGTTGCCATTGATGCAGGGATCCAATACCTAACCGGTGAAAAAGAGAACATTCATTTCGGGATTACCTTGAAAAACATCGGGCCTACGATGAAGTTCTCAGGCGATGGACTTTCCTTGAGAGCGTTCATTCCAGGTCAGGAAACACAATTTACGGTTGAGCAACGTTCAGAAGCTTTTGAACTACCCACACAGTTGATCATCGGAACCGCTTATGATTTCCTGTTTCCTGATGACTATCGTTTTACACTTGCCGGTAATTTCACATCCAATTCCTTTACCAACGACCAAATCACCATTGGAGGCGAATTCAGCCTTAAAGACTATGTGATGCTCCGTGCAGGGTACACTTATGAAGATGGTATTTGGAATGATATCCAAGAAGCTGAAAAAATTAATGTGTCCAAAGGACTGAGTGCCGGTATCTCGGTACAGGTGCCCCTGAATAAGGCCAATGGTTCAAGTTTTGCCATTGACTATTCATATCGTGATACAGATCATTTCAGCGGAAACCATACAATCGGAGCACGCATTAGTTTCTAATGCTCTTGCTTTTATAAAATATTTATATCTTTGTCCACTGAAAAGGCCCTTAATCTCTTAAGGGTCTTTTTATCTTATGTTTTTAAACCCGACACATCATGTCCGAAACAAAGTATTTTACCGAAGAAGGCCTGCAAAAGCTCAAAGACGAGTTGGATGAACTGATCGCGAAAGAAAGGCCACGTATTTCACAAATGATCGCAGAAGCCCGCGATAAGGGTGACCTTTCGGAAAATGCAGAGTATGATGCCGCTAAAGACGCACAAGCCATGCTCGAGCTGAAAATATCACAATTGCAGGACCTGCTCATCAGTGCCAGAGTGCTGGATGAATCCAAAATGGATATGTCGAAAGTACTGCTGTTGTCTAAAGTTACCATCAAAAATCTCAAAAATGGTTCGAGTATGACCTATACACTTGTCCCGGAAAAAGAAGCTGACCTGAAAAGTGGCAGAATTTCTGTCAACTCACCCATTGCTAAAGGACTTCTGGGAAAATCAGTAGGCGACCAGGTCGAAATTGCCGTACCTGCCGGGAAAATGACTTTCGAGATCATTCACATTGGACGTTAAGACCCTCTTTAACAACCAAATTGTTATGCCAAGTATTTTTTCGAAAATTGTCGCAGGCGAAATCCCCTGCTACCGCATTGCCGAAGATGATCGTTTCTTAGCCTTCCTCGACATAAACCCGCTGGCTAAAGGACATACCCTTGTTATCCCAAAACATGAGACAGATTATATTTTTGACATCGGGGATGAAGAATTATCAGCCATGATTGTTTTCGCCAAAAAAGTTGGATTAGCCATTGGAAAAGTTATCCCCTGCCAGAAAGTAGGTCTTACTGTGATCGGGCTCGAAGTTCCCCACGCACACATCCACCTGATCCCGATCAACAGCATCTTCGACATGGATTTTAAGCAGCCAAAGTTAACATTCAGTCCGGAAGAGTTCCGCGACATCACCGATAAAATCAGCAGCCAAATCGCCTGATTTTTAACGTGAAGAATTGTTATTGGTGTTTACATAAACCCCTTCCCCTTCGTTTCAATAAGCCCTTTCGTCCCTGCCTTCAATAAAATTTATGAATGAGCGGTTCACCACTTTGTTGCCTCCCGGTGTAGGATAATTTCCGGTAAAATACCAATCACCTGTATGGTGTGGTATGGCCTGATGCAGATTTTCAATTGATTGGTACACAACGCTAACTTTCGCCCTGATTTCGGGTGAGGTAACCATTCGTGCAATTCTTTCCGAAATCTGTTTGGCAGTGAATGGTTTATATATTTCCTTTACATGATTAACCATCATTTCCTTAGGGAGATTCTCCTGAGCCTTACACTTATTATATACCTCATTGATAACATGCTCCTGATGAGTTTCTTTAAGAAGTTCCATTGTTGCCCTGAAAGCAACAAAATCGCTCAGTTTGGCCATGTCAATACCATAACAATCAGGATACCGGATCTGGGGTGCAGAGGAAGCGATGACGATGTGCTTTGGTGAAAGACGATCCAGAATCCGTATGATACTGTTTCTTAGGGTAGTGCCGCGCACTATTGAATCATCAACAACAACAAGTGTATCAATACCTTTGCGAATCACACCATAGGTCACATCATAGATATGGGCTACCAGATCGTCACGTTGGCTGTCCTGCGTGATAAAGGTACGAAGCTTCATGTCTTTAACGGCAATATCTTCGGCACGAAGGCGTATGTCAAAAATCTCGTTGAGTTTTTCTTCGGTGATATCAGATCCAAGTGCCAGAATTCGCTCTTTCTTCACCTGCAGGCAATACCTGTTCAGTTCCTGAACCAACCCCCTGAATGCTACTGACGCTGTGTTTGGTATGTATGAAAAAACTGTGTCGCGCAGGTTATGGTCAATTTCGTCGAGAATCTGTGGAACAAGCAAACGACCCAAACTTTTACGCTCATGATAGATTTCCGAATCGGTTCCCCTTGAAAAGTAAATACGCTCGAATGAGCAGGATTTTCGCTCCATCGGAATGCTGCACTTCATTTCTTTCCAGCTTCCGTCTTTCTTGATAATTAAGGCATAGCCCGGCTTTATCTCTTTGATGGCTGAAACATCAACCCCCAGGGCGGTCTGAATGGGTGGTCTTTCGCTTGTAGCTACCACAACCTCTTCATCGGCATAATAATAGGCTGGTCTGATTCCTGAAGGGTCGCGCAACACAAAAGCATCACCATGACCCAGCATTCCTGTGATCACATAGCCGCCATCCCAGTTTTGTGAACTTTCCTGAAGTATCCGCTGAACATCCATTTCGCGTGCTATCTGCAGGCTTATCTCACGTTTGCTCATTCCACGCGAGCGAAACCGCTGATATATCCTTTCGTTTTCTTCGTCGAGAAAATGACCGATTTTTTCCAGTACTGTGATGGTGTCAGAAGTTTCAACAGGATACTGGCCCAGTTCGACCAATTTATTAAACAGTTCATCCACATTGGTCATGTTGAAATTGCCTGCAAGCACAAGGTTTCGCGTCATCCAGTTGTTGGCCCTGACGAAAGGGTGAAGGCTGCTGATATCGTTTTTGCCAAAAGTCCCATAGCGAAGATGTCCGATAAACAGTTCGCCTGTAAACTCAAGGTTCTCTTTCAGCCAGTTAACATCATTTAACCGTGACGGATTTTTTTCTTTTAGCTCATGAAAAGGCTCATAAGCTTTACTGAAAATGTCTTTGATTGGTGTTGAGGAATTGGATCGGTTTAGGTCAATATACTTGCTTCCGGGTTTCAGATCGAATTTTATCCCCGCTATTCCGGCCCCATCCTGTCCCCTGTTGTGCTGCTTCTGCATCATAAGGTGCAGCTTTTGCAACCCATAAATGGTGCTGCCATATTTGGCCAGGTAATACTCAAGGGGCTTAAGTAACCGAACGAGGACAATGCCACACTCGTGTTTAACCTGGTCGCTCATGACGTTTGGCTTTGTTTCACAAATTGGTATATTTGCCTGACGACAAGGCGCAAAAGTAACTAAAAAAACAGGATGATAACAATAAGAAAAGCCCGCCCGGATGATTGGGAAACAATTACTTATTTTCAGTTACGAATGGCTTCAGAAACAGAGGGAATCCAACTCGACCACGCTGTTCTAAGTGAAGGTGTAAGATCGGTTTTTGCGCAACCATCAAAAGGATTCTATCTGGTAGCTGAAAACGAAAATCAAATTCTGGGTTCGCTGATGGTTACTTTTGAATGGAGTGACTGGCGCAACAGGCAGATATATTGGATTCAATCAGTTTATGTGCTTCCAAATTTCCGCAATCAAGGCATCTACCGTTCCCTATACAATTATGTGGTTTCGCTTGCCGAACAATCTGATGAGGTGGGTGGAATCAGACTCTATGTTGACAGGTCGAACCTCTCAGCACAGCAGGTTTATTCCCGACTTGGAATGAACGGCGAACACTATCAGGTTTTTGAATGGATGAAACCTTAAGCTTCAATGGTTCTTTCTGAATGATCGTTTTCAATACAGCCTGAATGCGGTGCTCACATAATCCTTTGATTGCAGGTGATGGCTTGCACTTCAGTTAATTAATTCAACTATTTTTGTTGCTAAACAAGATCACATGGGAAAAAAGACCAGGATTCCGCATACTTATGTCATCGTTTTCTTTATTATTATATTGGCCGCTGTCCTTACCTGGGTTGTCCCTCCTGGAAAGTACGTACGCATTGAAAAGCTTAATGAAGGAGCAAGCACAACAGAACTAAAATTTTTTTTTAAAGACCAAATTCCCGAACCCTTTCGTCAGGATTTCAAGTCTTCTCCGCAAACGTGGCAGGTATTTGCGGCCCTGTTCAATGGGTTTGTCAAACAAAGCAACATCATAATCTTCATATTGATGATCGGTGGAGCCTTCTGGATTCTGAACCAAAGTAGGGCAATTGATGCGGGAATTTTTGCTTTTCTGAAGTTTACCCGAAATCTGGGGCGGTACAAGCTACTGAAACACATAGGTGTGGACAATATTGTAATTGTACTCATCATGTTAATGTTCAGTGCTTTTGGAGCAATATTCGGCATGAGTGAGGAAACCATTGCTTTTGCGATTATACTCGTTCCCCTGGCTATTTCCATGGGTTACGACTCCATTGTTGGTGTTTGCATGGTATATGTTGCGGCCCATCTCGGCTTTGCCGGCGCCATTCTGAACCCGTTCACGGTCGGAATCGCACAGGGATTATCTGAAATCCCTTTGTTTTCAGGAATAGAATACCGCATTTTTGCCTGGGTAATGATCAATCTGACAGGTTTTTACTTTGTTCTGCGCTATGCACGCAAAATCAGAATAAACCCAATGAAATCAACTGTTTGGGAGGAAGACGCTTATTGGAGAAGCCATTCCGCCATTGATGCTGCCGACATACAGTATAACAGGCCCCGCATGGCCTGGATCGTTTATTCGGTACTAATAGTTGCACTGTTTGTTTTCTCAATAATTTTCCCCATTTCAGAGTTAAAAATCGGGAATAGTACTTTTAAAATGGCTATCCTGCCAATTACTTCATTTCTGTTTGCACTTACGGGTTATCTTTCACTCAGAAAGACAGTTCATTACTTTATTCTTCTTTTGCTCGCCTTCACAATAATCTATCTGATTGTGGGTGTTATGGCGTATAACTGGTATGTGATGGAGATTGCCACCTTATTTCTGGTAATGGGCATCAGCAGTGGTCTTGCTATCAGTAAATCAGCCAATGATATTGCAAAACTTTTTCTCGAAGGGGTTAACGATATCATGTCGGCGGCAGTGATTGTTGGCCTTGCAGGCGGTATCATTGTTATCCTCGAAGACGGCGGCACAATTGACCCTATCCTGTTTTATCTTTCGAAGGCAATGGGCAATTTTGGCGACATTGCTTCGGTAGGAATCATGTATGGCATTCAAACCATTCTCAATATTGTAATACCTTCAGGATCGGCCAAAGCAGCCATCACCATGCCTATTATGGCCCCTTTCAGCGATCTGATCGGGGTTTCGCGTCAGGCTACTGTGGTTGCCTTTCAGTTTGGCGATGGTTTTACCAATATGATCACACCTACTTCAGGCGTACTGATCGCTGTCTTAGGAGTTGCCAGGATTCCCTACCAGAAATGGGTGAGATGGGTTTGGCCATTGATACTGAGCTTGCTCGTTCTGGGATTTTTACTGCTGATTCCAACAGTTACTATGACATTAAACGGGTTTTAAAAATGAATAAATAAATGAAGTCAATACTTTCGATTGGCTGGTTTATATTGTACATTTGACGAAAGAACCAATTAACCCATGAATACTGTGTGGAAAACGGCCAAAAGATCAATTGTGCGACCGTTACTTCCCTTGATTATGTGGCTGCTTTTCATTCATCCTGCCATATCGGGTGACAAGATCCGTTTTCAGTCATTAGACACAGACAAGGGTCTGTCGCATAGTCTTGTTAAGGCTATGGTTATGGATGATTTTGGTATGTTGTGGGTTGCCACCGAAAATGGTCTTAATCAATACGATAGTTATCGTTTCAAAGTCTTTCGCAACCATCCTGATATTTCTTCGTCTCTTCCCGACAATTTTGTGATCTCTCTGGTGCACTCCCGGGCGCACGGAATTCTGGCGGGGCTGCGCAGCGGAAAACTGGCAAAGTATGATTATGTGCATGAGAAATTTGAACCTATTAGTTTTTCTGAAGAAATTAATATCGCTTTTTCGTCCTCTGAACCTGATTTTCTGTACGAAGATCGGACAGGAATTTTATGGGTTGCTTCAACCAACGGGCTTTTTGCGTGTGATTTGTCCGAAAATAAAGCGTGGCACTTTCACCCGGAGAACAGCGGTTTAAAAACCCAATACATCAAGCATATATTTGAAGACCAAAGCAACAGAATGTGGATAGCCACTGATGCAGGACTCTCGGAGGTGCTGAACTATGAAAACCCTTCAGCGGCCACTATAAGCTCTTTCGACCCATCCGTACTGCCCAGTTCTTATATGAAAAGAATTGTTGCAGACAACTATGGACAACTATGGGTGGGAACTGATGGAGGTCTTACCCGTTTCGACCCTGCAACAGGGTCTTTTCACGAAACCTACATGCATCATCCCGAAAATCGTGAAAGTTTATCGAACAACTACATAAAGGCAATGATCACTGACCGCCAGGGACTTATCTGGATCGGCCACGACCTTGGGGTTTCGGTATTTGACCCGGCCCACAAGGTTTTTGTAAATTATAGCGCAGACTTTGACAACAAATATGGTTTGACGAATAATTATGTAAAATGCCTGCTTGAAGATGAAAACGGAATTATCTGGATAGGCACCGACAACGGAATTAGTTTTTACGATCCCATAAAAGAATCGTTCCTGGCGTTGAACCACCGCACCGGTACTTCAACAGGCCTTCAGGGTAATATCGTATACAGCATCTTTGAAGACAATCCCGAAACAGTATGGATTGCCACAAACAACGGTCTGCACAAGTGGAATCCCATAACGGGTGATATCAGGATCATCAGGCATGAGCCGGGCAACAAGAGAAGCATCAGCAGCAATATTGTCAGGTCAGTTACTCGTGATGCACAAGGTCGCCTGTGGATTGGCACCGATACCGGACTCAACTACCTGAGGGAGGAATATCCTGATTTATCATTCGAACACATTCCGGCAGGCCCGAGAAATGGCAAAAACCTGAGTGATCCATTTGTAGTTGCCATAGCGTCACTCTCTGATGGAAACCTTTGGGTAGGAACTTGGGGTGGAGGGGTAAATATAATTAACACCGAAAACCTTACGATTAAATATCTGAACGAGCAGCCTGATAAACAGGGACTAAGGTTAAGAAACAACAAAATAGCCAATATTTTTGAAGACAGCAGAAGAAAAGTGTGGCTGAGAAGCGGCGACATTTATGACCTTAATACAAATACGATCAATCCATTCCCATTTGAACAACAACTCGAAAATATTAACTTCTTCTTTGAGGACAACATGAGCAGGGTGTGGATTGGAACAACCTCAAACGGACTGTTCTATTACAGTCCTCAAGATAACAAGCTTGTTTCTCTCAATTCTCCTCCATTTGCCAACTTTGGGGTGATTGCAGGAATGCTGCAGGACAATGAACATTTTCTGTGGATAGCAGCAGATAAAATACTTCTCAGACTAAGCCCAAAACTCGATCAAATACAACTGTTTGATGCTTCAGAGGGTTTGCATGGTGGTGATTTTAACATTAAAGCCACTTGCAAAGCTTCCAATGGCATGCTTTATTTTGGGGGGAATGATGGTTTGACATATTTTTTGCCTGAAAAGATCAGGCTGAACACATTGCAAGTAAAGGTATATTTTACAGGTTTATGGCTCAATAATGAATTGTTAAAGCCAGTGCAGAACACTTTGCTGGATACTTCGATGTTGTTGAAGAGAAAAATTATCTTGCCATATAACCACCGTGAACTAGGAATTGGTTTTTCGGGCATTAATTATACAAACGCCCACAAAAATCAATTTGCCTTCAGAATTGAAGGACTTCAACATGATTGGGTAACCGCAAAACCCGATCAACGGATTGCCAACTATTTCAGGCTTCCACCCGGTGAATACCGATTTCAGGTAAAAGCAGCCAACAGCAGTGGTATTTGGAATGATGAACCGGTTGAACTTATTGTTGAGGTCTTGCCTCCCTGGCACCAGCTTTGGTGGGTGCGAATATTGTTTGTTGTTTCTCTCGGGTTACTTGTTTATGCAATTATCCTCTGGCGCACCAGAAAGCTTCACCAACAAAAAATATTATTAGAAGAAATGGTGGCCAAACGTACGCAGCAACTGGAACATCAAAAAGATGAAATAGCTTTGAAAAACAAGCAACTGCAAGAAGCAAGCAAAGCCAAGTCCGAATTTCTGGCCAATATGAGCCACGAAATCCGAACGCCTCTTAACGGTGTTATCGGATTCACCGACCTTGTTCTGAAAACCGACCTGAGCGCTACACAAAAAGAATACCTGAATATTGTCGGTCAATCAGCCGAAAGCCTGTTAAACATCATCAATGACATACTGGATTTCTCAAAAATTGAAGCAGGCAAGTTAGACCTGTTTATAGAGAAAACTGATATACATGAAATAGGTTATCAATCAGTGGATATTATTACCTATCAGGCACAAAACAAAGGGCTTGAACTTTTACTGAATATGCCTGCCGACCTTCCACGATTTATCTACACCGATACCATCCGTCTGAAACAAGTAATCGTGAACCTATTGAGCAATGCAGTGAAGTTCACACATACAGGCGAAATAGAACTGAAAATCAGTTTGCTGTCATTTGTTGAGGACGAGAGTGCGCTGTTCCGATTCAGTGTACGCGACACAGGCATCGGTATTCCGGCCGATAAACTTTCCGTCATATTTGAAGCATTTACTCAGGAAGACAGTTCAACAACCAAGCGGTTTGGCGGCACCGGCCTCGGCCTAACCATTTCCAACCGGCTGCTCGAACTTATGGGAAGCCATCTTCAGGTGGAAAGTAAGCAAAATGTTGGAAGCACTTTTTTCTTCGATATTAAGTTCAAATGCGACAATATCCCTTTGGAACAACCCACAACCATTCAATGGCTGAAAAGGGCATTGATTGTTGATGACAACCAAAACAACCGAACAATCCTGAGTAAAATGCTGCAGCATTTTGGGATAGACTCTGATGAAGCCAACAGTGGGTTGCATGCGATTCAGCAACTTAAATCAGGCGGGGTTTATGACGTAATTTTTATGGACTATCACATGCCTGTCCATGATGGCATCGAATCGGTGCGCCTGATCAGGCAGCAAATGGAGCAAATCAACCAAAAAACCAGAATTGTTTTGTGGCACAGCTCATCGGACGATGAAACCCTTGCCAACAAATGCGCTGAACTCAGCATTGACAGGCAATTGACAAAACCAATAAAAATCAGGGTGCTTTTAAAGGCTCTCTCCGAGCTTGGTGTTCCCGGCTTTAAAGAGGAAAATGCTTATGACGAGGCCTCCATATTCGAAGGCAAGTATAATATTCTTTTGGTTGAAGATAATCCGGTGAATATGCTCCTTTCGAAAACCATCATCAGAAAATTAATCCCTGATGCTGCTATTACCGAAGCATATAATGGTTCAGAAGCAGTTGATATCTGTAGAACCAATATCCCCGACATTGTTTTCATGGATCTTCAGATGCCTGTCATGAATGGCTATGAAGCAACACAGAACATCAGAAAGCTATCTAACGGACAAACCGTGCCTATTATCGCTCTTACAGCCGGGAATATTAAAGGTGAAAAAGAAAAATGCTTCTCAGTCGGAATGAATGACTTCCTGACCAAACCAGTGGTTGAAAAAACAATATCTGAAGCCATTATCCGCTGGCTGAACCCAGTGATCAAACCACAGGCGGAAGCCCTGAAATCAATGGCTCTGACAGGTGATTTCAGCCTCAGTAAATTGAAAAACACGCTTGGTGATGACCCTGAATTCCTTCATGAATTCATGAAAATCCTTTACGAAAGTCTGCAAAAAACAGTATCAGTCCTCGAAAAGTTTCAAAAAGATAACAACCTGAACCTGCTTCGCGAGGAGGCCCATAAACTACGTGGAACAGCTCTGTCAATTCAGTTTGAACGCATGGCCGACCTGGCTTTGAAGCTCGAAAAAATCGACAGGCACGACAACCCTGAAATCAATGCTTTGGTTAATGAATTAATCCAGCTTATTAAACAGTTGTTGCTGAATTCCGGGGATATTATTAATGAACTCGAATAGTGATCATTTAAGACGTTCTGAATCACTACTATCAATTCCACCAAAGCCTTACCACTATTGACTTTGATCAGTGCCACAGCCTGAATTTTGTCTATTAAGCCACACATAAAAATGCATCAAATGTGCTATCTTGCCCGGGTACTTTTGTATCTTTGAAGAAACAACGCTTAAATTCCTGCCTATGAAAAGATTACTTTTTGTGGTTACATATTTGCTATTTATCCACATCCAAGCAACAATAAGCCAGGTAAACAATCAACGTGAACTTACCTATAACCGAATTACTTCCGGATTAACGCAGCCACAGTTTAAATCGGGCAGGACAGATTTCGCCATGACCGATATGAATCTTGACGGACATGTTGACATCCTGACCATTGGCGATCATGGTTCGCCTGGAAATGATCAAAACGGCATTATGATCTGGTTTGGTGACGGACAGGGCAATTTTACCCTCCAAAAGGAAGGTAATTTCGGTTACGGTGGTATTGCAACCGGCGATGTTAACAATGATGGATTCCCGGATGTGGCGTATGGAATGCACCACAATTACTCAGGACAACCATTTGGTGATCAACTTATTGAAGTAGTGCTTGGTGATGGTTCCGGGACCAATTGGTCCCCCTGGGATATCGGTCTGGCAACAGCCGGTGAAACCTGGGGCATGTTTGGCACCGACCTTGCCGACTTTAATAATGACGGTTTGCTTGATCTTGTGAGTGCTTCGTTTGGTTGCTGTAATGGTGTTCATGTTTATTTAAACCAGGGTGATGGAAATTGGTCACATAGTTATGCTGCCACAGGAGGAAACTCAGATATGCTTGTCGAAACCGGTGATTTCAATAATGATGGGTTTATGGATTTTGTGGCAACTGTTGAAAGCGGACTGGCATATTTTGGCGATGGTAACGGGGGTTTTATCATTACTGATCAAGGGCTGCCCCTACCACAGGGATGGATGCTGACAGGCGTTTCGGCAGCCGATGTCAATGGTGATGGCGCAGATGATATTGCCTTTGTGAATACCGAAGGTGGTTTGGATGTTTATACCTGGACTTCACAGGAATCACTGTGGTTATCTCTTTCCGGAAGCCTACCGGCCACCGGCAGTTTTCAGTTTACACAGCTGGCAGATATGAATTCTGATGGAAAAACTGACCTGTTGGCATATGGAAGCCGGTTGCTTCAGGTTTGGCTTGGCGACGGTTCAGGCAACTGGGAGTTGGTAACTAGCTTTCAAACTCCCGGACAAATGGGAAATGGCAGGGCACTGAGGTCAGGCAGCGACCTTGATCATAACGGCTATCCTGACATCGTGCTTCTAACACAGGAAGGAACCTGGATAACAAATAAAAACAACCTGTATGTTTATGCCGAATCCACTGAACCTATGGATTTATGGATAATGTCAAATTATCCTGCCGGTGGCGAACGATATTACTCGAACTCGACAAGGATGATCAGGTGGTCCTCACAGGTTCCGAATAATCAGATTTCAACAGTTTCTATCTACTTTTCATCAGCCGGCCCGAATGGCCCCTGGTCTGTAGTTTCTGAACAGTTACCCGACAATGGCTTGTTTCAATGGTTGATACCTGAAGTTGATTCCGAAAACTGCTTCCTGAAGTATGAGCTTCACGCTGAGGGACAAACGACCAGCTATCTTATGAACAACCCATTTACGATTATTGGCCCGGTTGGCAAACAAAATAATCCTGACCTTTTCGCTGGTCCAGCCAGTTATATTAAACCTAACCCTGCTCAGACATTTATTCAGATTAACGAATACACAAAAGTGAAACGATTCAGGCTTTCTGACCTCGCCGGCAGAATAATTCTGGATGTTTATGCGCCTGAACAATACATTGATGTGAGCAAATTAACCAATGGAGCATACTCGTATAAAATAGAGTTTGGTGAAAGTATGGTAACAGGTCTGCTGATTAAGATGTAGCAGTGAGATCTCTTTCAAAGCAGGACCAGGCTCAGCAAAAACATCAGCCAGGCTATCGGAACGAGCACATTTTTATCAAAACGTGCAAATGATCCTTCATTTTCGGTACGGAAAAGCCCCATCACCCTGAATTCACCGACAGCCCTTACCAGCAACATACCCGACACAGCATACATCAGGTTTTCCATAACATTATCATAATGATTTTCCAACACCTGATTGGTTCTGATAAAAACGATCAACGCAGCAAACATCAGTGCACATGCCTGAATGACAAACCATGTTCTGCCCTTATTATTCTGATCACCCTCTCGATAAGGCATTATCCACCAGGTTTTGAAACGACCCATCACAACCAAAACCAATGAAACCAACGCCCCGGTCAATAATGACAGCCCAAGCAACAGGCCACAGAAAAATGTCAGGCTCATATTCGGTTCTGATTTAATTACACTATACAAACATCACCCATACAGATATCTAGTGAGCGTGCCTTAGTAATCAATGAATGATCGGTAGGTACCAGACGAGTTTTTCCTGCCACATCTTTCAGTGGGACACTGGATGTTTGTCCCCCCACATTAACAACCATCCGACCGTAATTCTCAGTGGCAATCAGATCAACTGCATGGGAGCCGAATCGGGTAGCCAGTATGCGGTCCATTGGAGAAGGGCTTCCTCCGCGTTGAATGTAACCCAAAATAGTTTTCCGGGTTTCTATCTTTGTTCCATTTTCAATCATGGCGGCTATGTAGTCGGCAGCCGAAATAAAGTCTTTTGGCCTTTCGATGCCTTCGGCAACAACAACTATCGAATAGGGCTTTTTCTTATATGCTCTGTCGAGAAGATAACGATTAACGGCCTTTATATCAAGGTCCAGTTCAGGCAGAAGGATGACGTCCCCCCCACCGGCCATTCCTGCATACAGGGTAAGCCAGCCTGCATGATGCCCCATGACCTCAATAACCATAATTCGTTTGTGAGAATTTGCAGTTGTATGCAACCTGTCAATGGCATCAGTGGCAATGGTAAGTGCCGAATCGAAACCAAAGGTAAAATCGGTACCAAAAACATCATTATCAATGGTTTTCGGAATTCCCACCACATTCAGGCCCTCTTCAGCAAGCAGGTTGGCAGTTTTTTGGGTTCCGTTGCCACCGATACAAACCACGCAATCAAGACCCAACTCTTTATAATTCTTTTTGATAATCTTTGGTTTGTCAATACCCAGATTGCCACTTTTCTTAAATGGTTTTTCCCTTGAAGTACCCAGAATTGTCCCTCCGAGCGTTAATATACCCGAAAGTGCCGATTCGGAAAGCGGCTGAACCTCCTTATTGATCAGGCCCGAAAAACCTGATGAAATACCATATACTTCCATTCCATGTTTTACGATGGCGGTTTTCCCAACACCCCTGATGGCAGCGTTAATACCCGGACAATCACCACCTGCTGTCAGAATGCCAATACGTTGCGGTTTTCCCATGATCTATCAAATTTATTCAGTTGCAAATTACATCATTATATGTGTGATGTGTGTTTCAGGCTCAATAGTTTTTTGGTTACTTTTGAACAGATTCTTCACAACACCAACAACAAACTGGAATGCGTGCACAGTTGATTCAATCTGGCAGACTACCACTTCACTGGAAAATCCTGATGGGTATGGCAGCTGGAATCGGGTTTGGGCTGCTCGCGGTTCATTTTGGGTGGTCAGTTTTTACCACCGACTGGGTAAAACCCTTTGGCACTATTTTCATCAACCTCCTGAAACTGATTGCTATCCCTTTGATTATTGTATCCCTGATCAGCGGTGTAGCCGGACTCAACGATGTTTCAAAACTCTCCAAAATGGGATTGAAAACCATTGCATTGTATTTGTTTACAACTGTGGTGGCGGTTTCTACCGGACTTGTAATGGTGAATATTACCAAACCCGGAAAATTACTTCCGGCAGAAAAAGCACTCGAATTTCAACAAAAATTTGCCTCAGGGGTTGATCACCGAAACCTTGAGGAACCTTTAACGAAAGGTCCGCTGCAGTTTCTGGTTGATATTGTCCCCTCCAACATCTTCGAAGCCCTCACCAGCAATGCGAGTATGCTTCAGGTGATTTTTTTCGCCTTGCTTTTTGGCGTTGCCCTGATTATGCTGCCTTTAGAGAAAACAAAAGCTGTAAAGAACCTTATTGATTCGCTGAACGACATTGTGATGAAGATGATCCATTTGGTCATGCTTTCTGCTCCTTTTGGAGTGTTTGCACTAATTGCCTCACTGATGGTTGACGTTGCAGGAAATAACCCCGGCGATACCATTGCTTTATTCGGCTCGCTGGGACTGTATGCCCTTACTGTGATACTTGGTCTTGTCCTGATTATTTTTGTGATATATCCCTTGTTGATCAGCACCCTTACTGACATAAAATTCAAACAGTTTCTCAAAGGGATGGCTCCCGCACAACTCCTTGCGTTTTCTACCAGCTCAAGTGCCGCCACACTACCCATGACCATGGAATGCGTTGAAGAGAACTTAGGTGTCAAAAAAGAAATAAGCAGTTTTGTGCTTCCACTTGGGGCTACCATAAATATGGACGGCACTTCTCTTTATCAGGCAGTTGCTGCCGTTTTTATTGCACAGATTTATGGTATGGACCTAACTTTTGGACAACAGCTTACCATTATCCTGACAGCAACCATGGCCTCCATAGGATCAGCAGCAGTGCCAGGCGCAGGAATGATTATGCTGGTAATTGTACTTACCAGTGTTGGCATACCTACCGAAGGAATTGCTCTGATTTTTGCCGTTGACAGACCCCTCGATATGCTTCGGACTGTCGTAAACATCACCGGCGATGCTACAATTTCATGCATGGTTGCCCGGTCTGAGAACAAGTTAATTAACCCAATGCATAATCAATCCTCATGAAACACCTTTATCTGCTGATCCTCTTTATCGCGGTGTCTTTCATTACATTTGGCCAATATCAGAATGTCCGAGTCAGTCCTTATGGTTCGGCCAATGAGCCAAGCATCTGCATCAATCCGAAAAATCCGCTGGAAATCATGGCAGGATCGAACCTCAATTTCGTGTATTATTCGCAGGATGGCGGATTCAATTGGACCACATCAACCCTGCAATCACCCGAATATGGTGTTTGGGGCGATCCGGTAATCATCACAGACACAGCAGGTGATTTTTACTATTTTCATTTGTCTAACCCTCAGGTAGGCAATTGGATTGACCGTATTGTGTGCCAGAAATACGACAGGCAAACCGGAAGCTGGTCGCCGGGTACCTATATGGGACTCAATGGCAACAAGGCACAGGACAAAGAATGGGCTATTGTTGATCCCCAAACAAACACAATCTATGTAACCTGGACACAGTTTGACTCTTACGGCAGCATTGATCCGGCCTGCCAAAGCAATATCATGTTCAGCAGATCAACAGATGGAGGCCAGAATTGGTCACCGGCAATTGCAATCAGCACCTTCCCCGGCGACTGTATTGACAGCGACAACACCACTGAAGGTGCTGTTCCGGCTGTGGGCGCAAATGGCGAGGTTTATGTTACATGGTCAGGTCCTCAAGGCCTTGTATTTAACCGGTCGCTCGACGGAGGCATCACCTGGCTGAATGAGGAAATGATCATCAGGCCCCATATCAGCGGCTGGGACATAAGCATTCCCGGAATTTACCGCTGTAACGGAATGCCAGTAACCATAACCGACCTGAGTGGTGGCCCAAATCATGGTACAATCTACGTGAATTATGCTGATCAGCCTGAAAATGAAGACGATACCGATGTGTTTCTTATAAAGTCAAATGATGGAGGAAACAGCTGGACAGAACCAGTTAGGGTAAATGATGATCCTCCTGGCCGGCACCAGTTCTTTACCTGGATGACTGTTGACCAAACAACAGGTTACCTTTATTGTGTTTTTTACGACAGGCGAAACTATTCTGATAACCAAACAGATGTGTACTTAGCTGTTTCTAAAGACGGTGGGGAAACCTTTGAAAACATACTGATCAGCGAGACACCGTTTACCCCTTCGGCAGGGATTTTCTTTGGAGATTACAACAATATTTCGGTCGTCAACAATATGGTAAGGCCCATCTGGACCCGAATGGATAACAGTACCAGGAGCATATGGACTGCAATCATTGACATGTCGGTGGGCATGCCACAAGCCGACCTGATCCCTTTCAGCCTTGAGCAAAACTACCCAAATCCATTCAGTATTTCCACTATTTTTCAATACAGGCTAACTGAGCCTTCTGTTATTCAACTGGCTGTCTATGATCAGTTTGGCCGTAAAGTCGTTATATTGATTGACAACGAACTTAAACCCAGAGGCAAATACGAAATACCTTTTGATTTAAACAGATATCCCCTGAGTCCTGGTGTTTACACCTTCGGGTTAAGTACCCCAAAATACCTGATCAAACGCAAGATGATCATATCAAATTACTGATATCCTGCTTGTTCATTCCTACTTGTGCGGTCTGATTTTTTTTCTACCTTTGCCGCCACCTAAAGCGCACGGAACATCTATGATCCAGGAAGGCCTTAAACCTATACTTGAAAAAATCCGCCAGAAGGCACTCGTCTACGGCATTGCAAGCCTGTCTCTTGAGCGAATCAGGGCCTATGAGGATATTCCGGTGGACGAATTGCTTACCTATGTAAGCTCAAATGAAGAATTGGTTGAAAAAACCCTTGAGCTTGAACGGGAGAAATTTATGGAAATATTCCTTGAATACGATTTTGAAGGAATGAATGCCATTGATATTCTCATGATCGTTTCGAAGGAGGTCTCAAAAAAATTTACCGAACTTTCTCCTTCAATTACGCACCAGCTTAAAGAATGGTTTCCGGATGTTTATCATGACCATTTCGAAAAAAGGATTCATTTCATCTCCGATAAAATTCGTATAAACCTGACCAAGGGAATCAATCAGGGTATGTATAGGAATGACCTGAGCATCGAATTGATTGCCCGTTTATACATAAGCCGGTTGATTGATATCCATAATCCCGACTTTTTTCCGCCCGAAGAATTCTCTTTCAAAACCCTTTTTGATCAGATGTTTGAAAGTTTCGTGCGTAGTGTCGCCACTCCTGTCGGCCTGGATTATTTCGAAAAACAAAAAAAATCCCTCCTGTTTTAAACCCTCTGACCTTTTGTTTGTCTTTAGCTTCAATAAGACACCTTTTGAAACATAAACTAACACAATAGTTTCGGAAACTTTAAACTCTTCAGTAATCCCAAAGTTTCTCTGAAAGACATTAGTTGTTGTTTTATAAGGTCTTACATATTATCAATGATAGTTTAATTAAAATTAACACAAAAACTAAGGAAACTTATTAAACATTTGTAGTTTCCGTGTGTTTCAAAGATTACTTTTGCAATCAGAAATTTAGCAATCTATGATACAGTCCATGAATCTAAAAAAAGTGCTTGTCATTAGCCTGATCCTGATGGCTTTTACGGCTGGAATGAACGCCCAGGACACCCTTACCCTTAGTCTTGACGAGGCAAAAAAGATGGCCCTGAAGAACAATTTTGAGCTGAGAAACAGCCTGAACGATATCGAGACCGCCCGCTACAAAGTTAAAGAGACTGTGGCAACCGGTTTTCCTCAGGTAGATGCAACCATTAATTACATGGACAACATTGGGTTGCCGGTGCAGTTGGTTCCGGGTGATTTTTTTGGTGAACCAGGGAAAGACATTGAGGTTCAGTTTGGAACAAAGTACAGCAGCAGTGCCGGAGCAACGGTAAATCAACTTATCTTCAGTGGCAGTTATATTGTTGGCCTGCAAGCCGCTAAGGCGTATTTGGAACAAAGTCAGAAAAATTACCAAAAAAGCAGGATAGAGGTGATCCGTACAGTATCGGAAGCATACTTTTTGGTTCTGGCAACTGAAGAAACCATCGAAGTATTGGATTCAACGCTGGCAATTACAAAAAAACTTGCGCAACAAACTGAAATTATTGTTGCCAGCGGTTTTCAGGAAGAAACAGATGCTGATCAGCTTAATCTGTTGGTTTCTGATCTGGAAACAGCACGCAACAACGCAATTGACCAGTTATCAATCGCCAGGTCGCTACTCAGGTTCCACTTAGGAATGAAGGATAACCAAAGGCTGGTGTTGTTAAACGAAGACATTGACCGGATGATCGAACTGGCAGCTCCAGAAAGCTTTATTTCCAAACCATTTGATCTGAACAACAATATAGATTTCAGGATTCTTAAAAACCAACAAGATTTGGCCCTGCTCCAGGTTAAGCTTGAAAAAAGCGCCTATCTGCCAAATATTTCGGCATTCCTCAACTATCAGACTCAGGCGCAGCGTCAGAATTGGGACTTTTTCGATGCAAAAGGAAAATGGTATTCCAGTTCGATGCTGGGCGTAACCATGAATATTCCTTTATTTAGCAGCGGCGAGCGCTATGCAAAAGTTCGACAAGCTCAATTCCAGTTTGAGAAAACAAGGGTTGCCGAAGAACAGGTTGGCACGCAACTGAAACTCCAGTACGAAACAAGCCAAAGTGAGCTGAAAAACGCCCTTCTTACTTATCATAACACGATAAAAAACCGCTCAGTAGCTGAAAAAATATTTCTGCGTACAGGCATCAAATACACCGAAGGAATTGTTAGCAGCCTTGAATACCTCAATGCACATAACCAATACCTGAATGCACAGTCCCAATACATCAATGCTTCATTGAATCTGCTCAATAAAACTGCATCACTCGAAAGTTTACTCACTTCAATCTATGAATAGCATTACAGAAAAAGAATCGGATATTATTGAACAATCAGCCGAATTGTTTCTTCGCTATGGGGTGAAAAGCATCACCATGGATGATTTGTCGCGTCATCTGGCCATATCGAAAAAAACACTTTACCAGTTTTTTACGGACAAAACAGACCTGGTAAACAAAACCATCCGGCACATCATCAAAAGCAGAAGTTGTGAAATCAGCAAAATATGCGACCTTAAACTCAATGCCATTGAAGAACTTTTCAAGGTGTATCAACATGCCAATGAACTGATTCGCAACCACAACCCCATGCTTGAATTCGATCTTCAGCGGTTTTATCCTGCTATTTATCGCGACACCAAAGAATCACGCAGAAAAGCCATCTACGAAGCCACCCTGAGCAATCTGATCAAAGGTAAAACAGAGGGCTACTACAGGGCCGATCTGAACGAAGTTGTCATCACCAAAATCCACCTGCTTCGTATCGAAAATTTAACCCACAGTGACTTCCTAACCATCGAGGAAATACATTCAAACGATTTTCTGAATGAGGTGTTCAAATATCATCTTTATGGAATAGTTTCATCCAAAGGCATTAAATACATCAAAAACCATTATCCCGAATTTATTCACCCCTGAACCATTATACAATGAAAAAAATTCAAACCCTCTTATTGGTAGCAGCCGCAGCCTCCATGTTTTCGTGCAGCCAGTCTGATGATTCACAAAAACTTATCAAGGACCTGGAAAAATTCCAGAAAGAAATCAAAGAGCTGGAAGGAAAAGTTGAAGAAACCCGCAAAAAAATCAACGGGATCGAAAACGGAAGCGATACACGTTACAGGGAGCCTGTATTGGTTGAAACACTCAACCCGGTTACCTTCAGGCACTATTTCGAAGCCAATGGAACAGTCGTTCCTGTTGATGAGGCTTTTATCAGCCCGGAAATTGGCGGACAAATTATCGAAATTCCGGTAAAAGAAGGCCAAAGAGTGTCCAAAGGACAATTGCTGGCAAAACTGAATACAGAAGTTACCGAAAAGAGCATCGCAGAAATCAAAACATCCCTCGAGCTTGCAACCGATGTTTATCAAAGGCAGCAAAGGCTTTGGGAACAAAAAATAGGCAGCGAAATGCAATACCTTGAAGCCAAAAACAGAAAAACAAGCCTCGAAAACAGCCTCGAAACAATGAAGGCCCAGCTCAGGATGGCTATGGTTTTTTCGCCTGTGAATGGCATAGTTGAAAAAATCAATCAAAAAAAAGGCGAGCAGGCTATGCCCGGAATGCAATTGATGCGCGTTGTTAGTCTTGATGAAGTAATCGTAAGGGCAGATGTTTCAGAAAGATTTCTCCCATTCATCAAAAAAGGGGATGATGTGGAACTGCTGGTACCCTCTTATCCTGATTTCAGGATGAGCACTAAAATTCACCGTACAGGTAATGTGGTCAACATGAACAACCGCACCTTTGAGGTAGAGCTAAAGTTGAAAAATCCGGACGAAATGCTCAAGCCAAACATGATTTCTATTATCGTGATGAATGACTTTTCTGCCGATTCAGCTATAGTAGTCCCGACGCGCATTATTAAAGAAGACCTGAAAGGTAAATATGTTTACGTTGCCCTTAACCAACAAGACAACATGGTTGCCAAAAAGAAATATATCACACCTGGTATCAGCTACCAAAACAAAACTATGATCACAGAAGGGTTGTTGGCTAAAGAAAAAATCATCACCGACGGCTACAACAGAGTTAACGACGGAATGCTTATCAACGTGCGTAATTAATTTCATCCCCAGATTAATACTCTGATTATTATGAATGAAGAGATAAAAAAGAAAAAAGTCATCAGGAACTTTATGCCCACTACATGGGCGCTTGGTAACCGCAATACGGTTTTCCTGCTCACGGTCATCCTGATTGCGTTTGGTATGTATTCTTATAAGTCGCTGCCAAAGGAATTGTTCCCGGATATCGTAATTCCGACTGTGATGGTTCAGACTATCTATCCGGGTAATCCTCCAATAGACATAGAAAATTTGATTACCAGAGAATTGGAGAAGGAGATCGAATCAGTTGACGGAATCAAAAAAATGACCTCCCTTTCAAGTCAGGATATTTCCAACATTTTTGTTGAATTCAATACGGATGTTGAGATTAAAAAAGCCCTTCAGGATGTGAAGGATGCCGTTGACAAAGCCAAGGGGGAACTGCCCGACGACCTTCTTAACGACCCTATGGTTATGGATATTGATTTCAGCGAGTTTCCAATTATCAACATCAACCTTTCTGGTGATTACAGCATCAACGAATTAAACGATTTCGCAGAGTATCTTCAGGAAGAGATAGAATCGTTCAGCCAGATTTCGAAGGTTGACATCACCGGGATCACCGACCGCGAAATCCGCATTCATGTTGACCAACACAAGTTAGATGCTTTCAACCTGGGATTTGGTGACATTGAAAGCGCCATAAAGAACGAAAACCTTTCGATGTCGGGTGGTGATATCAAATCGCGGGGTGACCTCAGATCGGTGCGCATTGCCGGAGAATTCAGAAATGTTGACGAAATCAAAAGTATTATTGTCAAACACGAGGACAATAACATCGTCTATCTGAGGGATGTGGCTGATATTAATTTCACCTTTATGGAGCCTGAAAGTTTTGCCAGGCTGAACCACAAGCCCGTAGTTTCGCTTCAGGTTGTAAAAAAAGGCGGTCAAAACCTACTCACAGCAACCGACCAGATTTTTGCCCTGATTAAAAGTTCCCAGAATGCGAATATTCTACCCGACGACCTCACCATCACGATCACAAACGACCAGTCGGAAATGATCAAAATGCAGCTCAGCAACCTCGAGAACAGCATGATCATGGGTATAATCCTCGTTGTGTTCGTTCTTTACTTCTTTCTGGGGACCAGAAACGCGCTTTTTGTCGGTATTGCAATTCCGCTTTCAATGTTCATTTCCTTCATGGTCATGGGTATGATGGATTTCAGGATCAACATGATCGTTTTGTTTTCGCTGATCCTGGCACTTGGGATGCTTGTTGACAATGCCATCGTTGTGGTGGAGAACATTTACCGCTTTATAGACAAGGGTTATGGTGTGTTTGAAGCAGCACGACAGGCTGTAGGTGAAATCGCGATGCCTATCATTTCTTCCACAGCAACCACTCTGGCCGCTTTCCTGCCATTGGTGTTCTGGGATTCTATAATGGGCGAATTCATGAAATTCCTTCCGATGACACTAATCATCGTTCTGACAGCATCTTTGTTTACAGCCCTGGTGATCATACCAGTTGTTGCTGCAACATTCTATAAGCGGGAAGACCCCGATGCACGTCCCAAAAAGAAAAGATCGCTGATTATTGCAGGGATTATGGTACTATTTGCCATCTTGTTTTTTGCCACAGGCAACAACACACCAGGAAGCCTTCTCGTGCTGTTTGCCCTGATCGGGCTTGCCAACGTCGCTTTCCTCGACAGGATTGCACGATGGTTTCAGAACAGTTTTTTGGTGTGGCTCGAAAATATGTACCTCAGGATACTAACGGTTGCGCTCAAGAAACGCAACGCCCTTTATATAGTTATCACCACTTTTTTTCTGATGATTATAACCCTTACTTTTTATTTCGGTTCAAAACCCAAAGTTGAGTTTTTTCCATCGGGCGATCCAACTTTTATCAATATCCTGGCTGAGCTTCCATTGGGCACAAGCATCGAAACTACTGATTCGACCATGTATGTAATGGAAGACCATGTTTACAGACTTATTGAGCCCGAAATGCATATAGTAAAATCAGTGCTGACCAATGTTGGCAAAGGTGCATTTGGTGAAAACGAGGGTTTTACCGGACGAGGTGGCGGACCAAACAGAGGATTGATCACGGTCACTTTCCTTGATTTCCAGGATCGTGAAGGCTTAAGCACTGCAGATATACTGAAAAGGCTTTCCGATAGTCTTTTAGGTGTTTACCCGGGCGTCAGACTAACCATAGAAAAACAAAGTGAGGGGCCTCCGGTTGGAAAACCAATCAACATTGAAGTAAGTGGTAAGGATTACGATAAGCTGCTGTTTCTGACAGATACCATTATGACTGTGATCAACAACAGCTTTATTCAGGGTATTGAAGGACTTTCGATTGACCTTGATGTAGGCAAACCGGAGTTGTCGGTAACAATTGACCGCGATAAGGCGCGCAGGTTCGGCCTGTCAACAGGCCAGATTGCATCAACTATCAGAACCGCCCTGTTTGGATCGGAGATATCATACTTCAAAGTAGGTGAAGATGAATACCCAATTCAGCTCAGAATGAAGGATGAATACCGCTATAACCTGGCAGCGCTTATGAACCAGCGGATAACCTTCCGCGATCAGGCCTCGGGAAAAATTGTGCAGGTTCCGATATCGGCTGTGGCAGATGTTTCACTCTCTTCAACTTACGGTGCCGTTACGCGCAAAGACAGGAACAGGATGATCACCATAGGTTCAAATGTAATCGAAGGATACAATGCAACCGAAATCAACGAAAAACTTAAACCTATACTTGCCGGGTTTGATTTTCCTGAAGGATACCGTTACAAATTCACCGGCGAACAGCAGGAACAGGAAGAATCAATGGCTTTTCTGATGACTGCTATGCTCATTGCTGTTTCATTGATCCTACTAATTCTGGTGGGGCAGTTTAACTCAGTTGTCAAACCCTTGATCATTATGGCGACCGTTTTGTTCAGCACCATTGGGGTTTTTGGAGGATTAGGTACTTTTAAAATGGATTTCATTGTCATCATGACCGGCATCGGGGTTGTATCACTGGCAGGTGTAGTGGTGAACAATGGTATCGTCCTGATTGACTTCATCACTCTTCTAAAGGCTAGGCGCAAAAACGAAATGGGACTTGAGGCAGGAGCCGACCTTCCAATAAAAGACTCCATTGAATGTGTTATTGAAGCGGGAAAAACCAGGTTGCGTCCCGTTCTGCTCACAGCAATCACGACAATACTCGGTCTCATTCCGTTAGCAGCAGGTCTTAATATTGATTTTCTGGGACTCTTCGAACGATTTAATCCGGATATCTATTTTGGGGGCGACAATGCCATGTTCTGGGGCCCTATGTCCTGGACCATCATCTTCGGACTCAGTTTCGCCACCATACTTACACTGGTAGTAGTTCCGGCCATGTACCATGTATTATATTTAGTGAAACTTAAATCCAAAAAACTAACCGGAAGAGTATAACCTTAGGTTATCATTTTTGGTTAAACTCATAAAACCCGCCAATTTGTGCGGGTTTTATTATGTAAATGCTATTCAATTAGTTGTTTCATTCTGATAATAAGCCTCATCCAAACAACTTCTCAGCAAGTTCGCTTACGGAAGCAATTGATTCGATGCTGATGCGGTATGACTTGCTGTCCAATCCCCGCGCGTTAAATTTCGACACAAAAATCCTGCTGAAACCAAGTTTGTCGGCCTCGCTGATCCTTGCTTCAATCCTGTTTACAGCCCTGATTTCGCCCGATAGGCCAACTTCAGCTGCAAAGGCTGTTTTGTCGTCAATCGGAATATCGCCCGAGGACGACAAAATAGCTGCAATTACAGCTAAGTCAATTGCCGGGTCGTCAACCCTGAGTCCGCCCGCAATATTCAGAAAAACATCCTTGGCATTGAGCCTGAATCCTGCCCGTTTTTCCAGCACGGCAAGCAACATATTGAGCCTGCGAAGGTCGAATCCCGTGACCGAGCGCTGTGGCGTTCCGTAGGCTGCTGTACTTACAAGAGCCTGTGTTTCGACCAGCATTGGCCTCAACCCTTCAATCATGGCCGAAATGGCCACTCCGCTAACCAGACTGTCGCGTTGCGACAGCAATATTTCGCTCGGATTATTTACTTCCCGCAGTCCTTGCGCATGCATTTCAAATATTCCCAATTCTGAAGCCGACCCAAAACGATTTTTGACTGCACGCAAAATCCGGAAGCCATAATGCCTGTCGCCTTCAAATTGAATCACCGTATCTACCATATGCTCAAGCACCTTCGGCCCTGCTATGCTTCCGTCTTTAGTGATGTGGCCAATCAAGAAGACAGGCACATTTGAAACTTTGGCAAGTTTATTCATTTCGGCAGCACATTCCCTTATTTGGGTAATACTGCCTGCAGAGGCATCAATCCGTGAGGTTTGAAGCGTTTGTATAGAATCAACAACGACTAGTTCGGGCTGCAGTTGGATAAACTGCTGCATAATAGCCTCGGTATCTGTTTCTGTAAGGATATAGCACTGTTCGTTACTGATTCCTATCCTGTCAGCACGCATCCTGATCTGCTGCTTACTTTCTTCACCGGAAATATACAGCACCTTCATTTTATCCAACATTAACGACACCTGCAGCATCAGGGTTGATTTTCCAATTCCAGGTTCGCCCCCGATCAGCACAAGAGAGCCCGGAACCAAACCTCCTCCCAAAACCCTGTTTAATTCGGCACATTGCATATCAATACGTTGCTCCTTGCCCGCCTCAATATCCATTATCGGTACTGGAAGTTGCAGCCTGCCCGGTTGGAGGATTGACTGTGTCTGTCCTTTTTTACCTGTGACAATTGTTTCTTCAGAAAAAGTGTTCCACTCGCCACATGCAGGGCATTTACCTATCCACTTTGCTGCTTCATGACCACAATTGCGGCAGAAAAAAACTGTTTTTGCTTTGGCCATATTCCAACTTTTGTTCTTCAAAATTAAGCGATTTAAGCCCCAAAAGATTTCCAATGCTAAATAAAACCAACAAAACCAGCAAAAAAAAACAGGCCTGAGCCTGTTTTAATTTTTTTTTCCATTCGGAAAGTCTATACTGCCGGGATTGGGGCTGCGGCAGCAGTCATGGCATCTAGCTCCTTATCAATGTGAAACATTCCTGCTTTATCGTTTCCAACAAGGCGTATTTTGTCGAGAATCGTGCGCATGGTGCTTTCTTCTTCAATTTGTTCGGTAATATACCACTGAAGAAAATTACCGGTTGTGTAGTCTTTTTCATCCAGTGTTACTCCATAAAGATCGTTTATCGAGGCAGTGATATATTCCTCGTGGTGCATCACCTTCTGAAACACATCGAGCAATGATGTGTAAGAGCCCTCAGGTTGTTCAAGGCTCATGAGGACGGCCTTTCCTCCCCTGTCATTCAAATAATGAACCAGTTTAAGCTGGTGCATACGTTCCTCATCAGATTGCCTGTAAAGGAATGCGGCAGCACCCGGAAACCCGTTACATTCGCACCATATAGCCATTGAAAGGTATAAGCGTGAGGAAAACTCTTCGCGGCGAATTTGTTCATTGATAGTTGTTTCAACTTTACTTTTCATCATGATAACTTTTACATTTTAAACAATTCAACACCTCAATGGTTCAAAAAAGAACAGAAAATCTACTATCCATTCAGGGCATTTGCACCTCCGACAATCTCAAGGATTTCTTTGGTGATAGCTGCTTGTCTGGCTTTATTATAACTCAGTTTTAATTCCTTAATCAGTTCCGATGCGTTGTCAGTAGCCTTATTCATGGCAACCATTCGGGCACCATGCTCTGAAGCAAAACTATCAAGCAACACCTTATAGAATTGAATTTTAAGTGTCTTGGGAATTAGTTCTTCCAGTATCTGCTGTTTTCCCGGCTCATAAATATAATCCGTCTCCGTGGCTACTTTGTTTTCCTCATTCTGCGGAAGTTCAACAGGAAGGAATTGTTCAACAGTCAAAAACTGGGTTCCGGCATTCTTAAAGCGATTGTAAACAAAAACCACCTTGTCGTAACGGCCCGACACAAAATCATTCATTATGGTTTCAGCAACCGGCACCACTTCCTGAAAACTAAGGTTATCGAAGAGTTGGTTGGCTGATCCGGCGATGGAATATTTTCGGTTCCTGAAAAATTCTTCACCTTTTTTGCCGATGCAGAACAGGGAAAGGGTTCCGTTGTCGTGTTGGCTCTGATATTCTTCCTGAATCATTTTTGTTGTCAACCTGATGACATTGGCATTAAAAGCTCCGCAAAGCCCCCTGTTTGAGGTAACAGGGATGATGAGCACTTTCCCGGCATCTGTCACCCGGGAGTATTTTCCCTCGGAATTATGTGCGGCACCGGCACTCAGGCTTTTCATCAATTCGTGCAGTTTGGCAGCATAAGGCCTCATGGTGATGATGGCATTCTGAGCCCGGCGGAGTTTCGAGGCGGCCACCATTTTCATGGCGCTGGTAATCTGCTTGGTCGAATTGACAGAATCAATCCTTGTTCTTACTTCTTTTAGGTTTGGCATGTTGTGAAAATATTTGCCTTTAATGCTCCTCTATTCGTAACGTTTTGCGATTTCTTTTGCAACAGATGCTAATTGCGCTACTATTTCATCAGTATACTTTCCGGCCTTAAGCGAAGAAAGTAGTGGGGCATGTTTTTCTTCGAGTGTATGCAGGAATTCATCCTGAAAATCACTAACTTTAGTTACGGGTATTCTACGCAGGAGGTTATTTGTGCCGCAGAAAATAATGGCAATCTGTTGCTCAACCTTCATGGGCGAATACTGGGGCTGTTTAAGTATTTCCACATTACGCTTTCCTTTGTCAAGAACGGCCATAGTAGCGGCATCAAGATCGGATCCGAATTTACTGAAGGCTTCCAGTTCACGGTATTGTGCCTGATCGAGTTTTAGTGTGCCTGCCACCTTTTTCATTGATTTTATCTGTGCATTTCCACCAACACGCGAGACTGAGATACCTACGTTGATCGCCGGTCTGATACCAGCGTTGAACAAATTGGTTTCGAGGAATATCTGCCCATCGGTAATAGAAATTACATTGGTCGGGATATAGGCTGAAACATCGCCGGCCTGTGTTTCGATAATTGGCAGAGCCGTAAGCGATCCGCCACCTTTTACCATGTGTCGGATGGTATCAGGCAAATCGTTCATGTTTCGGGCAATTTCATCAGAGTTGATGATTTTTGCCGCTCTTTCGAGTAACCTTGAATGGAGGTAGAACACATCGCCCGGATAGGCTTCCCTGCCAGGAGGCCTGCGAAGCAACAGCGAAACCTCACGATAGGCAACAGCCTGCTTTGAGAGGTCATCATAGATTACCAAAGCCGGACGACCTGTGTCGCGGAAAAACTCGCCAATGGCAGCTCCGGCGAAGGGGGCATAAAACTGCATGGCAGCAGGGTCTGAAGCAGTGGCCATAACCACAACAGTGTATGGCATAGCTCCGTTATCTTCCAGTATCTTCATTATGTTGGCCACGGTTGAGCCCTTCTGACCAACCGCTACATAGATGCAGTAAACAGGTTCGCCACGATCGTAAAACTCTTTCTGATTAATGATGGTATCAATTGCAATCGCTGTCTTACCGGTTTGTCTGTCACCAATGATCAATTCGCGCTGACCGCGGCCAATGGGAATCATTGCATCTACAGCCTTAATTCCGGTTTGCAGAGGTTCGTTAACAGGTTGGCGGAAAATAACACCAGGTGCCTTACGTTCGAGAGGCATCTCGTAGGTTTCGCCCTTAATCTCGCCTTTGCCATCAATCGGTTGTCCTAATGTGTTGATCACCCGTCCGAGCATTCCTTCTCCAACTTTTAGGGAAGCAATACGGCCGGTTCGTTTTACGGCATCACCTTCATTGATTCCGGCAATCTCGCCAAGCAAAACAACCCCAACATTATCTTCTTCAAGATTAAGAACTATACCCATGAGTCCGGTCTTCTCGAATTCGACCAATTCGCCCGACTCAGCATTTCCCATGCCGTAAACACGGGCAATCCCGTCACCTATTTGCAAAACCGAACCTACTTCTTCCAAAACGGCGTCGGTTTTAAACCCGGCGAGCTCCTTACGTAGGATCGCCGATACTTCTGCAGGTTTAATAGCTGCCATATTTCCTTATATTGCTAATTCGTTAAAATTCCTTTACAAATAAATTTCTATCAAAGTCATCATGCAATCTTTTGATAATTCTTTTTATACTGGCATCATATTGGTAATCACCCATTTGAAGGACAAATCCGCCAATTAGTTTTGGGTCAACTGAACTGCTGATGCTGATGCTTTTGTTGGTTTTTACTCCGATCAAAGCTGAAATCCTTTTCTCGAGTGCTGGCTCCAAAGGGGCTGCAGTGGTGAGATTGACAATCGCTATATTCTTATGGTCCAGATACATCTGCCCAAAGTGTGTTGCGATAAAGCCAATCTCCTGTTCGCGTCCCTTGCGTATTAATATGTCCAAAAAGGCCAGGGATAATTCTTGAACATGGGGACCAAAAATGCTGCGAACAACAATCTTTTTTCTCGATGGAGGCACCACAGGGTTTGTCATCAGTTTGCGTAACTCCCTGTTTTCATCCAGAGTATCCGAAACCAGTTTCATGTCGGCATGCACATGCTCAAGCTGTTCGCTGCTAAGTGCCAGATCGAACAATGCTTTTGCATAACGTTTTGAAAGAAGGATATTTTTCATGCCCGAATCAATTTAATCTTGATTCATCAATTAGTTTTTCGATAAAGTCTGTCTGTACCTTATCCGACTTCATTTTCTCGCGAAGAATCATTTCTGCGATATCAATAGACACTTTGGCGATTTGGTTTTTTACTTCGACCATGGCAGCCATTTTATCATTTTCGATACGTTGCCTTGCGCTTTCAACAATTCTGTCGGCTTCTTCATTGGCCCTGTTCCGGGCTTCATCAATCATTTTATCGCGTATCTTACGGGCATCATTCAGGATAGCATCGCGCTCATCTTTAGCTTCTTTGAGCAATTTTTCGTTGTCAATCTTAAGCTTCTTCATTTCTTCCTTCGTGATATCAGCTGCCTGAAGTGCTTCTTCAATATGCTGTTCCCTCTCTTTTAATGCCCGCAGGATGGAAGGCCAGGCGAACTTCGACAACACGAAAAACACCGTGCCGAATGCGAGGGTCATCCAAAATATTAATCCTATACCCGGGTTAACTAATTCCATAGTGACAGTTTTTTTCGTTTTAAATTAAACCCTGCAACGCAACCAACCGTTGCGCTGCCGGGTTTTTACCAATGCTGTTAAAGGAATACGATCAACAGACACACTACAATCGCAAAGAAAGCAACACCTTCGATAAGTGCCGCCGACACGATCATGTTGGAACGGATGTCGCCTGCAGCCTCGGGCTGACGGGCAATGGATTCCAGTGCGCTGCGTCCGATCTGACCGATACCATAACTGGCACCAATGGTAGCAATGCTGGCACCAAGTCCGGCAGCCATTTTGGCGATTGGGGTCAGGTCCATTACAGCCTGAATTAAAATGGTTAATAATTCCATGGTTTAGATGTATTAAAGTTAATAATGGGTTTCTTAATTCATATTATTTGTCAATGATGTCCTTCTTCGTGATGGTGCTCCTCTGTTGCCATTCCAAAATAAATAGCCGAAAGCAGGGTAAACACATAGGCCTGTATAAAAGCAACCAGCAACTCGAGGAAAAAAATAAATATTGCCAGGGTTATGGAAATCACTGAAATACCATATCCGGCATAAATGCTGGTTTGACCGAAAACAAATATCAGGCTGATGAAACCAAGGATGATGATATGGCCTGCTGTGATGTTGGCAAAAAGACGGACCATCAATACAAACGGCTTGGTGAAAACACCTACCAATTCAATAATAGGCATGAGCGGAATGGGAACTTTGAGCCACCAAGGAACTCCGGGAGTATTGAAAATGTGCATCCAATAATTCTTGTTTGCCCTGATTGCAGTAATGAAAAAAGTGAATAAGGCAAGCACACCTGTAACGGCAATATTTCCGGTAACATTAGCCCCTCCGGGAAAAATCGGGATGATCCCGAGCAAGTTGTTGAAAAAAATGAAAAAGAAAACAGTCAATAAAAAGGGGAGAAACTTTTCGTAGTTTTTTCGGCCTATCGAGGTTATGGCAATCTCGTCGCGGATAAAAAGAATAAGTGGCTCAAGCAATGATTGCAATCCCTTGGGGGCATGCTTTCGTGTCCGCTTGTATGCTTTCGAAATGCTCATAAAAATGAACACGATCAGAGCAGATGCAAAAAAAATGGAAAAAACATTTTTTGTAATGGACAGGTCAAGTGGTCTGATTTCAGCACCATCAGCTGCTTTTCTGATGACTTTTCCTTTCAATTCACCATCTTTGGCAATTTCAAATCCTTTATAAGAGGCATATCCATGTTTGAATTTCGAAGACATAAATACATGCCAGGTTCCCTCATCATAAAGAATCACCGGAAAGGGAACCGATAGATGGAAATCACCTATATCGAGTATGTGCCATTCATAGGCATCAACAATATGCTCTATTATTTTTTCCCCGGCATTAAACTCTTTTTTGTGATGACCATCATCATGTTTATCACCTGCATGCACTTTCGGAGGTGACAAAACCAATAGGGTTGCAACAATCATCCAAAATGCCATTAATCCGCTCAACCGGAAACCATTAAAATAAGCCATGTATGGAGTTGATTCTTCGTTAGAAATTGGCTGCAATTTTACGAAAATTTCACCAACCGTGAAAGGCTTTTTTTAACTGACTCAGCATTTTGTACAAAAAACAGGCTGTTTGCTACGGATTTATTCTTTATAACCATTCTAAATTACCTGAATTCTATTGAAATTGCACAGATTGGTTGTAATTTCATGGTGCCAATCAGCATAAATATTATGTGCAGCATGGTTTATTAAGAACTCTTAAATCAACCCGAAATGAAACCTGTTTTATACCCTTTTGCTTTGTTTTTATTTGTTGTCTGCTCTTGTACTGAGCAACAGGATTCACTTTCAATGCATAATAATGATCTTGTGCTCATTGAAAACCTGATCGAACGCTACCAGATAGCTTCTGAAAATGAAGATTTTTTTATGCTCGAGAACACATGGGCAGTGGATGGCCAAATTTCTCTGATCGGAACTGACAGCCATGAAAAACTCATTGGATGGCAGGCGATTAAAAATGCATTTGGCAAACAATTCAGCCTTGTCAGCGATATGCTGATTGCCACCGATGACCTGAAGATTAATCTCAATAGTAGTGGAACAACTGCATGGTTTTCACAACGAATGAACTATAATTTTATTTATGGCGAAACAGCCCATGAATTAGAAGGGCTGAGGCTTACCGGTGTTGCCAACAAAACAGGAGGGGAGTGGAAGCTTGTGCAGATTCACTTGTCCGTTCCGGCACAGGTCAATATTGGCAGGCCATAGGTCAAATCCGTTATTTCCAAGCAGAAATGAGTGTGTAAAAACAGAATGGTTATACCTTTGCAAAAAAAATACCCTATGCGAATATTCAGTGTCCTTGTTTTGTTTTCTGTATTAACAGTACTTTATTCTTGTGGCAATCCTGTCGGAAAGTCAACAAAAAGTTCCTCACCAGCTGACAGTTCTACTGTTTTTTCGGGCACTAAACCATCTGCTGATGTGCCTGACGATGGAACGGACAGGGCAAAAGCTTATCAGTTATTTCAGCAGGGGACCAAAGAAATGAAGGAACAGCGCTATCAGGATGCAGTAACAACTTTTCTTTCGGCAATGGAATACGATCCTTCCAACCCTTTAATTTACTACAATCTTGGCTCTTGCTATTATTCCCTCAAAGAGTATTCACTTGCTCTTTCTTATTTTGGTGATGCTATCCGGTTTAATCCCTCTGATACTTCTGCACTCGTTTATTCCGGGATGATTCATTACCTCGAGGGTAGGATTCAGGAATCCATAAACTACTACACGCAGGCACTGAACATTAACGATAAGCTATATATGGCCTGGTACAACAGAGGCACTTCATACGGAAGGATAGAAGATTATGAGAAAGCTATTGCAGATTTTTCACGGGCAATTCTGATCAATCCGGTGCATGGCAATTCTTTCATGAACCGCGGCCTGGCTTATTATTACAGCGGTAACACCGATCTTGCCTGCAAGGACTGGAAAAAGGCATCAAGTCTGGGTTTAGGAATTGCAGATGAGGCCATCCGTCAATATTGCCCTTAAAAAGGATAACCCTGATTCTGCACTAGGAGACTTATACTTATAAAAAAACCGGGCAGAGTACTGTCCCGGTTTTTCTTTAATTTCTGACACATTCTATTCTGCCAATACAAGTACTTTGTTACGAAGCACTTCGATAATGCCTCCGTTGATGGTAAAAAACAGTTCGTTCTTTTCGCTATCGTGAACCTTGACCCTGCCTTTACCCAATGCAGCGATCATTGGAGCATGATTGTTCAGTATTTCGAATAAGCCATCAAGCCCTGGCAGTTGCACAAGCACCACCTCACCCTGGTAAATGGTTTTGTCCGGTGTAATAATTTCAAGATTCATGTGTTAATCTTAGTTAAGCGCCGGATTCAGCCAGCATTCTTTTCCCTTTTTCGATGGCTTCTTCAATAGTTCCTACCAGATTGAAAGCAGCTTCGGGATACTCATCCACTTCGCCGTCCATAATCATATTGAAGCCCTTGATGGTATCTTCGATGGATACTATGGTTCCGGGAATACCGGTAAACTGTTCAGCAACGTGGAATGGTTGCGAAAGGAAGCGTTGTACACGACGTGCTCTGTTTACGATTTGCTTGTCTTCTTCGCTAAGTTCGTCCATGCCCAGGATGGCAATGATGTCCTGCAATTCTTTGTAGCGCTGCAGGATGTTTTTAACACGCTGAGCGGTTCGGTAATGTGCTTCGCCGACAACTTCTACAGTAAGGATGCGCGAGGTTGAATCGAGCGGGTCAACAGCGGGATAGATACCCAATTCTGCGATTTTACGGTTCAGTACAGTTGTAGCATCAAGGTGGGCAAAAGTGGTGGCAGGTGCAGGGTCAGTCAAGTCATCGGCAGGTACATAAACAGCCTGAACCGATGTTATTGAACCTCGTTTGGTTGATGTGATTCTTTCCTGCATGATACCCATTTCGGTTGCCAGAGTTGGCTGATATCCAACCGCTGAAGGCATACGTCCCAAAAGTGCCGACACCTCACTACCTGCCTGGGTAAACCTGAAAATATTATCTATAAAGAACAAAATATCGCGTCCGCCCGACTCCTCATCACCATCGCGGAAGTATTCTGCCATTGTTAAACCGCTGAGGGCAACACGGGCACGTGCACCAGGAGGCTCGTTCATCTGCCCGAATACAAGGGTTGCTTGTGATTGCTCAAGCATCTCGTAATCTACCTTTGAAAGATCCCAACCACCATGTTCGAGGCTTTCGAGAAATTCCTTACCATATTTAATTACACCTGATTCGATCATCTCGCGCAGAAGGTCATTGCCTTCACGTGTACGCTCGCCGACTCCTGCAAACACTGACATTCCTGCATATGATTTGGCAATGTTGTTGATCAACTCCATGATGATTACTGTTTTGCCAACACCTGCACCTCCAAACAAACCAATCTTTCCTCCTTTGGCGTAAGGCTCAATCAAATCAATAACTTTTATACCGGTGTAAAGTACTTCTTTTTGTGTGGACAGGTTTTCGAAGAGTGGCGGGTCGCGATGAATCGGGTATGATCCGGTTGCTTTTACTTCCTTCAGGCCATCAATTGGCTCACCAATTACATTGAACAGCCTTCCTTTTACCATATCCCCGGTAGGCATCGAGATCGGCTTGCCAAGCGAAATAACCGTCATGCCTCTCCTCAGACCATCGGTCGAATCCATGGCAATGGCGCGAATGGTGTTTTCTCCGATTGCCTGCTGCGCTTCGAGGATAAGTTTTTCTCCATTCTCGCGGGTAATTTCCAAAGCATCAAGCAAATCAGGAAGTTGTCCCTCCTGTTCGAAAACAATGTCAATAACGGGTCCAATAATCTGTGCAATGTGTCCTGTGATGGTTTTGTTCATTTGAAAGGATAGTTGGTTAACATGTTGGAATTCGGGCGCAAATATACAATTTAGTCCGTTTCATCCGACTTTGATTTCAGTTTTTTTAGTCCTGATTATCATCAAATTTGGGAGAACGTTGCCTACATTTTTTTCAGAAAACTCCGTTGAAACAACAACATCCATAAAACTCCGCTAGTAATTGATGCATCGGCAATGTTAAATACCGGCCTGAAAAAGATGAAATAACCATCACTACCGAATATAAATCCCGGAATCCAGGATGGAGCCTGTTCTTGTGTAATGGTGATGAGTGGGAAATAGAACATATCCACAACTTTGCCATGCAAAAAGCTTGCATAGCCTCCGCCTTCGGGCAAAAAAGCTGCCACAGTATGGTAGCTGCTTGAGCTAAAGATCATTCCATAAAATGCACTGTCAATAATATTACCAATAGCTCCTGCAAGAATCAAAGTTATTCCGAATACAGGGCCGAATTTAGTTTTCCGCCGTGTTAGGATAAACAGATATACAAAAAGAGCCCCAACGGCAAGTATCCTGAAAATACTCAGTGCCAACTTGCCCCATTCACCTGCAAACTCAAAACCAAAAGCCATTCCATTGTTCTCGGTGAAATGAATGATAAACCAATTGCCGGCAACAGGTATTTCCTGTCCTATGGTCATAGTGAGCTTGATCCAGAATTTCAAAATCTGGTCGAACAACAATATGAAGAAAATAATCAGAAAGGCTTTTTTCAACTGGAACAGGTTTTTATTTTTTGATCTTTTGTGTTTTTAGATTCAGAAAGGACATGCCAACAGAATGCCTCAACCTGCATTAACCAATGAGGTTTATCAGGAGGAAGATTTTGTTAACCGGAATAAAACACATTCTGAGAAGCTTCACCAGTTAGTTCTTGTTACTTTGTTGAAGCTTGGCTTCAATGCTCAGAGTGGCGTGTGGCACGATCCTTAGTCGCTCCTTGGCAATCAGTTTGCCGGTTGCCCTGCAAATACCGTAGCTTTTATTCTCGATACGTATCAGTGCATTTTCCAGGTTGTTGATGAATTTCTGCTGCCGTGCAGCCAGCCGTCCGTTTTCTTCTTTGGATAGCACCTGATATCCCTCCTCAAGTACTTTAAATGTTGGTGAGGTGTCGTCCGTGCCGTGTTCGTCAACATTGGACAAAGCCTCAGACAATAATTTCAAGTCGGCCTTTGCTTTTTCGAGTTTCTGCATAATGATGGCCCTGAATTCTTCCAGCTCCTCATCCGAATACCTGGTTTTCTTTAAATCGGTATCCTGTGATTTTTCTACCTCTTTCATAATTCCATGTGTTTTTAGTGACCAGGAACCGGATGAATCCGATTCCGCAATAAATATACTACAAATTAGGTTTAGTATTGTGTCCGGGCGCGAAAAAATAGTATTTGTTTACATCCGGCTTATCCTTATTTTGGCAAAAACATCATCTGTCAACTCATAATCAGATACTTCATCTGTTCCGAAACTTTCAACCAGTATCAGTTCTGCCAATGTTTCGGAACAAATATACTCCCTGAACAACTCAAATGACTGTGCATGGTCCGCTTCGGCCATCACTTCAAGCTTTATCCGGTCAACCACTTCCAGGCCAGTATCTTTTCTGAGGTTTTGCACCCTGTTTACCAGTTCACGAGCCAGTCCTTCCTGACGTAGTTCATCGGTGATGGTCATATCCAGCGCCACGGTGAGCTTGTCTTGTGTGGCTACTGTCCAGCCGGGTATATCCTCAGTAGTGATTTCCACATCCTCCATACCCAGATGTATTTGCTCATCTTCAGCCATAAGTACAAGAACACCTTCGATTTCGAGCGTACGTATTTCAACCTGCCCAAGCGAAGCAAATGCAAGGCTAATCTGTTTCATTAGCTTTCCATATCGTGGGCCAAGTGTTTTAAAATTAGGTTTGATGCGTTTTATGAGTATTCCGGAATCCTCTGTCAGATATTCCAAAGATTTCACATTTACTTCCGAAAGTATCAAGTTTTCAACATCTTTGAGTTGATGTAACATGTCGATGCCCGATACCGGGATCATTATCCTGTTGAGGGGTTGGCGCACCCTGATGTTGGCTTTTTTACGAAGCGACAAGATCATGGAAGAGAACTGCTGTGCCATTTCCATCCTTTGCTCCAAAGCTTTATCAATATATTCACTATTGACTACCGGGAATTCGGTCAGGTGAACCGACTCGAATGGTAGTTTCCTGCTCACGGTATTGAGATCGAGGTACAGTTGTTCACTGAAAAAGGGTGCTATTGGCGAGGACAGGCGCGCAATGACTTCAAGGCATGTGTATAGTGTCTGGTAAGCGCTGATTTTGTCAGCGGAATAATTTCCCTTCCAGAAACGCCTGCGTGACAAACGTACATACCAGTTGCTCAGGTGTTCGTCAACAAAATCCTGTATAGCCCTTCCGGCACGGGTGGGCTCGTATGACGCATAAGATTCGTCAACGACAAGTATCAGTGAGTTGAGTTCCGAAAGTATCCATCTGTCTATTTCGGGTCTTTCTGCATGTTCAATCTCAGTTTCAGAATATTTAAAGCCATCAATATTGGCATACAATGCAAAAAAAGCATAGGTGTTGTAGAGGGTGCCGAAAAACTTTCTTCTTACTTCATCAACACCATTCAGGTCAAACTTAAGGTTGTCCCAGGGCTGTGAATTTGTGATCATATACCAACGGGTGGCATCCGGGCCATATTTTTCGATGGTTTCAAAAGGATCAACGGCATTACCTAATCGTTTCGACATTTTGTTACCGCTTTTATCCAGCACCAAGCCGTTTGAAACAACAGTCCTGAAGGCAACAGAATCAAACAGCATCACAGCAATGGCATGAAGTGTAAAAAACCAGCCGCGTGTCTGATCAACACCTTCGGCAATAAAATCAGCAGGAAAATTCTGCTCAAAATATTTGCTGTCTTCAAATGGGTAATGCGACTGAGCATAAGGCATTGCACCCGAATCGAACCAAACATCAATAAGATCAGGTTCCCTGTACATTGGTTTTCCTGTTGGGGAAACAAGTACGATACGGTCGGCATAAGGTCTGTGCAGGTCAAACCCCTGATAATTTTCTTCGGTAGTATTTCCGGGTTGGTATCCTTCAAATGGATTGTCCTCCATAATACCTGCTTCAACTGCCTGATCTATTGCATTCTTTAAATCTGCAACCGAACCAAAACATCGTTGTTCCGACTTGTCTTCTGAGGTCCAAACTGGCAGCGGCACACCCCAAAACCGCGAACGTGAGAGGTTCCAGTCAACAAGGTTTTCCAGCCAGTTTCCAAACCGTCCTTCGCCGGTTGCTTTTGGTTTCCAGTTGATTGTGCGGTTTAGTTCGAGCATTCTATCACGAAAAGCAGTCGTGCGGATAAACCAGCTGTCCATCGGATAATACAAAACAGGTTTGTCGGTTCGCCAACAATGGGGATAGTTATGGACGTACTTTTCAATTCTAAACGCTTTGTTTTCCTTTTTGAGCATGACCGAAATATCCACATCAAGCGTTGCAGCGTCGGCAGGCAGGCTTTCGTCATAATCATTTTTAACAAATCGTCCGGCAAATTCAGTATATAAATCCAGATCAACATATTGCCTGACGAAATCCTGATCAAGTTCATCAACAGGGAAAAACCTCCCGCGCAGATCAACCATAGGCCTTTTGCTGCCATCTTTATCAATGAGCAACAATGGTGCAATACCGGATTGACGGGCAACCCTGTCGTCGTCGGCGCCAAAAGTCGGAGCGATATGAACAATACCTGTTCCATCGCTGGTGGTAACAAAATCGCCCTCGACCACCCTGAAGGCATCGCCCATTGGTTTTATCCATGGGATAAGTTGTTTGTAGCGCAATCCGGTAAGTTGGTTACCTTTAAACTGATCAAGCACTTTAAAGGGCAGTTTCTTATCCCCGGCATTAAACGCTCCCATATCTGTATCCTGCATGGCCAGATCGAAGAAAGAAGCAAGCAGGTCTTTGGCAAGAATGAGCTGAACCTTGTTGCCTGTGTAGGGGTTGAATGATTGAACAAGCAGGTAATCAATCTGAGGGCCAACAGCTAATGCTGTATTCGAAGGCAGTGTCCAGGGAGTTGTTGTCCAGGCAAGTATAAATACAGGAACTAGTGGATCAGCTTTTGCGAAAACTTTATGTTGCTCGCGAATCAACTCAAACTGCGCTGTAGCTGAAGTATCTTTTACATCCTTGTAGCAGCCCGGCTGGTTTAATTCGTGTGTGCTGAGTCCGGTTCCCGCTGCAGGTGAATAGGGCTGAATAGTATATCCTTTATAAAGAAGGCCTTTCTCATACAGTTTTGACAAAAGGTGCCAAACAGACTCGATGTATTTGTTGTCAAAAGTGATGTACGGATGATCAAGGTCGACCCAATAACCCATTTTCCGGGTAAGCTCGTCCCATAAATCCTTGTATTTCATCACTTCACGCCGACAAGCCTGATTATACTCCTCAACTGTTATTTTTTTCCCGATATCCTCTTTTGTAATTCCAAGGGTTTTCTCAACACTTATTTCCACGGGCAATCCATGTGTATCCCAGCCAGCCTTTCGTTGCACATATTTTCCCTTCAGTGTCTGGTAACGACAAAAAATGTCTTTTATAGCTCGTGCCATAACATGGTGAATACCTGGCACGCCGTTAGCGGATGGCGGTCCCTCATAGAAAACAAAGTGTTCGCCTTCTTTTCTGGTTTCAAGACTTTTCCTGAAAATATCATGTTCTTCCCAAAACCCACGGATGTGTTCGCCGGTTTGGGTAAGATTAAGATTGCTGTATTCGGTGTATCTGGCGCTCATTTTTTATTCGGAATCTTGCTTGCGCATTGAAAAATCGGGTGCAAAGCTATTAAAAAACGGGCGTTTCTCCCGTAATAAATGAAAAAACCCGGAAATCAGCCAGTAAACAGGAAGAAATAAGGTGCTATGCTTCCTTCAGAGGTGTCTAACAACTGCTATCAGGAAGGCTGTACTGATTCTTGATTAATAAACGGGTTGCGTGATGACCACCGCATCTTCCATCAGCAAATGATAGGTGTATCCCGAACCGAAATCCTTGTCAACAGCAATTACACCTTCGAAAACGACTACATCGCCTACCCTGACCATGTCCTGGGTAGTTATGGTTAGATCATAATTTTCCTGATTCCCTGTGCCGTCCTGAATATGTACCCAATTTTTACCCATGATGGAGGCATTCACCTTAACCACTTCACCGGCAACTTTGATTTTTTGCTGATTGTAGGTTTCTCTTGCCGAGAAAAGTTCGCCGATTGATATGGTTCCTTCAGGCGCAGTAATGCTAACCTCCTTTTTGCCTGTAACTGATTTCATGCTTCCTGGGGGGATGTTGTCCATCGAATGTCCCTTCATTGGAATAGGATTATTGCTGATGTCATCAACAAAAAGTACCTTATCGAAGGTGCGTTCGAGGTCGCGGGAATGGAAGTCAGTCATTTCCATTGACTGGCTGAAATAAAGCACATCACCTTTTTTTGCATCCATCAGGTTCACTGCAATCCAGAATTTTTCACCTTTTTCACTCACTTCGAGATAGGTGTAAGCACTGGCCTGGAGCACATCAACAACCTTAACCTCGCGGTTATTGGGATCAACGGCGTATTCAACCTTTTTGGTTTCGTTTTGGCAAGAAGACAGGCTGATCAAGAGTAAAACAATAATGCTTGAAATATATTTCATAATAGTGTTGGGTATAAGTGTAAAAAAACCAGACAAAAATAAGCAAATGTAATTGACTAGGCTTGAGTCAAAGTTTACTCAACGAACATCAGTGCCAGCCTGTCATGATGCTTTTGAAGTTTTGTGAGATTGGTTTCCCTGTGGTGCTGATATAAACATGAATTATCAGAAACAACGAAATGCCAAAACCAACAGCAGAATGGAGCAAAGCTGTTAGTTGAATTCCACTGAAGCCAAATACACGCGGGACAATAGTTTCAGGAAACAGCAAAGCGATACCCGATATGATAACCAATGGAAGAAGCACATACATCACAACTATGTAGGCAATTTTTTGCAAAGGATTAAACTTACGGTCGCGGGTAACCGGATATGGGGAGGACTCTCCTTTGAACATGCCTGATAGATAATACATTGACTGGCGCATAAGATGTTGCACCAGACCTTTTGCTTCGAGCCTGTAGAAACGGACATTTCCACTTAAAATATTGGCAATGAAAAAGAAAAAGTAATTAACTGAAACCACAATTCCTGCTAAATTATGATAGGTTACTGACAAGTCAAAAGGAATAACCATAAATTGGGTGTTGGAATATTGAAGGCTTATTCCGGTAACTATCAATACTATAATTAGCAATGCATTAACGCCATGCCATATTCTGAGCCAAAGGGGATACAGGTATAGTTTTTCTGCCATAAATTTATTTCATTAAGCGGAAAATAGTATGAATAATGATTCCGGCCAATGTGAGACCGAACAGGATAACACTAATCAGGTTCAGGTATTCGTTTCTGTTGGCTCCTATCACATAAGCTTCATTCAGAATCACCGAATTCAGGAAGCCGCGCTCTTTGCGGGCTTCAATATTTTGATACTTATAAAGTGATGCCATTAAAATTGTGCTGGAGGAGTGGCATTCCACACAGTTTCTAACCGAGTTTTCCTTTGGCATAATATTATGGTTTACCCATAGTGTATCGGCACTCGAAGTATGGCATTCGATGCATCTAACTGCTGAAAAATGCAGTTTAAAATTAGGTAAAAAATGATGTATTTTTTCAAGGCCAGGTTTCAGGTCATCGGAAAAAAGCTGGAAATGATCGCTGTTTGAATGACAGCCCATACAGGTATTGTTGTGATAGGAAACTATTTCGGATATCTTGAATTCACCAGTGGTCATCCTGCGGTAGGAATGAGGGTCGTGGCATTTCCAGCAAGTAAAAGCCTCACCGATTTTTTCAAAATGAACACTCTTCTGGAACTCTTCGTCCATCAATTCAAAGTGAAATTTCTCATAGGTAGGGTCACCACCATGGCAATCGAGACATGAGTACATCGGTTCGAGACGCAGTTCTGCTGAATGGGGCCAGGTTTCATAATCAGGCGAATGACAGTCTGTACAGGCAAAATTCCGGTGGACACCCTGATAATAAACATCTGCATTGTACACAAAATTCGGATTCATTGCCTTGCGTTCGGTCAGGCCTGTGTTTGCGTTATCGAACGAGTAGAACCTTTGTCCATGGCACTGGAAGCATTGTTTGTTTGCTTCGTAGCCATCTGGCAATTCGCCGGTTTCTTCAGTGGCTATAAGCATCACCGGACAGGTGATTAGTAGTGCCAGCCACAAGCATGTGAAACGAATAGGTGTCATAGGGCTTTGTAAAAAACAAGTACTTTCGGCCCGAAATGCTAATGGCAAACGGGCCGAAAGATCCTGTTGGTTCTGGTTAAATTAAATGATTACCAAGTACTATTTCTTCAATGACCTGATGTAGCTGATGATCGCCCAACGTTCTTCCTCATCCGGGATTTTCTTTTCATAGTTGGGCATTTCATCACGTCCGACAAAGGACATGTAATAGAGATCCCCATCACCAAAAGCTTGAAATTTTGCGCTGGAAAAGTCTCCGGGAAATGTTTCAAGGTTTTTTGCTTTTGGGCCATCTCCTAGACCGGTGTTTCCATGGCACGAGCGGCAGTGTTTTGCATATGCTGTTTTTCCCAATGCGATGGCGCCAGCATCTCCTGCTTTATTAGGGTTTTTCATGGCCTTGTACTTTGCCGGAATATCCCATGGGGCACCAGCTTTCTGCTCCTGAGGTGTTACAAATGCAGTCAGCATCCAGGCAGCCGACACAAGCATTGCTACAACAAAAAGGGTTTTTTTCATTTTTTTAAAATTTAGTTATACAATAGTTCAATTTTCTTCTCAGTCACTTGTATTCAGTCTTCCCAAACAATTCACATGACAAAAATAAGCATACAAAGCTTATGCCATGATGGTTTAACAGTTAAAAACTCCACAACCTTGTCATGGTGAATCCCAACATGAGCACGCCATCAGTAAAATCGCTTTTGTTAAACATCATGTTTTGCTGGGGCACTAAACCGTCTGATGAGGCTACATAAATATGGAACGCATGCGTGCTGGTGCAAATTTCCCAGCCAATTCCAAGGTTTGGCTTCGAAGGATGATAGAATCCGCGTTGCTCTGAAATGGATTTGATCTTTAAAGGTAAATCGTACTGAAAAATAATTGATGACTGGGGAGAGAACTGCGCGCGGCCATTAAGCCCGACAGCGATTACGTCATGGTCATAATCTGAGTCAACACTATTATAATGAGTAAAACTTGTGTTGAACTGCAGTGACAACCAATCGTTGAATTTTCGGCCAACAATTAACTGCGAAAAATAGGAAAGTCTGTTGGCAGCGTTATACTCTTCTCCAAAAACATCCTTGTTGCTCCCATCAATGGCAACATTTCCATAAAAGGCCACAGCAACCGGGATGGTGTTTTTGCGTGTTTGTTCGAGAATGGTGTATTTCACATTGAAATCACTATGCATCCTCTGGCGCGTGAGTCCATAGCCGATCTGAAGATTTTTGATAAGCACATAATTGAATGCAAGCCTGATGTTTGCTCCGGGTGCATACAAACCAAAAAGATCGCTGAACCCATTATCCATGGTTCCAAATTTATGTTGGATCACATATTCCAATGTGCCATCAGATGGAATAAATGTAGTTTGGTTGTCAATTAGATAACCGCTCTGAAATGGCGGCCTGACAGGCCTGTCCTTTTCTTTTGCGGGCGTTGCTTCATCATCCTGTGCAAAAGCAGTGAACATGAAGGCTATCATTAACATGCTGGTAAATAATATCTTTTTCATATCAGTCTGTTTTAATTGTTTTTGGCTCCTTGTTTGATCCAGGCAAGAATGAGTTCGGCGTCTGCTTTTTTATATTTCTTGAAGTTATGGGTCGAAGCATCGGGGTGCGGATACCAGTAAATTTTGCTTGTTTCAGGGTCAGAGCTGTTAATCAGTGAAGGAACGATAGAAGCATATGCTTTACCGGCAGAAAGATCTGGGGCTGTACCTCCGGTTTTGTGGCAGGCCAGACATTGGTTCGACTCGAACAATGGTGCTATCTCGGTGGCAAACTTAATTTCAACCGTGGGATCAATAGGTGGAAGCTCGGGCTCAACCACAAACTCATACTGACATGAACTCAGTATAACTGTTGCCGTTGTAACTAATAATATGAGTAATTGTCTCGTTCTCATTATTTTAATGTTTTATTGTTTACTAGTTCAAATCATTAAAGAAGCAGGTTTTAGAACAAAACCTGCTTCTTTAATATAATCACTTAAAACACTATGGAAGTGCAGCAATTGTATTTTGCAGCAGTTTTACCGTATAGGTTGGATTGTGAACTCCAAGACTTTTGTCTTCCTTCACAGCCCGGTAATTAATGGCAGCGCCGCCGACAACAGCAGGATAGGTTCCGGCAATTGTATTGTCTGAGCCAGCTGCAGTAATTCCTGCTGCATCGAGTTTTGCCTTGAGCTCATCGAGCAGAGCGGATACCTCGGCCTGAAGTGCATTTACGCTTGCGATAAGATCGGTATTGTTGCTGTGGCAATCAACACAACCTGCTGTATTGAGGACACCTGCTGCATTACGCAGATACATGGCATGTCCGCCTGATTCGTAGCCATAGGCTGTTGTCATGTGGCAGGTAACACACTGATCAGGGATAAGGGCAGTGTGGAGGCTATTGTTTAGCCCATCGCCAATGTTGAACATTCCAAGGCCGGTAATAATATTAGCCTGTGTACCATAGTGCATGTGATAACGTGTGTTGGCCACGGTAATGGGGTTGCCACCAACAACGGGGAAATTGCTGATATTGCGACCCTGATGGCAACTGGCACAAAGACTTCCTTTTCCAAAGTCAAAGGTTTCTGTGGTATTGAACATCGAAATAGCTCCATTAACTGTAAGCGCCCAATCGCTTTCGGTGTATGTAGCATGGATGTTGTGACAGGTGTAACAGTTTGGCGGGTTCGGATTGTTGATGATTGCACCGGTTGCGGTGTAATCATAAGTGCCATTCTGATGACCAAGAAAACCCTGGCTGGTGTGGCAAATGGCACATTCGCCGTTGTTACGGACAAAGTGGCCACCAGTTGCATGCAGCGAAGCTTCCCATTGACGCGAAGCAGTAAAGAGGCTCTGGGAGTTGTCGTGGCATACCGCACAGGTGGCTGTTCCATCCTGTCCGTTGATACCGTTCTCACCATCTTTTCCGTTTGCACCGTCCTTTCCGGGTAACCCGGCCGGACCTTCTTTGGTACACGAAACAAACATCATGGATGCCAACAATACTGTTGCAAACATCCACATAAATGATCTCAGATTATTCATAGTTTTTGGTTATTTAGGTTATGATTAAAAATTTTGGTTTCTGACAGATTTGATTGCAATGCAATGTTAACACCCTTTTGTTAATCCTGCAACAGTAAAAAAGTGAGGTTTTACCATACAAAAGAAGACATATTTCTATTTATATATTGATATATATCATGATTGTTAGCGATGTAAATCATCTGTAAGAATGTAACATATTACATATTAGATTCTTAGTCACCATTTTTTGATGAAATTTGTTGCAAGTTACGAAAGTATGGAGCAGTTGTCAAGTATGCCAGAGTTTCTTAAAAATTCTTAAAAAAATCATTTTTCGACCCTCTCGAATGTTACCTTCATTTGCGTGTTTTGATTAAAGAAAAAGTCCGTTTTAACATTTTTTCAATTATTACCTGTATTAACTAAAGAAAACTCATTAATTAATTCATATACTGAATATTAACATTGTCATTTGTATAATTAAATATCTTTGGCTTGCCACGGATGTCTTCAGTAAAGCCGTACTTATTGCCCGATACTTAACACTTATGTGTAATTAATAACAATGTAGGCAAATTATCTGCCTGTCCGGCACCTTTTCATCTCATTGACACTACTTCATTTTTAAAAATTGTGTCACCGTTGCAGCCAGGTCATGTTTGAACATTAGCATCATCTTTTAAAGAGCCTTATGACCAAACCAGGACCTGATGAGTTTATCCCGGGCAATAATGAGATTAATTGTTGCAATCGGTTCGTGTACTTGTCCGTGTAAGAAATTCAGGTTAATTGCAGTTCGGACATAATTAAGGGGCCTTTTAAGATTTATTTTGTTCATCATCCACTTTAACAACCATATAAACAAGGCTTTGCCATAGTATTGTACACCTCAAAGTTGACAAAATTCATTCAACAATGTAACAAGCAATAATCCTGGAGTTCTGCTGCTAACAAGAGGAAAGAACCATTCCTGACAAGTGAATCCGCAGGTTGTGAAGTATTCAACCTGAAATAAGTTTAAAAGCTGCCCATAATTTGCTGACTACTGCCACCTTAGCCCATATATGGAACAGGGGTAGCTGACTGAATAAGATTGTCACTGGCTAAATCCTTGCAATAACTGATAATCCCCGAAGCTGTTAACGTTGAAAAACCTATTTTTCAGACCCAAGGCATCGAAATCAACAACTTGTACTTTAAGTCCTTCTAATATTCCCTGCAATTTGAGCCTGCCAGCTCCAACTTCTTCAGACAGAACTTCAAGAGCTGACCTGTGGTACACCCCACAAACCGGTATCAGCCGTCCATTTACTTTTGCCACAACAGCATCAAATTCATTTGAATCAGCAACTAAATGATTTAATACTGAGTGGGTTACCAAAGGTAAATCACAGGGCACAACCATCAACAAATCATTTTCAACAGCGGATAAACAGCTTAGTAAGGCACCCGCCGGTCCCAGGCCTGGCAAAAGGTCGGGAATTTGTTTCACGCCCAATGATCCATATGATGCATCTTTGGAGCTGATAAAAAGTTGGCTGCAATGCGGAGTCAGGGCATCTATGGCATGTTGAATGAAAGGCTTGCCCTGATAAAGCAACCAGGCTTTATCTTGACCCATTCGCGATGAGCTGCCTCCTGCAAGGACAATACCGGCATAAACCTGTTTCATAAAACAAAGATAGTATTGTTTCTGCCTGTGAAATATGAAGTGGGCAAGACATGACCGTCTGAAAGACCCGGGGAACAGGGTTACTGTTAAAAGAATGTTTCAGTTAGCTTTTGCCCTTTTTTTGAACCATTCCATCAACTGAACCGTCATCATAAGCATCAGCAGGTTATAGACCGAATCTTCGATAGGTATGGTAAATATCCGAAAGTTGAGGTTGTGTGCCGGATTATAGCTGACTACCTGGTTTTCGATAAAACTGCCTGTCAGTATGCCATTGATAAGCAAAAATGGAATCCACGCAACAAAATAGGACAGCAGGAACATGCTTAGCCAGGGTTGACGGGTAAGCACGTTTATAATGAGCAAGATTGCAGTAATAAAAAAAACTATTGAAGTGTACATTCTGTCGTAATAAATCACCGAAACAACTATCAATACTCCACTGACAACGAGCAGGAAAGGCCTGTGGAGGTGCTTCAAGGGATCTGTTTTCAGGTATGCAATCAGGCAGGCATAGATAAATACACAGGCGTAAGGAACAACCACAAAAAACATCCATTCCTCTATGGGCAAACCAAGCAGGCGCTGGCCAATCAGGTAATCATCATTGAATGCCCAGATGTCGTAGGCAGTGAACACAACATCCTTTCCAATAAAAAAGACCCCCATGATCAGGATTGCCGGAAAAAGATATTTCCATTCGCGGTAAAAAGCCACCTTGCGGTCGAAACTAAGGATTAATGGGAAAAAAATAGTTAAAATGTTCAGTGACAGATACAGGTAGTTCATGATTGAGCTGGTTTAAAACACTGATAGGTTTTCGGTAAGGATCAGGAGCACGAAAAAAAGTGCCTGAATAATGATAACCGGAAGAGCAAGTTTATTCTGAAGGTTTTTGACTCTGGAAAGAACTCCAAGATGCATCACAAAAGAGATGACCCACCACGCTATATAGTTTTGCAATGGAACCTG
>Ga0351862_1020_pt1 | contig 42982 bp, 34 predicted proteins | sample BONcelFGM3001F10_FD_206787 | JGI IMG/M metagenome (GOLD analysis project Ga0351862, IMG submission 206787) | Enriched cells from coal bed in the Powder River Basin, Montana, United States - BONCAT cells FGM rep2 HSBNCT.FGM.300.1.F10 ...
GATTGTCAATTATAAACGCAAAAATAGGTACTGGTTGATTATTCCAATACTTTAGATGTTCCGTTTTAAATTTGTAAGATACTTTCCCGTTTTTTAGCTTTTTGATATTCTTCTCTGATCCCTTTACTTGTATCCAAAAATGGGTATTTGGCTCGTTTTCCTTCACCGACTCACAATAAAGATCAATTCCTATGTCTGTCCCAGAAGCAACTGGGCGAACCAAGCAGTATCTAGATAACTTATAAGAGACATACATTTCTGCTTGATTACCTACTATTCGTTGGATTGGAATTTTCATTTCACTAATTGTAGATTCAAATTAAATATATACCCTTCTTACCAGCACAAATATACTCAGAATGAAGATTACCCCTCTCAGGCTAGCGCGGATTTGTGCTCCTTGCCAGAGAAAGACCATGATATCGAGCATTTTTTTAGTTGAAGAAGGCAGGTCATTTTCGGAATCAGATCAGAACATATTCAATAATTAATTAGTTTTGGTTCATGAGCCTAATGGGTAAGTTTAATAATCCAGATTGACATGAATGATTTGTTGTTCAGGGGAATTTGTCAAGCACGGATTACACATTCGAGACAGTTTAGGATTAATAACTCGCTCCAGATTAGCACATACGATATTCATTATGCCTGAGCAAATCGGAAACAAAAAGATCTATAGTTTGCTTGAAGTGGCTTCGAGCATCAGGCGCACGCTTTCAGAACGTTATGGCAGCAGTTTCTGGCTCAAGGCCGAAATGAACAAGCTCAATATCTACAAACATTCAGGCCATTGCTATCCTGACTTAGTGCAAAAACAGGACGGACAAGTAGTGGCGCAAATGCGTTCGCTGATCTGGAATTTTGATCTGGAACGCATAAACCGCATTTTTGCACAGCATACCGGCGAACAACTGCACGATGGAATCAGTCTGATGATGGAGGTAAGTATCTTGTTTGATCCAAACTACGGCCTGAGTTTGAGGATACACGATATAGACCCGAGTTTTACATTGGGAGAAATCGAACGTGAGAAACGACAATGCATCGCAAGGCTTAAAGAAGAAGGAATCTTTCAAACGAACAAACACCTCCCTTTCCCCCTTCTCCCGAAACGCATTGCCATTATTTCTGTTGAGTCGAGCAAGGGGTATGCTGATTTCAGGGCACTTACAGGAGCCCGCATGAAGGGATTCGTGATGGAACATGTACTGTTCACAGCCATGCTTCAGGGCGATAAAGCTGCAGCACAGATTATCGCTCAGCTTGACCGTATCCGGTGCATAACCCACCATTTTGATCTGGTTGCCATCATACGGGGAGGCGGGGGCGAAGTAGGACTCTCTACCTATAACCAATATGAACTGGCACAGGCAATTGCACTGTTTCCTTTGCCTGTGCATACCGGCATCGGGCATGCCACCAATGAAACCGTATGCGAAATGGTAGCCCACACCAATGCCATCACTCCGACCGAATTGGCCGATATGCTGATGGAACAGTTTGAAGGTTTTCAGGAAAAGCTGCGGGATGCTGCACACAAGGTTGGTTTTGCATTAAGCATCCTACGTGAACAATCTTTAGGTTTGACAAACCTGCACCAGTCACTGGCACACACAACCAATAGCCAGGTAAACCGCCAAAAGGCAAAACTTGACATGCTTTGCGGCGCACTTGCTACTAGTGTAAGGTCAAGAATGTACAATATCAGGCAGCAACTTAGCGCCAGCTCATACCGTCTGAAACTCGCCATTGCAGACAAGCTGAACAGGAACAGCTTTGCATTACTTAACAGGCAACACGCGGTGAATATGGCTGCTACAGGATTAATTGAACGAACTGTGACAAGTCTGGATCAGGCTGAAAAAGTTGTTGAACTGCTCAATCCGCAACGCCTGCTCGAAAAAGGCTATTCAATCACCCTGCACAAGGGGAAGCCGGTTCGTGAAGCTGGAAAATTAAAGCAGGGCGACATACTCACAACCCTGTTGGCACAGGGAAGCGTTGAAAGCCAAATAACAGACACAAATCCTTGACAATATGACAAAAACACCCGATTACACCCACGCTTTTAAGGAACTTATTGAAATAGTTAACGACATCGAAAAAGGAGACATCACCGTTGATGCATTGTCCGATAAGGTAAAGCGAGCCGCTGAATTAATTGCCATATGCAAGCAGAAGCTGCGTGCTACCGAACTCGATGTGCGCAATATCCTGCAGGAACTTGATGAAATTGAGACAGGCGGCGAAAGCAGGGTTAATTGACGTTGAACAATAGCCCTTATGAAAGTAAGTCTTGACATATGCCACCTTCTGGGTTCGGTCGAAAACGCAATAGGTTACCTTTTCTTATAGCATTACATAAGTCGTTTTACAAAGGCTTCACTGGCATGAATTCAGTTAAATACTAACCTTTTGGAAACGAATATCCCAGCAACAATTGTTTATTAACACATCCCGCCCACTTGGGGGCATTTGGTTTGATTTCAGCTCTTGATTACGCGTCTATCTTAGCATATTTCGCGTTGGCTTCGATGAATTCGCGGCGCGGGGGAACTTCGTCACCCATAAGCATCGAGAACACATGGTCGGCTTCAACCCCATTTTCGATGGTCACCTGACGAAGTGTGCGTGTTTTCGGATCCATAGTGGTACTCCAAAGCTGCTCTGCATTCATTTCTCCAAGACCTTTATAGCGCTGAACATGAACACCTTTCTCCGATCCATCAGCCGACCAGTCACGAACAGCTTGTTCGCGTTCTTCGTCGGACCAGCAATAGCGTTCCTGCTTGCCTTTGCGCAGCAGGTACAATGGAGGCGTGGCAATATACACAAATCCTTTTTCGATCAGGTCGGTCATATACCTGAAGAAGAAGGTAAGGATCAGTGTAGCAATATGACTTCCGTCAATGTCGGCATCAGTCATAATGATGATCTTGTGGTAGCGGAGTCGTTCGATGTTTAGTGCTTTGCTGTCGTCATCAGTACCGATACTTACTCCTAAAGCCGTGAAAATATTTTTTATTTCTTCGCTTTCGTAAATTTTGTGTGGCATGGCTTTCTCCACATTAAGAATTTTTCCGCGCAGGGGCAGAATGGCCTGAAAGCGCCTGTCGCGTCCCTGTTTGGCTGTCCCACCTGCCGAGTCGCCCTCCACAAGGTATATTTCGGCCTGTACGGGGTCGCGTTCCGAGCAGTCGGAGAGTTTTCCGGGTAGTCCTGAACCGGTGAGTACACTTTTGCGCTGAACCAGTTCACGGGCTTTGCGTGCCGCATGGCGGGCAGTGGCTGCTAGGATAACCTTATTTACAATGGTACGGGCCTCTTTAGGGTTTTCCTCTAGGTAATTAGTCAGCTGATCGCTCACAATCTGATCCACGATACCCATTACCTCGTTGTTGCCCAGCTTGGTTTTAGTTTGCCCCTCAAACTGTGGTTCTGGCACTTTCACTGATAATATCGCGGTTAGACCTTCGCGAAAGTCATCGCCGTTGATGTCGAACTTCAGCTTGGCAAGCATGCCGGTTTTGTCAGCATAAGCCTTTAGGGTACGGGTGAGCCCTCTGCGGAAACCGGCAAGATGCGTACCGCCTTCATGGGTGTTAATATTATTTACGTATGAATGCAGGTTTTCGGCAAAAGAGGTATTGTATTGCATGGCAATAGACACCGGTACATCATTGCGTTCCCCTTCTATTGTGATGGGGAAAGGCATGAGTTTCTCGCGGCTTTCATCCAGGTAAGCAATAAAATCGGCTAAGCCATTGTCAGAGTAGAACTCTTCAGATTTTGGCTGGTTGTTTTCGTCGGTTTCACGCTCGTCATAGAGGTTGATGCGCACTCCTTTGTTCAGATAAGCCAGTTCTCGCATTCGGGAAGCCAGGATGCTGTAGTCGTACTGAGTGGTAATAAAAATGCTGTCGTCCGGCTTGAAATGAATGGTTGTGCCATTAGCTTTGGATTCACCGACGGCTTTTACATCTTCGAGTGGTTTGCCGCAATTGTATTCCTGAACAAACATTTTTCCTTCGCGGTGTACTGTAGCTTTGAGATAGATTGACAGTGCGTTGACGCAACTAACGCCCACGCCATGCAAACCACCTGAAACTTTGTATGAACCTTTGTCGAATTTCCCACCTGCGTGAAGCACAGTCATGACCACTTCAAGTGCCGAGCGTCCTTCTTTTTCATGAATCCCGGTTGGTATCCCGCGGCCATTGTCAACCACAGTGATAGAATTATCGGTGTGGATGGTGATGTCAATCTGGTCGCAATAACCACCCATAGCTTCGTCAATCGAGTTGTCAACTACCTCATAGACAAGATGGTGCAACCCGCGTATGTTCACATCGCCTATGTACATGGCCGGACGTTTGCGAACGGCCTCCAATCCTTCGAGAACCTGTATGTTTGATGCTGTGTACTGACTGTTTGCCAACTCTCTTTTTTCTTCCTCAGTCATTGTCAATATATTAATAATCAATAAAACTTTGAACGTGCAAAGGTACGAAAATTAGGTAAGCGAAGACTTGTTTACTATGTTGCCCCTTAATGAAGTTATTAACAAAACCGATGATCTGATAGTAAGACTAACAGCCTGAGATTTAATATTATTTATCATGCTTCATCAAACCAAGTTGACAAGGTTTTCAAATCAGTAAATGAGGTAAATATTTTAAAAAATGTCTATATGCTGCAAGTCAAGCCTGTTGCTAAAAGCCCTATTTTTGCTGCATGGAGCCAAAGCCCGAAACCAAACGCATCCTCGTCATACAAACGGCATCCATAGGTGATGTTATACTGGTGACTCCCGTGCTCGAGAAACTGCATCATGCTTTTCCGGACAGCCGTATTGATCTGCTGATCAGGGCTGGGTTTGAGGGCTTGTTTGAGCAGCATCCTTTTCTGAATGCCCTGTTGTTATGGGATAAAAAAGAAAAAAAATACCGCAAGTTGTTTCATTTGCTGCGCCTCATTCGCAGCACACGTTACAATCTCGTAATTACCGCACAGCGTTTTGCCTCAAGCGGATTTCTGGCGGTTTTCAGCGGAGCAAAAACCACTGTTGGCTTTCACAAGAACCCTTTTTCGATGTTTTTCAGCAGATCCATCAAGCACAACATCAGCAAGGAAGGCTCACAGCACGAAACAGAACGCAACCTCGCACTTACCGGGTGGATTGCAGGCACTTCCGATGCCCGTCCCAGACTTTATCCGGGGGCGGCTCATTATGCCCGCACTTCGCCTTACAAAACACACAAATTCATCTGTATTGCCCCGGCTTCACTCTGGTTCACCAAGCAATATCCCGAAGAGCAATGGATCGAATTTTTGTCGCAGACCGATCCCGGGCTGTATGTGTATCTGCTGGGATCGGCTTCTGACAAGTCACTGTGTGAACGCATCAGGCAACAGTCGAAACATCCGAACACCCTTAACCTTGCCGGGATGCTCAGCCTGCTCGATTCGGCAGCACTTATGCAGGATGCGGCAATGAATTTTGTTAACGACTCTGCGCCAATGCATCTTGGAAGTGCTGTGAATGCAAGACTTACCGTTGTTTATTGTTCCACCGTTCCTGAATATGGTTTTGGGCCACTTTCCGAAGATTCGGCAGTAGTCCAGACAAGCGAAAAACTCAGCTGTCGTCCATGTGGACTGCACGGATTTACTTCATGTCCGGAAAAACATTTCCGCTGTGCGAAAACCATACCCACCACAAGCTTGTCAGGCAGAATATGAACTCATTTGAAGAAGAAGTTGAACTTGCCGTGAAGGCATTAAGCGCCGGGAAAACCATCCTTTACCCCACAGATACCATCTGGGGAATCGGCTGTGACCCGACAAACGCCAAAGCAATAAACCGGATTTATACCATTAAAAAGCGAGTTGACAATAGAAACCTGATCATTCTGGTTGACCACATCGAGCGACTGAAAGATTATGTTACTGAAGTGCCTGATGTGGTTTACGATTTGATCCGGGCATCCGATAAACCACTGACAATTGTGTATTCATCTGCACGAAATCTGGCAAAAAATCTGTTGCCCCACGACAAAAGCATTGCCATCAGGGTCACCTCCGACCCTTTTTGTCAGGCCATGATAGTCCGTTTTGGAAAGGCCGTGGTTTCTACATCGGCCAATATTTCGGGCGAACCGGCGGCCCTTACTTTTGCCCAGATCACTGAACCCATCAGGCAATCAGTTGATCATATTGTCGGGCTTTACCAGCAGCAGGTGCGACAACCCAAAGCCTCTACTATCATACGGATGAAAACCAGCGGAGAATTTACCATAATCCGCCCATGATCAAGACTTTTCCTAATTCGTGTGGCCCAAACACTACCTATGAGTGAACTTTTTGGCAGTAATTCATGTTACTGATATCGCAAACGATTACGGACTATAAGTGGGCTGAATCTTTATTTAGACCAATTTTAAACTGTCAGAATTTCGTACATTTGCACGCGCAAATCCAGAACCTTTCGACTAAGGCATAAAATATTAAATATGAGCGACAAAAGAAAATTCACCCTCGAAAATACCGATAAGGAAACCCTGACCAGGTGGTACAGTTTGATGACCCTGGGCCGTCAGATAGACGACAAAGCACCAAACTACCTGAAACAGGCCCTGGGATGGTCGTACCATGCCCCCTATGCCGGCCATGATGGGATACAATTAGCTATAGGTCAGGTTTTTGACCGAGAACTTGATTTCCTCTTTCCTTACTACAGGGATATGCTAACGGCTATATCAGCAGGTTTATCAGCCGAAGAAATAATTCTTAACGGTATTTCGAAAGGAACCGATATAGCCAGTGGAGGACGCCATATGTCGAATCACTTTGCCAAGCCGGAATGGAACATCCATAATGTATCGTCGGCAACGGGCAACCACACCTTGCATGCTGTGGGCGTTGGCAGAGCCATAAAATATTACGGAAGCAAAGGTGTCGCCATCAGTTCACAAGGCGAGTCGTCAACTTCAGAAGGCTATGTTTTTGAAGCCATCAATGGCGCTTCAAACGAAAAGCTCCCGGTTTTGTTTGTTTTTCAGGACAACCAGTATGGTATTTCGGTGCCTCAAAAGGATCAGTCGGCCAACCGCAGGGCTGCCGAAAACTACAGAGGCATACGTAACCTGAAGATCATGTATTGCGATGGCAAAAACGTGTTCGACTCAATGAACGCCATGTTTGCCGCCAAGGAACACATCGAAAAATTCGGCGAGCCTGTAATTGTGCATGCCAATTGTGTGCGCATCCACTCGCATTCAAATTCGGACCGCCACGAGTTGTACCGCGACGACAACGAACGGCACTGCGTGCGGCTTTCCGATCCGCTCACCCGTTTCAGGATTCAGTTGCTCCACTCCGGAAAATTCACTGAAGAGGAACTCAATAATTTGGACGGACAAGCAAAAAAAACCATCTCCGAGGCCCACAAAAAAGCCATCAAGGCACCAGACCCAACACCTGAATCAATCCATAATTTTGTCATCCCTGAACCTTATCATTCAACAAAATATCCTGAAGGTCTGCATGATGGTGGCAGTGGACAAAAGATGAAATTCATTCAGGCCCTTAACGAAACCCTCAAGGCCGAATTCAGAAACAATCCTGATACATTTATCTGGGGACAGGATGTTGCCAATAAAGATAAAGGCGGGATTTTCAATGTCACCAAGGGCATGCAGCAGGAATTCGGGAAGAAAAGGGTATTCAACGCGCCGATAGCTGAGGATTTCATTACCGGCACTGCAAACGGCATGAGCCGCTTCAGCAAAAAGATCAGAATCGTGATTGAAGGTGCTGAATTTGCCGACTATTTCTGGCCGGCTATGGAGCAACTGGTCGAAACATCACACGATTACTGGCGAAGCAATGGTGCCTTTGCGCCAAACGTTGTTATCAGGCTCGCATCGGGCGGATACATCGGAGGTGGCTTGTATCACTCACAAACCATTGAAGGCGCGCTCACTACGTTTCCTGGATTACGTATTGTGTATCCATCCTTTGCGGATGATGCAGCAGGCCTGCTCAGGACAGCCATTCGTTCCGAAGGACCTACAGTATTCCTCGAACCAAAGGCATTGTATAACGACCCGATAGCAGAAACAATGGTTCCGGAAGATTTTGAAGTACCATTTGGTAAAGCAAGGATTCGCCGTACAGGAAGCGACTTAAGTATCATCACTTATGGAAATACCACACACATGAGTCTGCAGGTTGCCGAAACCATTGCAAAGGAATCAGGGAAACAAATAGAGGTAGTTGATTTGCGTTCACTCCTGCCACTCGACAAAGAAACCGTCCTTGACTCAGTGCGCAAAACTTCGCGTGCCCTTGTCGTTCATGAAGATAAGGTATTTGCCGGTTTTGGCGGCGAAATAGCCGGAATGATTGCCGACGAGGCATTCAGCTGGTTGGATGCACCAGTAAAAAGGGTTGGATCTACCTTTACTCCAGTGGGTTTCAACAGAATCCTTGAAAAAGCTATTCTGCCTGACTACAACAGAATTTATGAAGCAGCTATGGAAGTGTTAAACTTCTAAAGCCCTTTATCTGGCTCATATGTCCTTTGGCGGTTTGAGCTCTTTTCGTGATGCGCACGCTTTCTTTCTGTCTTTTCTCATTTTTACTGAATAGCACAGTGAATGCTATTTCATTAAGGATAATTAACATAAAGAAAGCTTACGGAACCTGTTACCCCTGCCATAATTCTTACATTTGGCCTGTTTTTTGCACACTGAATCCGTCTGAATCAGACTAAAAGATCAGACACATTTTTTATTGGATTATGTAATACAATGTATATGAAATACTTAATTGGAACTTACGTTCTCTTTCTCAGCATACTGTTTCCTGTGCAGGACGCTATGTCTCAGAACGTCCCTACAAAAACTGACCCCAAAGAAACTACTCAGAAATTTGCAGCGGCACTTTTTTACATCGAAAATTTTTATGTTGACAGCACGAAACCCGCTAAGCTGGTAGAACAGGCCATCATCAACACCTTAAAAGAACTCGATCCGCACTCAGCTTATCTTTCGAAAGAAGAATTACAGGAAGCCAATGAACCGCTTGAAGGCAGTTTTGAGGGGATCGGAGTAACCTTTCAACTCTCAAAAGACACCATACTTGTGATAGCCCCTGTTCCGGGCGGTCCTTCTGAGAAGCTCGGCATTCAAGCCGGGGACAAAATCATTCGTATAAATGGTGAAGACGCTTTCGGATCGAAAGTGAACAATAAATTTGTTATGGACAGGCTGAGGGGAAAGAAAGGCACAACAGTGGATGTCAGCATTTTCAGAAAAAGTTCCGCCTCGCTGATTGACTACACGATCACCCGGGATAAAATCCCGCTCCACAGCATTGACGCAACCTTTATGCTCAGCAGTGAGACCGGATACATAAAGCTTAACCGCTTTTCGAAAACAACTATGGAAGAGTTCAAATCCTCAATGAGCCAGTTGCAGGAGGCAGGCATGAAGAGTCTGGTGCTTGATCTGCGCGGTAATTCAGGTGGATACCTAGGAACAGCTGTAGAACTTTCCGATGAGTTTTTACCTGACAGCAAACTTATAGTGTACACCGAAGGGCTCAACAGTCCCAGGCAAGAATACAATGCGACCCGTGTGGGTAGTTTTGAAAAGGGCAAACTTATCATCCTGATCAACGAAGGCTCAGCTTCTGCGAGCGAAATCGTGGCGGGAGCAGTTCAGGATTGGGACCGCGGCCTTATTTTGGGGAGGCGTTCATTTGGTAAGGGATTGGTTCAGAGACCATTTAACCTTCCTGACGGCTCAGTTATCCGCCTCACTGCCGCCCGATATTTCACGCCAACCGGCAGAAGCATACAGCGGCCATATGATGATGGCTCCGAGAGCTATTTTAAGGATATGGCCAACCGTTTTAAGAACGGTGAATTTGTCCATGCTGACAGCATACATTTCCCCGACTCATTGAAGTACCTTACTCCTTCTAAACGCACTGTTTACGGTGGTGGAGGAATCATGCCGGACATATTTGTTCCCTGGGATTCGACTCAATTCACTGATTACTATAGTAACCTGATAAGAAAAGGTGTTTTTAACCGTTACACCCTTGATTATGTAAACCTTAACCGTACATCTTTACTCAACAAATATCCGGAATTCAGCACATTCAAACAGTCTTTCGGCGTTGACGAGAAGATGATGAAAGAGTTTCTGAAGATTGCTGAAGCCGAAGGCGTGGCTTTTAACGAACAGCAGTTTGACAGCTCGGAAGCATTTATCCGATACCAGGTTAAAGCGTTAATAGCCAGAAATCTGTGGGGAATGACTCAGTATTACGAGGTGATATCTGAAGCAGATGATACTTTACTGAAGGCTCTTGAGATAATAAAATCTGAAAAGATGTTTTCTGAGGCTTTCAAACCTTCCCGCTAAACAGAAAGCAAGATATACCTTTGTCCGTTCAACCGGGCAAATTGTCGCCGGTATTGGGTTTTGTTGAAACGTTTTTCCAGATCAGTTAGGTTACATTTTAGTCAAGAAAACGTGGTGACAGATACGTTTGTTGCCTGGGATTGAACCTGAAAGTCAGCATGAATTCATGGGTTCCCGAATTGTAGTTGCTAAAACGGGTAATACCGATATCATAGGCATACGCAATCCCGATAAATTCGGAAATATTCATCCCTGCATGAATGATCATTGCATCATATGACCGCCATCCAAGCCCGCCAAAAACTATGTTACGATATACGAAGCGGGCATCGAGCTGAATCATCCTGATGGTTGCCTGTTGGTGCCACGAAACTGAGGCATTCATATTGATATCCTCGGCCACACTTGTTTTGTAGGAAACATACAGATGGTTGTGCACCGGTATTTTAAAAATTGTGGCTTCACGCGAAGGTGTTGTTATGTGGTTAGCCGCCATACCAGCCGAAAAATCCTTCCATTGCACTTCGAACCCGAATTCAAAGTCAGGCCTCAGATAGCTTTCATCGGGTTTGATCAATGGTTCATTTCCATCGTAAAAAACCAGCTCGGAAAAACGTATGAATCTGTTGTAGAGACCTGCAGACATCCCTAATCCAAGATACAGCTGGTCAGAAAAAGCAACACGGTACATATAGGACAGACTTGCTTGCCGGGTGATTTCCTTTCCTGCAGCAAGGTTCATAAAATTGAATTTAAATCCCATATTACGGTCCTCGGCAAAATAGTCCACGCCAATTTTCTGAAGCGAAGGGGCATCGGGGAATCCTATCCACTGTTGTCTTGTCAGCAGATGTGTGTTGATCATTCCGTCCATACTCAGGTGGGCAGGATTATAGGCTATAAAGTTCATGCAGGAATTGCTCAACAGAAGGTCAGACTGAGCCATTGATCCTGCACGAAACAGGAATACAGCCAATATTGCTAAATATATCCTTATTGCTTTCATGGCTTTATCTGTTTGGCTTCCTGAATACTAATGCGGTTTCCGTTTAAGTAAGGAACAATAAAACAATCAACAAACCCACCGGCTACAATTTGATTTTTAAGGGCTTCGGCACTGTCTTCGGTATATCTGTCGCCGGCTTCATAGCGGTACAACCCATTCTGATCATGAACGAAGAATCTTAGGTTTGGTATTGATTTGCTGAGGGCCTGAAAATATACTGCCGGATTTCTGAGTGTTGCAGAAACCATAAACTGAACGCGGTAAACCAGCAAAGAATTGGGATTTTCTGGTTGCTGTTGGTTGATGGCTGCAGGAGCCTCCAGGTCGCTCCTGACAACCTCAAAGGTCGTTCTTCTATTGGCCTGATGTTCGTCTTCGTTTCGTGCACTCATGATCAGCAGCTTTCTTTTTCCGTGGCCCTTTGAGATAAGTCTTGAAGGATCTATACCACTAACTATAAGGTAATTAACTACCGATCGAGCTCGTTCGTCCGAAAGCCTGTCGTTGTACGCGTCTGAACCACGGGCATCGGTGTGGGCGTTGATCTGCACCAGTACCTGCGGATTTTCGCGCAACAGATTAGAGAGTTTGCTTAGTTCAACTTTTGAACTTTCGCGCAGGGTGGCTTTGTTGAGGTCGTAGTAAATATTACTGATCACGATTTCCTGCTTCTCCTGTATTCTGATCAGTTGAAAATCCATGTCGTATCCTGTAGCTTTTTGGAAGACAGCTGCGTACTTAACAGGTGGAATTCTGATGAGTCTTGATTCAGTAAAATATCCTGTTTTTGCAATTTTCACTGTGTAAACCTGATCGGGTTTTAACGAATCAAAAGCATAAATTCCCCGCAAATCTGTCCTGACAGCAGCGGTGAAATCAGCTGAGCCAACTATTTCGACGATTTCTGCAGCCAGAGCCCGGCCTGTTTCCCTATCTGTAACCAACCCACTTATAGTAACCGGGTAATCAAGACGGTACAGCTCAAAATCAATCTGTGTAACACTTCCTTTCCGGGATTTTTTACCTGCATCGAAGTTTTTATTCTCAGTGAAAAAAGATTCCTTTGATGCCGATATGCTTCCTTTAAGGTAATCAGGAACAGAAACAATATATAACCCATCTGGTCCGGTTAAGGATGATATGTTTCCTTCAACAGTGCTGATCTGAATGGAGGCACCGGCAATAATACTATCGTTATCAGCCGAAACCACCCGTCCTTTGATCAGGTGCTGAACAGGATATGCATCAAAAACAAAGAGGTTATCACCTTCTTCTGTTGTCCGTGCCGATGAAAAAAAGCCTTCACTGCTTCCGCTTTTCATCACTAAAGCAAAATCATCAGCGTAAGAATTGAAAGGAAAGAGCAATGGCTCAACAAACCCGAATCCTTTTCCGTCATTAAAGCTGTACACAATATCAAGGCCTCCATAAAGTGAATGTCCGATGGACGAAAAAAACAGCAGGCTATCGCCGGCAGCGAAAGGAAACAACTCATCAGATTCGGTATTTACCGGCTGTCCGAGGTTTAGCGGAATACCAAAACTCCCGTCAGGTTTCATACTCACGCGGTAAATATCTTTTCCGCCATACCCACCTGGCATGTCAGAGACGAAGTACAGCCATTTCCCATCGTTGCTGACGGAGGGATGGCCAAAATGGTGTTTTTTCGCGACAAATGAAGCTTGTTTTGGTTTCGACCATGTAAAGGAATTGCGATTAAAGCTTGAGGTCATGATGACGCATCTGTTCCTGTTGTTTTTGCATTTGGTCCAAAATGCCCTGCTCCTGCTTCTGTCATAGGCAAAAACACCGGTATTACGGCTATCGCCAACAGTAAGAGGTTCAGGTGCACCAAACGAAGCATCAGGGTTTTGCCATGATTGATAGAGGGACGAATAAGCTTCGCCGGTCCGGCCATCAGTTCGGTTGTTTTCGTTTGTTCTGCGGGAAGATGAAACGACTACGCTTCCGTCAAAAAAAGCAGCATGGTAATCACTGAATCCAGTGTTCAGCACTGTATCTTGTTTCACCTTTGGGTTGCTCAATTGCAAAGAACTTAAAGCCAACTCAACACCATCAATCTTTCTCGATATTTCTTGAGATGAAGGGTTTAAAAACAGGGCTTGTTCCAGCGTTGTCTTTGCTTCGATCAGCTTTCCACTTCGCTGAAGGGCATCAGCATAGGCAGTGAGCCAGTCAATCCGGTTGGTTTCTTCGCCAACAGCATCGGGATACCAGAGCAAAGCTTCTTCGAGTTTGTTCATCTTGTGGTACGACATAGCTATTGAAGCTGCTATTTCGCGCCTGGCAGCAATTTCTTCCTCGGCTTCAAAGGCCTTGGCAAATGACCGTGCCGCAGCAACATAATGATGATTGCGCAGGTGTTTGTTTCCCTGCCGCACATGATTCTTTTGGGCATGCAGACTGCCATTGGTTAACAACAACAGAGAGAGTGCAAAATATATCAGGGCCTTTTTCATTCAATCACCATTGTAACAGATCCCTTTTTGGTTTGAAGCAATAATCCATCCCTATCCATGATTTCCTGCACATAATAATATGTTCCCGGAGCCACCAGTGTGCCACGATATGTTCCATCCCAGCCATCAGAACCTGAATAAAGCTCCTGTCCCCAGCGGCTGTACACCCGAATAAAATCACCAACCATAAAACGATCGTTTATGTTGTCGCCGTTTGGCGTGAAGGCGTTGGCTTCAGATTCCGGCTTCTCAATCAATACATAGCTTTTAACTGTACAGCCCGAAACTGCAGTTGCCTCTACAAATAAAGTATCACCTTCAGGTCGGATAGAACCATAATAAAAGGTATTTGAGTTTCCCGACTGTAGAATATCTGCCCCAAGCCGAAACACGTATGAAGTCAGACCAGTAGGTGCAACAACCAGCTGTTGAAGTTGTTGATTGTTGTCAATTGAAATATCAGGTGTTTCACCAACGTTAACAAGATGTTCTGTCAACTTGGTGCATCCGAATGAATTATTGACCAAAAGGACATAAGTGGTTGTTTCAACAGGGCTCACGATGATTTCCTTTGTAAAAACCGGCGGATCAGTCAACCATTCATATGCGTCTCCACCTGTTCCGGTTAATTGAATTTCTTCGCCGCTACACATAAAAGCAGGTCCCTCAATACCAGCCTCAGGCAGAGGAAACAACACAACAGAGGCTGAACCTGCCATCAGCGAAGAACAATTTGTGAAGGCTTTATTTGCCTGTACACTATACAGACCTGTCAATCCGGGGTTTGAAAACTCCAACGGACCTCCTGTTCCCGGAATGGGTTGGTTAACAGGTTCGTTATTCAACACCAGTTGATAGAATGTATTTAATTCACTACCTGTTAGATAAAGGTCTGATTCGGGGTCAAAGGCGCAGAAACTGCCACCGCCGAGCAAAGTGAACATACCGGGTGGTTGCTCCCATCCTACCGATACCTGCCCGGGCATTATGCTGTTGCATCCAGCCTGACTCGTGGCTATTACTGTATATGAACCTGAGGCCGGTTGTGGCCCAAAGCTCAGCGCGCCACCTGTTCCCTGTCGCCACTGACCTGTATAGCTTCCGTTTCTGAATAGTTCATAGACCACTCCTGACTGGCTTGATTCCAACCCGACGGTTGGCGCAGGATCTCCAAAGCAGAAAACGCCACCTCCTGTCAGCATGAAGCCTGAAGGGAGGCCAAATACTTCCAGATATACAGAATCAAGGACAACCGACTCGTTGTCTGATATTTTAACTTTATACCATGTGTTTATCGTGGGAAACACCTTGATAGAAGCAGTTGTGGCATAAAATCCTTCCGGTACTGAAGACCATTCCCATGAATAACTGCCTGCCCCACCCAGAGGCAAGGCTGTTAGTGTTACCGGCTCGCCCGGACACACAACTTGTGCTGAAGCCTCTATCCTTGATGTCATCGGCCCACCTGCAACGATTACCATCACTTCATCCGAAGCGCTGCATCCGCTTGCCAGATCAACAATTTCAGCATTAAACAGCGCACTGATCTGCAATGGCAGTGTTTGGGTCAGTTGATTCTGAGGGTTATACACAAGGTTTGTCGGACTCCATGAAAATGTATAATTACCTGATCCGGAAATTACCTGCATATTCAGGGATGCCTCATCCCCCTGATTAATAACTATATCCGTGCCGGCTGTAACCATTGGTTGATCCTCACGAATTACAATGGCGTTTCCAGACATCAACACATGACATTGATAACCAGGTCTATGGGCACGCACTGAATAAGTCCCGCTAATGGCAAAATATCCAAACTGTATGGGTGTTCCTTGTCCGATAACCGTAGTTAATTTTTGAATGTCATTAAAATACAAATCATAAGCCACACCTTCTTCAGAACCCGACAAGCCAATCAATACTCCGGCAGAAAGCGGATCGCAATAGCTACCCCCTCCAACAAGGCTATAGACTGCCGGAAAGCTAACTACAGAAACCGTAATTGAGTCATATACGCTTGTTTCTCCATCAGTCACCGTGATGTAATAGGTAATTGAAGCAGAAGGATAATCAACCCAGCCAAGTCCGGTAAATAAAATCTGCCCCTGAGCATTTCTCCAAATGATCGTGTATTGTCCATTTCCACCCTGAGGAAGTGCCTGAAGGTTAACTGCTTCTCCCTGACAAACTATGTCTGAAGAAGCAATAACAGTTACTGAAAGGGGTCCGTCGCTGACATATGCGACAGTCGAATCTGATGACGAAATACATCCTGAGGCTTCATCTTTGACCTGCAACAAAAACAATCTGGTCGAGCTTAGTGCAATCGTGGTTGGAGCTGGGCTTGCCGGATTTTGAAGCAGGTTTGCCGGAAACCACTGATATGTATATTGGCCTGAGCCCCCAAAAGCCTGACCGGCGAACTGTGCTGTTTCGCCTGAGGAAATAAATCGGTCGGGACCCGCATCTGCAACTGGTAAAGAATTTATTGTAACTGCAGCCTGACCTTCCATCATTTGGTTACATCCTGATGCAGGATCAATTGCTTTCACCGAATAAAGGCCGGTTTGCTCCAAAGGCCCGAATGTCAGTGGAAATCCGTTGCCAACCAATGAAATACCTGTAAAAGCATTATCTCTGAACAGTGAATACTGAATTCCTTGTTGTGAACCAGATAATTGAAGATTAACTTCATTGCCAAAACAAAAAATCCCTGAACCGGAAAGTAAAAAATTCTGGGGCCCTGATGCCACAGGGATATATACTGAATCGAAAATCAATTGATTGCCATCGTTCACAACAACTTTAAACGTTGTGGAAACTTCAGGAAAAAAAACAGGATCAAACACCTGGGCTGAAAATCCGGGGGGATTGGAAACCCATGCATAGGTGAAATTACCTGAACCCCCTGTTGGCAGGGCAAACATCTGCACCGGACTACCCGGACATGCACCACCACCGGAATAGACAACTTCCAGGTTTAAATTACCCCCTTGCACAAATACAGCAGCATAATCGCTGGTCCCTGAACAGCCTGATTGCAAATCCTGTACATCAAGTCTGAATACAGTAGTGTTGTACAAGGGCTTTGTTGTAGGCTGCAGGGCATCAGGATTCAGAAGAAGATTTGCTGGAGTCCACTGATAACTGTAGAGTCCGGAACCCCCATCAACACTTCCTGAAAGCGTTACCTGGCCACCTGCAACCACCAGTTTATCGGGCCCTGCAATTGCTACAGCAGCAGCGTTAACTGAAATTACTGACTGCCCAGACATTTGTCGTTCACAGGTTGAATTGATATAGCGGGCTTTAGCCTGATAAACCCCAGGCTGTCCAAACAAACCGAATTGTACCGGAAGCCCGGTTCCACTGATTGTTGCTACCACAAGCCCGTTTAATTCAAGCTGATACAACACACCCGTTTCAGATCCGCTAAGGCCAATATACACAGACTGTGAAGGATTGCATAAAGCGCCTCCGCCTATTAGGTTAAAAATTTGCGGAGGCTGTGACAATACAACATGAATCGTATCTGACGACTCGGCAAGACCATCGCTAACAATCAGCACGTAAGATGTAGATGCTGAAGGAGTGACGGTAGGCTGCCTCATGTTCGAATAAAACCCCGCTGGTATTGATGTCCATTGATAGAGGTAATTTCCTGTACCACCTGATGCAACTGCAAACAACTGTATGGCACTACCTTCACATCCAGTGTCCTGATTGGCAAGCGCCTGAACACTCAGGGAACCACCGGAAACATAAACCGTCAGCGAATCAGCTTGTGATACACAACCGCTTTGCAGGTCTGTTGCAACAAGACTGAAGATCGTTGTGTTTGCCAAAGCTTTTGTACTTGTCTGTAATGCAAAAGGCTGATTAAGCCATTGAGAAGGAGTCCATAAATAAGAATTAACGCCTGATCCACCGCTGACCGTTGCTGCCAGAAAAGTTGAAGTGCCTAATGCAATTGTACGGTCTACTCCTGCCTGCACAATGGGTGCCTGTGCAGGTTGGACCGTAACACTTCCGGTCATTTGCCGACCACACCCAGTGTTTATATTTAAAGCATCAGTTGTATAGACCCCTGAAACATACTGATTCCCAAAACTTAATCCGGAACCATTTCCCAAGAGATGCACACCTGTTGTAATTCCGTTTCTAAACAGACTATACATAACATTGGATTCTGATTGACTGAGATAGACCTCCTTACCCTCTTCACCCGGACAATAAAATCCTCCGCCGCCAATTGTCTGCAGCGTTGGTGCCTGCCTGACAACAATGTGCACCGAATCCTGAATCATATTGAAGCCATCGGTAACCATTACACGGTACGTTGTAGATTGCTGAGGAAAAACAAGCGGATTAAACTGAGTGGAAACAAATCCGGGTGGATTGGATTGCCAGAGATACGCAAAACTTCCTGACCCACCAGATGGCAGCGCAACAAGTGAAACACCCTCATTCGGGCAGACACTGTACCGATCGGCAACAACATTAAGGCTAAGGGTACCGCCGCTCACGAATACGGCTACCTGATCTGATAAACTCTGGCATCCGCTTTGGTTGTCTGTAATTCGGAGGCTAAAAACAACTGTTTCTGTGAGCGGGGTTGTCACAGGATTTTGAAAAAGCGGATTAAGCAAGAGTTCTGATGGTGTCCAGCTGTAGCTGTAACTTCCCGATCCTCCTGAACCTGAACCATTGAGACTTGTTTGTCCTCCAGTAGTAATAATCAGGTTGTTTCCGGCTTCAGCTACAGGTGTTGGGTTCAGGCCAATAGTACTAACTCCTGTCATATGCACCAGGCAGCCTGCATTATAGTACTGTGCAGTAACACGGTATGCTCCAGGGATACTATACACTCCAAACAACAGATTTGTACCAGTTCCTGTCCTTTGAACCAGAAACTGATCATCCCTGTAAAGTGAGTAATTAACCCCTGTTTCAGAACCCGAAAGAGAAAGCTCCAGACCGGGGGCCCCAGCACAAATAAGACCTCCCGGGCTTAGGTTAAACACAGCCGGTAGGTTGAGCACCTGAATGGATACTGTATCATAAACTGTGCTCAGCCCGTCCTGAACCCTGAGAATATATGTTGTTGTGATGTCAGGCGTAACAGTCGCTTGTGCAGTAATAGCGAAGAAACTCTGGGGAAGCGATGTCCACTGATATGTATAGTTGCCTGATCCGCCGGAGACAACTGCCGAAAGATTAACTTGCCCGCCGGGACAAATACGATCCTCAGAAGCCTGAATATAGGAAATGAGTGGCCCGTCAGTAATGCGAATCAAAACGGTATCAGCACGACTTTCACAGCCAGTTGACAGGTCGGTAGCATTGAGTGTAAACAAGCGACTCAAATACAATGGAATAGTAGTGGTATTGGGTTGAAGAGGACTAATACAATAGCTTTCGGGATACCAATGAAACTGATAAGAACCTCCTCCCCCGGTAGCCGAGCCGGCAAGCTGCACTACTGAACCCGCAACGGCAGTCTGGTCAATCCCTGCATATGCCTGGGGAGGAAGGTTTGCAATAATTTCCCTGGAATTATTAAGCAGAACCTGACATCCTGTAATCAAATTTGTTGCCAGCACCTGATAGGTTCCCGGTGTTCCTACACGCCCGAAACTTGCCGGAAAACCATTACCCGAAACAGAAATACCTGTTGCCAGACCATTTCTGAGCAAATTATACCCTACACCTGACTCCGTGCCCGAAAGGTACAATTCAGGTTCTTCATTACCGACACAATAACCACCGCCTCCAAGCATACTTTGCTGCTGTGGCAGAGGATTAACAGAAATTGTTGCCACCCCGTCCATCGCAATCTGACATCCGGTAAACCCATTGATCCCTAAAATGGTGTACGACCCTGTTTGGGTAAAAGACCCAAAATCAACAGGTTGTCCGTTGCCTGTGCGCACTATACCGGTGCTAAGACCGTTGCGCAGCAGATGATAACTAATTCCGGTTTCGCTATTCGTCAAACCAATTGAAACTCCTGTTCCTCCCTGACAATAGGAGCCACCACCTGAAACACTGTGGATTACCGGCGTAGGATCCACAAAAAGCTGAGCTGTTAGGGTCAAATCAGGGCAACTGACATTTGTTACAACGCATCGGTATCTGAACCCATTCATTCCGGTAGTGGTAAAAATGGACAAAGTGTCTGATTGTGTACCTGTATAAAACGCATTGTCAACCAAATTGACCCACCCTCCGGCAATATTCTCCTGCCATTGATAATTAGTTCCGTTGAGTGCAACAACTGAGAATTTTGCGATGCTGTTTTTACACACTCTCTGTTCAACAGGTTGTTGCGTGATAATTGGTGGATCATAAACACCCAATGTGGCAGGGTTAGAAAATGTAAAATTGTTTTGAGCGTCGAATACCTGACATCGGTACTGATATCCGTTAAGACCAAGGTTTGCATCACTTATACGAAGCTCAGGAGTCAGGTATCCCTCGGCATAGGTAATTGAGGAAGTAATGTTATACCACCCAATACCATCGTTCTCCTGCCATTGGTAGGCTGCAGTGTTCAGCGCAAGTACCCGAAAAGAAGCTGAAGCTTCGACACATATGGATGAGTCGCGCGGATGCCCGATCACAACAGGCTGTGATAATAGCTCTGAAGACAACAGGCTGAAAATAAAAAACAATGTAAAGTACCTGATCATAAAAGTGTTTCTGACATTGACCCAGAGCCAACTTTTCTGTATTAAAAGTTGCTGCTGAACCTGTTAAAACACTTGTTTGCCTGTTGCTCGCGATTGGGAATATCTGGACGGCTGGTTTAACAAAAGTAAGGCAGGGACATCAGCTAATAAATTAAGAAAGCTTGATTTTACAAACATTTTAATGTTAACAACTGATAGTAAACCAGCAACAAGGGTTTCTATTTAGATTCGTTTTGAATAAGCATATGTTCTAAAGGAATCCGGTATGTAACAGAAATTTTGCCTTAATTTTACATTTTCAAGTAAACCCAATCTCAAACAAGGAAATATGATCAATCTTTCAACCACTTACATGGGTTTAAAACTCAAAAGCCCAATCATTATCGGCAGCTCAGGACTAACCAATTCCGTTGAGAACATCAAGGAGGCTGCCCGAAACGGAGCTGGCGCAGTAGTGCTAAAGTCTCTTTTTGAAGAACAGATCAACCATGCAGCAAGCCACACAATACTCCAAAACGAGCACGCAAACTATTATCCCGAAGCAGAGGACTATATTCGCAACTACACCCGTGAGAATGATGTAGCCAACTATCTCAAGCTGATCAGGGAAAGTAAAATGGCTGTTGATATACCAATTATTGCCAGCATTAATTGCGTTACTTCTGCCGAGTGGATACAGTTTGCAGCAAGTATCGAAGAAGCCGGTGCTGATGCTATCGAGCTGAATATTTTTATCCTTCCCTCAGACCCTCATATGACCAGCGAACAAAACGAGAAGGTTTATTTCGATATTCTTGAAAAAATCACGAAAACAGTCAAAATTCCTGTATCCGTGAAAATAAGTTATTACTTTTCAAGCCTTTCAAAAATGGCATTAAAACTTTCCTGGACCGGAATAAAGGGCCTGGTTATGTTTAACCGCTTCTTTTCGCCCGATATTGATATTGATAAATTTGAAATTAAGGCAACTAATGTATTTAGTCATCCTGGTGAACTTGCCATATCCCTCAGATGGGTGGCTATGCTGTCCACGAAAGTACATTGTGACATTGCCGCATCCACGGGAATCCATGATGGCAAATCGGTAATCAAACAATTGCTTGCCGGGGCCAAAGCCGTTCAGGTTGCCTCAGTGCTATACAAAAAGGGGTTCGCCGAGATTGGCATCATGCTCCAGGAACTCGAGCAATGGATGATACAGCATAATTATTCAAGCCTCGAACAGTTTGTTGGCCGAATGAGTGTAAAGGAAGCCGATAACCCGGCTGCCTACGAACGGGTTCAGTTTATGAAGCATTTCAGTGGCATTGAATAAATTACCCTTTGTTTACTGAGGATTTAGTTTCTTTTTGAGAAGCAAAAATCAAATACTCAATCATGAAATAAGCACCCAGGGCACTGAAAAGATGCCACAAAAAGTGTGTGCCCTGAGGCAGGAATGGAATCCCGAAAGGATCAAGTTGTCTGAACAATAAAGCAAAGGAAAAACTTACCAGGACTGCTATCACTGCCGAAAGTTTCTGAAAGTGGCTTCTGTACAAATAAACCAACAAAGGAACTATCACCAACAGGCCCGAAATGGCATACGAAACATTGATACCTACATGCTGCGGAAGTTGTCCGAAAAGCACAAACCTGATCAGAAATACCGGAACAAAAATCAGCAGCACATACCACCATTTTGGCAGGATTTTCAGCCAGAACCAAATGCCTATTGCCAGTGTCAGGACAGCAGAGGGTATTACATCAAGCATCAAAAACACCTTGCTCATTCTGAATGCATGAAACAAGGTACTCCCCAGTCCACCCAGAAAAACCATCAGCAGCGCAAACAAGACAAATGCATGTATTTTTCCGGACTTTCTGAGCCGCAAAAACCAATAAACCGCAGGGATTATCATGAACAGAGAACTTGCAGCATTCCAGGGCTCAACGATAATGTTTTCGGGATGGTACTCTGCATACACAGGTCCTCCATCGGCAAGCCTGCGGTTAAACCATTCATCGGCAAGCCTGAATATCATTGTCAAAGGATCAACATAATGATGCATTGATCAGGCATTTTGTGTTACAAAGGGATAATCCGTATATCCAACCTCACCACCCCCATAAAAAGTTGCTATATCCCATGGATTAAGCGGTAAATCATGTGCATAACGATGCACAAGGTCAGGATTTGAAATGAAATTCTTTCCGAATGCGACCATATCGGCAAAACCCTTATCAACAACTTCTTCCGCTGTTGAAAAGTCATACCCAGCGCTGGTAATCAACAAGCCTTCATAAAAGAGTCTGAAATGCGGAGTGACCCTTGTCAGGTAGGTTGGTAGCTCAGAAAGGGTTGACTGCACAGGCTCGATCAGGTGAAGGTAGGAAAGATTAAATGCATTGAGGTGCGCAATCAGATGCTCAAAGGTAGCTACAGGGTCATCGTTGCGAACACCAAAATTTGTCCCCGATGGTGAAAGCCTGATTCCTGTGCGCTGACTTCCAATAACATCAACTACTGCCCCGACTACTTCCAGTCCAAAACGACATTTGTTTTCAATACTACCTCCATATTTATCCTGCCGTTTGTTTGAACTGTCGTTCAAAAACTGATCAATCAGGTATCCGTTTGCGCCATGAATTTCAACACCGTCGAATCCAGCCTTCATGGCATTTAGAGCAGCAGCAGCATAATCGTCAATAGTTTTCCTGATTTCGTCAGAGGTCATGGCTCGTGGCACCACAACAGGCACTTTGCCTGATGGTGTTGTAATGAATCCATTTTCGGGTATTGCCGAGGGGCCCACAGGCCAGAGACCATTTTGAAGAATCTCGGGATGCGAATGCCGGCCAACATGCCATAATTGACAGTAGATCAGTCCACCGACTTTATGTACAGCATCAGTCACTTTTTTCCAGCCATCCACCTGTTGGCTGCTGTAGATGCCTGGAGTATCAACATAACCCTGTCCCTGCGGACTGATTTGTGTTGCTTCACTCACAATCAAGCCGGCCGATGCACGCTGCGCATAATACTTAGCATTCAACTCTGTGGGAGTCAGGCCATCACCGGCTCGCTGGCGGGTTAAAGGTGCCATTACAAACCTGTTGGCAAATTCATGGACACCATGTTTAATGGGAAATAGAAGTGTTTTCATTGATAGATATAATTGCTAAGATAACAATGAATTTGACATTGTTGTTTGCCCTGATGTAAATAATTTTTTCTGCAATAAACTTGTGGATTAGCTTTCCGGAAAAAATCTGCAAATGAAAACTTATGGCTGACAAAACCCGGGGCAAACAAAAAAGTTACTATTTTTGTTATTCGGAAACAATCTAAATTAAAATAACTATGCCGCATTATCAGCTACGAGGGAAGATTCCTCATAAGCGACACACCATATTCCGCAAACCCGACGGCAACTTATATGCCGAAGAACTGGTTTCTACTGAAGGTTTTTCTGACGTATATTCTATTATTTACCATGCATACCCGCCTACAATGGTAAAAAGCATCGGTGAAGCTACAGATGTTGCTCCCCGGATAGCTTTGGATAAGAACATGCAGCACAGAAGTTTCCGTGGGTTTGGAGTTAAACCTGCTGATGACTATCTGGATAGCCGTGTTCCGGTGCTTGTAAATAATGATGTGTACATACATCTGGCAGCTCCAAGAAACAGTATGAATGAATATTTCTACAAAAATTCCCAGGCAGACGAAATGATTTTTGTCCATCAGGGCGATGGAACTCTTCATACTATATTTGGCAGTCTTGAATTCGGTTACGGAGACCACCTGATGATACCGCGTGGCACTATTTATCAGTTGGAGTTCAAGGGAACCGACAACCGACTTTTTATTGTTGAATCCTTTCACCCTTTGCGTTTTCCCAAACGCTACCTGAATAAATACGGCCAGTTACTCGAGCATTCGCCCTTTTGTGAGCGCGACCTGCGCACACCCCAGAACCTAAGAACATTTGACGAAAAAGGCGATTTTAAGATAATCATCAAGCGCGACGACCTGCATCATCACTATGTGTATGCAACTCATCCCTTTGATGCTATCGGATGGGATGGCTGTCATTACCCCTACGCTTTCTCCATCCATGATTTTGAACCTATTACCGGAAGAGTTCATCAACCACCACCGGTGCACCAAACCTTTGAAACCCCAGCCTTTGTAACCTGTGCATTTGTTCCCAGGCTTTATGATTATCATCCTGAGGCTATTCCTGCTCCTTACAACCACAGCAACGTGGATTCTGATGAGGTTTTGTATTACGTTGACGGAGATTTTATGAGCCGCAACCACATTGAGAAAGGCATGATCACACTTCACCCTATCGGCATTCCACACGGGCCTCACCCGGGTGCAGTCGAACGCAGTATCGGACAAGTGAAAACCGATGAACTTGCCGTCATGGTGGACACATTCAGACCTTTGAAAATCACGGAGCAGGCATTAGCAATTGAAGATCCTGATTATTATAAAAGCTGGTTATATTAACATTTCATAGATAAAACAATGAACCAAACCGATTTTTTACCCATCAACGGAACCGATTATGTAGAGTTTTATGTCGGTAACGCCAAGCAAGCTGCACATTATTACCAGACAGCTTTTGGTTTTCAGCCACTGGCTTACGCCGACCTCGAAACTGGTTTAAAAGACCGTACTTCCTATGTGTTGCGGCAAAATAAAATCACCTTTGTGCTGACATCAGCTATTGTACCAGATTCACCAATTGCCGAACACCACCGCATGCACGGAGATGGGGTTAAATTCGTAGCCCTTTGGGTTGATGATGCCCGTCAGTCATGGAAAGAAACCACACAAAGGGGAGCAAGGTCATACATGGAACCCAAAACCATGATTGACGAAAACGGTGAAGTTATCATGAGTGGGATCCACACCTACGGCGAAACCATTCACTTGTTTATTGAACGCAAAAACTATTTTGGACCTTTCATGCCAGGTTTCAAAAAATGGGAACCCTTGTACCGACCCACTGATGTGGGCCTTAAATATGTTGACCATATGGTAGGAAATGTCGGGTGGGGCGAGATGAACAAATGGGTCAATTTCTACGGAAAAGTAATGGGCTTTGAGCAGCTCATCAGTTTCGATGACAAAGACATTTCAACCGAATATACTGCCTTGATGAGCAAAGTAATGGCCAATAACAATATGCGCATCAAGTTTCCGATCAATGAGCCCGCTGAAGGCAAAAAGAAGTCGCAGATTGAAGAATACATTGATTTTTATCGTGGGGCAGGAGTTCAGCACGTAGCAATGGCAACAGATAACATCATCGAAACAATCACTGCTTTAAGAAGTCGTGGTGTGGAATTTCTTCATGTTCCAGACACTTATTATGACACTGTTGTTGAAAGAGTTAAGGCGATTGACGAGGATATCGAAGTGCTGAAAAAACTCAGAATCCTGGTTGATCGCGATGAGGACGGTTACCTGTTGCAGTTGTTCACCAAACCGGTTCAGGACAGACCCACCGTGTTTTATGAAATTATTCAGCGCAAGGGAGCCAAATCGTTTGGCAAAGGAAATTTCAAGGCGCTTTTTGAAGCTATTGAACTCGAGCAGCAGAACAGAGGTACCTTATAGAAGACCTCCTGTTAATAAAGGAATGCTGTATCGTTGTTGGTTACAGCCATATACAAATTTATAAAAGACACATGGTGCATAAAGCAAACGATCCGCTGTTACAATCATGGGTGCACGTACCGGAAAACAGTGATTTCCCGATACAAAATATCCCATTTGGCATAGTATCCTATAACGGCAACTCCGTTCCGGCTACCAGAGTCGGCGACACAGTAGCTGATCTGTCAGTGCTTGCCGATTTTGGCTATTTCGATGATCTGGGTATTGACGACCTTAGCCCTTTTTACGAACCATTGCTCAATTCATTGGTTTCACTGGGAAAACAGCAGCGTATGGCAATCAGGGAACGGTTAAGCGAGTTATTTTCAAGTCATTGCGATCTGCTGCAAGCCAATAAAGATGCTGTAAAACTGGCCTTACACCCATTGAATAAAGTGGAGGTGCTGTTGCCTGTTTCCGTGGGCGACTACACTGATTTTTACTCAAGCATCGAACATGCCACTAATGTAGGGATGATGTTCCGCGACCCTGCAAATGCCTTGCTTCCAAACTGGCGTCACCTTCCGGTGGGATATCATGGAAGATCTTCGTCCATTGTTGTTTCAGGAACTGAAATTAAAAGGCCAAAAGGCCAGACACGTCCCGATGACACACTCCCTCCGGTTTTCGGACCCAGCCGTCAGCTTGATTTTGAGCTCGAAATAGCTTTTATTACCTCCGGAAGATCAGCAATCGGAACCTCAATCCCTGTTGAGGAGGCAGAGGACCATATTTTTGGACTGGTATTGTTCAACGACCTTTCGGCCCGCGACATACAAAAATGGGAATATGTGCCTCTGGGGCCTTTTCTTTCCAAGAATTTTGGTTCGGTGATCAGCCCATGGATAGTAACCCTCGAAGCACTTGAGCCTTTCAGGGTCGAAGGCCCTCTGCAGGAACCTGCTGTTATGCCCTATCTTAAAGCAGAAGGAAAAAGAAATTTCGATATCGAACTGGAAGTGTACATACAACCCCTTAATGCCGTGCCAAGTCTGGTGTGCCAGTCTAACTTCAAATACATGTACTGGAATATTGCCCAGCAACTGGCGCACCAAACCGTAAACGGCTGCAACATCAACCCCGGCGATATGTATGGTTCAGGAACCATAAGTGGCCCCACACCTGACTCCTATGGCAGTATGCTCGAACTTGCCTGGAAAGGCACTAAACCCCTCAAAATGAGTGATGGCTCCGAAAGGGTATTCATCCATGACCATGACAGGATTATCATGAAAGGATTTGCCCGGAACGCTAACTATCGGATAGGATTCGGCGAATGCGAAACAGTAATTTTACCCTCAATAACCTGATATCGTGCTGCAAATTAACCCATTATCTTTTGATCATGCAAAGTTTCACAGGCTGTTGTTGGGCAGTATAGCCCCGAGACCCATCGCCTTAGCCAGTACAATAGATGCCGATGGTATTCCTAATCTTTCGCCATTCAGTTTCTTCAATGCCTTCGGGGTTAATCCGGCTACCTTGATCTTTTCCCCCTCACGCCGCGGTCGCGACAACACCACCAAACACACCTATGAAAACCTAAAGGAAATACCTGAGGTTGTTATTAATGTTGTTACTTATAATATGGTACAGCAAACCAGCCTTTCGAGTACAGAATACCCCAGAGGTGTAAATGAATTCATTAAGGCAGGCTTCACCCCGCTCTCCTCAGATATGATCAGACCTTTTCGGGTGCAGGAATCGCCTGTGCAATTCGAATGCAGGGTGAGGCAGATCGTTGAAACGGGTGATGGTCCCGGCGCAGGTAACCTTGTCATTTGCGACATCCTCCTGATGCATGTTGAAGAAAAGATTCTCAACGAAAATAAGGAAATTGATCAGGACAAGATTGATCTGGTAGGCAGAATGGGTGGCGACTATTATGTCAGAACTTCAGGCGAACACAAATTTACTGTTGTCAAACCACTGACAAGCATGGGAATAGGAATCGACAGTCTTCCAGCACAAATCAGGTTCAGCAAGAACCTTAGCGGAAACGACCTGGGTCAAATGGGTAATCTGAATCAACTACCTGCAGAAGAACATATCGAAGTGTATAAAAAGGATATGGCCTTGTCAGTTAAATACACCTCCGACCCGTACAGCCTGTTCAAAGATGCCAAAAACCTGATTCAGGCAGGAAAACCATCCGATGCCCTGGCGCTCCTTTTGGCATTTGTTTGATTAATAGCGCTATACAAATTCATCTTCGGGCAGCACCCCCCAGCCTGCACCGTCAAACTCCCGCTTTTTCAGAAGAAGCAGCAACGAACAAGTCAGGAAACCAAACTCTTTGATTTTGTTTAAGTTGCACATAAACATGAAAATTATTTCATTCATTATGTATATTTTTATTGACATCATGTATATATTTATTATCTTTGCGTCATATTATTTATACACTTTAAACCGACAAAATAATGAAAGAACCATTGTCATACAAGGAAAAACAAATACTGGTTTCCTTGTTCAACACCATGATTATCCTGGCGGCATATTCCTATTACCTGCACAACCGGTATTCTGCCTTTTCTGCAGAAATGCTCAGTGACCTGCAGTTTTTGGGCAAGTCGTTCCTGATGCTTATTCCTATCACCATTGTTATTCAAATAGTCTTTCTTATAATCTTTCACATTGTTTTGCATATAATCAGCAGCGAAAAAATCCCTGAAATCACTGACGAACGTGACAAACTCATTGAGTTGAAATCGTTAAGAATTTCGCATTGGGTATTTATAACAGGCTTTTTTCTGGCTATGGGATCGCAGGCACTCGGGATGAAACCATTTGTTATGTTTCTGGCGCTGATTATTTCGGGGTTCCTTGCCGGAATAGTATCGGACATAGCAAAGCTGATTTATTACAGGAAAGGAGTTTAAGATGAAAAACAGCTATATAAACAACAAAATCAGGACACTCAGATTCTTTGCGAACGAAATGACACAGCAGGAACTCGCCGATGAAACCGGTGTTACCAGGCAAACGATCGTTGCAATTGAAAATGGCAAATACTTTCCAACCCTTGAGTTGTCGTTCAGGATTGCACATGTTTTCGGTCAGCCCATAGAAGAAGTGTTCACCTACTCTGCCGGTGATGATCCGGTTTTAGCTAAAATAAGAAGTAAGTCAAAGAAGAAATCATAGTAAATTGATTATGAAAGCAATAGTGTATGAGCAATATGGTTCACCGGAGGTATTGAAACTTCGGGAAGTGTCGAAACCGGAACCCAAACCCAATGAGGTTTTGATCAGGGCACATGCAGCATCAGTTACTTCCGGTGACTGCAATATAAGGGGTTTCACTTACATACCCCCTGGTTTTGGCATTATTCCTCGCCTGATGTTCGGCTACAGAACACCAAGAAAGCAAATATTAGGCACAGAGATTTCAGGAGTGATAGAGGAAGTTGGGACTGCCGTCAATCTGTTCAAACCCGGCGATGAAGTTTTTGGCATTGGTTCAGTATATTTGGGTGCCTATGCCGAATATGTATGCCGTCCCGAAAGCAGCGCCCTGATTCTGAAGCCTTCTACGGTTAGTTTTGAAGAGGCCGCTTCACTATCTTTTGGCGGACTGACAGCACTTTATTTTCTTAAGAAAGCAGGCATTAAGCCGGGTCAGTCAATCCTGATCCGTGGTGCTTCGGGTGGTGTTGGGATATTTGCAACACAACTTGCACGACATTTCGGCGCAGAAGTTACAGGGGTCTGCAGCAGGAATAAAGCTGAATTAGTGCGCTCACTCGGTGCTTCGCAAGTCATTGACTACGAAAGCCATGAGTTCACCAGCCAAAGCCAGAAATACGACATCATTATGGACACAGTGGTAGGCAGTAATTCATTCTGCCACATGCGAAATTTTCTGAATCCGGGTGGAAGATACCTGGCTGTGGCTGGCGGGCCTCGCGAAATGTTGCACATGGCTGTAACTTCAGTATTCGGAAGCAAAAAAGTAGTTTTCGGCTCCCCCACAGAAAGAAAAGCGGAACTTGAATTTCTGGCCGACCTAGTGGCAAAGAATCATCTAAAAGTTGTTGTTGATAAAGTATTTAAACTTGAAGACACAAAGAATGCCCACCTGTATTTTGAGACTGGAAATAAAATGGGACAGGTTGTAATAAAAATTCGTTAAACAAACCGCACTAATCCATTCAGATCATTAAAGCTTAAGATAATAAAACCCTAATAATACTCTGAAAAACAAGATTAACGATTATCCTATTCACGCTAACATTACTATAACGCTTAATGCTCTGGATGAATCGTTAGTAAGGAACCTGATTATTGAATACCTGCCTCAAATTCCTTGATTAAATCTTCGGCCGTTTTGCCTAAATTCTTGACAGCCAAACGCGCATCATCAGCAAAATCATGCTCAGGATATTCAAAAAGGAAAGCTTCATAATACTTTCGGGCCGAGGCTGTGTCGTTTAATTGCTCTTCGAACACAAAACCCTTCAGGAACATACACAATCCCCTGTTTTCAAAGCCTTCATAATTCTGAATGACTTTATCAAGCAGCCGCATGGTCCGGTTAACATTATTCATGTTGATAGACAAATCTGAAGCAATGAACAGATATTCAGGCGACAAGGGATGTTGTGGCAGCGAATCAGCCCACACTTCATACAACCTGATCAATTCTTCAGCTTTCGCTGCTATCAGAACACCATCCTGATCATAAAGCTCATTCTCAATTGTTTCTATCTTCTTCTCCAGAGAAACTTCCTGAACAGGCCTGTTGCAGGAACCAAGTATTATGGAAAACAAGAATACCATTAACATCAAATCACCGGGGCGATACACTCGAACATTCATATTACTTCAACTTTCTTTTAAGGTTTGGGAAAATCATTCTATAATCAACATCTATATCTCCATTGGATATGTCACGCAATTTGCCTTTGAGCAGCATGCGTCTGAAAGCACTTATCCTGTCAACATACAACACTCCTTCGATATGATCATATTCATGCTGGATTACTCTTGCAAGAAACCCATCATATGATTCGATGTGTTCGTCGAATTTCTCGTCAAGGTAACGTATCCTGAGCATAGGTTTGCGCGACACGTCTTCGTGCAGACCCGGCAAACTGAGGCAGCCTTCGCCCAAAACTACCTCTTCGCCAAGCTCTTCTTCAATGATGGCATTGATAAAGATCTTCTTAAAGTCAGCAGCTTCGGGATATTCATCCTTATATACAGTAGCATCAACAACAAACAAACGTATTGACCTGTTTACCTGTGGTGCAGCGAGCCCAATTCCATTGGCAGCATACATGGTTTCCCACATATCACTGATCAGGTTATCAAGTTCAGGATAATCCTTGTCAATGTTTTCCGCCACCTTTCTGAGGGTCGGATGGCCATAGGCAACAATGGGTAATATCATGCCATAGTATTTTTGTGGTTAAGGAATTCGAGATACGATTGCAGAAGAATAGTGGCACTGATCTGATCTACAAGGGATTTGTCCTGCCGTCTTTTTCTACTCAATCCGGCATCCAGCATACTTTGAAAAGCCATTTTGGAGGTAAACCGTTCATCATAGCGTTCCACTGGAATATCGGGAAAGCTATTCTTTAACGACCTGACGAAAGGCTCAATAAAGCGTGCTGCATCGGAAGCCTGGTTACGCATGTCATTAGGCTCTCCGACCACAAAACAGTCAACGCTTTCTTTCTGTAAGTACTTTTTCAAAAAATCAAGCAGTGTATGGCTTGCTACCGTTTCGAGTCCTGTGGCAATCATCCGCAAAGGATCAGTAACAGCAATACCGCTGCGTTTCTGTCCGTAATCTATTGCCAGGATTCGTCCCATAACTTTTTGTTTTTGAATAAAAACAGTGCAAAAGTAGGAAGATTTTCAGCAAACCCCTTAATTTTGGATGCTTTGGTTCCATTAGCTTTTGTACTTTTAGCCAAATATTTTCATATGAATGCATTGAAAGAGTCGGTTGAATCAGCTTGGGAAGATCGTCAACTACTGAATGACAATGTTATACGCGATGCGATATTTGAAGTAATCAGGCTGCTTGATCTGGGGGAGTTAAGGGTTGCTGAAAAGCCCGCCGAAGACTGGATAGTCAATGAATGGGTCAAGAAGGCGGTGATTCTTTATTTTCCATTGCGTGAAATGAGTGTCATGGAAGCTGGAATTTTCGAGTTCTACGATAAAATTCCCTTAAAAAAAGGCTTCAAAGAATTGGGCGTCAGGGTTGTTCCTCAGGCTGTTGCCCGATATGGCTCATACTTATCGCCAGGAGTTATTATGATGCCGTCCTACGTAAATATCGGTGCCTGGGTGGGTCGGGGCAGCATGATTGACACATGGGCTACCGTTGGTTCATGCGCTCAGATTGGCAATCAAGTACACCTGAGTGGTGGCGTGGGCATTGGTGGCGTACTCGAACCTGTTCAGGCCTCCCCTGTCATTATCGAAGACGGCTGTTTCATTGGCTCAAGATGCATTGTAGTCGAGGGTGTGAGGGTTGGACGTGAAGCTGTGTTGGGCGCCAATGTTGTGCTTACCAAATCTACCAGAATTATAGATGTAAGCCAGGAAAGTGCACCTGAATACCGTGGTTATATTCCCGAAAGGTCCGTTGTAATCCCGGGAACCATAACAAAATCATTTCCGGCAGGGGATTATCAGGTTGCCTGCGCCCTGATTATCGGTAAACGAAAAGAATCCACTGATCTGAAAACTTCATTGAATGATGCATTACGTGACTATGATCTGCAAACCTGAGCTTAGCTATTTTACCCTTTTTTTGAACAACCTGAGTTGTTTGATTGTAAAGCCATATTCTTCATTGTCGCAGTAGTCAGTAGTTCTCTTCTTGAAGCATTTGCCCTTGCGAAGATTAAACTTAAACGATGCATAGAAGTCAATCCCGGTGAGATCGGCCATCCCGAGCCAGGTTCCGAGCCTTTCTGTTCCTACCGTCAGGTAACCTACCCTCACCGAAGCACCGACCCGCGGAATACGGTATTGAAAGAGGCTTAATGGAAGGCTGACTTCGAACCAGTCCGTTTCATATCTGGGCGTGAAGGCTATCTGCGAAGGCCGGATCAGTGAGTATTTCCAAACCGGCAAAGCCTGAACCCAGGTAGCGTTCAGATAAATATTACGGCGGTAATGATAGTCGAACTGAACACTCAATGCTGTCGGCAAACCCAGTGTGAACCGATCAGCTGTCAACGAAGCGTTTGGATCGCCTGTAAACAATTCGCTGAACTCACTTGCCAACTGGTTCAGGTTCGTATAATTAACCGAATCATAATTTACCCAAAGCAGACTAACATCTTCATATCTATGTAGTTGAGTGTGTGTACCAAATCGGGCAGCCCCAAAATCAAGAATACTGACCCCAAGCCTGTACTCATAGTCACTATATGGATAAGCACAAATCTGGTTCGGATTGTACCGTTGAAATCCCTGTTTCATTCTTGTGAAAGCAAAACCGATATCCATGCCAAAACCACCACCCTTGAGGAATGGTCCATCGTCAGGATAAAGATTTGAATCATAATCAACCGGCACTGAGAACCCCGCATCAGCCGTAAGCGACCTGATATTGATTGTGCTATCATTGAGCACCATATAATCTAGCTCCTCAACTTTCATAAAACCAGCACTATACCCCAAAAGTCTTTTAACTGTAACACCAGCTGACCAGTGGTCGCGAAACTCCTTCTTAAACGCCCATGCATAACTCAGTCCAATTTCTCCCCAGGCCATTGCAGAGATTCGTTCATTTTTACTCCAGAAATTGATGTTAAACAACGGATCGTAGCGCAACCCTTCAATACTAAAAACACCTATTTCGTAAGGAATATTCGTCGCTGAGAGATGTGTTCGGGCAGCAGTGTGTAATGCAAATGCGTGATCGCCATACATGATCATTGCTGAGGGGCCCATGATCCGCTGCTGGTTGAAAGCAAACTTATCCAAAGAGTTGCGGTAGTACAAAAAATTGTTGTTATCAGGCGGATACTTCGGAAGTTCATCTTCGGGATTAAGAAAATTCGTTATCCTATAATCTTCGCCGGGAATATAAATAAGGTTGTTTTGGGTAAATGTCTGAAAGGTTAAGATATGAATGTCGAAATAATTCTTCGAAAGCACCAGATTTGCCGGATTAATCATCACAGATGATACACCCGCAAAATTACTATTGACAAGGCCTGGCATTTCCTGTGCCCTGAGGGTTTGAACCAATACCAGCAGTAACACTATCCTGTTCAGATGAATTAAACCTTTTCTGTGTAATATTCCTGTTAATCTTGACAAAAACCGCTGGATTATATGGTATCAGACAGCAAATTTAGGGTATTATTTGCAGCTATCATATACCTTTTTCTCTTTTGTTTTTTCAACAACTTACAGATGAGTATAACAAACCATGTAGTCGGTTTCGGTGAATAAAATATTTGTATATTTGCGCCCTCATTTGAATGAGAAATCAACCACATGCGGATGTGGCGTAATTGGTAGCCGCGCCAGACTTAGGATCTGGTGCCGAGAGGCGTGGGGGTTCGAGTCCCTTCATCCGCACAATTTGTAAACTACAGTCATTTGATTGTGTGATCAGAATAATTGCCGGGCAACTACAGCCCATAAAACACCCGATACATTTACGGCATAGTTAATTGAACATCATGAATATATTAAAAGAACAGACCTCCGAGCTTACAGCCAGCCTGCACATTACCCTAGAACAAAAGGATTATGAAGAAAATGTTGCCAACGATTTAAAAGAGTATCAGAAAAAAGCAAGCATGCCGGGATTCAGACCCGGAAAGGTTCCCTTCGGGCTGGTAAAAAAAATGTATGGAAAAGCTGTACTTGCCGATAAGGTCAACAAACTCGTGTCGGATGCCCTCAATAATTATATTGTTGAAAACAAACTTGCTATTTTGGGCCATCCTATTGCCAATATTGAAAAAACAGGTACAATAGATTTTGACCAACAATCAGATTATAATTTTCACTTTGATATTGGATTAGCTCCTGAATTCGAACTCGACCTTACGAAAGCAGGAACACTCGAATATCCGCGGATCAAAGCTGACAAAGAAACTGTTGAGAAAGCACTGGAAGACCTCCGGCAGCGCCATGGAATACAATCCCAACCCGAAAAAATTGAGAACGGGGTAAGAATTTCGTGCACACTTAAACACAAAACTGATGTCGAAACCACTGAAACCAGCATTTCCAAAAACATTGAAATAAAATTTGATGATTTAACCAAAGCTTATCAGAAACAACTTATCAATCAAGGCAAAGACTTCACAATGGACTTCCGCCCAGCTGATGCATTTACTGATGAAACCAAGGCAAAGCAGTTCATGGGTGATACAAGTGATGATGTAGATTTCAACAATCTGATTTTGATTGTCAACGAAATACACCTCAACGAACCGGCCGAAATGAATCATGAATTTTTCGCAATTGTTTTTCCCGGCCATGATGATATCGATGAAACGAAGTTTTATGAACTGCTTACCGAAGACATCGAAAAGCAGTTTGAACGCGAAACGGACAGATATTTCCTGAATAAATCCGTTGAAGCTCTGGTTGAAGGACATCAGATTGCATTACCTGATGAATTTCTGAAGAAATGGATTGTGGACAACAGCGAGGGAAAAATAACTGAGGAACAGGTTTCTGCTCAGTATGATTCCTATGCCCGCACATTCCGCTGGCAAATGATCGAGAGCAAGCTTGCGGCTGCCCATGAAGAAATTAATGTGACTACCAATGATATCCGCAACTTCGTAAAATCCTATTTCTTTGGTGGAATAGCAGGCATGACGGAGGAAAATGAAGAATCATCACATCGGATGGACGGAATCGTGGATATGATCTTACAAAATAAGGACGAGGAAAGGCGAATTGCAGACCAAATTGCAGAGCAGAAGCTGTCTGCATTCTTTAAAACAAACATCCCGCAAGTTGAAAAATCAATGAGCAAAGAAGAGTACTTTGAAATGATTAAAAACAACAATTTATAATTCCATGGAAAACGAATTCCGCAAATACGCCACCAAACACCTGGGTTTTAGTAGTCAGGGGCTCGATGCATATGCCAGAAACTTCAGGGGCTACATATCACCCACTATTATTGAAGAACGCCAGCTAAACATAGCCACAATGGATGTTTTTTCGAGGCTGATGATGGACAGGATCATCTTTCTCGGCGTTCCTATTGATGATTACGTTGCCAATATTATTCAGGCGCAATTGCTTTTCCTTGAATCAGTTGATTCAAAACGCGATATTCAGATTTACTTAAATACTCCCGGCGGCTCTGTTTATGCCGGTTTGGGAATTTACGACACCATGCAGTACATCAGCCCTGATGTTTCGACTATATGTACCGGAATAGCAGCTTCGATGGGAGCAGTATTGCTTTGTGCAGGGGCTAAAGGGAAACGAACCGCATTGAAACATTCACGTATCCTGATCCATCAACCGATGGGAGGTGCACAGGGCCAGGCCTCCGACATTGAAATTACAGCCCGTGAAATCCAAAAACTCAAAAAAGAGCTCTACGACATCATTGCTGAACACAGCGGACAACCCTATAAACGAATCTGGAAAGATTCAGACCGCGATTATTGGATGACAGCTGAAGAAGCCAGGGAATATGGTATGATAGATGAAGTTTTGTTCAGAAATCAAACCAAATAATTTATTTATGGCCCGTAAACAGGATCTGTGTTCATTTTGTGGTAGACCAAAACTGGAAACAAAACTTCTGGTTTCGGGCCTTGATGCACATATATGCGACAGCTGTATTGAACAGGCGTATATTATCCTGGGAGAAGAACAGGAAAAAAATTCTAAGCATGTTTCTCCTGATTTTAAACTACTTAAACCGATACAAATTAAGGAATTCCTTGATCAGTACGTTATCGGACAGGATGAAGCAAAAAGAGTACTGGCCGTAGCTGTTTACAACCACTATAAAAGAATTGCCCAACCTCCATCCAAAGATGATGTTGAGATAGAAAAGTCAAACATAATCCTTGTTGGCGAAACCGGAACTGGCAAAACCTTGTTAGCCAGAACCATAGCCCGAATGTTGCATGTGCCTTTTGCAATAGCTGATGCAACAGTGCTCACCGAAGCCGGATACGTGGGTGAAGATGTGGAGAGTATTCTGTCGAGACTTTTGCAGGCGGCAGACTATGATGTTAAAGCTGCTGAAAAAGGGATCGTGTTCATTGATGAAATTGACAAGATTGCCAGAAAAAGCGACAACCCAAGCATTACCAGAGATGTATCAGGCGAGGGTGTTCAACAGGCCCTGTTGAAACTGCTCGAAGGAACAATAGTAAATGTTCCGCCTCAGGGAGGCCGTAAACACCCCGAGCAGAAAATGATCCAGGTTGATACCCGTAATATATTGTTCGTAGCAGGTGGCGCTTTCGACGGGATTGAGCGCATCATTGCTGCACGGACCCGTACCAATGTGGTTGGATATGGCTCGGAAAACAAACAAATGGTTGACAAAGACAACCTACTTCAATACATAGCGCCTGCCGACCTGAAAAAATTTGGCCTGATACCTGAGATTGTCGGCCGGCTGCCAATCCTCACTTTCCTGCATCCGCTGACCCCGGAAACCCTCAAAAGAATTCTTACTGATCCCAAGAATGCGCTTGTAAAGCAGTTTATCCGCTTGTTCGAAATGGATGGCATACAGCTGAAAATTGATGAAAGTGTCTTAGACTTCGTGGTTGAAAAATCCCTCGAATATAAGTTGGGTGCCCGCGGCCTGAGGGCTATGCTCGAAAGCATTCTTACTGATGATATGTTTGAGCTGCCATCGAAAAAAGGAGTGAAAGATCTTCATATTACCCTTGACAAGGCAAAATCAAAATTTGAAAAATCAGGCATTTCCAAGCTTAAAGTTGCCTGATGCTTTGCCATGTTGTTCATGGCACAGTTGTTGCAAAGAATGATCAGAAATTCCTTTGGTCAATAATTAAATGATGATGAAGTTGCTTCGGTTGTTGTCTTTCTGCGTGATCATGTTTTTTGCCATCGGGTCGCTAAAGTCACAGAGCATGCGGCCAGACAGCACCTATGTGGTTTTTGCTAAAGTTTATCATGGTGATACAATTTTAATTGTCAATCTTCCCGAAGTTCCAGTGTATTCCCTTCGCATTTTTGATTCAAGGAGGGATATCCGTAAAGTGGAACGGCTTATCTACCATGTAAAAAAGGTATACCCTTTTGCCAGACTTGCCGGAATTAAATTGAAGGAATATGAATCTATTCTGCTGCAGGCTAAAAACGACCGGGAACGAAAGAAGATCATGAAGCAGGCAGAAAAGGAAATTGAAGAACAATTTGGCGCTGATCTCCGCGACCTTACCTTTACACAAGGCAAAATCCTGATCAAACTAATTGACCGCGAAACAGGTGAAACATCATACAGTTTGTTGCAGGATCTACGAGGTAATTTTACAGCTTTCTTTTACCAGACATTTGCACGTCTTTGGGGATATAATCTGAAGACACAATATGATCCTAAAGGGGAAGATGAGTTGATAGAAGCTATTGTGCTGATGATTGAGAATGGCCAGCTTTAATGAAGGATAACAAATAAGTAGCTAAAACAATGAAGCTACTTTCCCCTGCCCTGTAATACTATCAAGATTGTATAAATCATTATCTTAAGATCCATTGCAAGCGACATATTCTCAATATAAAGAATGTCGTATTTAAGGCGCTCAATCATTTCATCTACATTGGAAGCATAACCAAATTTTACTTGTCCCCATGAAGTAATTCCCGGCTTCACTTTTAGCAGGAGCCTGTAATGTGGCGCTCTCTTGACAATTTGATCTATATAGTATTGTCGCTCGGGCCTGGGGCCTACCAATGACATATCCCCTTTGAGTACTGTGAAAAACTGCGGAATCTCGTCAAGCCGGACCTTTCTGATAAATTTTCCAAAAGGTGTAATACGCGGATCATCTTCTGCCGAAAGTTGCGGCCCGGCTTTTTCAGCATCAGAATACATACTCCTGAACTTGTGCATCTTAAACGGCTTCCCCCTTAATCCTACCCTTTCCTGAGAGTACAATATTGGGCCGGGGGAAGAAAGCTTGACGCCGATAGCTGTAAAAATATATACCGGGATCAGCAGCACCATAGCAGCAAGTGAAGCGATAATATCGAGCATACGTTTGGTGCTTTGCTGCCATGCAGGCATGAGATCGGGAGAAATCTGTATAAGCGGTGCATGCCAGATTCCTGAAAGTTTCACAGAACCAAACAGAATGTCCTGCATGATGGGAATTATTTTAATAACCACATTGGTATCCTCAAGACGCGCAATGATGTTATCTATCGTAGAGGTTTCCGACCGTTCAATCGCTATAATCACTTCCTCAACTTGATACCGTTCAACAATCTCTTTCAGGTTGTCATACTTTCCAAGGTGTGGCAAAACTCTTCCTATCTTGTAGTTATCACGGTCGTAAACACTCACAAAACCCACAAAAATATTTCCTGAAGAACGCTCCTGCTTTTCTACCTCTTCATAAATCGCAATGGCATTACCGTTGCTTCCAACAATAATTGAATTAAAACCAATAAGTTTCTTATGAATCTTTCTGACAGTAACTGAAGTTAACGCCAGCCTTCCTGTATAAGTAAGAACAAAGTGAAGAACAAACAAAACCAGAAATGACTGATAGTATGATTTGTAGGTAATTATTACATCATCCAGAATTGCCACAAAGAAGATAACAGTAACTCCGATAAGGGTAATAATGATTGTTTGACCCAATTCGTTCAGCCTTGATTTCCTGTAAACCTTCCTGTACGTTCCGACCATTGTGTACAGAAGTACCCAGCCAAGCGGAATAAATATAATTCCAATCCAAAAGTTAGGATCATCGAAAATCACTTCGAAAAACTCATAAAAATCAGCATCTTCTGCTTGTTTTCTGAAAATATAGAACAGAAACCAGGCAAGAAAGGCTGCCAGCCAGTCAAGAAACAGATACTTAATTACTTGTAACCGTCTATTCATCAGGAATTGTTTCTGTATACAATTTTGAGGTTGTCGAAATAGTATCTGGCCCCTGTGGTATCTGATCCAATGTCGGAATCAAGAAAAACTTTAACATATTCGGCATTAGGATACTCAGTAACGATTGGGCTGAGGTTAATGTATATTTTTTTCCAGTGATCAGATTTATTCACAACAACAAGCGGGAAGGTGAGAATTGAATTGCTATTCTTGATGAAGACGCCAACACCAAAGCCACGGTTGCATTTATAATCAATTTCCACAAAAACTGGTGCGCCTTTGCCGGGTAAAACAAAGCCATTAAATGTGGCCACTTCAAACTTTTTAACGTCACCGATAAGGTGAACAAAACCAGAGTATGTAGAGTACTGCGAAATATAGGCTTCCGGGTCGCCGGGATTGGTTCGCAGGATAACTGTATCACTTTTACTTGTTTTTTCGAGCGAAATGCTGCTTCCCTCAAAATCTTCCAACCAGGCAAACTGACTGGTGCTATAATATGAAACCACAGGCTTAATGAGGGTGACACTGTCCTCGGCAAGAAACACCTGAGTGATGAAAGGTTTGTAGAATGGATATGGTGCACGGGTGGAAGAAATTCCGTTAAGTTTAATTCCAGGCCTGATTTCCAACTTGTTTGTCCCCTTTGCAAGCACAGGAATAAGAGCAGGCAACTCAAAAGCACCAATGATCTGATCATTTACATACACCCATGCATCGCTTATATTGTGTGTGTTGGCTCCTTCGGTAAAATAATCTGAAGTGAGGCTAATGGTGTCAATTCTGATAAACGCAGGTATGGTTTGATCTCCATCGAACTTCCGGCATGAAGTTGACAATGAAACCAAAAAAATAAGAGACAAAATAATAATGAAGTAAAAAGTCCGCCTCATAAATGGCCGGTTAACTTGGTTCAGGCGTGAAACGCAGGGAATGCCCACTATATTGTGCAATCATTCAAATTAAGGACGAAGGGAACTGTCCTGTACTTTTTCGAGTATCTGGTAGGCTACTGAAAGCACATTATACCCATCCTCTATAGTAACCGGAGGTTGCTGGTTGTTTACGATGGCTTTATAAAAGCTCTCCAATTCGAGCATTATAGCATTAACTGGTTCAATATCCGGCTTTTCGAATATAATCTGTTTCATGCCTTTGTTGTTGCCCAAATCAATAATCATTGCCATTGGATCATCAGGTTCTCCCTCTATATCTTTCATACGTACGATTTCGCTCTTTTTTTCGAGAAAATCAACCGTGATATAAGCGTCCTTCTGGAAAAACCTCGATTTACGCATGTTTTTCATTGAGATACGACTGGCGGTCAGGTTTGCAACACATCCGTTGTCGAACTCAATACGGGCATTAGTGATGTCGGGGGTGTCACTGACAATGGCAACCCCGCTTGCGCTGATCTTGCGAATGGGTGAACGCACAACACTCAGTATGATGTCAATATCATGCACCATAAGATCAAGTATAACAGGAACATCCGTTCCTCGTGGATTAAACTGCGCCAAACGGTGTGTTTCGATAAACATGGGATTCCTGATCGAACTTTGGGCTGCCATAAACGCCGGGTTGAACCGCTCCACATGTCCGACCTGCACTTTCACGCTAGCTTCTTTGGCCAGTTCCATCAGGGCATTCGCTTCTGAAGGTGTAGCAACAATGGGCTTTTCGATAAAAACATGCCTCGATTTCCGGAGTGATTCGCTTGCACAACTGAAATGAGATACCGTAGGTGTTACAATATCAACAACATCAACAGCATCAATTAGTGAACTGATGTCAGGAAAACTCCTGATGCCAAATTCTTCGGCTACCTTTTCGGCTGTTGCCGGATCAGTATCAAAAAAGCCGACAAGTTCATAATCAGCAATCTGCTTAATGCAGCGAATATGGATCTTTCCGAGATGGCCTGCACCTAAAACCCCAATTTTTAACATAGTAACGAATTTGTGCAAAAATAGTCTTTTTCGAGCCTTCAGAATGGCTAAATTCGCAGCGCACAAATTTAGAATTGCTCTAAATTAAGTTTAGGACGATGCAGGCGAATATGGAGGATACATACAGGCACAAAGGCCTTAGGAAACAACTTGTTGAAGGGATTCGCCAAAAAGGCATCCGGGATGAAGCAGTACTGGCAGCCATTGAAAAAATTCCCAGACATTTCTTCATGGATTCATCATTTCTTGAATTTGCTTATCAGGACAAACCATTTCCCATCGGTTCGGGACAAACTATTTCGCAACCCTATACAGTTGCTTTTCAAACCGAACTGCTTCAGGTAAAAAAAGGAATGAAGGTGCTTGAGATTGGCACCGGATCAGGCTATCAGGCCTCTGTTCTTTCCGAAATGGGTGCCAGGGTTTTTTCTATCGAGCGTCAGCGCAAATTATTTCAACGCACCAAAGAGTTCATGGGACGATTCAGGTATCCGGTAAAACTGTTTCTTGGTGATGGTTATCTGGGACTGCCTACTTTTGCACCCTTTGACAGGATATTAATTACCGCAGCGGCACCCGAAATTCCACAAGCCCTGCTGGAGCAATTAAAGCCGAATGGGATACTGGTTATTCCACATGGGAAAGATGACATTCAGAACATGTTGCAAATTATGAAACAAGCCGATGGAACTATCAGGTCC
>Ga0351862_1021_pt1 | contig 42319 bp, 38 predicted proteins | sample BONcelFGM3001F10_FD_206787 | JGI IMG/M metagenome (GOLD analysis project Ga0351862, IMG submission 206787) | Enriched cells from coal bed in the Powder River Basin, Montana, United States - BONCAT cells FGM rep2 HSBNCT.FGM.300.1.F10 ...
GAACTTGCCTCAGTGTTCGTGAATCTTGGTGTGATTCATTCTGAAGAACTGGACGATTCAGAAACAGGAAAAGACTACCTGCTCAGGGCACTCGGTATGAAACAGGCTTTGGGCGACATTGCCGGCACCACACGGATTATGAACAGCCTGGGAAATATTTATGTCAGAAATAAAGATTTTAAAACAGCATTTGATTATTTCGAAAAATCCATGCGGATTTTTGAACAGTCAGACCACGCACTTGGTCAGGTGGAAACCTGGTTTTTTAAAGGAAAAGCCTGGTATGATGCCGGCGAATATGCCAAAGCAGCCCTTGCCCTTGAGCATTGCCTGAATTTATCAGAAAAATTCGGAATTACACTTTTGAATGACGATTGCTACCAACTGCTGTTGAAATGCCATACAATCACAGGTAACAAGGAGGCATTCAGCAAGTATTACGATCTGTTCATAGACTCGTACAGCGCTTCTATGGACACATTAAAAAAAATGTACCTGAAGGAATCACAAACCATGTATTTGATTGACAATCTGTTCGCTGACCTCAACAGGCTCGACCTTGAAAACGAAAGCCTTAAACAACGTCAACATTGGTATAAAATGGCACTGTCCGCTTCACTCGCAGTTGTGGTTATCGGGATCATGATCATTATTATTTTGAGCATGAGAAGATTAAAAGTACAGAAGGAATCCGAATGAAGATCTATTCATAAGATTCAGGGCCAGACATTTGATATAATCACGGTGAGCAGTACTTTTTTTTCTATATTTGACATTCATTACAACCAGATAAACCAATCCCTTAATAAAACTATTATCTCATGCTCCGAGCTGTTATTATCGATGATGAATTCAACGCCAGGGAAGTAGTCAGGCTCATGATTGAAAGAGAGGATGTGGATGTTGAAATCGTTGGCGAAGCTGACGGAGTCCGGACAGGTGTTGAGGTGATCAGACAGCATAAACCCGATCTCGTACTGCTTGATATACAACTCAGGGATGGCAATGGTTTTGATTTACTTCAAAGTTTCGATGCCATTGACTTTCAGATTATCTTCATCACAGCCTTCGAAAAGTACGCTGTGAAAGCATTCAAATTCAGCGCACTCGAATACCTGCTCAAACCAGTGGACCCGACCGAACTGATCACTGCCCTGAAAAAAGCTGTGAAATCAGCTGAGAACAATGATATAACCCTAAAGCTGAATGCTTTTTTCAACAATTTCAGTCAGATAAATACCGAAGCAAAAAAAATCATCCTAAACTCCTCCGAAAACCTCTATCTTATCAATGTGAATGACATTATCAGGTGTCAGTCAGAACAGGACCAGACACGGGTTTTTATGAATAATAAGGAAGATTTTCTTGTAACAAAACCCCTAGCGGAATTTAATGAACTATTAGAGGGTTATCAGTTTGAGAAAATTCATCCGCTGCATCTGATCAACACAAAGCAGGTGCTGCGCTTCCATGCCAGTGGAGAGGAATACTTAGTGATGAGCGATAAATCTATTGTGCCGGTATCCGACAAAGCACTTAGCCGGCTTAAGGAAATCACCGGCAAAATATAGTGATAAACCATGCCTGTGATCCGCGAACCATATCATTTGTTTGCCGACCCAATCAGGTATTACAATGCCATGATTGAGGATGTTGAAGCAGCGAAGGATTATGTGTTCATCGAAACATACCGGATTGGCTTTGATGTAATCGGCACACGATTTAAAGATGCGCTCATACGTAAGGCCAAATCAGGTGTTGAGGTCAAAATACTGATTGATGCCTGGGGCAGCAGCGGAGTGAACAATTCATTCTTCGACGAACTGATCCGATACGGGGGTGAAGTGCGCTTTTTTGAGAAAATCAAGTTCAACAGCGATGTGTTCACCCGCAGTCATAAGAGAAACCACCGGAAACTGCTCATTATTGATGATGAAATCTCCTATTTGGGCTCATCGAATATAACCGAATATAACCTGAATTGGCGCGAATCGGTGCTTAGGATCAGAAGCGAACTAACACTTGCCTTTAAAAAGGTGTTCCGACAGGATTGGAAAATATACAACAAGTATGTGTTTGCCAAAGCCAATTTCCTGCGCCTGATACATCACGGAGGATTCGATATTGTCCGTGACATGCCTTCTATCACCAAACAACGCATCATGAGGCGATACCTTCAAATGATCAGGAACGCTGAAAAGTCAGTTGTAGTTGTCACTCCATATTTCCTTCCGGGCTATATGCTGCGAAAAGTACTGATGGAGGCCGTCGGAAGGGGTGTTGAGGTGCAGGTGGTCATCCCGAAAAGATCCGATGTCGGCCTGGTTGATATCCTGCGGAATAAATACATGGGCCCGCTGCATCAAAGCGGTATCCGCTTTAAAATGTACCTGCCACACAACCTCCATGCAAAACTGATGCTAATAGATGACACCGCTTTTTCAATCGGGTCGCCTAATTTCGACTACCGCAGCTTCAGGTATATGTACGAAATTGCACTCATCGGAAACGAACCCGACATTGTCACACAGGTGAAAGAGCATATAGCCTTCACATTAGATTATACCGAGGATTTTGATTACAGCCAATGGACACGCAGACCACTGATAAACAAGTTCTTCGAGTGGTTACTGCTGCCTGTCAGGCATCTGCTCTGAGCACAGACTTTTTATTAAATTCAGCTTTTAGTAACCCTCAAATCCATAAATAAACCTATCTTTGCGCAGATTTGTTAATTATTTCACAATTAAATTAACCCCCCCCTGAAAGGAGTACATTTTATGAAAGAGCAGATGACCTCAAAACTGGCCATGGAGCTTGAAGACAAATACGGCGCGCACAATTACCACCCGCTGCCGGTAGTGCTGGCCAAAGGCCAGGGCGCAAAAGTCTGGGATGTTGAAGGCAAGGAATATTTCGATTTTCTTTCTGCCTATTCAGCAGTAAACCAAGGACATTGCCACCCCAAAATTATCAACGCACTTACCGAGCAGGCCAAAACCCTTACATTAACCTCACGTGCATTTTTCAATGATTCGCTTGGTGTGTACGAAAAATATATCACCGAATTCTTCGGATATGATAAAGTATTGCCCATGAACACAGGAGCCGAAGGCGACGAAACAGCTTTGAAGCTCTGCCGCAAATGGGCCTACATGAAAAAAGGAATAGCTGAAAATCAGGCAAAAATTATAGTGTGCGAGCACAATTTTCATGGACGAACCATTACCGTAATCAGCATGTCAACCGACCCTGACTCACGCGGAGGATTCGGTCCGTTTACCCCCGGTTTTGTTACCATACCCTACAACGATCTCAATGCACTGGCACAGGAACTCGAAGATCCAAATGTGGCAGGATTCCTGGTCGAACCCATACAGGGCGAGGCTGGGGTTTATGTCCCTGAAGAAGGCTACCTGAAAAAAGCATTTGACATGTGCAAGGCAAAAAACGTGTTGTTTATTGCCGATGAGGTACAAACAGGCATCGCCCGCACCGGCAAGCTGCTGGCCTGCGACCATGAAGGTGTCAAACCGGATATTCTGATCCTTGGCAAAGCACTTTCGGGAGGTGTTTATCCTGTATCTGCCGTGCTGGCCGACGACGAAATCATGCTCTGTATCAAACCCGGCGAGCATGGATCAACCTTCGGAGGCAATCCTGTAGCTGCACGGGTGGCCATCGCAGCACTGGAAGTGGTTAAAGAAGAAAACCTTGCAGATAAGGCTGAAAGCCTCGGCAAGATATTCCGCGAGGAAATGCGCAACATCAAGAGTGATATGATTGAATTGGTCAGGGGCAAAGGTTTGCTCAATGCCATTGTCATCAAACCAAAAAATGGCAAAACCGCCTGGGATGTTTGTGTAAAAATGGCCGAAAACGGTCTGCTTGCAAAGCCCACCCATGGCCACATCATCCGATTTGCGCCACCGCTCGTGATTACCGAGAGCCAACTCAGGGATGCTGTTGAAATCATCAAAAAATCCATTCTTTCATTCGATTGATCCGGTAGATATAAAGAAACGGGCGGCCTTTTGGACCGCCCGTTTTTAGTTTCCATCTGTTGGATTCCAACAGTGCAGGGGTAGTATAGAAAAGTATTGGTTTAGAGTGCTTGTTTGAAATTGGCTGCTACACGCTTCCAGTCAACCAGGTTCCAGAACGCAGAAACATAATCGGGCCTTTTGTTTTGGTATTTCAGGTAATAAGCATGTTCCCATACATCGAGACCAAGGATTGGCTGTCCTTTACAATCAGAAACATCCATCAGGGGATTATCCTGATTGGGCGTTGAACATACTTCAAGTTTTCCGCCCGGCATTGCACACAACCAGGCCCAGCCGCTACCAAAACGGGTTTTGGCTGCTGTGTTGAATTTTTCCCTGAAATCGGCAAAGGAACCAAAATCTCTGGCTATAGCCGAGGCAAGGTCGCCTTTTGGCTCGCCACCACCGGTGGCCGACATGATGTTCCAGAACAGATCGTGGTTGAAATGACCACCACCATTGTTGCGCACAGCAACAGGAAACTTGCTGATGTTGCGCAGAAGTTCTGTGAATTCCATCTGCGCCATGTCCGTATCTTTAACTGCTGCCTGCAGGTTGTCAAAATAAGCTTTATGATGCCTGCTGTGATGAATTTCCATTGTCAAGGCATCAATATGGGGCTCCAATGCATCGTAGGCATATGGAAGACCCTGAAAAACAAGTTCGTTAACTTTTGTCATATCTCAAATATATTATTGGATGCAAAATTAATCATTATTTAGAATTGTTCTAAATAAGATTTCAAAAGTTAAACAAAATTAACAATGAAATGTTCGGGGAATTTAAAACTCAACTACAAGTTTGAGGTTTACCTGTCTGGGAGTTAGGTAGTTGGGAACAGCATACTGTCTGTTTTCGATGTCCTTGACCCAGATGTATGAAATGGTGTTGCTGATTTGGAGCAGGTTGAATACTTCGAGGCTTATCCAGCTGTTTCGGATGTATCTGAAGGGTGAGTTGGGTCGCAATACAGAGTGTTCGCCAACCAGCTGCTTGCTAAAACCTATATCCACCCTGCGGTATGGAGGCATGCGAAGGGTTTGTCCACTGCGCTGGGCATTGGGAGGGCCAAAAGGAAGGCTTGTCCCGAAAAGCAATTTCAGGTGTACCCTGAAGGTAGGGTAACCCGGTATATAATCCTGAAAAAAGATACTGAAGTTGAACCGCTGGTCAGAAGGCCGTGGGATCATTCCGGGAAAAAGCCTGATGGTATCGGCAGCAAGTTGTCTTGTATAAACCCGTTTACCCTCGGCGTCAACCCAAATGTCGGTGAAGTCGTCACGGATATCTTCCTCGGTTTTCATAAGAGACATACTCATCCAGCTTTCCACACCCTTAACGAACTCACCGTTCACTTTAAAGTCGAGCCCGGCGGCATAACCCCTGGCCTCCTGATCGGCATAATACCTGATTCTTACATTGTCCACTTCATATGGTATCAGATTATTCAGAAACTTGTAGTATGCCTCACCAGTAAACACGAATGGCCTGTTCCATGCCGTAAAATTAAGGTCAGTGCCACCCACCAGGTGAAAAGATTGCTGTGAACGGCTGTCGGGATACAAACTACCATCGAACAGCCTTAGTTCGCGGTAGAAAGGAGGTTGGTTATACACTCCTCCGGCCAGTCTGAACACCATTTTTCGCTCCCAGTTGGGTTTGTAGGCCACACTGGCGCGCGGGCTCAGCTTGAATTCTTTTCCATAATTCCAATAGTTGGCACGAACACCTGCAGTAAGAACAAACTCCTCACCTTTCCGGTTAAAAAAGTTCCATGCCTGTTGCACGAATGCACTATAGCTGTTGATGTTGATCCTGTTGTCGGCTCTGACCGATTGGTTCAGCTGAAAATCAGGGCGTCCGGGAGTTGGGTTGTCAGGTTCCCACGGAACTATGGGGAGACTATAGCCGGCAGAATCAATCATTTCCCATTCATGTACCCTGTCGTGAATTCTTTGATGCTGGAACTTAAGACCCCACTTAGTTACGGAGTTTGAGCCGATCAGGGTTGCTTTATGTTCGAGGTTTACTACCTGAGCATCGAAATAGTTACGTGCGTGCTCGAGAAATGATCCGACACCCTGTGCCTGCACAACATTTCCAAACTGTTCGTCTCCGGGTGAAGTCTCAAGCCTCCCAATCCAATACTGCCCGAGTACGTCGTAGGTTTCTGACTCAACAGTGCTAAATGCAGAAGCAATGAGTTTCAGTTCGAGGTTTTTATCAGGTTTGTGGCTTAAGGTAATGGCGCCCATTCCGGTTTCGTAGCGGTCAACTTCCTGTCCCTCGAAGTAAATATTGAGTCTGTAGGCCTCCTGAATAGTACCGAAATCCGTTTGTCTGCTTTCAGGAATCAGATTATACTTATTGCGTGAATAATAGCCCAGCAGCGACAATTCCCATTTCGGATGCAGGCCATAGCTGATCATGGACTGAATGTCGGAAAAATCAGGCCGGTAGGATCCCTGTGTCTCAAGGGCATTCAATAAGTAGGCTGTTGTTTTGTATCTGGCACCAACCAAATAGGTGAAGCGGCGGTTGGCTTGCGAACCCTCCACATGCATTTCGGCGCCCAGGAGGCTTGCTGAAACCGAACCGGCAGTTTCTGTTGGCCGTTTATAGGTGATGTCGAGCACGGAAGAGAGCTTGTCGCCATATTCGGCATTAAAGCCGCCGGCAGAGAAAAGTATGGAAGAAACCAACGCAGAGTTCAGAAAGCTAAGCCCTTCCTGCTGTCCGGAGCGAACAAGGAAAGGCCTGTATATCTCAATATCATTAACATAAACCAGATTTTCGTCAAAATTTCCTCCCCTGACCGTGTATTGCGAACTTAGTTCATTGTTAGACGAAACGCCCGGCAAAGTTTTAATCAGGTCTTCGATACCTCCTCCCGAACTCGGAATCTGCATGGCTTGCTTTGGGTTAAGCCGGGTGAGGCTGGTTGACCGGAGTTTTTCGTCCCTCACTTCTAGCGAAGGAAGCATGGTTGCCCCCTCAATCAAAGTTACATCAAGCTGGCGCCGTTCATTTGGTTTCAGCCGCAACAAAAACTCCTGCTGATCAAATCCGATAAAGGAAAATCCGAGCCTGACAACTGTGTCGGAAGGAATCCTGATCTCAAAGCGTCCGTTCCGATCTGTTGTAACCCCTCCGGGTGATCCAATAACTGTAACATGAGCCAGATCAACAGCTTTACTTTTCTGATCTGTTACCGTTCCCCACACTGTGGCTGTTTGGCCCGAACTATTTGAAGGAACCAACCAAACCAGCACCATGACAATCGTCATGAATAAAACTTTGTTGAGGAAAAGCATATGACAATAACTCGAAGGGATGGTATTTATTTTATACGGTTCTGGTGGCAAAACAACAAAAAAAGCCGCTGTGGTCAACAGCAGCTTTTTAATATTATGAAATACCTTGATCAACTTTTGAACAGAAAGCCCTGATCGGCAGCTTTCTGAATGGCATTATAAATACCCACTTTATTAATGGTTCGCAATCCGGCTGCGGAAACCTTAAGTGTAATCCACTGGTCCATTTCCGGAACAAAAAAGCGTTTCATCTGCAGGTTTGGTTCAAATGTCCTGCGTGTTTTGCGGTTTGAGTGCGAAACGTTGTTTCCGGTAATTACCTTCTTTCCTGTAATCTGGCAAATCTTCGACATGATGATAAAGTTTTTATGCCCTGTTAAAAAGGGAGTGCAAAGTACGGTCTTTTTTTTTAATTGTGCAAGAACCTGCTCAAAAAAGTACAACACGATTCCTGAGAAATATAAATTTCTGTATTTCAGTTTCTTGCAGGAGTCCTTCAGTTTATCTGTTCTGATACATTCTTTCGTAATACTGCTGATAGGTTCCGGAAGTGACCTCATCGAGCCAGTCCTGGTTGTTCAGGTACCAGTCAACGGTGAGCCGTATTCCTTCCTCAAACTGAAGGGAGGGAACCCATCCGAGTTCGCGTTGAAGCTTGGAAGAATCTATGGCATACCTGAGGTCGTGCCCTGCCCTGTCTTTAACATAGGTGATCAGTTCTTCGGAGGTTCCGGGGGTATTGCCCAGTTTTTCGTCCATAACTTTGCACATAACCCGGATCAGGTCAATATTTTTCCACTCATTATGGCCGCCAATATTATAAGTTTCACCATCGTGTCCTTTATGGAAAATCACATCAATGGCCCGTGCATGGTCAACCACGTAAAGCCAGTCGCGGACGTTTTCTCCCTTACCATAAACAGGAAGCGGTTTTCTATTGCGTATGTTGTTGATAAACAGAGGGATTAGTTTTTCAGGAAATTGGTTTGGCCCATAATTGTTTGAGCAGTTGGAAATAACTGTTGGCAGGTTGAAGGTGTCATGATAGGCCCTGACAAGGTGATCGCTGCTCGCTTTTGAAGCGGAATAAGGGCTATGGGGGTCATAGGCGGTATTTTCGGTAAACATGCCTGTGTCGCCCAATGAGCCGTACACTTCATCTGTAGAAATATGGTAGAATCGCTTGCCTTCAAAATCATTCTGCCAGTAATGCCTTGCAGCGTTAAGCAGGTTGACTGTGCCCACAATATTTGTCATAATAAACTCCATCGGATTGGCAATTGAACGATCAACATGCGATTCGGCAGCCAGATGGATTATACTGTCAAACTGGTATTTTCCAAACAATTGCATGATGTGTTCACCATCAACGATATCTGCTTTCAGAAAATGATAATTAGGGAGGTTTTCTACATCTTTGAGGTTGGCAAGATTTCCGGCATAGGTAAGTTTATCAAGGTTATAGATATCGTGTTGCGGATATTTTTTCACGAATAGCCGAATAACATGTGAACCGATGAATCCGGCTCCTCCGGTGATCAAAATTCTTCTCATGATTTTCTGGTTTAACTTAATTTATGGTTTGTATCAACTCTGGCATCCCTCTTTGTGCCGGTTATAATCTTCCCCTGTAGGTTTTTTCCCATTTCCATGCCGATGCTGTCATCTCATCAAGTGATTTCAGTGCTTTCCAGCCCAGCTCGTTGTTCGAGAATGTTGGATCAGCCCACACCTGCTCCACATCACCGGCCCTGCGGCCCACAATGCGGTAGTTGAGTTTCTCGCCCGAAACCCTCTCAAATGAGCTTATTACATCAAGCACCGAAAAACCATTGCCTGTCCCCAGATTAAACACCTCGAACGGATTTTTCATTTTTTTACCAATCATCCGTTTCACTGCAACAACATGGGCCTGCGCCAGGTCAACCACGTGGATATAATCCCTCACGGCTGTTCCGTCGGGTGTATTGTAATCATCGCCAAACACACTCAGCTGGGCCCTGATACCTATGGCTGTTTGTGTGATAAAAGGCACCAGGTTGTTGGGAACGCCCAGGGGAAGTTCGCCAATGAGCGCTGTGTGGTGGGCACCTATCGGATTGAAATATCGGAGCGCAATTGCGTTCAGCTTTGATGTACGGATGGTATCTGAAATGATCTCCTCTGAAATCTGTTTGGTATTTCCGTATGGCGATTCGGCCTTTTTAACAGGAGCCTGCTCCGAAACAGGCAACTCGTCTGGTTGTCCGTACACGGTGCAGGAGGATGAGAAAACTAGATTGGGGATATTGTTTTCCATCATTCCTTCCAGAATATTGACCAACGAAACCAAATTGTTTCTGTAATACATCAGGGGTTTGTCAACTGATTCGCCAACAGCTTTGAAGGCAGCAAAATGAATGATTCCCTGTATATCGGAATGACGCCTGAAGAAATCGGCTGTGCGCTCCCGGTCAACCAGATCGAACTGTTCGAACAAAGGCCTGATGCCTGTTATGGCTTCGATGGAGTCAATAACCCCGGCCTGCGAATTGGAAAGGTTGTCAACAATTACTGTTTCGAATCCCTGTTGCTGCAATTCAACAACAGTGTGGGAGCCAATATAGCCCGTGCCTCCGGTTACAAGGATTTTCATATGAGGGTTTTGATATTCAAAAATAGGGAATTATGTGTTTGAATGCACAAATTTCCAAAATATGTTACACGATTTACACAATAAAAAAAGTTTCAGGCAGGAATATGTGTTCGATTGACTATAACACGTTAAACGGTTTTTTAAAACCCACCATAGACCCGACTTTTCTGGACAGACATTTAAAGTTCTTTAGCTGGTTAACCTAATTTTCTTACCCTGCTGTTTTCGAGCAGGTATTTTTCGCCGCTTTCGGGACAAACAGCGGTGTTGTCATCACCAAAATGAAGCCTGTGTCCGAACTCACTCATCCAGCCCTTCTGAACGGCAGGGTTTCCAACCACAAGTGCATAGGCCGGAACCTCTTTGGTTACGACAGCCCCTGCTCCGATAAATGCAAACTCGCCAATGTCATGGCCGCAAACAATAGTTGCGTTAGCACCAATACTTGCACCTTTTCTGACTACGGTACGCATGTACTCACCTCTGCGGTTGACTCCGCTGCGCGGATTGATCACGTTTGTAAAAACCATTGAAGGCCCAAGAAAGACATCATCTTCACAGATGACGCCTGTGTAAAGGCTAACATTGTTTTGCACCTTGCAGTTTTTTCCCAGCACAACTTCGGGCGAAACCACCACATTCTGACCAATATTGCACCGTTCCCCAATGACACAATTGCTCATGATATGGCTGAAATGCCATATTTTAGTGCCTTCACCGATCTGGCAGCCTTCGTCAATAACTGCTGTTTCGTGTGCAAAATAGTTTTTACTCTCGCTCATACTGGTAAACTTTTGTTACATGAATATTCCGGCTGCAAAGTACAGAATTATTTGTCAAATTGGTTTTAAACAAAAAAGATCAAACTGGTTCATCAAAAAAAACCCGGTGCAACAGGGTGCATCCGGGTGAAATCTCAATTCATTTGCCCACTGCTGCAATCAAACGGCAGACAAAATGTTTTATTACTTCAACTAGTTGTTAACAAACTCTAGTACTGATGATGTCACATATTCAAGTGTTTCATCATCAAACTCAGTGTGGATAGGCAAAGAAATCACTGTTTTGCTGAGGTTTTCTGTAACAGGGAAATCACCCCGTTTATAGCGTGGGTCAATATATGCTTTTTGCAGGTGTAGCGGAACCGGATAGTAGATGGCACTGGAAATTCCCTTAGCCTGCAGATGTTCCATCAATTTCTGTCGGTTGATACAATGTGTAACGAGAGTGTATTGATGAAAAACATGGTTGGTGAAGGGTGCTGTAACCGGTGTTCTTAACTTGTCGCTTTTGGCAAATTCCCTATTGTAAAAATTGGCCGCATACCTGCGTGCTTCAGCATATTCATCCAAATGTTTGAGTTTGATATCCAAAATTGCTGCCTGAATACTGTCAAGTCGTGAATTAACCCCAACATAATCATGATAATACCTTACGGCCATACCATGATTGACCACCACCCTCAGTTGAGCAGCCAGTGCATCATCATTGGTGAAAATGGCTCCGCCGTCACCATAGCAACCCAGGTTTTTGGACGGAAAGAAACTGGTGCAGCCAATGTGCCCGATGGTACCCGCCTTGCGAACGCTACCATCTTTTGAAGTGTAATCAGCGCCTATAGCCTGAGCGTTGTCTTCAATTACATACAGATTATGCTTGGCTGCGATTTCCATAATGGCATCCATATCGGCACTCTGTCCAAACAAATGAACAGGTACTATGGCTTTTGTTTTTGGAGTGATAGCACGTTCAATTGCCAGAGGGTCAATATTAAAGGTGTCAGGATCAACATCAACCAAAACTGGTGTCAGTCTGAGTAAGGCTATCACTTCGGCGGTGGCAATAAATGTGAAGGAAGTTGTGATTATTTCGTCGCCGGGCTCGAGGTTGAGGGCCATCATGGCAACCTGAAGCGCATCAGTTCCGTTGGCGCAAGGTATAACATGTTTGATGCCTAAATACTTCTCGAGGCTTGTCTGGAACTGCTTTACAGCAGGGCCATTGATAAAACTTGCATTCGACAGTATTTCGGAAATGGCACTATCTACTTCAGGTTTGATTTTTTTGTACTGGCCGACGAGGTCAACCATGGGAACTTGCTTCATCGTGAGGGGGGTTTTTGGAAATTTGACGCAAAAGTATTGATAATAATTTCACAGCAGCAATACCCGTCAACAAAATACGTTTTTCCATCCTGAAATCAGCAATAAAAATCGCCTTGTATGTGCAGACTGATTACTTTTGCCACAAAAGCCGCATTATGTTGGTAAAAAGGCTGTTGTTGCTGCTATGTATTTTTTTGGGGATTCAGGCATATGCCCAACGGAACGTTTCGGACAGTGCCATATCCACGTTCATGTTTCATGCGGCATACTCCATCCAGTTTCCATCGGGCGATCTTACTACCTATTTTGGCATAAACTCTGCTATTGGCGGGGGTATTCTGTATAAGTCGGACCGAAACTGGATCAACGGTATTTCGGGCGGGTACATTTTCGGTGATCAGGTTAAAAACAGGGCCGAATTACTAAGCCTGATCAGCACTGTTGACGGTGAAGTTATTGACGGCGACGGGCTCAACACCAGCCTTGCCCTGTTCGAAAGGGGCTTTCACCTCAGGCTAACAGGCGGAAAGCTTTTTCCGGCTTTCGGGCCTAACCCCAATTCGGGCATCATTGCACTTGCCAGCGTTGGCTATCTGGCCCACCACATCAGGATCGAGACCCAGTTCGGATCAGCTCCTCAGCTGCAGGGTGATTATGGAAAAGGTTATGACAAACTTCGGGGTGGTTTTGCCATCGGAGCCGAGGCGGGCTATCTGGTGATGAGCAATTCCAGGGTGCTCAATTTCAGTGCCACATTTGAAGTCGTACATGCCCGAACCAAAAGCCTGCGCGATTATGATTTTTCAATTCAGGCCAGAGACAACAACAGCTACAGCGACACCTACTATGGTTTTCGCCTCTGCTGGCACATCCCAACCTACCAGCGCAGTCCTCAAAAATATTACTATCACTGATCAATAGATGCGACTGATCTATTCCCTTTTCGTTCACCTCTACAGCCTTGCAGCATGGCTGTCAGCCATGTTCAGCCCCAAAGCCTCAAAATGGGTTTCTGGTCGCAAAAATCAGTTTGAAGTGCTGCAGCAAAAAGCACTCAGCTCTGACCAATGGTTATGGTTTCATGCCTCTTCATTAGGTGAGTTTGAACAGGGCAGGCCTGTAATCGAAGCCATCAAACGTCAGTTTCCTGACTACGCCATACTGCTCACCTTTTTCTCTCCCTCAGGCTTCGAAATAAGAAAAAACTATGAATTTGCTGACTGTGTTGCATACCTTCCGGCAGACACACTTGCACATGCACGGAAATTTGTGGACACCTTCAGGCCAAAAGCCGCATTCTTTATCAAGTACGAGTTCTGGTTCAACTACATGCTTGCGCTCCGGCAGAATGATATCCCGCTGTTTTTCATTTCGGCACGTTTCAGGAACAAGCAGCATTTTTTCAGGTCTTATGGTTTCTGGTTTCGCAAACAACTGAAATACGTGACCCATTTTTTTGTCCAGGACGAAGCATCCTCCTCTCTTCTGAGTTCCATCGGCATAACCAACTCAACTACCACAGGCGACACACGTTTCGACCGGGTTGCGATGCTGCCCGCAACAGCAAAACCATTTCCTGACGTTGCCCATTTTAAGGGCAGCAGAAAATTAATCATTGCCGGAAGTACCTGGCCTCCGGATGAAAAAATTCTTTCCAGCCTGATTGCAGCACTGCCTGAAGACTGGGCAATGATTCTTGCTCCGCACGATGTGGGTGCGAACCATATTTCAAGCCTTTCAAAATCACTGAAACAAACTTATCAATTATACAGCGTTTACAACCAGAATGTCAGCTGCAAAGTATTGGTAATTGACAGCATAGGGATCTTATCACAAGTGTATCAGTATGCCGATTTTGTATATATCGGCGGCGGGTTCGGGCAATCCATCCACAACATTCAGGAACCCGTAACCTTTGGTTGCCCGGTGATTTTCGGCCCCAGATACCAAAAATTCTCCGAAGCCGTTGACTTAATCCGCCTTGGTGGTGCATTCACAGTGAATAATCAGGGACAGCTTCTGGAAACCGCTCAGAAGCTGATGCAGGATGAAACCTACCGAAATCAATGTTCGGCTGTGTGCACATCCTATGTCTCAAAACAAACGGGTGCAACGGATAAAATCATGAACCACCTGCAACAACACCTGTTCAACTAAAGAACTGCATGCCTGATAATCAGGCGTATGGCTCTTTCAGGCTGATCTTATTTACTTTCCGGCACAATACAGTCTGATTCTTTCACAGATCATATCCACAATAGTCAGCGGAAGTTCATAGAAAAAAGGCAATCTGAGCAGGGTAGCGGCAAACCGTTCTGCATGGGGCAGGTTTCTGCCATCGTGGAGGGGTTCAAAAAAGCGGCTTTTATGAAGCGGCAGGTAGTGAAAAACAGACTGAACCATATTGGCGTTCAAATGATCAATTAAATCATTGCGTCCTTGTTCATCGGGCATAAGTACATAAAACATATGTCCGTTATTCACAGCAAAATCAGGAACTGACGGCAGCTGAAAAAAACCCTTGTCAGCCAGAGGCTTCAGGTTCTGATGGTAGCGGTTCCAGATGCTGATACGCTTTTGCTGTATCTCATCCACCTGTTGCATCTGACCGTAGAGGACTCCAGCAATGATGTCAGAAGGAAGAAACGAAGAACCAATATCCACCCATCCGTATTTGTCCGTTTCACCCCTGAAAAAGGCCGCCCTGTCGGTACCTTTCTCCCATATAATTTCGGCCCTTCGGATGTATTTGCGATCATTGATGGCAAGCATGCCCCCTTCGCCGGTGCTGATGTTCTTGGTTTCGTGAAACGAAAACATACCAAAATGTCCGATGCTTCCAAGTGCTCTCCTTTTATAGGTGGATTCGATGGCATGTGCCGCATCCTCAATGACGACAAGATTGTGCTTCGCTGCAAGTTGCATCACTGCATCCATATCCACTGCCACACCTGCATAATGCACCACCACAAGTGCCTTTGTGGCCGGACTGATGAGTTCCTCAATGCCTTCAATATCAATATTAGGATGGTTGACAGATGAATCTGCAAACCTGATAGAGGCACCGCGAAGCAAAAAAGGATTGGCGGTGGAGACAAAAGTGAAACTGGGCATAATCACCTCATCGCCGGGTTTGAAATCTATCAGCAAGCAGGCCATTTCAAAAGCATCTGTGCATGAGGTGGTCAGAAAACATTTGGGAATCCCGTACCGCTGCTCGAACAGGCTGTGGCATTTTTTGGTGTAAGCCCCATTGCCTGAAATATGGCCCGAATAGGCCGCATTTACTATATGTTGAATTTCATGCCCTGCAAACCAGGGCTTGTTGAAAGGTATTTTCATTATTTCTGAGAAAATAGGTCTGCGAAAGTACACTTTTTCATGAAAAAGTCACTCTGGACATTTCTGATTGCAGGCGAATGGAATAAAGGGGACAAAACAGATGTTTTGAAATTACGATATCTTTGCTTTCCTTAAATCACTAAATTACAGGCACACTTCATGAACCCAAACGCCTCACAAGCACAGCCCTACGATTTTAAAAGCCAACATACCGACCCTATTATCCGGAAATCGTCGAGCATGGTTGATATCATCAGCAACAGAGCTGTGGTAACTCCCGGCCATATTGTTTTCAGGTTTCTGCCTGAAGGAATTGATGAAGGTGAATCCCTTAGTTTTGAGCAACTAGATACAATGTCCCGTTCCGTTGCCTCCTGTTTGCAACAACATGGCAAAAAGGGGGACAGGGTTGTACTGTTCTTTCAACCGGGGATTCCCTATATTATTTCCCTTTTTGCCTGTTTTTATGCGGGTATGGTAGCTGTACCTGCCTACCCGCCCCGCCGGAACAGGTCCTCTTACCGTGTATTCAGCATCGTGGAAAATGCAGGGGTTTCAATGTGTCTTACATCACAGCAAGTGAAGAAAGACATTGAGCGGAATTTCGCTTCAGATTTTGCCTCTCAAAACTTACATTGGATATGCTATGAAGATGCCATTATGCATAGTGCCGGATTATGGAATGACCCAAACCTCAAAGGCGAAGAACTGGCATTGCTGCAATACACTTCTGGTTCGACCGGCGAGCCCAAAGGTGTTATGATCACACATTACCAGATACTTTATAACTCAGAATACATCAGGCAGTCCTTCGGTTTCAGCAAACAAACCATCGGCATGAACTGGCTGCCGATCTATCATGATATGGGATTGATCGGAACCATCATGCAGGCCCCATACATCGGGGCACTTAGTATTACCATGCCCCCTGTAGCTTTTCTTCAGGACCCGCTCAAATGGCTTAAGGCCATTAGCAGGTTTAAAGTAACTACTGCCGGAGGACCAAATTTTGGCTTCGACCACTGCCTTCAGAAAGTGCCGCAGCACGAACTGTCGCACCTCGACCTGAGCAGTGTTGAAACTTTCTTCTGCGGAGCTGAGCCCGTAAGGGCCAAAACCATGCAGGATTTTGCCTCGTATTTTGCTCAGGCAGGTGCCAGGCCCGAGCAACTGTATCCCTGTTATGGCATGGCCGAAACAGTACTCATTGTAACCGGGGGCAACAAACTTAGTCCGCTACGCTTCATCACCATAAACTCCAAAGCGCTGGCAAGGGGAATAGTTGAAAAAATTGGCGAAGACCAGCCCGAAGCCATTACCCTTACCGGATGCGGACATACATGGATGGATACTAAAGTAAGAATTGTGCACCCGGAAACCTATGAAGCCGTTCCTGAAGGCCATACCGGAGAAATCTGGATCTGCGGAAGTGGGGTAACACAAGGCTACTGGGGCCGGACTGAAGAAAACCTCCGCACTTTTGGCGCTCAGATACACAACGAAGGCTCTACAAGTTACTTCAGGTCGGGCGACCTTGGTTTTATGGACGGAAATGAGCTGTACATTACAGGAAGAATCAAGGATCTGTTGATTTTCAGAGGGGTGAACTATTATCCAACCGACATTGAGTTTGCAGTTCAGGAAGCCCATGCGTCCCTCAGAAAAAATGCGGGCGCTGCCTTCTCTGTTATGGTGCATGGTGAAGAACAATTGATTATCGCTCAGGAAGTAGAACGCAGCGCTATGCATAACCTGCCTCAGGATGAGTTGTTTTCCACCATCAGACAAACCTTGTCCGAAGAATTTGAACTGTCGGTTTATGCCATCCTTCTGCTGAGACCAGGCAGCATTCCACTAACTTCGTCAGGAAAAATTCAACGAAGGGTAACTAAATACGGCTACCTTACCGGTGAGCTTCAATCCATAGCTGCATGGAAAAAGGAAACCGGAAATGAGGAAATTTCAATGACAGCCGCAACCATCACCGCCGAAAACCTCCAGGCCTGGCTTGTACAATGGGTGAATAAAAAACTTCATATTCCTCTGTCTGAAATTGATGTGAATAAGCCTGTAACTTCCTTTGGGCTCGACAGTCTGGCTGCTGTTGCACTTGAAAGCGAAATCAGTGCCCACTTCAGGTATCATTGGCACATCAGCCTGTTTATGCTGGATGCTACCATCAAACAGATGGCTGTTGAAGGCATGGCAATGTATGAACAGGAAATGAACTCCAAAGCGGATTAAGCCTCAATAAATCTTTTTATTGCGAAAAGCATGCCTGACAAGACATTTTGTCAGTGAGAACATACACAACATTGCTGAATATCTTCCGTCATTCACTCACCTTGTTGTATCCATGCAGCAAAGACCTTTATCCGGTCATGCGTATTGCCTTTTAGCACCGGAAATACCTGTGAAACAAACACAACATGCAATCTGGCTCGGCTCAGGCCGGAATTCGTGGTGAATTAAGAATAATTGACCAAAAAACTGAATGCTGTTTGAAACTAAAGCCATAATGTTGTTGTTTAGGCATTGAATTTGATGTACTTTTATCATCACTAACAAATCATGAAAGATCTGAAAGAGTTGCGTGCACTGATCAGCCTGATGGATGAACCTGATGTGGGACTTTATGCACAGGTATCGAGGCGGATCATTGATTATGGCATCGAGGCGCTCCCTGCCCTTGAAGAAGCATGGGAACGCACCCTTGACGACTTTTTGCAGCAGCGCCTCATCAGCATCATCCACAACATCCAGCAGGAACACATCTATGCCGAACTCAGCAACTGGGGAAAATTTGGCAGCAACGACCTTCTGAAGGGATTTATGCTCGTTACCCGTTTCCAGTATCCTGACCTTGACCTGGAAAAAGTTACACGAGAAGTGGGCAGAATTGCTCAGGAAGTGTGGCTCGAACTGAACAACAACCTGACCGCGCTCGAAAAAGTAAAAGTGGTTAATCATGTGTTGTTCGATATCAATAAGTTTAGTGGAAACACTTCCAACATACATTCTGCCGAAAATTTCTACCTCAAAAACCTGCTCGACAACCGTAAAGGCAACTCACTTTCGCTGGGAATCCTCTACGTGATGATTGCCCAAAGCCTCAAAATACCTGTGTACGGTGTTGACCTTCCCAAACATTTTATTCTGGCCTACCTTGATGAAGCTCACCTCAACCCTGAAGACGAAGTTTTGTTTTACCTGAATCCGTTTAATAAGGGAGCTGTGTTTACCAGAAATGAAATAAGCCTGTACATCAAACAGATGAACCTCGAACCCGATGAAAGCTATTTCAGGCCCTGCTCCAATCTGGCAATGATACAGCGAATGATCAACGGACTGATTGATGCCTATAAGTTGCAACACAATACAGAAAAAGCATCTGAATTACAGCATCTGCTCACGAGTCTGGATATTTAAACCGGCTTATATCTTTTCTCCTTCATAATACAGTTGATTTCTCTTCAATCCGGATCACGTTCCTGTTTCCTTTTTAGGCCCTGCTCCAACATCTGATCCCGAAAAACCTTGCGTCAGAGGTGCCAAAATTGCCTTTAAGCAGAAAAAAAAGTCTCTTAGAGGTCATTTTTTGTGAAATTCAGCAAGATGCTCTTTGTAATTTCACAAATACTATATCTTTGGTGTGCATTTTTGAATACGTTTACCTGGTATGCTCCTTTTATTCGAATCCCTGTTGGGGATTTCCTGGTCTGTTTGGATACTGATTGCGTTCGTATTCAGTCTCCTTATTTTTATTGCTATTGTGTTCATACACCGCCGCAACAACCGCATTAAATTTGTGCAGCTCGAACACAAGATTTACGAGCATGCAGATACGGTGCACAAACAGTTGGAGTACAAGGTCTTCAGACTGCAAAAGCTTATCGAAGATTTGCCCGTAAAAGTGAACATTCCACCGACTATAGCATCCGAAGAAGCTTCCGAAAGGGCTTATTCCGAACCTACTGCAGGCAAATCAGAAGAAATTGCTCACAAACGGATCACAGAAGAACTTGAATCAATCAGGATGCAGGTTCAGCAATTCCGTTCCGAACTTTATGCAGGCAACCAACATCAGGAATCGTTCAAAAAAGGCATTCATCAGTTATTTTCGGAACTGAGTGAAAGGCTGTACACCAACGAAAAACACTTGAACCGGTTTATCAATATGCTTGATGAACTGGCACAGGAACACGGGCTGGAACTTATGGATCCGGAAGAAGCCGGAGAAGAAGTTGCCGAAAAAGGAACAAGCCCGTCAAAACCCAATTATTTCAACTTCAATCCTGTTTACCCGCTCGCAGGATCAGAAGCTGAATTACCTGCAGAAGAAGCTGCTCCGGAGCCTGAACTTGCTATTGAAGCTGTTGAGGAGCAGCCTCCCGGGGAAACAACCGAAGAAACATCCCCTGAAGCAGAACCGGCAGCGGCTGAGTTTATTTCATCAGAGCCAGAACCTGAACCTGAGGATGTTCTGAGCGATGCGACAATAGAGGAGCATTCTGAACCAAAAAGCGATGTTACAGATAACGCCATTGCGGATTCAGCGCAAACCGAAGAACCTGGCACACCTGAGGATGAACCAACGGAGGAAGCCTCTGAATCAGCAGAACCGGAAGCTGCTTCTGAAACAGCTTCATCTGCCGAAAATGAATCAGATAAATCCATTGTTCATTCAGAAGAAGAAATTCCGGAAGTGGATTACGAAACAGCAGAGCCGGCAGATGCTCCCGAAACCAGTTCAGCCGCTGAAGTTGAACCTGATAATTTTACTGAACCTCTGCAGGATGAGGTCGTAGAAACTGCCTCCACCACCACAGAAATAGTTGAAGTAACTGAGCAGGCCGTCACTAACGAAAATGCAGCTGTAGCCTCTGTAAAAACAGAGGAAACCACCGATGAAATTTATTATTCCGGTTCAGTTGAAGAAGGTGTTTTTTATTTCGAAAAACCCGACGCAGAAGGCTGTTTCAACCAACAGGATGCCGGTACACGCAGAAGCAATTTATCCCTGTATAAACTAATCATTGACCCTGTTTCGGGTGATATGGCCAGTTGTGTGCTGCTTACCGACAATGCCGCACGTACTGCACAGGCCATCGAAAATCCCGAAGAATTGCTCAGGCCGGTCTGCGATATCCAGAGCCTTAAAGGATCGGGCAGCAGGCTCACTTTGCTGCAAAAAGGAGTGTTGCACAAAGAAGGCCAAATGTGGCAAATCAGGGCCGACAGCAGGCTTAAGGTGTTGCTTTTCTGAAAGTAACAGCCAATTCGTACAAATTATTTTCACTTATCTTTTTTTCTTACAATTAATTAACCTGACAATCAATTCATTGCAGGCGTATCTGTATTAATTATTCAGTTTTCTCAAAAAATTAACACAAAACCTCTTGACAAATGACTTGATTACATAGTATCTTTGTGATATCAATTTAATATCAAAATGGAAAAGAATTTACAAGAGAAATTTATCCGCCCGATGTCGGGGTACATCATGCTGGCGGTTGTTTTGGTTGTGACGGGGCTGTTTGCGTACACTGCAATTGGTTACGACGACCATCGCCTAACCTGGTTACTGGTTGTTGCCATAGTAGTTTTTGCTATTGCTCTGGTATGTACAGCCGGATTTCTGGTTATCAATCCGAATGAATCGGCTGTGTTGGTGTTGTTCGGAGACTACAAAGGAACGGTGCGCCACAACGGATTCTTCTGGGTGAACCCATTCCTGGTGAGGAAAAAAATCTCGCTGCGTGCCCGCAACCTCAACTCTGAGCCCATCAAGGTAAACGACAAGATCGGCAATCCAATCATGATCGGGATTGTGCTGGTGTGGAGGGTCCGCAACACCTTCAGGGCAGCCTTTGAAGTGGACGACTACATTAATTATGTTGAGATTCAGAGCGAAGCAGCCATCCGTAAGCTTGCCGGACATTATCCCTACGACAATTTCGATGATGAACAAATCGAAATCACCCTCAGGGCAGGGGGTGAAGAAGTAAATCAGGCGCTCGAAGATGAACTTTCGGAGCGGCTTCAAATGGCAGGAATTGAAGTGATCGAGGCCCGCATCAGCTACCTGGCCTATTCATCAGAAATTGCCAATGCTATGCTCAGGCGGCAACAGGCCACAGCCATCATTGCAGCCAGGGCGAAAATCGTGGAAGGTGCCGTAAGCATGGTCGAAATGGCCCTTGAACTCCTTTCCGAGAAGAAACTCGTTGACCTGGACGAAGAAAAGAAAGCAGCAATGGTCAGCAACCTCATGGTGGTTTTGTGCTCCGACAAAGACGCAAGCCCGGTGATCAACACGGGAACCCTGCACCAATAATTGTTTCTGCGATGAAAGTGTTTCCGAAAGACAAAAAAACCATCGTTTTCACCAAAGGCGCTTATGAACTGGCAACCCTGACCTACGATTCGCGCTGGTCAGAAAAGGCAGGCATCAGTTTCGCTGTTGGCAACCAGTACCGTATTGAATCGCAAGGGATATGGAAAACAGGTTATGTGGTGAGGAAGGGAACCAGAACCATTGTGAGCATGCGCACGAAATGGACCGGCAATGTTGCGCTGGAGATACACGAAACCGGGAACAAAGCCTCGTTTACGTTCCGGAAAAAAAGCTTCTGGAATGAGCGCTATGAACTTATTGACAAAGACAACTTTGTGCTGGGCACCATAGTTTCACGCTTCAGTTGGAAATCTTTTTCAACCGATTATGAGCTTAGTTTCAGTCCCAGGTTCGAAGCGCTCGGACAGCATGTACTTTTATCAGTTCTTTTGGTCTTTATGCTGCGGTCAGTAATGAGCCACAACGGCTATGTGATGATTCCAGCATAATAACAGTTTAACAAAAAGCAAAACCCTATGCCTCAGAAGAAATCCTTTGCACTCCGTATTGATCCTTCCCTGCTCGAAGCTGTTGAGAAATGGGCTGCGGATGAATTCCGCAGCACCAACGGGCAACTGGAATGGATCATCAGCAGTGCGTTGAAAGAGGCAAAACGCTTGAAAAAAGACAATGATTCAGGCGGGCAGAAAGGAAAAGAAGATTAGCAGGCAATAGAAATTTTGTGGTGATGGCCGGAATGATTTCTTTCCTTGTGGAATCGTAATTGCAGAAGCCGTAGTCTCCCTCCGCCGCACAAACTATTCTCAACGAAGGGAATTACTTTGCTAAGCCGCTTTGTTTTTTAACACATGCGACCCCCAGCTGGGTCGCATGTTTCAAAGATCAGATTGTTCCATCACGGTGTATTATTCACGCAGAAAGCACCCCCCCCGCTGCCGCGCGAATCTTTCGAGTGGCAACAAGAAAGAAGCTTTACATTTGCTATAAGAATCATAAAAGCAAAGAAATTGATATTGATTGGGTTAAATGATACCAAAGCCACGCGATGGGAATCGCGCGGCAGCGGGGGGCTCATGAGGCGAAGCCGAATAATCCGTGCCGCCTTATTTCGCTGAAGGTTATCAATTGTGCAGCAACCGGATTTGTAGTCACCTGAACATCTCAGTTCCTATTTCCGGTAGGAAGCCAGAAAATCGTTGATGTTCTTTTCGATGCGGCCCAATACGTCTTCGGCCTTTGCTCTGACAAAAGTTTCGCCTGTTACCTGCTCAAAAAGTTCAATGTAACGCTCCGACACGCTGTGCACGTAATCGTCTGTCATTTCGGGAACCTGTTGCCCTTCTTTTCCCTGAAAACCGTTTTCCATGAGCCATTCGCGCACAAACTCCTTGGAGAGTTGTTTCTGCTGTTCGCCCTTTGCAAAACGATCCTCATATTCACCGGCATAAAAATAACGTGAAGAGTCGGGGGTGTGTATTTCATCAATCAGATAAATGGTGTCGCCGGCTTTCCCAAATTCATATTTAGTATCCACAAGTATGAGCCCGTGCTCTGCAGCAATCTGGCTTCCCCTTTCGAACAGTTGCAGGGTATATTGTTCGAGCAAGGCATAATCCTGTTCCGACACAAGCCCGCTGCTGATAATTTCTTCGCGTGTAATATCTTCATCATGACCCGTTTCAGCCTTTGTTGTAGGGGTAATAATCGGTTTCGGGAAGCGCTGGTGTTCTTTCATGCCGTCGGGAACGGGTACGCCGCAGATGCTGCGTGCACCGCTTTTGTAAGTACGCCATGAACTCCCGGTAAGGTAACCGCGGATGATCATCTCCACCGGGAAAGGTTTGCAATAATGCCCAATGGTTACCATGGGATCAGGGCTGGCAATTTTCCAGTTTGGCACGATGTCGCTGGTAGCATCCAGAAACTTTGAAGCAATCTGGTTGAGCACCTGACCTTTGTAGGGAATACCTTTGGGCAGCACCACATCGAAAGCCGAAATACGGTCAGAAGCCACCATAATCAGCAGGCTGTCGTTGATGTTATACACATCGCGTACCTTTCCTTTGTACACATTTTTTAAACCGGGAAAGCTGAAATCAGTTTTAACAATTGCATGGGTCATATTGATGGGGATTTGGGTTCGTGATTTGATTCGGGATTGCTTCGTTCCTGCTCCTTCTTATAGGCCTGAATGATCTTTGTTACAAGCTTATGGCGGACAACGTCTCTTTCGTCGAGGTAAATAAAATCAATACCTTCAATATCTTTAAGCACCTCGCGTGCCTGTAGCAGTCCCGAGGGTTGCCGGGCAGGCAGGTCAATCTGGGTAATGTCGCCGGTGATGATGAATTTGGCTGACTTTCCCATGCGGGTGAGGAACATTTTCAGCTGGCTTCGGGTGGCATTCTGGGCTTCGTCGAGGATGGCAAAAGCCTGATCGAGCGTACGTCCGCGCATAAAAGCGAGCGGGGCCACTTCGATGGTACCGTCTTCGAGATAACCGAGCAGTTTCTGTGTCGGAAGCATGTCCCTTAGAGCATCATACAGCGGTTGCAGGTAGGGATCAAGCTTTTCCTTCATGTCTCCGGGCAGGAAACCGAGGTTTTCGCCGGCTTCGACAGCTGGCCTGGTGAGGATGATCCGTTTCACTTCGCGGTTCTTCAGGGCACGAACTGCCAGCGCCACCGCTGTATAGGTTTTTCCTGTCCCTGCAGGCCCAATGGCAAAAATCATGTCGTTGGCCGAAATACTGCTGACCATTGCTTTCTGATTGGCTGTGATGGCCCGCACCGAATGACCACCGGGACCATAAACCAACACATCGGCTTCGGCTTTACCAATGGGTGTTGCCTTATCGTTGTCAGGCGAAAGTATCTGGCTGATAATGGTTTCGGTGATCTTTCCAAAACGCTCACAATGCACCATAATTAACTCGAACCTGCGCACGAAGAAATCCACTTCTTCCTTCTCGCCTGTGACCTTCAGAAAATTTCCCCTGGCAATGATCTTCAGCTTGGGAAACAACGACTTGATGTGTTCCAGATGCACATCATTGGCGCCATAAATATCGATGGGGCTCACCTGGTCAATCTGTATGATCTGCTCACTCATGTGAAAAATGCTTACAATGCTGTTTGAAATAAGGGTCAAAATTCTTTTTACCAATCAACCTACTTCACTGCTATTTCGTAATTTTGACCTGACAAAAATAGGTGTTTTTTGGGTCAAACCAACTCCGGCACAGATGGTTTGAAACAATCCGGTGCAAAGTGTTTATGCCTTTTGTGCTGATTTACAGGATTTTGATTTGATCTTATTGTAGGGTGGACTTCTACACAGCAGGCAAATGAACCCATCAAACAACATGAAAACAGGAAGTTAAAAATGGCAATTATTACGTTAACGACAGATTGGGGGACTTCGGACTATTACCTTGCTGCTGTGAAGGGAACCATTCTGAGTTTTCTGCCTCAGACTACTATCATTGATATTTCGCATCATATTCCACAATATGACCTTTCCTCGGCAGCCTTCACCCTTCGCAACTGCTACAGGAATTTTCCTTCTGGCAGCCTGCACATTATTGGAGTGAACACTGAAGAATCCATCGAAACACCCCATGTTGTTATTCATCATAACGACCATTATTTCATTGGTTGCGACAACGGCATTTTCTCGATGCTTTTCGACGAAATTCCCTCAGAAATTGTTGAAATTGAGGTTCCGCAGGACAGCGACCTGTTCACTTTCAGTACAAAAGACAGATTTGTCAAGGTAGCTGTTCATATACTTCAGGGAGGCTATCTGGACGATCTTGGAGGCAGGCGGTCCTTTATTAACCAGCGGATGCTGTTCCAGCCCACTGTCAGTGAATTAAGCATCAAAGGCCTGGTTATGCATGTGGATTCCTACGGCAACCTGATTACCAATATTCCACAAAAACTGTTCAAACAGGTTTCGAAAAACAGGCCTTTCGAGATATATTTCAATGCATACAGGATCAAAGAGTTACACACACAATACCGCGAAGTGGACGTGCCTGAACTTGTTGCACTATTCGGCTCTCACGGATATCTTGAGATTGCTATAAATCAGGGAAATGCCGCTTCACTGTGTGGCATGAGCCGCAACTCGGCAGTGTATATCAACTTTAGTTGATTTTCAACACGATTGCCGGCAGAGATACCTGCCCCACACCACATAAACCGCATAAACAAGCCCTCCTGCCAAAACGCCTAACAGTCCGCCGGCAAGGATGTCGCCCGGATAATGTACCCCAAGATAAACTCGGCTGTAAGACACCAAAACTGCATAGCCAAACATTACATAGCCTGTCCATCGGTATATTCCGCGAAGCAAAATCCAGATGAAGGTTGCCAAGGCAAAGCTGTTGGCTGCATGAGATGAAACAAAGCCAAAAGCACCCCCGCAACGGCCAGCTGCAAGATGAATCAATGGCTGCAAATCGGCTTCATGGCATGGCCTCGGGCGCTCAAAAACGTATTTGAATGCCCGCACCGACAGCTGATCAGAAATACTGATGAGCAAGGCAACCAAAATAAGAATAAGGATAGACTGCCACTTGAATTGCTTGATAATTAAATAAAGCAACATTATATACAAAGGCAGCCAGCTAAGTTTGGCCGAAGCAAAAATCATCACATGATCAAGTGCGGGATGATGTAACCCGTTAAGAAACAGAAACAATTGCCTGTCAAGTTGAAGCAAAATGTCAATCATGTTTACTCAGATTCAGTGTTCTGGTCGAAAAGCGACTTTTTCAGTTCAAAGTAATCCTGATTGTACGGGTCGCGTTTGATCAGAATATCCGTCATTTCCAGTGCTTTTTTAAGCCTGCCTTTTTTGCGGTGTTTTTCAATGTTTTCGAGGTAATACTGATCACTTTTGCATTTATAGCCCGGATTTTTTTCCTCGATGACAATAAAGCCGCGACCACTGGTTTTGGTGCCTTCGATCAGAAACTGCACCGGGATTTCGAAACGTGTGTAGCGTTCATCATTACAAGTATTCCATTGATCAACTATTGATTCATAAAAAACCGTTAACTGCTCATTGATCCCAAAATAAGGAGCATTGCGCAATTTAAGCTCACTCAGGTTGTTGTTGCAGTCAACCGAAAAGGACAGAATCACCACATTGTTCAGACAATTTTTCCGGGCTTCGGGTGTATAAGCAACTTTGCTGATCAGCATTCGCTCAAACTCTCCGCTTCCTCCCCTGAACCGCAGGTCGAGCAACTGCTTCACTCCCCTGTTTCGGCTTATGGCAAGGTTATCATTCAAGGTTGTATCCTGCGCCCCAGATGCGAATGGAAACAAGAGCCCCAGGACTAAAACAAACCAGATAATTGATTTCATGGAACATGCTTTTTACAGGACAAAGATAATACGCTCAACCAAAAACCCGCACGGAATGATTTGTCCTGTGGGTGAATTAATCATTATTCAGATTCAGCCAAAGCAGGTCTTTAAGTTCTTTGATGCCCTCACCCGTAAAGGAACTGATGAACACATGCGGAATTTTCGGAAGGGTTTTCCTGACCATTTTCTTTAATTCTTCATCCAGAAGATCGCTTTTGCTGACGGCCAGCAAGCGCTGTTTGTCGAGCAATTCAGGGTTATAAGCCTCGAGTTCGTTCAGCAGGATAGTGTATTGTCTTTTGATGTCATCTGCATCGGCAGGGATGAGGAACAGCAGTACCGAATTTCGTTCTATATGTCTTAAAAACCTTATTCCCAACCCTTTTCCTTCGGAGGCCCCTTCGATGATGCCCGGAATATCGGCCATCACAAAAGATTTATAATCATAATATTCAACGATCCCAAGATTAGGCACAAGAGTGGTGAAGGGATAATCACCAATTTCGGGTTTTGCTGCCGAAACCACCGACAACAAGGTAGATTTGCCTGCATTCGGAAAACCAACCAGCCCTACATCAGCCAGCAGTTTCAATTCAAGCACCACATAAAACTCCTCACCCTCTTCACCTGGCTGGGCATAGCGCGGGGCCTGGTTGGTAGAAGTTTTAAAATGCACATTTCCCTGTCCTCCCCTTCCACCTTTCAGCAGCATGATTGTTTGGCCATGTTCTGCTATTTCGCCGATCAATTCGCCGGTTTCAGCGTGCGTAGCAATTGTTCCGAGCGGCACCTCGATCACAATATCTTTTCCGCTGGCGCCACTGCTTTGCTGCCTCCCTCCCGACTCGCCGTTTTCGGCATACAGGTGCTTGGTGTAGCGCAGATGAAGCAGGGTCCACATCTGGGCATTTCCGCGCATGATCACATGCCCGCCCCTGCCGCCATCACCACCGTCAGGTCCTCCCTTGGGAACAAACTTCTCGCGCCTGAAGTGGGCCGAACCGGCGCCACCCTTACCCGACCGGCATAATACCTTTACATGATCAACAAAATTAGAACCTGCCATTGGGATTTTTTTGCAAAAATAGTCCTTTCAGACGCTCCCCGGCCAGTTCCGGCACATGAAATGCCTAATATCCTTTACTTTATTAATGATAACAATAAAAATTGTATCGCGATAAGGGATAAATTTGCATCATGACTGATTACTCAGCTTCTGAACATGCACGAAGGGTTACACTGGCAGGACTTGTAGTTAACCTGCTGTTAACCACCTTAAAGATCCTTGCCGGAATCTTCGGAAAAAGTGGCGCCATGCTGGCCGACGGACTTCATTCGCTTTCTGATCTCGTAACGGATTTCATCGTGCTTTTTTCGATAAAAGTGGCAGGCAAGGAAAGGGACCAAACCCATCATTACGGCCATGGCAAATACGAAACATTCGCCACAATGATCATCAGTTTTGCCCTTGCGGCAGTAGCTGTAGGAATTCTGAACAGTGGTTTTCGGTCTGTGATGGACGCTTTGCGGGGCATCCAGCCTCCGAAGCCGGGCGTTGTTGCCTTTGTTGCTGCGCTTGTTTCGATTGCAGTCAAGGAACTGCTCTACAGGTTTACCCTGAAAGCGGGAAAACGCATCCAAAGTCCTGTGCTGATTGCCAATGCCTGGCACCACCGCTCCGACGCATTGTCGTCAATGGGCACTTCGGCTGGTATTGCAGGTGCTGTTTTTTTGGGCGAATCCTGGCGAATTCTTGACCCATTGGCCGGAATGGTGATCAGTGTGTTTATTTTCAGAATTGCCTGGCAACTTGGCCTCCCGAGTGTTCGCCAACTGCTTGAGGCAGCCCCCCCGGCTCATGTCAGGGAAGAGTTGGAATCAATCATTGCAGGTGTTCATGGGGTGCGCCATTTTCACAACATCAGGTCAAGGTATGTGGGTAATTCACTTGCTGTTGAAGTCCATATAAAAGTTGATAAATCGCTCACCGTAGAAGCCTCGCATGATATTGCCTCTACAGTCGAACAGTCACTGAGGGCACGCTTCGGACAGGATACCCATGTGGGGGTTCATGTTGAACCCTATACAAGCGAAACAGCTAAAGGTCAATAAGTTTCGCCAGTACATGACAAGACTCAGCTGAACCGGCACAAACACGAACAAAAAAGCTATCTTCATCCCTTGCAGGCAACGCACCCATTGGGGTACAGAATTTCATGACCGGAAATCTATTTAAAATCGTTCTAAATAGCACAATAGTATTATTTTTGCAGACGAAAAAAATTATCAAGAAAATAAAATATGGAACTAAGTGCGCAAAAGACAGGTATTTTGGTATATAGCATAAGGGTTAATGACCAGCATGGCGAACTGCTTGAGGAGGCAGTTCAGGAGAGTCCCAGGGAGATGGTATTTGGTACGGGACGGCTTTTAGCCGGATTTGAGCGCAGGCTCATTGGGCTGAAGGCAGGTGATCCGTTCGAATTCATCATTGATCCATCAGAAACATTCGGTGAATACAATCCGGACATGGTGATGGATTTGCCAATGTCAGCCTTTGCCGTCAACGGTGAGGTAAAATCGGGTATGCTCGAACCAGGCAAGGTAATCCCGATGATGGACAATGAAGGAAACCCGTTTAACGGCACTGTTATTTCGGTGAACGGAGAAAAAGTGACCTTGGATTTTAACCATCCGCTGGCAGGCAAAAGCCTGTACACCATCGGAAAAGTTATCGGAGTAAGGGAAGCAACCCATGAAGAGCTTCACCCTGTGGTTTCAGGTTGTGGATGCGGAACCCCCGATCAGGGCTGCTGCGGTGGCAGTCAGGACCATCACCATGGACATGACCACAGCCATGAAGACGATAACTGTGGCGTTTGTGGCAATGCGCCCGAACTTCAGGGACAGGGAATCGGAAGTTGCCAGTGTATCTGACATAAAAAAAGACCGGAAACAAGCAGTTCCGGTCTTTTTTTTATCCTGGAGGGCACAAACAGCCTTTTTAATCAGGATGTTGGCCAGTTATCTCCCCTGTCATCAATAAGGGGAGCATTGATTATGGCATGAATTAAAGCGCCCAAACCAAGGATCACTAATGTTGAAACGACAATAAGTGCGATCATGGCAGCCAGTTTTAAATATTAACCAATCATGAAGCAAACGTAAATAAATCCTGAATATTTTGCAAGTAATTCAATGTTAATTTTTCACACACATCCCTAATATAAACTCAATCCAAATAAAATTATTAACATTGCACATGACCGGACTGGCTGCAAAGCAGGCCGGTAGTTGATTTCAAATGACCGGGCGCTAATCGGCAGCCCTGCAAAGTGTTGATAAATAACATACCAGATTTATGCCTCTGAATCGTTTCGACCCGCAAAACCGGAAATTCAACTTTAATGATACTGCCTTTACAAGCCTGATGAAAAAGCGCATCTATCACGTGCTGCTCATTTCATCGGTCTATGATGCCTTTATGCTGGAAGATGACGGCAGAATTGATGAGCAGATCTTTAATGAATATGTTTCGCTCAACCTGAGGTATCCGCCAAGTTTCCTGCTGGCAACATCAAAAAACGAAGCCTACGAATACCTGCAGGACGAAAAAATAGACCTGATCATAATGATGCTCAGTGCCGAAGATAAGGAAACCTACATTTTGGCCGAAGAGCTTAAGGCTGCATATGCAGCCATTCCGATCGTCGTACTGACACCATTTTCGCGTGAACTCAACCTGAAAATCGACCGCAAGGAACTCAAAGCCGTTGATTATGTGTTCAATTGGTTGGGCAATGCCGATATTTTGCTTGCCATCATCAAACTGATCGAAGACAAAATGAATGCCGACCACGACATCAGAGATGTAGGCGTTCAGTGTATTTTGCTCGTTGAGGATTCAATAAGGTTCTACAGCAGTTATTTGCCCAATATTTACAAAATCATCTTCAAGCAATCAAAGTCATTCATGACCGAAGGGCTCAACGAGCACCAGAAAATGCTCAGGATGAGGGGGCGGCCTAAAATCCTTATGGCTACCAACTACGAAGAAGCCATTGGATTCTATAAGAAGTACAAACAAAACCTGCTGGGAATCATTTCGGATATTTCGTACGAAAGAGATGGCGTTATAGATCCGCAGGCAGGCATCAGGCTTTGCCAGGTAGTGAAGAAAAACGACCGGTATATGCCCATGCTGCTTCAATCATCGGATGCATTCAATGAAGAGGTTGCCAAGCAGATAAAGGTTGGATTCATCAACAAAAACTCGAAAACCCTTTCCATAGAGTTGCGCAATTTTATCAGGGAGTTTTTTGCCTTCGGCGATTTTGTATTCAAGGACCCTGAAACAGCACATGAGGTGCACAGGGCTTCTGATCTGAAAACCCTGCAGGAAAAAATATTTCAGGTGCCCAATGAATCTCTTCAATACCACATTGAGCGCAACCACCTGTCGAAATGGCTACGCGCCAGGGCTTTGTTCCCTTTGGCTGATCTTTTTAAATCCTTTGCACCTGAAGATTTTCAGGACTGCGATGAGATCAAACGGTTTGTTTTTGATGCCATTGCCCAGTTCAGGCTTAATAAAGCGCGGGGAGTCATAGCCGAATTTAACCGCGAAAGTTTTGACGAATACCTCTCATTTACACGCATTGGTGATGGCTCCATTGGAGGAAAAGCACGCGGACTTGCTTTCCTCGACTCACTGATCAAAAGAAACAAGCTCCACGACAAGTTTCAGAAGGTTACCATTGCCATTCCGCGCACAGTTGTGTTGTGCACCGATGTGTTTGATGATTTTATGGAAGAAAATAACCTTTACCAGCTGGTGCTTTCAGATGACCTGACCGACGAAGAAATACTGAAGCACTTTATTGAAGCCAGGCTGCCCTTCCGTATTCATGAAGACCTCTACACCTTAATTTCCGTCATCAAAAACCCATTGGCCGTACGCTCCTCGAGCCTGCTCGAAGACAGTCACTATCAGCCTTTTGCAGGTATCTACAGCACCTATATGATTCCTGTGGTAGAAAACGACGAGCGCATGATGATCAAGATGCTGAGCAATGCTATTAAAAGCGTTTATGCATCAGCGTTTTACAAGGACAGCAAAGCTTATATGATGGCCACAAAAAACATGATTGACGAAGAAAAAATGGCCATCGTGATGCAGGAAGTTTGCGGCAAATCATACGGTACAAGATACTATCCGGCTTGTTCGGGTGTGGCGCGGTCTATCAACTTTTATCCCATTCCTCCAGAGAAACCTGAGGATGGTATTGCCACAATTGCGCTGGGTTTGGGAAAATATGTGGTTGATGGTGGCCTTTCGCTAAGGTTCTCGCCTAAATATCCCCAGAAAATACTTCAGACCAGCTCACCGGTTATGGCCCTGCGGGAAACACAAAAGCATTTTTATGCCCTTAACCTCGACCCTGCGAGTTTTCAGCCCAATGTTGATGATGCAGCCAACCTGTTGCAGCTGCGGCTTAGCGAAGCAGAAAAAGACGGCGCCATTAAATTCGTCTGCTCCACATACGACCTTCAGAATGACATTCTGCGTGACGGCTTCCATGAAGAAGGTAAAAAAATCGTCACTTTTTCAAACATTCTCAAACACAATACTTTTCCACTGGCCCGAATTATTGAAGACGTACTCGAAATTGGCCAGAGGGAAATGGGCAAGCCAATTGAGATTGAATTTGCAGTTGAGCTAAACAAACCCAAGGATGTTCACCAGGTGTTCTATGTGTTGCAGATACGACCCATTGTCAGCAGCACCGATTCCGTTGATTTCGACATAGATTGCATTTCGTCTGACAAAGCCATCATTACTACCAACCATGCACTTGGAAACGGCATCATGAGAGGAATTCGCGATTTTGTGTATGTTCGCCCGGAACATTTTGATCCTTCCAAAACCCGCGAGATTGCAGAACTGGTTGGTCAAATCAACAAAGGTTTTCTCGACACTGATACTAATTATATACTGGTAGGGCCGGGACGCTGGGGGTCGAGCGATCCATGGCTGGGCATACCTGTCAAATGGCCTCAGATATCGGCAGCGCGCATCATTGTGGAGTCGGGCCTCGACAACTACCGCATTGACCCGAGCCAGGGCACCCATTTCTTTCAAAACCTGACATCCTTCGGGGTGGGATATTTCACCATTAACCCTTTTATACAGGATGGCATTTATGACCTTGAATACTTATCGAAACAAGAAGTGGTCTATGAAGACCATTTTATAAGACACATACGGTTCAGCAATGAACTTATTACACTCATTGACGGACGCAAGAACAAAGGCGTTATTCTCAAAGAGGGCGAAAAACTGGAGATGAAACCCGTAATCCGCTAAACAAGAGGTTTGTTAACAAACAGATCTTCATGTACCAGCCAGGGTAGTATGCATCGTGTGGCGCCTTGGTTTCGGCAGGAACACCCAATGCAGCCATACTTACCGGCATGATATTTTCGGGCAGATGAAGCAACTGTCTGATTCCTTCCATTCTGGGTTCGCGCGGATACAGCCCCAGCCAAACGCCTCCAAGCCCGAGCGCTGAGGCTGCCAGAAGAATGTTTTGTGTCGCAGCAGAACAATCCTGCACCAGATAACCAGGATGCGGCTGAACACTTAAATCGCCACAAACAACCACAACAACAGGTGATTGAGCCGTCATCCCTGCATGTGGGTGAAACCGTTTGATGCTATCAATAAGGTCCCGTCTTCGCAAAACAACAAATTGCCAGGGCCTGAGGTTATTGGCCGAAGGAGCTGCCATAGCAGCTTTCAGAACCTGAACCAACAGTTTCTCGTCAGGCACTTCATTAGTAAACAATCGGATGCTTCGTCGTTTAAAAATAAAATCTAATTGTTCCATATAAACAGCTATTTAATCATTGTGGCAGGATCAAGAATCTTGTTTAATTCCTCGCGAGACAGAAGACCTTTGGCAAGTACCAGATCATATACGCTCCGGCCTGTTTCCAGCGCCTCCTTGGCAATTTGAGTCGAAGCATCATAACCGATATAAGGATTCAGTGCCGTAACCAAACCTATGGAGCGCTGCACCATATCGCGGCAATGCTCTTCGTTGGCTGTTATGCCTGTAATACACCTGTTTTTCAAAACCAACATGCCATTTTTGAGCATTTCAATAGATTCGAACAAGCTTTGGACAATAACAGGTTCCATTACATTGAGTTCGAGTTGGCCGGCTTCGGCGGCAAGCGACACAGTAAGGTCGTTGCCAATTACCTTGAAGGCAATCTGGTTGACAACCTCCGGGATGACAGGGTTCACCTTGCCCGGCATGATGGTGGACCCCGGCTGCATCGGAGGAAGGTTAATTTCGTTGAATCCTGCCCTTGGGCCGGAAGACAACAGCCGAAGATCGTTCGACATCTTTGAAAGTTTTACTGCCAACCTTTTTATTGAACCCGAATAAGTCACAAAATCACCAGTGTCCTGAGTGGCCTCTACCAGGTTTCGGGCGAGTCTGATGTCCATACCTGTTATCATTCTGAGATAGGGAATCACCTTATCACTGTATTTCGGATCAGCATTGATGCCGGTCCCGATTGCCGTGCCTCCCATATTAACCTCAGCAAACAATGCGGCTGTGCGGTTCAGCTGATGAACCTCTTCTTCAAGGGTAACGGCAAAAGCCTCAAAGGTCTGTCCCAGTGTCATCGGAACAGCATCCTGCAGCTGGGTGCGGCCCATTTTGATAACGTGCGAAAACTCCCTGCCTTTTTTGTGTAAAGCCTGTGTCAGTTCCTGAAGCACGTTCACCAGCTTCTCATTGGCCTTCATCAAGGCAATCTTAATGGCCGTTGGATACGCATCATTCGTTGATTGCGACAGGTTAACATGGTTATTTGGATGACAATAGACGTATTCACCTCTTTCGTGCCCGAGTATTTCCAATGCCCTGTTTGCAATTACTTCGTTGGCATTCATATTGGTTGAGGTACCGGCACCACCCTGAATCATATCCACAACAAAATGTGAGTGGAAGCGGTTATCAATAATTTCCTGACATGCCTTTACGATGGCATCGGTGATGTTTGCCGGCAAGTGACCGAGTTCATGATTGGCTTTGGCTGCCGCCATTTTTACCATTGCCAGTGCATTAATAAAATCAGGAAAAAAGCTCAGGGTAATTCCGCTGATGTTAAAGTTTTCCAAAGCCCTGAGGGTTTGAATGCCATAATAATACTCATAAGGCACATCCCTGTCGCCCAACAGGTCGTGCTCAAGCCTTGTTTTACCCGACTCATACTGTGCCGTTAGGTTCATGGCTTTGGCATTGGCATAGCGCATGCGTCTGGATACCACTTTAGTTATGTTGGAGAGTATCACCAGCGCAATTGAACCTGATGCCCTGAAAAGTTCCTTATTCAATGCAAGAATGATGCTGTCTTCAACAGCGCGGGCCGAGGTGGAATGGGGAGAATCCTCCATCAGTGAACCCTCGCCCAGAAAATCGAACCTGCTAAAAAAAGTTATTCTTTGCTCATCACCAAATGCTGTGGTTTTATACAATTCAACCCTACCGCTGGCAATCAGGAATATTTCCTTTCGGGGTTCATTCTCCCTGAACAGCAAATCGCCTCTCCTGATCTGTCGCACATCAGAATCCTCGGCAATCAGTTTTACCTCTTCGGCACTAAGCCCTTTAAACAATTCTATACTATTGATAAATAATATTTTATCGTAAATGTCCATGATCTTCTGATTATTGTTAATTATTTCACAAAAGTAGCAATTCCGTGAAGATGAACTACTGGCAAGACAGGGATTAACCCTTATTTAACATGATTTACGAATACTGTACGGACAGCTTTCATGAGCGTGCCACCGGGCTATTTCATGCAATACATACGGTAGCCGTTCAGGGTTGTAAGTTCCTTCATGGCGGCAACGGAAAGACATGAGTGCACAGGCAGAATCCCTATCAGGCTGCCGGGTTTCAGGCGGCGGCACATTTCTTCAGGAAGGGTCACAACGCCATGTTCCTGCGAGACAGAGTCCAGCCAGGCACCAGCCACCGGATTGCCCCATCCCGAATCAGTGAATTCGACGACATAGCCAAAAAGCTGGAAACTATTATCAGCCCTGATGCTTTCCTTTGAAAAATGTATGGCTCCTCCACTAATTACTATTTGACTCCGCGACTGATGCACTGCAACAACAGGGCAAGCCATCGCCACTGCAATTTTATCCAGGCTGCACGAACCAATATGGTATTGCATTACATCATAAAACACAAAATTGCCCGGCCTCCATTCATCAAAACCCGGATTATGTTGCATCAGCGAACATGAGGGCGTGTCGCCCCAGCTCAGCATCAGTGAATCATCGCCAATGGCACTTCTCAGGAATTTCATTTCTTTTGCCGATTTATCAGCAATCTCCTGAATTCCGGCAGCTCCAACAGCCCTGTAGGTGTGGCCGGCATGGGTAAGCAGCCCTCTTAGAATGAGCCCTTTTGTCAGGTTAATGGCTTGAGCCAGGCTGATGATTTCATCTGTTGATTCAACAGCGATTCCTGTCCGCCCTGCACCAACATCAATCTTGATGAACAGATCTGTCTCAATCCCCGACGCATCCAGATGCTTCACCGTTTCAGCGTCTTCAACAAGCAGGTTAAGCCTTATTCGTGAAGACAGTTTTTTGATCTTTGTAAGTTCACGAATATTCACCGGAAAAGCAATGGTGATGTTGTCCCATCCGTGATCAGCAAAATAAGCAGCCATATCCACCGATGAAACCGTGATGCACTCAACGCCTTCGTCACGAAACCACTTTCCCACCGAAGCCGACTGATGGGTTTTGAAATGGGGTCTGAACATCACCCCGGCATTTTTTGCCCTTTGGGCCATAGCATGTATGTTGGCCCTGCATTTGTCCTCGTCAAGCAACAAAGTGGTGCCGCTGATCCCATTTAGTGTGTTCTGAAAGTTGCTCATCACGGGCAAAGTTATTGAAAGTGATACAATATACCTGATAGTTTCATAGTTTTGTCGTCAGATTTCAAGCACATGAAGACGAACCCGGTTTATTTGCTTTTTTTATTAGCGGTAACATTAGTGTTTGTTTCGTGCCGTGAACAGCCGCAGCTGATTACCGAACGAATACAATACGATGTGACAATTAAAAGTCCCTCACCCGATTACGACTGGTGGATTCAAAACCTCGAAGGCCCCGCAAGGGAAAAGCTGGTGAGGAACCTGATCGAAAAAGCCTTAAAAGGCGAGTTACCCGTACATGATTACTTCAATAATCCTCTTGATCCCAGACAGGTAGGATACATTCTGCACGACACCATGCTGTACAGGCTTCAAAGGCAGGAACAGCCTTATGAGTTTTACGACACCCTTGTGGTACATCACATTTTTGAGGCAGATGTACTCAGGATACGTTTTCTGGAGGAATGGTATTATGAGCCCGGCAGCATGCAGATTACAAAAAAAGTGCTTGGTATTGCGCCTGTTGCGCGCAGGTTCGACTCACAGGGAATCGAACGGTGGCAGCCGCTCTATTGGATTTACACCGACAAACGTTACCCTGCCGCACTGAAATAACCACTTCAACCCCACAAATGCCCTACAATTATTACCGCCTGTCGAACGGGATCAGGCTTATACACCGGCAATCAACAAATCTGGTTGCCCATTGTGCTTTTATGGTAAATACGGGTTCCAGAGATGAAAAGGAGCACGAAAACGGCCTTGCCCACCTCATTGAGCACATGATTTTTAAAGGTACCGGAAAAAGGAATTCCTACCACATCCTGAACCGCCTTGAACATGTTGGTGGCGACCTGAATGCATACACCACCAAGGAAGAAACCTGCATTCATGCTTCATTCCTGCCAGAACATCTTAACCGCGCCCTTGAACTGTTTTCCGACCTGAGCTTTAATTCAACATTTCCTGCCAAAGAAATAGAAAAGGAAAAAGCTGTAATCCTCGACGAAATAAATTCATACCGCGATAATCCCTCCGATGAAATTTTCGATGAGTTTGAGAACCTCATTTTTCGCAACCATCCAATAGGCCGCAACATCCTGGGAACCCCGGAACACCTAAGCCGTCTCAAAAGGCAGGATATTTTCAGGTTCATCAGCCGAAACTACAGCACAACCGAAATGGTGATCAGCCTGGTAGCTCCGATTGGCTTTAAAAAATTTATCAAGGCAGCCGAGCATTTTTTCGGAGAAATCAAAAGCGAAAAAGCACGGCAGGAAAGACCCGTGTTTAACAGCTATGAGCCGCGTCAGGAATATGCTTCGAAAAAAGGATACCTTAGCCATTGCACCATTGGCAACATTGCATTCCCTCAAAACCACCCACTACGGCATGCCATGATCCTGCTCAACAATATTCTCGGGGGACCGGGAATGAATTCGCGCCTGAACTTAGGCATTCGCGAAAAATATGGGTTTTGCTACTCGATTGAATCTCACTTCACCTCTTATTCTGATGTCGGGGTATTTGTGCTCTACTTTGGAACTGATCCACGTTCGCTCGACAAAACAAAGTCATTGGTCATGAAAGAATTGACCAGGCTGATCAAACAACCCCTCAGCATAATTCAGCTCGAAAGAGCCAAAAAACAGCTCACCGGCCAGTTGGCCATCAGTTTCGAGTCGGGCATGTCAGAGGCGCTGGCGATTGCACGCGCACACCTGAATGTAGAAGTGGTGGATGACATGACCTCGCTGACAGCAAAAATAAATCAGATCAGCCAAAACGACCTACAGCTTGCTGCCTCAGAGGTTTTCGACCCTTCACTACTAAGCAGCCTAACATATGTTTCAGAAGAAAAAAACTGAAAAACCAAGCCTGGGTTGGCAACAACCTGTATTTTTGACGCATGAGAAAACTTTTTCTATTAATCAACCTGATTGGCTTTTGTCTTCTGTTGAACACGTCATTGGCACAGGTACTGCCCCCTGACAATCAATCAGCTGATTCGCTTGAAGCAGGAGAATGGTATTACCAGTCAACCATCGAAACCGAATACAATCCTATAGACAGCCCATATACGCTGACCATTAAAAACTTCAGTCAGTATATGCAGAGCACGCGCATCGTATTTGAGCTGAAAAACCATACAGCAGATCAGCTGAATCATTGCTGGATGCATGTTGCCTTGCGCGACCGCCAGGGAATGTTTCTGTATACCGAGCAACCCCTCTATTTCAGCAACACAGCTCCAAATGGCAAATCACTGATTGATATGTACTTTGAGAGCGTCGGAAAAGAGGAGATCGGCTATATCGTACTGTATCCGGGTTTACTGGAGGCCAACCGTAAAGAGATGCCGTTTGATACAAGCAAAATAAGGATAGTGATGCCTGATGGGGATAGTGAGGTTATTGTAGGATTTTACAGCGATTTCAAATGATATCTCAAGAACTTGAAGATTACCTGAGCGCCCACACAACGCCGGCCACTTCCCTGCTTCATGAGCTTGAGAGGCGCACCTACCTGACAACACTTTATCCACGAATGATCTCAGGGCATGTGTTAGGTAAATTTCTTGAAATGGCAAGCCTGATGATCCGACCGGAAAAGATACTTGAAATCGGCACTTTCACGGGCTACGGAGCAGTTTCGCTGGCAAGGGGGCTCAAAAGAGGCGGAAAACTCATAACTATTGAGCAAAATCAGGAACTCAGGGAACCTCTGGAGAAACTTTTCCGTGAAGCTGGACTCGAACAGAACATCAGACTGATCATCGGGAAAGCCGCAGAAGTAATTCCCGGGCTGGAGGACAGCTTCGACCTGGTGTTTCTTGATGCTGACAAGGAACATTATTGCCTGTATTATGAACAGTTGATCAACCTCATTAACCCGGGTGGTTATCTGTTGGCTGACAATGTATTATGGAGCATGAAAGTCCTTGATCAGAAGTATAATGACCCCGAAACTACAGCCATAAGGGCATTTAACAAAATGGTGTCAACTGATGAAAGGGTTGAACAGGTGTTGTTGCCTTTGCGCGATGGATTGATGTTGATACGAAAAAAAGACGGGTAGCTTATTAACAATTGTTCATAACCCCTGTTCATTTCGTGTGCATATTATACTTCTTGTTTTACTTGACAAAGGGGGGTGTTTTTGCTTACTTTTGTATCAGCAGGTGACGATAAGGCAGGCTGGATGAAGAAACGCATACAGAGCACTTGCAAAAGCGTTCATTGATGTGTTTCCGAATCGACCGGAGGCAGCTGCAAAGCAAAGCACCGGAATGAGGAGCATCATAAACAACCTGGAGCTTCGAAGGCAGAAGTTGCGAAACCAAGCCGAAGCGAAGTACCGGATGAGTAAGAAGTTTTCTACGGAAAGCGCCTGAAAATCAGCCTGAACTTAACCTGACACAGGTTGCCGGGCTACGGCACGGAAACATGTGAACCGGGAATCCATTCGACAGAATAGGTTCCCGGTTTGTTTTTTTGAGCCAAACACGGCTTTGTTTCTTCTATAGTCCCAGGGGATATTCAAACCAAAGAGTTTATTTAATAAACATTCAACTACAAGTGCTCGTGGAGGTTATCCTATTTTGATATGATAATACCTGGTTTTTGGCTGAGTGACATATCTATTTTCTTTAACTCCCTGATTTTCGCCTGAATAATAATCTGTTCTTCAGCTTCCTGCGACTCCTTCAACTGCTGAAAAAGGGCAGCCATATTGCTGTCAATCGCCTTTCGTTTGAAATGAATCAGGGCCGAATCGGCCATCATCCGAAGGTTATCAACCCCTGATTTCACAAAAATCTTGTGTTTTTCCCAGTTTTGACTCAGCTGATAGCGTTCGGTGATCAGGTCTATACACAACAGGGCTATATCCGGTTCGGAATTTGAAACAAAATGCTGTTCATGCGGAACGACACCTTCATCGAGGCTTTCGAGATACATTTCCATGATTTTCAGGTGTGTTGGGTGACTAAAACTCATCGCATCATTTCTAAGGTCATCCATTATATAGCGTGCAAGGGGATCGCGATACACGGCAGGAAATCCGTCTTCATCCACGGTATCTATCATTAGTTCATGATTACCATACATAAGCAACAAACGAATCAACTCCCTTTCCTGGCGGAATGTAGGGTTTTCCTGTTCAGGCTCAGCGCCCTGTGTCTGTGTTTCGGCCTGAACAGGAGGCAGTTCGGGCAGATCGGGGCTGAGTTGTTTGCGGAACTTATTGCGCAGCAACTTATTCAATTCGTTCAACAGTGTAACCTCAGCCACATCCAGCATCCGGCTGCACTCTTTCACATAAACCGAGCGGTAGATAGGATCGGGTATCAGTGATATGGTTGTCACGATCTCTCTGATGAGGCCTGCTTTACGAATGGGATCACCGGCAGCTTCCTCGAGCAGAAGCCCGGTTTTGAAACTGATGAAATCCTTCGATTCACGCATGATAAACTCCTCCACTTCGGAGGTACGGTGCTTCCTGACGAAGGAGTCGGGATCGTCACCTTCGGGAAACAAAAGCACCCGAACATTCATGCCCTCTTCCAGAATCATGTCAATGCCCCTGAGGGATGCATTCACACCGGCTTTATCGCCATCGTACAAAATGGTGATGTTGTTGGTATAGCGCCTGATAAGCCTTACCTGTTCGGTGGTCAGAGAGGTGCCTGAACTGGAAACAACATGTTCGATACCTGCCTGATGCAAGGAGATCACGTCGGTATAGCCTTCAACAAGCAGGCAGTGATCGAGCCTGCTAATGGCGGTTTTGGCATAATAAAGTCCGTAAAGCGACTTGCTTTTGTTGTAAACCTCAGATTCGGGCGAATTGAGGTATTTGGCTTTTGACTTGTCGGACACCATAATCCGGCCGCCAAAGCCGATGACTTTACCGGTCAGGTTATGGATCGGGAAGATAACCCTTCCCTGAAAACGGTCGTACAACCTTTCTTCACTGCCAACGGACAAGCCGGTTTTCATCAGGGTCTCAGCTGAATATCCCTGTTTGCGGGCATGGGCGCTGAAGGCATCCTTTTGGTCGGGGCAATAGCCTAACTGAAACTTGCGGACTACCGGTTCTCGGAAATCGCGTTCTTTGAAGTAGGCTAATCCTATTGAGCGACCTTCCTGCGTT
>Ga0351862_1033_pt1 | contig 32129 bp, 26 predicted proteins | sample BONcelFGM3001F10_FD_206787 | JGI IMG/M metagenome (GOLD analysis project Ga0351862, IMG submission 206787) | Enriched cells from coal bed in the Powder River Basin, Montana, United States - BONCAT cells FGM rep2 HSBNCT.FGM.300.1.F10 ...
GAAAAGAAATTAAAAGGTAAGGAGCGGGACGTTGTTGAAGTGAAAAATTATTACAACTCCCTTCAGAAGGTCGAAGAATGGTCGGAAGCCGGTATTGAAATAACTGAAGAACGTGTCAGAAAACTTCACGCCATCATACACAAAGGTCCAAGAGCAAGGGCAACCATATATCGAAAGGATCAGAATGTCATAAGAGATGCCGCCTCCGGCGCAATTGTCTACCTGCCTCCGGAGGCGAAGGACGTGGCTCCCCTGATGAAAGAAATGTTCAAATGGCTGACAAAATCAGAAAAGGATGAGATTCCCGTCCCCGTCGTAGCCGGAATTTTGCACTATCAGTTCGTTACAATACACCCTTTCTATGACGGGAATGGTCGTACCGCCCGTATGCTTGCGACGTGGATTCTATATCGTGGTGGATACGATCTTGGAAGGTTCTTCAGCCTTGAAGAGTTTTACGCCGATAATCTTGATGGTTATTACGGAGCGTTGCAGACACATCCGAAGCACAATTATTACGACGGCCGCGACAAGGCGGATATAACATCCTGGCTGGAATATTTCGTACACTCGATGGCCGAGGTGTTTCAGCGTGTTTCAGCGGAAGTCATGGAAAAGGCGAAAGAAGGCCCGCAGGACGCCCCACTATTGAGGAATCTTGACCGCAGGGGCCGAATCGTTCTTGGCCTATTTTCAGAGAGCACAACTGTTGCGACGCGCCAGGTGGCAGGCGCTCTTGGCTTAAGCGAACGACAGACCAGGGAGATGTTGTCCCGGTGGGTGGAAGAAGGATGGCTGGTTGTGGCGGATTCATCCAACAAGGCCCGGCGATACGGTTTATCGGCGGAATACCGGCTGCTTATCGGCGGTTTACCGGATCACAATGAATAATTTCAGATTCCGAAAGTATCATTAAAATGGATAATGGCAAAAACCCATCGGAATACGATCTTCTGATAAGAAAAGCTCAGCAGCGCCTTGCGGAGCTGGACACTGAACGTGAGGAGCTTGTAAAGAGGATTGAAAAGCTGCATCGCAAACGTGATTCAGCGGCTCGCGTTGAATCCAGATATGACTTTCCAGATGCTGCCGTAAAACAGGATTCCCCTTCAAAAGAAAAGATTGCGCTCTTCAAAAACCTTTTCCGTGGGCGTGAAGAAGTGTATCCGCGCCGATGGGAGAATTTCAAAACCGGGCGGTCGGGCTACCAACCGGCATGCGCCAATGAATGGGTAAGGGGGAAATGCGACAAACCGAGAACAAAATGCGGCGATTGTCTGCATCGGGAACATCTTGCAGTCACCGAAGAAGTAGTACGAAACCATCTCTGCGGAGAGAATCCCGATGAAAAGCCTTACAAGGGCGCCCGCCGTGATTTTACAATCGGCGTCTATCCGCTGCTTGAGAACGAATCGTGCTGGTTTCTGGCGGCTGATTTCGACAAGGCATCGTGGCAGGAGGATGTGATAGCTTTTCTTGAAACGTGCGAAGCTCATAATGTTCCGGCGGCATTGGAGCGTTCCCGTTCAGGGAAAGGCGGTCATGTGTGGGTATTTTTTTTAGAGGAAATACCCGCCATTCTCGCCAGAAAGATGGGATCGTTTCTGCTAACTGAAACAATGGAGCGCCGCCCTGAAATCGGCTTCGATTCCTATGACAGGTTTTTCCCGAACCAGGACACGATGCCACAGGGAGGGTTCGGGAATCTTATTGCGCTGCCCCTCCAGAAAAAACCGAGAGAGCAAGGCAACAGCGTATTCATTGATAAAGATTTCACTCCCTACGCGGATCAGTGGGCTTTTCTGTCATCATTGCGGCGCATGAGTCTGAGAGAAGTTGAAACGATAGTTGATGAAGCACAGAGGCGAGGACAGATACTTGGTGTCCGGATGGTTTTGATAGATGAATATGATGATCAGCCGTGGCAGGCGCCCCCATCACGCCGCCCCAAAGATCTGCATCTGGCAGGGACTCTTCCCGTAAACATCAAACTGGTTATCGGGAACCAGATATATATCGAGCGGAAGGGACTTCCTCCCGCCCTGATCAATCGACTGGTGCGCCTGGCGGCTTTTCAGAACCCGGAATTTTATAAAGCCCAGGCCATGAGGCTGTCTACGTTCGGTAAACCACGCATAATAAGTTGCGCCGAGGATTTCTCAAATCATATCGGCTTGCCGCGCGGCTGCCTGATGGAAACAATCGATCTTCTCAATTCTCTTGGGATCAAGCATGAAATAGTGGATGAACGAGTTGCTGGCGAAAAAATCGACGTTCGTTTTAATGGACAACTCAACGATGAACAACAAATCGCTGCGGAAAGAATGTTGAAACAGGATGCCGGGGTGCTTGCCGCTGCAACCGCGTTCGGGAAGACGGTTGTTGCAGCTTACATGGTTGCAGAACGTTCCGTGAACACGCTGGTGCTTGTCCATCGCAGACAGTTGATGGATCAGTGGATCGAGCGGCTTTCGAGTTTCCTATATTTGCCCTCAAAAAGTATCGGCCAGATTGGAGCGGGAAAACGCCGACCTTCCGGCTTCATCGATGTGGCTCTGATACAGAGCCTTGTCAGAAAGGATGTCGTTGATGATCTTGTCGGCCAGTACGGCTATCTGATAGTCGATGAGTGTCATCATATTTCGGCGGTCAGTTTTGAGAAAGTGGCGCGGCAGTGTAAAGCGCGGTATGTAACCGGATTATCAGCAACGGCGATACGAAAAGACGGCCATCATCCCATCATCTTCATGCAATGCGGTCCCATTCTTCATGGGGTGGACGCGAGAAAACAGGCGGACCTTAGGCCTTTTGAGCACAAGGTGATTGTTCGGAAGACCGATTCAAAAATGGAAGAAAATGAGGGTGAAGAAAAAGCCCCGCCCATACACGCTATTTATGCTGCGATAATAGAAGATGATAAACGCAATGAAATGATACTTGATGATGTGACAAAAGCGGTTGAATTGGGCAGGTCTCCTGTGTTGCTGACCGAACGCAAGAAGCACTTGGATTTTTTCGCCGAGCGGCTGCGCGAGGTTTGCGGCAATGTGATTGTTCTTCAGGGTGGTATGGGCGCTAAACAGCGTCGGGAAATCACAGAAAGAATGGCCACAATATCTGAGAACGAACCGAGGATTCTTGTTGCGACGGGCCGATATCTTGGAGAGGGTTTCGACGATGCCCGGCTGGACACATTATTTCTTGCCATGCCGATTTCCTGGCGGGGAACGTTGGCGCAGTATGCGGGGCGCCTGCACCGGTTGCATCATAATAAAAAGGAAGTGCAGATTTACGATTATGCCGATCTCAAGATTCCCACCCTGGCGAGAATGCACGAGAGGCGTCTGAGGGGTTATGGCGCGATTGGGTACAGCATTTGTGATGAAGAAAATGAAATCTGCGAAATGGAACTGGCTTTGGAGTGACCCACCTGCGCCGTTTAGGCATGGAATTCTTGAAGTGAAAAATGAGCCGAAAATTTATTTTGAAAAAGTCCGACCATTTTGGATTTTCCCCCGTATGTAACGTTTTGGAAGCAGCAGGAAAACGACAAACGGGAGGAAAAGATGAAAGAAAAACGAACTGATACGAAAGAACAAAGTGAAATTGTGAAAGAAGTCGGAAGAATTCTCGCGATTGGTTATCTTCGCATGCTGGAACAGAGAAAGCAGGCGGCTGCGGAACAAACGGCAAAGCCTCCGAGAACCATGAGAAATAAGCCGAAAAAGACTTGAAGACTGAGAGATGCCGGAGAAACTGTTTCTCAGTTATGGGGATCGACAACAGACAGTTATGGCGAATCATTAATTCCAGGGTCCAGGAAGTCGATTTCGCGGGGCTTGCGCCGAAAGCGCGGCGGTGGGCGGCGGAAAAAGCGGGCGGGGACGAAGATGATGTAAGACTCCCCGTGCGCTCCTTCATCGGACAGGCAGGGTTGAGGACCAGTAAGAATCGGAAAAATCCCGCGAAACGAAAACCCAGAGACCCGAGGCTGCCAGCGCCGGGCGTCGCTATCCATAAGCAATACAAGGGGCGAAATTATCTTGTAACGGTTCTGGATAAAGGATTCGAATATGAAGGCGCCTGCTACAAATCCCTGTCTGCTGTCGCAAACGAGATAACCGGCTCCCACTGGAATGGATTCGAGTTCTTCGGGCTGAAAGCATCCCCGAAAGAAACAGAATAAATTTTCTCCGAACGACCGATAACGTCCGAAAGTGTCACACCCCGCTGTTATGATGTTTGGCGTGGACGCGAAAACTCTCAAAAAGAGAGAGCTTGCTTTGTGCGGCATGTCATGGAAACTGTCACCCTGCTGCGATAATGCAGACAAAAATACGGGAGGCAAAAGACATGGCGCAAACAAGCATGATCGCCCGCGTCAACGCGCTGCGGGGAATGACGGTTGGAGAACTTAGAAAGATGTATCGCGAGGTTTTCGGGGAGGAAACCCGTTCCGGAAACCGGGAATGGCTGTGGCGGCGGATCGCGTGGCGAATCCAGGAGATCGAGTATGGCGGCCTTTCGGCAAGGACACGGAGGCGCGCGGGGAAAATCGCCGATGTGGCCGATGTAAGAAAGGTCGTTCCGAAACAAGCGTTTGACGATCTGATGGTGGAAGCCGAAAACGGGAATGGAAATCACAACCCGGCGAAAGCGAAGAGGAAAAAGGGCCCGGCGCCCGGTACGCTTCTGAGCCGGGAATATAAAGGGGAAGGTTATACCGTGAAAGTGCTGAACAAAGGGTTCGAGTATGATGGCCGCGTTTTCAGGTCTCTATCGGCTGTGGCGCGGGAAATTACCGGTTCACACTGGAACGGCAACCTGTTTTTCAATCTATAATTAACGGGAAGGTGAAACATGAAAAAGACTGATAAGAATAACTCATCGCAGATAACCCGGAAACGGTGCGCTGTTTATACAAGAAAATCAACCACTGAAAATCTCGATTCCAGTTTCACATCTCTGGATGCCCAGCGGGAGTCGTGCGAGGCATTCATCAGTAGCCAGAAGCTGAACGGCTGGGTTCTCGTGACCGACCACTACGATGACGGCGGATTTTCCGGCGGCGACATGGACCGCCCCGCGTTTCAGCAACTTATGCTCGATATCGCGGACGGCAAAATCGACTGTGTTGTTGTTTACAAGGTGGATCGCCTCAGCCGCTCACTTGCCGACTTCATACGAATTGTCCAGAAATTTGAAGAATACGATGTCGGTTTTGTTTCCATCACCCAGTCGTTCGACACGGGCACGTCCATGGGACGCCTGATGCTGAATGTTCTGCTGTCATTCGCCCAGTTCGAGCGCGAAATCATTTCCGAGCGCACACGGGACAAAATCACGGCAGCCAAGAAGAAAGGGAAATGGGTCGGAGGCTATCCCATTCTCGGATACGACATCAACAGCGACACGCACAGCCTGGTGGTCAATGAGAATGAGGCGGTGCAGGTCCGCGAGATTTACGATCTGTATCTGAAAAACAAATCCATGGGCATAACCGCGAATGAACTCCAGCAGCGGAAATGGATGACAAAAAGCTGGATTACGAAAAGCGGGAATGTGGTAAAGGGCGAGATTTTCGATAAGTCGCGGCTGCACCGGCTTCTGACAAACATCGCGTACATCGGGAAAGTCAAACACCACGACGACATTTACGAGGGCGAGCACCAGGCGATTGTTTCCGAGGAAATATGGAACAGGGTCCAGGAGACGCTCGCCGAAAACAGGAGGACCGGCGGCAGCAGCGCGAGGAAGAAACACGGCTCCCTGCTGAGTGAGATTCTCGTCTGCGGCGCGTGCGGAACGCCGATGATCCATTCCTTCACGCGCAGGAAAAACAAGAGCTACCGTTATTACATCTGCCAGACCGCCCATAAGAACGGCAGGCACGCTTGCCCGACAAAGAATCTCCCGGCTGCTGAAATTGAGAAATTCGTTTTCGAGCGAATAAAGGAGATCGGGAAAAGCCCGGAATTGATCGAAGCCACCATTGCCAGAGTGAAAAGGGATTTTCAAAAGCAGATGGACCTTTTGAACATAGAGATCGCGCGTTTGCAGAAAGAGATCGGTGAAATGGGGTCCGAGTCGGAACGGCTCAAAGAGGAATTGCCCAAGGCTGAAGATGAAAAGCGGAATGGAATGAAGAAACAGATATCTGAAATCCGCCGCGCGGTGTCGGGAAAGAGAAGGCTGCTGGATGAAAAGAACGCCGCCCTCGCGGAAGTGGAACGGAAATCGGTGTGCGAGGAAGATGTGAAGGAGTCGCTTGCGGTTTTCGACCCCGTGTGGGACGTGTTGTATCCGCAGGAACAGTCGCGCGTCGCCGCCATGCTCATTGAAAAAGTGGTCTACGATGAGCCGAATGACAGGATTTCCGTTACGTTCCATCCGGATGGAATGAAGAATCTGGCGCAAGAATTAAAAGCCGGAATGTGAGGGAGGAGACGCGACATGGAATTCCAGTATGAAGACGGCGCCCTGACGGTTCACTTCCCGGCGCATACCATATTTAAAAACGGCGGGAAAAGACTTATACCCGGCCCGGCCCCTGCCGCTCCGCCGCCGCGGGAACGAGGGCGCCTGCCCCGAATCACCCGCCTCATGGCGCTCGCTATCCATTTTCAGCGCCTGATAAGCCAGGGCGTCGTGAAAGACTACGCTGAAATCGCCGCTCTTTCAGGCCTCACCCGCGCCCGGATCACCCAGATCATGAACCTGAACCTGCTGGCCCCCCAAATCCAGGAAGAAATCCTGTTCATGCCCCGGATAGAAAAAGGCGACGATAAGATCACCGAAAGAAACATCCGACACATCGCGACGGAGCCAATATGGGCAGAACAAATGAAGAAATGGAGGGAAATAACCGCCTGATGATTTCCCCGGCCTGTTCTTTGTGGTATGCTTTGGAGGGAAATGAGAAACAGCATTATGATTTGTGAAAACATTCAAGAAAAAAGGCTTTCTCACAGGACTTTTCTGATGTTGATATCCTCGTCGTGTCCGCGTTTCGGGGAGGCGTAGTTGAAGAAAAAGCCTAAAATAACAACTGAAAACGGCTCGGAGATTCTGCTCTATCAGACAGATGACGGAAAAAGCCGTCTGGAAGTGCGTCTGGTGGATGAAACGGTCTGGTTGTCCCTGAACCAGATGGCGGAGCTATTTCATCGTGATAAATCGGTAATTTCCAAGCATATAAAGAATGTTTTCGATGAGGGAGAACTCGTGCCCGAGGCAACTGTTGCAAAATTTGCAACAGTTCAAAATGAGGGAGACCGGGAAGTGACCCGGAATATTGATTTCTACAATCTTGATGTAATAATTTCGGTCGGATACCGCGTAAAATCCCACCGGGGCACCCAGTTCCGCATGTGGGCGACTCAGAGGCTTCGTGAATACATCATAAAGGGATTCACGATGGACGATGAGCGCCTTAAACAGGCAGGCGGCGGCAATTATTTCGATGAACTGCTCGCCAGAATACGGGATATCCGTTCGTCAGAAAAGATTTTCTGGCGAAAAGTGCTGGATATTTACGCCACCAGCATAGATTACGACCCAAACATCGATTTAAGCCGCGATTTCTTCGCGATAGTGCAGAATAAAATGCACTGGGCGGCTCACGGGCACACGGCGGCGGAAATCGTGGAATCCCGCGCGGATGCGGAAAAACCGCACATGGGGCTTACTTCCTGGACGGGCGACAGACCCACACTCGCCGATGCCGAAATCGCGAAGAACTACTTGATGAAAGACGAACTTGAAGCTCTGAACCGGATCGTCACGATGTATCTCGATTTTGCGGAGCTTCGCGCCCTCAACAGAAAACCTATGTACATGCGTGACTGGATTTCAAAACTGGACGATTTCCTTCGCCTCAGCGAGCGCGATATTCTAACCCATGCCGGAAAGATGAGCCACGAGAAAGCTGTTGAGAAGGCCCGGTCGGAATACGAAAAATACCATAAAGAACAGATAAATGCTCTATCGCCCGTGGAAAAGCATTTCCAGAAAGCGATAAAAGAAACGAAGCTTCTTAATGATGAAAAGAGAAAGAAATAATCGAGGAGTTTATTTCTTCAAGATAATCAATGTCTCATCAAAACCGTGTCTAACAATATCAAGCCGATCAGAATAATTGGCCAATCGGTCACTGCTGACCATATGGAGGGAAAATGGGAACAGGCTTGACTTGCCAATCAAATCGCGGAAGTTTGACGCACCAGAAGGTATAGAATAAAGATACGCCTCAATGAGCCAGGTAATTAGAGCTTCATTATCAACAGTCAATGGATTTTTTCCAGCGTATATTCCCTGGGCAGCTGTTTCGACTATTACACCCCATTCGACAAATGATCTTAAAATGTACCGAACTCGTCGTGATACTGTTTCTCTTTCACCATATTGTTCTTTCAATCTGCGCTGTACTTGGACGGCTGCAGCCGAGCCTTGCAATTTGATCAGCCTTCCCACATTTGCAGCAACGGCTCCCCAGAAAGGGTAAACTGCCGATATCATTCCCCAGTGAATTGCAATATGGTATTTTTTAGGCGAAGACGCAAGTAATGACAATCCATCATTTTTTAAGGGGAGTAAGAAACCAGGAACATTGTCCCAGGTTTTTCTAAGTATAGTTATGGTCTTGTCCATCGAACTACGAATACTCGTGTCAGTGGATTCAAATGAATCTTTGAGGTGATCCTGCAATAGAGATTTCATGACGCTTTCCTTATTGCCTGCAAGAGATAAACTTGCCGTGTATTGAAGCCATTCCAGGCGGACAAGTCTATCAATTCCAATTTGTGAATATCTCTTATCTGTTTTCGAATTCATATCAATTTTCTCTCTATCTGTACTACCGGGACAATCAATTCCTCTACTGAAATACCTCCATGGGTAACTATAACATTGTTCTTGAGGACAAAGGCTTTTCTCGATGGAGCAATAAGCGGAAATATATTATTCGGTAGTCCGGTTGAGTCCCAATATAATGCTTCATCAAAGTTCTGTTTAACCGATTGCCTTAAACCCTTGTCTGAATAAATCCTGACCCGCTCGCCGCGAAGTTCTGCAATTGATCCCTCTGTGGGTCTTCCGCACCCTTGTGCCTCAATGTTACCATGGTCAGACGTTAAGACAATAATAAATTCCTTTTCTATAAGCAAGTCAATTAATGCGGTCAAATACCCTTGCTGAGCCCATAGTTTTACCTGGTTATGCATACCTTCCATACCGAGTTCCATGCCATGCATGATTTTATCGAACTTACTAATCACAAGTCCTAAAACTCTCGTTTTGTTTGTTAGCATATTCTCTATTTCAGAAACATTTTCAGAACCCAATCCTTTTGCATATCCGATCTCGCTTTGATGCAAGCCACGATCATTCCAGAATTGTGTCCATAAAGAAGGTTCCTTGTCGGTAGTAAAGATACTGTTAGGGAAATATACGGGCGGTTTGCCCGAGAATACTGCTTGTCGTGATATTGAAGTAAGCGTTGGAACCCAGGCAAAAGCAGCATTTTCCCTGAAAATCAATCCAGGGCGCCGCGGTGAAATCTCTTCACGAATTACATGCCACTGATCGAGTGCTAATCCGTCTACCAATATCAATGCAAATTTGTGGGACTTATCTTGAAAGATTTTATTCGCAATGAACTTTGGTATATGATGAACCATCACAGGTGGGACAGGCGGCAAGTTTACTAGACTTGCATATTTATTCTCAATCCATTTGATAAATGAACTATCAATGCTTTTAAACAAGCCTTTTATCTGTTCCATAGCAGACTTGTCTATCGGTGATTGATATACAGTTGCAGTCAATTCAGCCCATGTGCGTGCAAAAAGAAACCAGTCCGCATGCCTGGCATCGTCTCCAGGGATTCTTTCTTTAACGTTAGTAATAAGTTTTTCGGTTCGTTTTTGTTTGTCCTGTAAAGGATCAATTCTAATACCGATCCCCATCCACTTTTCGGCGAGTTTATTTGAACTCTCGTGATCAACCGGCTCAAGCATTCCTTCAACGAAAAGATTGTCGATATAAATCCTTATATCATCATGATCAAATGGAAGAATCGATGGACCGGAGTATTTCAATCCGTATGGTGTCTTATTTTCTTTTACCTGCCCTGGCGATGCGACATTATCAAGAAAGAGCGGCCATCGCTCTTGCAAGAAAGATAGAAAACATTCCCGGTCGGGAACTATGACATCGAGAGGCCACTCTTCAAACTCCTCATTTTGAGCCAGTATCTGGATCAAGCGGTCATCGAGAATCATCGGTATCTGCTGGCATCGGTAATGTCTCTTGAGCAAAACCCGAAGTAGATCGGACGGCTGTGTAATCAGTTCAGGTGCAATTCCATAAACATGCCTCAGGACAAACTCTTTTGATGCATTTTCTCCAAGTTCACCCGGGGAATGTCTTTCCTGCGCCGCGTACAGCAAATCGAGTTCAGTTTTATTCAGTGATATTAAAACGGGATAGCTCAAGCCGGGAAAGATATCTCCTAAATTGAATGAGAGTTTTCTTCCCGCTTCCAGAAGATCGAATGGCAGAGAATCAAGGTCTCCAGTGTGCGCTCTTAAAACAACAACCAGATCGGTCTGCTCGCCAAGATCCCACCTTGAACGGAAATTGGATTCGTAAGCGTAACGAAAAGCAATCCTGTCCTCGAATGGAATCAGTTCGAAACCGCGTTCTCTTATGCCAGATAGAATTCCCTCTTCCAGAAGAAGTCCATCAGGATCGGCAACAATTGTAAGCCGGGCCACCTGTGGGGTGAATTCTTTAAGGATGCGATCTCTCCAGCTACCCACAATTGCCTCCATGAATTCTGAGCATCACCAGCAACTCCATATCTGGGAAAACGCGCATTTGTTCTTCCAGCTTCTCATGAAAACACTTCTCTTCCTCATTCAGCAATGCAATTCTGTGACTCTGAACCTGTGGCAGCCCAATGCGTTCAATAGCTTTTCTCCTCGCTTTGAAAGCATAACTGTGTTTTTCTCGTTCACGCGAAATGTAATTCTTGTATTCCCTCAAAAGGGTTTCGTACAATTGTTTTCCCTGATCCTCGGCCACAGTGCGAAGCCTGTTACTTATTGTTTCAGATTCGGTAATATCAAGGTTCTCTGTTACATGAGGTGTTTTTACAATGAAGTGATCCCAAATGTGTCGCGCGGTGGGAGCATAGACTTCATTATTGTCAGAAAGGAACAAAGATAATATTCTTTTTCGATTCCACGTTTGACTTTCAACGGAAATGCGCCAAAGCGACCAGTATCCCTGAATTGCACCGGGAAGGTCTGCTATCGAAACCACGGGAATACACTGGCCGGGAGAAAAGCATGGCAGGTTGCCCACAAGGTTTCGCACTTTCTCGTCTTCCAGGGTAAGGTGTTTTGCCGCCGGGTTATTAACGGATTCTTTGATAGAGAAAACAACCTTTTCTAACATCTCTCCGTCAGGCCATGTCAGTGTCCATGATTTCTGCTTTCGTTCCGCTTTTCCTCCATGGGCATTCAGGTAATTAACAGTCATTCTTTCCACCCAATGGGGAAGCGGATGTGTTAGTAGTTGCTGTGCTTCATCGGCCCTGAGATCTCCCGCGTCACCGAGAATCGACGCGCCAGCGTGCGCCTCTTCAGCTTGCTCTTTGAATCTATTCAATTTATTCTCAACGATGTTCTCCACTTTTTCCGGTTCCAGTATCGCTTCCATATAGATATCATCGAAAATGTTCCCGGCCAGGGCGGAATCAAGAACATCACTGGTTTTGTCGACTCCGAATTCTTCGAGTATTACAGCCAGCTTCTGCTCCAGCACCTGTCTCACTCGATGCTCCACGGAGCCCTCAAAAACGAAATTTACTGCTCTTACGACATGTGGCTGTCCGATACGGTCGACACGGCCTATCCTCTGCTCCAGACGCATGGGATTCCATGCGATATCATAGTTGATTACTACATGACAGAATTGAAGATTCAATCCCTCTCCGCCCGCATCAGTTGATATGAGTATGCGAGCATCCCCTGCAAAATCTTCCTGCGCCTGTCTCCGTTCCTCCATGTTCATGGAACCATTCAGGCATACGATTGAAAAACCGCGATCTGACAGGAACTGCTTCAGCATTTCCTGTGTCGGTACGAACTCTGTGAACACCAACACTTTCAGGTCCGGATCGCCTTCTTCCGACTGTAGTTTATATATCCAGTCCAGAAGAGCTTCAGCTTTTACATCAGGGCTGCGCTGTTCGCACCGTGTTGTGGCTTCAAGAAGAATCTTGACTTCCGCGCGCTCGTTCTTGAGTGCCTTGAGGTTCGAGCGCAGAAGCGTTTCTATCTGTTCCTGTCCGTCCAGGTCCGACCATTCATCGTCGGCGTAATCAGGAAACAGGGATAGTTGTTCCTGCGGCAAAGCCAGGGCTTCAAGCCGCCTGTTTAATGTTGTTCTTATCGCACGCGTGCTTGACACCACAAGACGTTGCATGAGTATCATCAGAAAGCCGATGTAACTGCGCTTCTCCCGTACCGCCTGGTTATATCCCTGCCGCACATATTCGGTAACTGCTTCGTAAAGCAACTGCTGATCACCATGCTTCTCTCCCCAGGAAACCGGCGCCAGCTCGGTTTTTCGAGGTTTGAACAATGGTTTGCCATCCGCGTCGATAGCCTGTCTCTTCTCGGTTCTGATCACATACGGCATCACCCGTTCACGGGTCACGCTTTCGGGGTCAGGAAAAGCGTCTGCGTCTACCAGAGAAACCAGTCTGTGAAAAGCATCTGTTTTTCCCTGGTGGGGTGTGGCGGACAGTAGGAGAAGGTAAGGCGCCGCTTCGGAAAGCCCCTGTCCGAACCTGAATCGTGCTACCTGGTCCGTGCTTCCGCCCAGCCGGTGAGCTTCGTCCACAATCACCATGTCCCAGCCCGCGGCAACAAGATCCTCGAATCGTTCTCTGTTGTATTCGTTCACCCGCGCCGTGGACCACCCGCGCCGCCGGTCCATCGGCTTGTATGAGTCCAGCGGCACAACAACCTGGTTGAACATCCGCCACGCGTTTGTATTCTTGCTTTCCTCCGTGCCGTTTCCGTCACCGTTCCGGGAAACATTTGATGCCGCCACCCGGCCCAGCGTTTTCAAATCTTCAGGCAGCACAAGCTGGAAATCCTCTCCGAAATGAAAATTCATTTCCGAGACCCACTGGCTGACCAGCCCCTTGGGCGCAACAACCAATGTGCGCTTCACCATGCCGCGCAGCTTCAGTTCTTTCAGTATCAGCCCGGCTTCAATTGTTTTTCCGAGACCCACTTCATCGGCAAGCAGATAGCGAACCCGTCCGTCCGAAACCGCGCGTGACAATGCTCTGATCTGATGCGGCAGCGGGATCACCGATGATTCTATGGGAGCGAGCAGCACATCGTGCGTCATGGCGTCGGCAACCCGTGCGGCCGCGGCCCGGTATGCTATTTCTTCCGGCGTCCCGGCGCCGGAGTTATCCAGCGGCAACAGGCTCGACGCATGCACGTGCGCCACGATGTTCTTTCCAGGCAGCCATATCCTGCATGTTGTTTCGCCCCACAGCGTGCGTGATTCGATCACGCGGCAAATCTGCCCGTGCGTGGGGCTGTAACACCATTTGTGCGTGGTGATTACGGTCATATTCCTTCTAATCCAAACCCTCGCGCGTCAGCGCCTGGTCGTACCACATCAGCAGCTTGGCGTCTTCCTGCAGCGCGGTCTCGGGAATGCGCTGGGCCACGGCGATAATTGTCCGGTAATCCTTGTTCTGCCAGCAGTGTTTGAACCCAGCGCGCACCGCCTCCAGGCGGATGACTTTCATCTTCTTGCCTCTGGGCACCGGCGCGGGCGGCGCCTCGAATCCCGGCAGCACGGCCTGGGGCGATTCCGGGGCTGCGGGCTTGTATCCGGGAGGCAGGTATTCCCAGAATTCCCTGAGCAGCGCATTCTCTCTCAACTTCTCCAGGTCCCCGGCCTTGCCCGGGTCCGGCACGTACCAGCGGTCCTTTGCCTTGTGCCTCAGTTCCGGTGAGTCCTTTGGCAGCTTGCGCATGTCTTTATATTGTGTGGATAAATAGCTGTGAATCTGGCTCGGCACATCACCCTTGCCGTCGTAGCGCAGAAAATTTTCGCGCAGCATTTCGGAAAGCTCCAGCGGCTTCTCGTGTTTCTGCCAGCCGCCGATTTCCTTAAGAAACTGCGGGTGTATATCCTGAAAAGTCTGTGGTTTCTGTATTAGCAATTGCCTGAGCCATTGTATAGATGACTCCTCATCGGAGACAAAAAGGTTCAATTGACTGACATCTTTTGCAGCAGTCCTTTTTTTGTCATACTCCGAAACTTGATCAGGTAGAAAAAACATACTGTCACGTTCAGGAAATCTTTGAAGTAAACCTTCATAAAAACTTGAAGCAGATATAGGGACTATTACTCCTCTTTGCACATGAAACGCTACCATACGGTCAAAAAGCATGTAATTTTGACGTTCTGGATTTGCCTCTATTCTATTGTTGTTCATTACATAAACAGGGAGCTGCTTCATGTGTGTACGTACAAAATCCCATACTCCATCTTCTGTCCCTGCTTCAAGAGCAAATCTTTCCTCAATTCCATCATTGGGTTTATAAGCCGTTATAGCGAGATCCTTGTTTACAGAACCTCCAGCTGTTCTCTGGGTATGTGTTTTAATTTTTTTGTCAATTACTCTAACATCTGCAATAACAAATTTGGCTTTTTGAAGTGCTTCTTGTATTGCTGCCCACACAGAGTTTTGAGAGTTGTGAAATTCAATAGTTATCCAGCGGCCAGGTTTTAACAAAAAATAGTATGTTCTAAAAGATTTATACATAATATCTTGATATTCATTCAACGCTTTTTTCTGTGATTTATTAGTAATTGCTTCTGCAATAGAATTTGTTTTTATCTTAAGAACAGATTCCCAAATAAAGTTCAACTCAGAATACATTATATTTCCACCAAATGGAGGATCGGTGAAAATATAGTCAATAGAATTGGGCTTCATTATAGTTTCAGTCACAGATGCTGTTTCAATCAATATATCTTTTCTATTAGTTAATGGCATATTTAACGCTTTTAAAGCCATTTTTAACCGCTCTAAATATAGAAGTATTGGATTGAATTCAACCTGATTTGACGGAATATATAGGGTGCCTCTTCTATGCCCCGCAGTTGCTCCACCAACGCCTTTTTTGGGTCCTCCAATTCGTGATATTGCGATCTGATGCTGCTTCGAAGCGCGTTGCATCACTCCAGTTACTAACCACTTGCACATCGGAGAAAAACCAATATTTAGTAGTCTTGATAATAAAAGCCTATTTCTATTGGTGTAAAAATGGTGTGTATGCGTTATTCCAGCAGCATCGTTTCGCCGAGATTCGTCTCCCTTGGGCATTCGATCTGAGGGGAACCAATCATTACTATTAATCTTATCAATCTTTGCCAATGTATCAAAATCATTATTGTCTGGCTTTTTGGTATAAGTACGACCTGCAACAGTATAGTTATATAAAACAGGCACTTGCTTTGCTTGCTTAATTGGAGTTCCGAGAATACTATCGTGAAAAGTAAGATAGGCTCGATCAAGCGCTCGTTTTGTCAATTTCGAATTACATGATGGGCATTCAAATGATGAGCGGACGGTACCATTCTCTTCATCAACTGCAACGTTCCAGAAAACCATCTCCCCTGCACAGTTAGGACACACAAATACATCTGACCAAACTGCATAATTAATAATTCCTTTGGATTTGCCATCAGTATGATTTGTCTCGAACATCCATCCAAAATCACTTTTAACGTTATCTATTAAGGATTTGGCTTCTCGCTCAAAATCGATTCTATCGGCAGGCGAGTTGTAGTTGTAAGAAATAAAGGTCGCAATCGGAGAGATGTCGTTAAGTATTGCTCTTCTAACGCCGAGTTTTGAAAAACTCGAATACGTATTCTTACCATTTTCATCGAGATCGCTTTTTATTATGAAGTTTTCATTATCAACCATGTATCCAATTTGTTCAACAGTCTTAATATCACCACAGAGTTGGGCAGCAACTCCTGTCATACCTGTTCCGCAGAAACCATCAAAAACAACATCTCCGGGTTCTGTGTAATGAAGGATGTATCGCATGATTGCTTTATGTGGTACTTTAGTATGATAAGAATGTGCAATATATATAGGATCATTCTTTCCCTCGCTGACATCTGCGGCGAAGGGCTCACGGCTGTAGGGTTCATCCGGATCGTAGGGTTTGCCGTGGTGTTTGATGAAATCCTGGATGAAAGGGTTGGGACAGGCCGTGTAGTAGGGTGGATCGGAAAGCGCGAGGATGTCTTCGTCTTCGCCTATGGGGAAGCCCTCGATTTTACGGAATTCCGGGTCTTTGAGTTTTTCGCGGAGTTTTTCCAGGAAATACTCGCGCCGTTTATCGTCATTCTCGAATGTCATGCCAAGGCATTCGACAGGCCCCTGCGGCCCGCCCTGATCTTCGTCCGGAAAAAGTGTGGGACTGTCGTTATCTTTATACTTTGCCATTTTTATCCTCATCTGGATCGGTCATTATTTTTGCGATCCGGGCGGCTTTTAGTTTAACCCCCGCATCGGAAAGCACATATCTCTGATTTGAAGCTGTTGGATTTTCTATATTGGTCATGGAAATCACTCCACCCTGAATTAGAGGATCGAGATATTTTTCTTTAAAGTACCATCTGCTCGTCATTTCAAGGTGATCCATGATTTCTGATGTTTTTCTCGGAATATCGCAAAAATCCACTATTTCCCATTGTTTTTCTGACAAACTTGATAACGCCCTGACTTGTTCAGTGGACAAGTCGGGCTGTTTTGGCTCGACCTGTCCAGTGGGCAAGTCGGAGGAGGCTTTTTCAACTTGTCCAGTGGCCAAGTCCGGCTGTTTTCGTGGGACTTGATCAGTGACCAAGTCCGGCTTGTCTTTTTCAGGTTGGTCAGTAGGTTGATCAGTTTGGTCGAACCGGTCCCTGAGATGGTCGGCGATACAAAAAACCTTGTTGTCATCAGTAGTTTTTATAAGCATCTGGGTCACAAGGGGAGTGATGGCAGCAATGGCATCGGCCTGGGAAAGCCCTGTCAGCGCTTTAAGTTCAGAGATTGAGAAATCTTTTTCCCGGCAGGCGAATGCGAATATTCTTGCTTGTTCATCGCTGAGGCGCACGCCCAAGCTGGCCTGGAAAAGAAGCTGCTGCTCGGACATGAGTTCCTCTTTTTTGAGCACAAGTTCAAAAGTTTTGCGGTCTTTGCAGTTATTGATATCGGGTGGAACAAGCCCCATTCTCTGCCAGTCTTTAAATAAATCCCGGAGCCCCCATCCGGCATTCTCGCTTAGCCCGATTCTGCGGAATGCGGTAACGATTCTGGGATTGCGAACCTCTTTTTCACCGGGTTCGAGAAGATCGGTCCCAGTGGCGAATGCGTCGCCGGGATTAAAAAACACAGTCTGGTCCGAGTAATGCCGGAATTCGGCTTTTCGAGTGTGGTCGGAGTAATCCTGGTGGACAAGGAGATTGATCATGGCCTCACGGAAAACACGGTAATCCGGAGGCGCATCATCCCGCTGAAACGAGCCTGGATCAACCCGGAAAGGAGTTTCCGCGAGTTTCTTGTACCAGTCGACAAGCCTTTTCCATGTCTGAATAATATTTTCGTCAATGACATCTCGATCAATCCAGCGTTCGCCGGTTTCCGCCTGATCGCGTGGAAGATTGAACCGCTGGCAATCAACCACAGCCCGGGGAAGGATTTGTCTGAAAGCTGCATTCGTACCAAAGAGAAGAACTGCCGCGCGGGAAGGTCTTCTTTGCCCGGCCTGTTCAACAAGAAACCCCATTTCACCGAGAAAGTCCAAATTAGAAAGTGTGGAGAAGGAACGGATGCCCGGCCGCAGTTCATAAGTGTCGCGATACCATTTTATTGTTGCATCGTCGAAAGCTGTGTCGAGAGATAAATCAACCGGGAGACAGTCGTATCGATCTGCGCACGCATCCACAAGAAATCTGTTTCTCTCGTCATGTGAGCAACGGATATCACACGCGCCCCTTCTTATGAATGATTGATTGATATTTCCGTTGATGTATACCGGTTTATCGGAGCGCTGCGCTTCAGGAACGTAGAAAACAAGAATGTGTGTGTCTCCATAAGGATGTAAATCTTCTTTCACATCAAGAATTACGCTGACCTTTTCTCTCGTTCTTATTTGAGTAAGAAATTCATTTTGAATTTTATCGACATCAATAACACCAACCACTTCAAATTCCGCCCCGTCTTTTTTAACACCAAAAACAAGATGGCCACCTTCTGTATTGGCAAAAGCGGACACCGTTTCAAGTGCGTTTCTGGGGACAGCCCAATTTGCTTCCTTGAATTCAATGTCACGCCATTCATGGGCGTTCAGGATTTCAATCAATTCTTCATGTGTCATAGCATTACTCCACGATTATCCGAACTTTGCCCTGTTCCTTGCCTTTTGTGAGCTTGTCGAGGTAATCATCGAACCGCTTTTTGAGTTCCGCGGGTGTGGCGGGTGAGCCGCCTCCGAACAATTCCGTCTGCAAATCGGCCATGGTAATAGGAACTTTTGTCAGGCCGGAAAGAGCTGTTTTCAATGCTTGAATAAAATCCTGGTCAAGGGAATCAGGGAGTTCCTTTTTCTTGATGAAACCATCAACGAGTTTTTTCTGCTCTTTTGAAAGGAGAGCGAGGCTTTCTTTTGTAGTCGGGTCGCTGAGGTTTGAAAGCAGCATTCGGGTCCAGTCTTCAACGAGTTGGTCGAGTTCTTCATCAAGGGCGTCGAGAACTTTTCCGGCAGGTGTTCCTGTGGATTCGGTTCCAGGTCTGTACCCACAGTGTTTGCAGATGGGAGATGACTCAAGCTCCTGGTCCGTGAGTGCGAAGCAGCTTTTCAGGCCGCTGCTGAGGCGGTCCTGAAAGTCCGTAAAGTTCTGGCGTGGCATGAGGTCGATTGTAGCGAGTTTTTGAAGTATTTTAATCCGCTCGTCGTTGGTGAGCCGGCCTTTCTTTTTGTCTTCATTCACACCCAGGCGGGCTTTGCTGTGCATGGTCAGATAAGTTTGGATGTACGATTTTCTGAGTTCGAGCAGCTTACTCTGGACTTTCTGCCGGACAGCCGGGGCGCTGCATTTTGCGGGATCGCTTATCTGTGAAGTGATTTCGTCGCGGGCCGCTTTCATGTTTTTAATCCACTCGTTGTCTGCAGGAAGCATGGATTCAGCGGTGGAAAGATATGATGCAATAGAGCCGAGATCGGAAACAAGAGCTTGAAGGGATTCGATTTCTTTTAAAGCTATGAACCCGGCGCTGTGTGCTGTGACTTCCTGTGAATCGTATCGGAAGTTCTTGAGTTTTCCCGGGGTTGAAAACGCCTGAAGGGATTCAAGGAAAGCCTTTGTTCCGTCGAGAGTGGATCGGTACTTCTGGATATCTCCTTCCGGAATCAGTCCGACACCCCAGAAAAAAACGCCATTCTGAATGTTCTGCTGGGAAATAACGAGCCTGTTAACAATCTTTTCGATCTCTGATTGCATGGCCGTCATGGGAACATCACTACCCTGGGTCACCTGCTGGGCCATGCCGGGAGGTAGATTCAACAACTCGAACAATGCTTTCAGTGCGGGAATGTTCCAGTCTTTGGGTTTCTCGATATGCTTGAACTGGCATAGGTCCTGAATATTCATGGCGGCTAAAACGGGCATGCTTGTCGCATCAAATTTCTTTCCTGGAATGGCCAGGACAATTTCACCCGCATAAACAAGGGCTGCAAGAACCACAACGGCCCATTCCGGTTCCAGTCGTAATGATCCTGGCGCCAGGTACTCGACGTCCATCACATCCTGTATCAACTCTGATCGGTTGATAACCTGGCCGTGCCCCTTTTTCTTTGTAATCCCAAGGATGTATTTTGCATATTTTGAAGATAGGTGATCGATTCTGTCCCCATCGAGAAGTTCCAGCGCATCCAAAACAGCCGTGGCCTGCTTGGTGCGATTCTGTCCAGCTAAAGCACGCAGGGCGTCCTGCGCGGCCTGACCCCGGCTGGCGCCGGTAATAAGAATTGAGAACACCGGATACTCGGGCGCCTGGTCCTTGAAGTGTGGATCGAGACATATTCCTGCAACAGCATTGACCATGTCTCTGAAATTTATTTTTTCTCCGGAAAATTCCCGAACAGCTTTTCCCTTTGCCCACTCAGTGAGCGTTTTTATTCGTCCGTTGTATGTTACTTCAAAGGCGGTTGAGATGTTCTTCTTGAGCCATTGAACAAGCTCTTTTAAGAACAGGTCAGCTTTGTCCGTATAGGTTTTTTTTGCGTGTCCGGAGGAATTCGATGCAAGATTCAGAGCAGCCGTATATTTTGAAATGGCTGTTCGGAATTCGTTGTCAGTATTTTTGAGTCGCAGAAATATTTCGTCGGGTTTCTTTTCGTCTTTAAACGGGGGAGGCTCAAATGGCTGAATAAAATAAACGTAGAAGTCTCTTGGAGGGACAGCTGTTGAGCGTTCGTTTGGCGCGCCGAAGAAAAGATATCCATGCCGAGCCGCCTTGCGTTCAATCCATTCCAATTCATGTTGCCATATCTGATGGCCGGTGAAACTGGGGGTATCCGTACATTCCATAACTCTTTTCAGAGCTTCGTAATAATACCGATCAAGCTGAGTGTTATCGAGGCTCTCCGTTCTTTTTTCGATCAACGCATCAAAGTCATCTGTTTTTTTAAGATCGAGATAGTACTGGCGATTATCGGAATTCGACGAAATAAACTGCCCGCTGACTGTTTTGTGAATTTCTCTAAGAACGGTTTCCACTTGTGAAAGGAGATCATCGGCTGGGTCACCACCGAGTTCATCGACGCCGGTCTGGAACAGGCACAGCCCGTCTCTCAGTTCTTCAGGGGTAGCTCCAAGCGGAGAATAGATGTCTCCGGTGGTCAGGCGGTGCACGGACAGAGCATGGATCAGACGAAGCGCCATGTCGATGTATTGAGGTCTGGTGAAAGCTTGCTCGATGCGCGATTCAAGAACCTGGCTGCAGTCTATGACAGTTTTAATATCTGTCAAAGCCCGGAATGAAGGATTCTCACGAAGAGTAATCCAATAACTGTCATATGCAATTATCCCAGGCTCATCCTTGGGGAGTTCCTTTCCGAGAAGTTTTTTCATGGAGATCGAAAGTGTTTTCAAGACTTCTCTTTTTTCAACCGCAGTTACTCTCTCAAACGTATCTATGTAATCAGGATGAACAGGGAATAGCTTTACGAACTCATCCATTCGCTCATTCATTCTGCCGTAGAATTTAGCAAAAGGTGTCAGGTACTCACGAATCCTCACCTGCTGGTCTCCGGTTTTCTTCAAAAGCCGTTCTGCCACAACAAACTTCACATCTTTTCTGGCAATGAGTATCTGTTCAAAACGGTCTTTGACTTTTAACAGGATGTTTGAAACGAATTGAAATCTCGGATGATCAAAAATTGCTTCCTGGACGCCTGCGACAAATCTGAATTTCAGGTCTTTACAGACCTCTCCAATTTCACGAAGAAAAACGAAATCCTGGATGACGGGCTGATCTTTCCGGTAACTGAGATATTCGAGCAATTCATCTACAACCAGCAAAAGTCCGTGGTCGGGATATACTTCATGGAATGCCTGCATCATTGATTCAAAGGCAATTTTATTGTTAACAACTTTGTCCTGGGGTGGGAAATGGTAATCAATTCCCCAGGCGGTCAAGCGGTCTTCCAGGGTAGAGGTGATAATGTCTCGTAATGACATTTCAGAAGATCCGATTTCGGTTCGAACTACCTTGAATCTCCCGGCGATTTTATTAGCCGCTTCCGCGACTTTGGCATTTGTTAGATGGGTCGAGAGAGTGTCTGTTTCGGCAATACTGGAAATAACAGACATTAGGTGGGATTTACCAGTACCGTAGTTTCCTACAACTAAAAGTCCTTTATTATCCATGGGCTGGTCGAATTGAAGTTGTGGGAAAACGAGTCCGGTCAGCTTTTCTTCCATTTCAGAAGAGATTACAAAAGTTCTGACCAGTTGCTGGGCAGCCGAAACATCGTCGGCATCTCTCAGCTGAACAACAGACTCAATGGGTTCAAACTGAATTAAATCTTCATATTTCATCATGATTTCTCCCGTGTCACGAGTTGTTTTTCAAGATATCTTTGGTTTTGCCAATCGCCAGAAAATCACGAATCGGATAACGTTTATGTTCGGGATGTCCCGGTATTGCATATGAGATACTATTATCTTCGATTAATCCATTCCACGCCACCACTAATGTTTTGTTGCGGGAAAGATTTTGTAGAAGCCGCAATGGGTCTTGTTTCAGAGAATCGTCGAAAAGAACTTCAATGTTGTCCATTAAGACGACTTCGTTTTGAAAATGTTGAATAACATCTCCAAGTATTTTGGGCAACTGAAATGTTCTCTGTTTTTCAGTAAGTTCAAGCATTTGTAGTGATAATTCAAGATTTACGTTGCATATCGGTGCGCCTATCTGTTTATGGACCTCCTGAAATGTTTTTGTTTTTCCTGTACCAGACGGAGAAACAACAATCAATAATCTATGATAATTCTCTGATGCGACATTTATTAGAGGGGTAATCTGGGCAAACAGGTTCTCAGACATTATACATCTGCCTCCGAAGAGTCATTACCCATCGCGCTGTTCTCAAGCCAGTGATCAATTGATAGTTTTCGGAATCTCCAGTGCCGCCCAATTTTCTGGCATGGAATTTTGCCTTCCCGGACAAGCTTGTAAAGTGTTGATTTCGGTATCTTTAGATACACGGAAAGCTCGTCAATCGTAAGCACGCTGTCCGATTTATCTTCCATTGGTGGACCCCTTTTGATTGTGTGTGGCAAATATCATAATAACACACATTTACATTGCTATAATTTATAGTAAGTGATAGTTGCTGTCAATTGTTTGACCAGGTCAAATCTCGCTTTTTCTTAAATATTAAGGTTTTCACACAAAGTTGTTGTCAACAGGAAGTTTTGATAGATTATGATGATACCCATATATGCCCAAGAAATTGACACAATGTTTAATTAAGGTTATATTTCGGATATAATACTGGACGTGACTATATTATGGCATTTTTAGAAAGGCTCGACATTTCACCGAAAATCCTGCGCCTGGTTGCCGAGATTGACGAGTTCAAGGGGCGCTGGCAGGCCCTGGGTAAACTTGCCCCTGACCGGCTGACGGCACTGAAAAAAATCGCCATAATCGAATCCATTGGCTCGTCCACGAGAATCGAGGGCGCAAGACTTACGGATAAGGAAATTGAAAGGCTTCTTTCCGGAATTCAGGTGTTTTCGTTCCGTTCGCGGGACGAACAGGAAATTGCCGGATATGCGGAATTGATGGAAATGATGTTCGATTCATGGCGGGAAATTCCACTGACGGAGAACCACATAAAGCAGCTTCACAGGGTTTTACTGCATCATGCCCAGAAAGACGAGCGACACCGGGGCGATTACAAAAAGCTGACTAATCATGTGGAGGCTTTCGATGAAGACGGGAAAAGCCTTGGAGTGATTTATCAGACAGCTTCGCCGTTTGATACACCGCAACTGATGGAGACGCTGGTACAATGGACGGTGGAGACGCTTGTTGTTGGGGAATATCATTCGCTGCTCGTGATAGCTGTTTTCGTGGTCCGTTTTCTTGCGATACATCCGTTTCAGGACGGCAACGGGCGGCTTTCTCGCGCGCTCACCGCGTTGCTGCTGATGCGGGCTGGATATTCTTATATCCCGTACAGTTCATTTGAGCGAGTCATTGAAGTTAATAAGGATGGTTACTATAAATCGCTACTCCGAGCGCAGTCCACTCTCGATACTGATGAATCCCAGCTAAACGAATGGGTGGAGTTTTTTCTGGAATGCATGATTGCGCAGAAAAACATCCTCCAGAAAAAAGTCGAGCGCGAGAAACTTATAGCTGCGCTACCGCCGCTGTCAGACCAGCTTGTCGCAATTGCCCGCGATCACGGACGGGTCACAATTGCAGCAGCCGTGAAGATCACCGACGCGAACCGGAACACAATAAAAGCACATTTACGCAAATTGGTTGAAACGGGACATTTGCGCCTGCGCGGCACAGGTCGCGCAACATGATCCTCACCTGGCAGCCCGCCCCACTCGTCACACTCACAGCCGACATGGACTCACAGCAGCAAACCAACTCCAGCCCCACCGTAGAAGACACCACCATCGACACCACCACCGTGCGCCTCACCACACTGCCCTTCTGGAAAATCCGCGTCCTCACATACTCCCTCACACAGCAGGACCGCCCCAGCCAATTCACAGGCGGCACACAGAGCGACTTCCAGACACTCTCCCTCACCGCAGACGCCGGCGCAGGCATCTCCATCACACCCACCATCACCCGCTCCAACTCCTCATCCGCCAGCACCACATCCAGCACAAACCTCAACAGCCTGCGCATCGAATACCTGCCCGCCCTCCAGCCCTGGGAAGCCGCCTACAGAACCGAATGGAGCGACACCACCAGCACATCCGACACCGCCGCACCCACAACCAGCGACACACGCCGCCTCACCTGGGACCTCAAATACAAATTCACACCCGTCACCCACATCCTCTACCGCCTGGGCCGCAGCACCACCACCTCAAGCACCTCGGCCGCCGGCAACAGCGAAACCCGCCAGACCCTGCAGCTGCAGCACCAGGCCGGCGACCGCTGGGACCTGCGCGCCAGCTACATCATCTTCGACCGCACCTCCACCCTCAGCACCAGCGAGCGCAACATCGAACTTGACTCCGAATACCGCCTCTCCGAAATCCTCACCTGGAACCTCACCTACCGCATCATCGGCTACAGCGCCCCCCAAACCCCGGGCAGCGACTACAACGGCCACATCCTCGAAACCGAACTGCGCCTCCAATTCTGACCCCATAGCCCCAAAGCCCTTTGCACTTTCCTTTGTCCTGCGCCTGTTCCCTGTTCCCCAATCACTGTTCCCTTAAAAAAACGTTTGACCTTTCACCCAAAACTCGTTAGATTATTTCATGGTCTGAGAGAAAACAGACCGGCACACAATCCCCGGTAGCTCAATGGTGGAGCAGGCGGCTGTTAACCGCAAGGTTGTTGGTTCGAATCCGACCCGGGGAGCTTCTCAAACGAGTCAAACTCTAAAACAGACATTTAGAGCGGCTCTTAAGAAGGTTAAAACAAAAAGCGAGAACGATTGATAAACATCAAAAATCCTTGTGTTTATCGGCTTTTTTGCGAACAGCGAAATTGCCAATACGCAACTCCAATCGTCTTGCAACGCTTCTCGATCTCACTATTTCCATTTCGAGAAATTCAGTTTTTTACCGCTCAAGCACTCTCAAACTCTAAAAATCTGAAAGAGAAAATTACCCGCTGGTTAACAGCTTGTGTTAACAGGAGCGGCTCTTTTCTCCCCTTCATATTAAATCCCAACAGGCGATCCTCTGAGCCGACGGACGAATTTTTTTCTTTTTCCGACCTCTCACAGTATGGGATGAAAACATTTTACATGCGGTTTTCTCCTGTCGCAACCAGAGGCCATAATTTCAGACATCAACGATAAACAACCTGAAGATTTATCTTCTTCTGAAAATTCCGATTCCTCAGGCAAACAAGAGGGAAATGATAACGCGCCTTCTTATCCAGCGTTCAGGGCTGTGACTTATGCCCGCATGTCTACGGAACACCAGCAATACTCCACCTCGAACCAGATAGACGTTATCAAGGAATATGCTTCCAATAACAATATGGAAATCGTTAACTCCTTCGAAGATGAGGGTAAAAGCGGCTTGCGGATCGAGGGACGAGACGCACTGAAAAACCTTATCGATACTGTTGTCAAAGGAGAGGCAAATTTCGATACGATCCTCGTTTACGATGTCAGCCGATGGGGACGTTTTCAGGATGCTGACGAAAGCGCCTACTACGAATACATTTGCCGCCGCGCGGGAATAACTGTCATTTACTGCGCCGAGCAATTTGAAAATGACGGCAGCCCAACATCCACGATTATCAAAAGTGTGAAGCGGGCAATGGCCGGAGAATACAGCAGGGAATTGTCATCGAAGGTTTTTCAGGGGCAATGTAAACTGATTCATCTCGGCTACCGGCAAGGTGGTCATGCCGGGTTCGGCCTGCGGCGCATGTTGATTGACCAGAACGGTGCGCCCAAGGGAATTCTGAAATACAAAGAAATGAAAAGCATCCAGACGGATCGTATCATTCTCGTGCCTGGGCCAAGGGAAGAAGTTGAAATCGTCAATTGGATATACAAGCAATTCGTGGATTACGGGAAACCCGAACGTGAAATCGCCGACATGCTGAATACCCAGGGAGTCAAGACCGATCTCGAACGCTCGTGGAATAACGCGACTGTGCGCCAGGTGCTGATAAACGAGAAGTATATCGGAAACAACATTTTTAACCGAAGAAGTTTCAAGCTGAAAAAGAAACGCATAAAGAATCCCAGCGATATGTGGATTCGGGCAGACGGCGCTTTTGAGGGAATAGTTGACCCCGGTCTTTTTATCAGGGCACAGGAAGTATTCCGTGAACGGTCAAAGAAATTCACCGATGACGAACTGCTCAATATGCTCAAGGCCCTGTATCAGAAAAAGGGATGGTTGTCTTCCATATTGATCGATGAATGCGATTCAATGCCCTCCAGTGCGGTTTACAAGAATCGGTTCAAGAGCCTCATACGCGCTTACAACCTGGTGGGTTATGTTCCCGATTGCGATTACTCCTATCTTGAAATCAATCGCCGTATCCGCGAAATGCATCCGAAAATCGTTGAAACATTTATCGCTGAAATACAAGCCAATGAAGCAACCGTCGATTATGATGCGACCACTGGGCTGATTCGGATCAATGAAGAATATTCGGCATTGCTTGTGATATCGAGGTGCTGCTTTACCGAAGCCGGAAATTCACGCTGGCTTATTCGCCTGAATCCGAACCTGACGCCGGACATCACGATTGCGGTCAGGTTGAATCATACAAACGACGCTCCCCTGGATTATTACCTTCTTCCGTCCATCGACATCACCATCGATAAACTCAGACTCGCGGAACAGAACGGCGTCTATCTGGACGTTTACAGATTTGATAACCTGGATTTCTTTTTCAGTATGTCTTGCAGGGTAAAGATTGGAGTTGCAATTTGAACGAAGAATCACGAATACAGATGATCCCCATTTCAAAGATCACCATCCTCAATCCACGAGACCGTAATAAGAAAAAGTTCAACGAAATCATCAACAACATTTCCGTCCTCGGACTGAAGCGCCCCATCACTGTGAGCCGCCGCATCGAAAACCCAGATGATGACGGGTTCGACCTCGTGTGTGGACAGGGGCGCCTGGAGGCATTCATCACTCTGGGACAGGAGATAATTCCCGCGATTGTTATTGCGGTGCCACGGGAAGAGCGGATGATGATGAGCCTTGTGGAAAATCTGGCTCGCCGGAATCCGCAGATGATCGAATTGTATAAATACATCGGGGTCCTCAAGGAAAAAGGCTATTCGAATTCGGAAATCGCAAGAAAGATAGACATGGACCCTTCGGTTGTGACGTGTGTTCTCCGGCTGCTCGAACATGGGGAAGAACGGCTGCTCATGGCAGTCGATAAAGGCATTATCCCGATCAGCGTGGCCCTGGAAATCGCGGGACTTTCCGACGCCGATGCCCAGAAGGCGCTCACTGATGCGTATGAAAAGGGACTGCTCAAGGGACAATCGATGCTGCGGGCCCGCAACATTATCAAGCAACGGGAAACGCTCGGCAGAACTCAGAGAGGACCCAGGCGAAAACCGAAAACAGGTCCCACTGCCGATTCAGTCGTTCGTGCGTACAAAAAGGAAGTGAGTCGTCAGAAACAGATGGTAAAAAAAGCCAAGCTCTGCGAGATGCAACTCCTGTTTGTTGTGAACGCGATGCGCGATCTTCTCAGCGATGAAAACTTCATAAATCTTCTTCGAGCGGAAAGCCTCGATAGCTTCCCACGGAATCTGGCCGTGTTGATCGGAGGAGATGCGTTATGAAAAAGAAGGTTGAAATTGGTTTTGAAATGCAAGGGCTTGATATCCCGATAGAATGCCTTCTCCCAATAAAGGTCATCAGCATGTCCATCAGGAAGAGTCCGAAATACACACGGATTATTACGTCGATACAGGAAGTCGGAATCATTGAACCGCCAATCGTACATCCCGTGGATGTGAAAAAAGGCCCAAGGCAATACACAATACTTGACGGTCATCTCAGGGTGGAAATCCTGCGCGATCTCGGACACAAGACTGTTCATTGCCTCATTTCAACCGATGACGAACCTTTCACTTACAATGATAAAGTGAACCGGCTGGCGCCTATTCAGGAACACTTCATGATTCTGAAAGCGGTCGAAAACGGATTGAGCGAAGAGCGCCTGGCAAAAGCACTTCATGTCGATATCGCAGTAATCAGGAAAAAACGGAATATGCTCGACGGCGTTTGCACTGAGGCTGTGGAACTGTTGAAGGACAAACAGATATGCGCTGACTCGCTCTCCCTCATGAAAAAAGTAAAACCCATCCGCCAGATCGAAATGGCGGAACTGATGAACTCCGTCAGGAATTATTCAAAGACATACGTCAAAGCGCTGCTCGTTGGTACGCAGAAAGAGCATTTCATAGACGCCGGACAGTCGAAGCAGAAAATCGGAATCGATCCCGACGCCATTGCGCTCATGGAAAAGGAAATGGAAGCAGTGGAGAAGGATTTTCTTCTGATCGAGGAATCCTATGGGAAAAACGTTCTGAACCTGATTCTCGCGCGTGGATACCTCGATAAACTGATGGCAAACGGTCGCGTCGTCAGATACCTGGCAAAAAACAACAGCGAAATTCTGGACGAGTTCCAGAAAATCGTGGATACGGTTTCATTGGAAGCGTAAAAATCGGCACTTACAACGTGCGAATTTCGGTCGTTTTTCAATCAAAAGTGAAATTTTAGTTTTAAGGCTGTGAGCTTCCCATTATTCTCCGTTGGAAAATAACACTGTTGCTTATTACAAGTTATTGCGTTATCATGTAATAAGCGAAGTCGTTATTACGACTTCCTTTAACGGAGTTGTTTGTATGAAGAGGGATAAGACAGGATATGAGGTTGTCGTTTCCACTGTCGGGGAACAGTGCAAGGCGTTTGTTCCTGCCCCTCTGCCGCCCGATCCCCCGCTGAATATTGATCCCGACCTCCAGGAGAAAATCGACCGGGCGCTGCTGGCGCTTGGCCGTCTCGACAGCGTTGCGACGATTCTGCCTGATACGGCATTATTTCTTTACATGTTTGTTCGCAAAGAGGCGGTGCTCTCATCCCAGATAGAAGGAACCCAGTCATCTCTTGCGGATTTGCTGACTTATGAGGCGGAAGGTCTTCCGGGCGTGCCGCTGGATGACGTTCTGGAAGTTTCAAACTACGTTGCGGCCATGAATCACGGAATGCAGCGGCTGAAAGGGAATTTCCCGATGTCTCTGCGCCTTATCCGGGAAATCCACGGGGAATTGTTGTCAAAAGGCCGTGGAAGCGCTAAAACGCCAGGAGAATTCAGGCGCTCCCAGAACTGGATCGGCGGAACACGGCCCGGTAATGCTGCTTTTGTCCCACCGCCGCCGGAACTCATCATGGAATGTATGGGTGATCTGGAGAAGTTCATTCACGATAAGCCGAAGAAAACACCAACGCTTGTTAAAGCGGCGCTGACCCACGTGCAGTTTGAAACCATCCATCCATTCCTGGATGGCAACGGCAGGGTCGGAAGGCTGCTTGTCACGCTCATGTTGTGTAATGAAGGCATTATCCACGAGCCGATGCTTTACTTGAGCCTGTATTTCAAAGCACACAGGCAGGAATACTATGACCACCTGAACAAGGTCCGGAAAACCGGCGATTGGGAAAAATGGCTGGTGTTCTTCATGACTGCCGTCATGGAAACCGCCGAACAAGGGGTTGAGATGGCCAGAACTCTTGCCGCTCTCGCGAATGAAGATCGAAACAGGATAAAAACCCTCGGCAAAGCCGCTCCCTCAGCGCTCTGTGTGCATCAGGCGCTATTGCAGGCGCCTGTTCTTTCAGTCGGCAAGGCATCGAAAATGACCGGATTGTGGTTCTCATCCCTTTCCACAGCCTTTAAGCGCCTGGAGGAGCTCGGAATAGTGAAGGAAATTACTGGCGGAAAAAGAAACCGGCTCTTCGCGTATGACCGGTATATTAAATTATTGAGTGAATAACTGTAATCACAGAGGTATCGCATGCTTTTCAAAGTGTCAATTCGAAAAGGCGTGGATTTCGGATATGTCGCCGAAGCTCTCTCGTTGCCCGGTTGCACTTCCCAGGGTGACACCGTCCAGGAAGCTCTTTTCAACATCCGCGAAGCCATCGAGCTTTATATTGAAGACATGCCTCCTGAAAGTTTACTCTCTCCTCCAAGCGCTTTTTAGGGAAATAACCTTTCAAATGGCCGTAATATAAACTTTCAATCAGCCGCTCCTGTAGTTGGCCGCTCAAATCTACGAAACAAAAATCCTTGTCCTGTGATAATCCAGCGCGGATGGGTCCGGGCAGAATTTGTCAGGCAGATGAATTTGAATTCCTTCCATTTCAGTAATGCCAACTCTGTGCATAGCCGCCTCTTCCTTGGCCTTTGCTTCCCTTGAAATCATTATTTTCATGTTATCGCTGACCGCCATGATGCCGCGGTCAAATGCCCGGTCGTGGAAGGCGCAAAGGCACAAGCCGTTAGTCGGATCTGCGCGTCTTTCCACACTCTGGCTCCAAGGGATTATAGCAATCCCGGAAAAGAATTCAGACCTTTACAATACAAGCAACGCATGGTTCAGAGCGTGGCTTTGCGCATTACGTGACCTGGCAGCGGCGGCAGCGCCCCTACACAAAAAACGCTTTAAAAGCTGACAGAATTCCATAATATGGTCCCCCTTAGCAAAGGGGGATAAAGGGGGATGTGCATCTGTCACGAACCAACAATTTACGACTGTTCACCTCTTGGTTCTTTTTCGTGATTGCTATAACTTCTACTTTCTTTTCCGGGATTGCTATATGTGGCTGGCATTGAGCATGCCGTTTAGCCCGAACCCACAGAAAGCGCACTTCTGCCGGTAGCTTGCCAGAACAGATTCACGGAAAAAGCCCTGCACAAGTCGGACACGAACAGTTCTATCCGCTTCCGTTTCATCGATATCCTGGGCCAGACCCGGAATGTCCGGCAGACGGTCCACTTTTTCAGATTCCTGTATTTTCAGATACGCTTTCTGGCTTTCGAATGACAGGAGTTCCCAGTTACCCTGGAATGATCCCCAAACCTCGCGGTCCAGATTGCTGGCGTTCGACATCCCCTTAATTCCACGTTTCGCCAGAACCGGGTCCATGCTCGCCAGATTCACCATCTTCAACGCAACAGAGCTCGGAGTCCTGTCGAGATATCTTGCAAGCTCTATTGTCTCAGGAGTGCCCTTATGCAGACGCCCGAAAGGCAACCGGCAATACAAATTCATCGCCAGCACCACTTCATCCCTTTTCCACAGGCGCCCGCTCATCTTTCACCGGCAATGTATGAAATATCTTATCAAATCCCTCGTTGCCTCAACCATTTTATCTGGCACAAAGCGCCATCTACGTCAGATCATTCGTAATAACCGTTTTTAATTTCATCGCCGCTTGCATCAATGACCCCGGAACTGAAGTGTATCTTGAAAAACCGTCTGAAATTTTCGTAGGACATATCTTCGGGCCAATATTTCTCATCTCTGCACCACGCGTATAATTCATGCTCGAACAGATCCCTGTATTGTTGTTGAAGCCAATCCTCTGCATCGACTTCCATTTCGGGGATCAGATATACCATTACTTCATCTATCAAAGATTCCACATCATCGGTTTCATCAGGATTATGCTTTGCCCATTCAAGATATCCGGGACCGGCTTCCAGAATTACCGCACTGCGATTCACGAATGAG
>Ga0351862_1036_pt2 | contig 30424 bp, 21 predicted proteins | sample BONcelFGM3001F10_FD_206787 | JGI IMG/M metagenome (GOLD analysis project Ga0351862, IMG submission 206787) | Enriched cells from coal bed in the Powder River Basin, Montana, United States - BONCAT cells FGM rep2 HSBNCT.FGM.300.1.F10 ...
CATCTGGTTGATTTTTGGTATCGCTTCTCCAAGTTTTGTGGAGCCGATGAAAGCCCTGCTAACGTTGCCGGCACCGGTGTTATAGGCTGCGATGGAGCAATACAGACGGCTGAGCGGGTCGTTTACCCTGCCGAAGTTTCTCACCAGCAGTATGTGGAGGTAAGCGGCACCAAGTTCAATATTTTTTTCGGCTTCGTAAAGATAATTTTCGTTGAGCAGGCGGTCTTCGCCGTGCACAAACTTATAGGCATCGCGTCCGGCATAACGCGGAACGATCTGCATAAGGCCAAAAGCCGGCACGTGTGATCTGGCTTTGGGGTTGAAGTAGGATTCGGTGTGCATAATGGCAAACACCAGTTCAGGATCGAGGTCGTAACGTGCCGCGAAGGTGCGGATGGGTTCGTAGAACTTTTCGGCCCTTGTCTGTATGCTGTTGGGTGCCAGGGGTAGTTTCACCGAAACCACCACTCTTTTCTGTTCATCGGCACCTGTTACCGGCTTTTTTTCGATGGGTTTTTTGTCTACCACTTCATCAGCAAAGGCATTCAGGTTGCTCCCGGTTACCGGTTTTCCATCCTCGGTCACCAATTGGTCTTTAAGCACGGGCTGATCAGAGAGGGGCATGGGTTCTTCAAAATCCATCGAAAAGTCTTTTGATGTTCCACGTGTGGAAGAGAGGTCTTTTACGGCTTCGCTCATTTTTCTGCGCACCAGATCAGCATTTGCTGCCTCTTCAGGGCTAAGGAGCAGTTCAATGGTGGCCTCGCCGGTTTCAAAATCTACCAGTGTGCGGGTCATTTGGTCATTGCTGTATTCTACCCAGTCTTTTGGCGTGGATTCTTTGAAATTGGTTGCTCCCCACTTGAGTTCGATGCCTTTTTTAAAGTTCTCAAAGGCTTCTTTACTGGCTTGTTCATAATCATCCCATTGTCGGTTTACCGATTCGCTAAAGGTGTCAAAATCAGTGTTGGCCTGCTGCTTGAATTTCTCAAATGCATCCTCATTTTCCTGTGCCCTAACAGGTACGAATGCCATCAAAACAGCAGTGAGCATGAGTAGATATTTTTTCATAGGATTCAGATTATATGGGTTTTATGTTCTATCCTAAAGGCCAGACAAGCATCAAGCAGTAGTCTTCTTTGAGCCGCTGATTGCTTATGGCTCAGCAGGCAATCCCAAACAGGCAGGAGCACCAGACGGATTTTTTGGACACGGACATTATATTTTCGGCTAATAAAAGTGCTGACCTCCTCCTGATCTAATTTCCGGCCCAACTTTCTAAAATCGAAACCTACATTTTCTTTTTTTTCTTCAATAAAATGCACCCTCTGGTCAAAGTCTTCAATTTTGTGCGGCTCGATTCTTGCCATTGGTTCAAATCGTATCGTCCTGCTGCTAATTGTAACAATTTCATATGAACGGTAGTCCAGGTAAAGGTTTAGCGGGATTTCGGCCAATTGTTTCGAGAACCATGATTTTCGCTTTGTGTAAATCATTTCTATTTTAATGATCGGCATATAATCAAAGGAAGCTTCCTGAAGTTTTTCAAACCTGATCAGGCCAAAGAATTTGCCGGGCAGAAAAGGATTTATTTTTTTGAATAAATCGGCTTCAAACACTCGGTGCGCTGCAATCAAAACCAGATCGCCGTTCTCCTGCTCAGATGTTTTTTTGCCGGCATCATGAGTGTTTGCATGGTTGTCGGGTGTATCTGTTGTTGTTGGGTTGGTGTTTGATTGGAACGTGTCCTCCGGCTTTTTCACGTGTACCCTGTAGAGGTTTCTTGTTTCACCAGACACTAATTCAGCAAGTTGGTCTTCGCTGATTACATCGTGTCTTGTGACCAGCCATCGGATACGAAACCTGATCTCGTCACTGAAGGAATCTGGTGATAACAGGACGAAATTACCGCTGCTGAGTGCGGGTATCTGTGTCAGGATTTCTTTCGCTCGCTGAGGCGCGATTGCCTCAAGTCGGGTTTCGATTTTATTGAGGTCCTGATTGGTTTTCAGGTTGCCAATGCAGTAGGTTGATATCTGTGCAATGGATTTGTAATCAATATCGCCGGGGTTTTGGGTAGCAATCAGGCATCCGAGGCCGTATTTCCTTGCCTGCTTAAACAGCAGCATCAGGCTCTCTTTGCAGGCAGGCATTTTCACCGGGGGAAGGAATGGGGCAATTTCGTCAATATAGAGCAAGGCCTGAAGGCCGTCCTGTCCTTTTTTCAGCGGGTTTCGAAGCAGCCAGTTATAGAGCATTTGCGTGATACTGGCCATAAAAAATTCTTTTTCCTGCTGGCTGCCAAGGGTATTCAGGTAAATGACCGAGATTCTGGTGTGTGGGTTTTCGGGCTGGTCGAGGCCGAGCAGGACTTCGATGCTGGCCGGGAAACCAGTTTCAAATATCAGTTTGCGCGAGCCCATAGTCATCAGCCTGAGTTTACGGATCAGCTCTTCCATGGGGCGGGACGGCATCACGGGCCTGATGATGCTGTTGACTGATTCGGGCAGGTCGGTAAGCAGGTCTATTAGTTCTCCGAAACTACGCATGCTTATATGGCGGGCGGCACAATATTCAAACACAACAGTGAGGGCCGATTCAGCCGATTTCCCGTCATCATTGTCCGTGTCATATCCAATAAGTCCGGCTACGTTTTTGGCTGAGGCCGAAAGGAATCTGAGCCTGTCTTCGGCAGACAGGTCAGATACTTCATCAAATCCCAGAGGGTTGATGGAGAGAGGAAGCCCTTTGGAACTGCCGGGTGTCCAGATGACCACTTCCACAATGTGGGCATAGGCATCCCTGATGGCAGGGGAAACACCACGGCTTTCAAGTAGTTGGTTGTCGGTTTCCGGATGAATTAAGGAAGCAATGTCGCCTTGCGGATCAAAAGCAATTACCGGGATGCCAGCACGGGCAACTTCTTCGACAATCACCTTGCAGGCAACGGTTTTTCCGCTCCCGGATGCACCAAAACATGCGATGTGTTTCTGTAGCGCTTCAATACCTAACTCAACAGTTTCTCCGGTTTCTCTGAATCCAAGGAATAGTTTGTTGCTCGTCATAGGTGACAGAATTGCGTGTCAGTTTTGTGCAGCCCGGGCAGGCAATCCACTTCATGAAATATGGCCAATTGACATTTGCCATTTGTCTGTGGAATTGTCCGACAGGGTTTGGTTTTGATAAATCACATAAATATATTGATAATCAATTATTTATTGATTATACCAAAGATACGGGTTTTTTGGCATTATTTGCTAAGGTCTGATTGACAGATTTCTGCATAATGCTGAATTTGTTGAAGAAAAATATTCAATTTAGAATGATTCTAAAGATTCAGGCAGAAACGGGCTAATGCAGAGGTATTGTTTAGCAAGTAACCTAACATGATGATACGGATATTACTGAGCATGAATGATTATCAAAGTTGATATTCAATTTTTTCCGGTTGTTAAGCCATGAGATCAGGAGTAAATTCTTTCGTTAGAAATCATATTGTTTGCATGTTCAGAAAGCAACCATATCATAATGTACTTTGAAAAACACTAACTTTGGGGGTACGAATTAGTTTTTTAAGCAAAATGTTATGAATAGAACCAATTAAAACTACATCTATGAAAAAAGTTATCAGTATCCTGATCGTTTTGTTTGTCGGACTGGCCATTGTGCAGCCGGTTATGGCACAAAGCAAGAAAGAGTTGCAGAAAGAAGTGAGCAAAAAGGCCATGAAAGAGGCCCGTGCTGAAGCTAAAAAGCTCGAAAAGCAGGGATTCAAGGTCAATCCGGGTCAACCACCACTGGCCAAACAGGTAGAAGCCTCATGGCTTATGGGCGCTGAAGAAGATGGTAAGGGAGAGAAAAAATATTTTATAGCCGATGCTTCGTCGGTGGGAGAATCACAATCAGCTGCCAAGCTTCAGGCCTACGAAATGGCCAAGATCAACCTGATCGGACAAATTGCATCGGAAGTTGCCGGCCGGATCAAGAACAACGTTGGCAACCAGCAGCTTTCCATGGAAGATGCCGCTTCGATCACCCAGACAATGGCCGAATTTCAGTCGAAATACAGTCAGAAACTTGGCCGCACAAAAACCGCTTTAGAAATCTTCCGTATTGTGGACAAGAAAAAAGTGGAAGTTCGTGTATTGCTGGCCTACAATACAGATGAAGCGATGAAACTTGCCAAGGATTTGATCCGCGAGGAACTGAAGAAGGTTGGCGGGATGGACGAGCAGAAAATATCCAAAACACTGCAGTTCTGAGTAGCCGGCTTAAGAGGTGTTTCTTCCCATAGCCACAAAAGTTTGTGGTCGTTGAAGCATTAGGTTCAGATACATTCATCATCTTCAATTGGTATGTCATGAAAAACAAATTGGGTATTGTTGTGGTCTCCCTGATGATGTGTTGTGCGATATCGCTTAGGGGGCAGTCGTTTGAAGATTTCCAGCAGCAGATTGACAAGGATTTCAATAAGTTTGAGCAGGAGGTGCATGCCGGATTCAACGCATTTGTTGAGAAAATCGACCGTGAGTTTGCCGACTTTCTGAAGCAGTCCTTCGAATCTTTTGATGTGCATGCCGGTGTAAAGGCACAACCCGGCACCAAACCCGGACAAAGGCCCGAACTCAGGGGAGGTATTTCGGAGCATAATATGCAGCTTAGCTATACACCTCCGAAACAAAGCATAAGCCGTGAGCCCAGACTGCCCAACATACGGAAGACCGAACCGGCCAATTTTGAACAGAAAACACTCAGCTTCAACTATTATGGAGCAGATGTTCAGATAAGCTACGACAGCCGGCTGAACACCACAGCCATAACACAGACAACTCCCGAATCCATCAGCAATTACTGGAACATACTGAGCCAGACCAACTACAACCACCTCACGAATCAGCTCGATGCTGTTAAAACCAGACTTAACCTAAACGACTGGGGTTACTGCAAACTGGTTGAATCATTTGCTGCAGCGCTGTATCCTAAAGCACCGAGCATGAAAAATTTAGTGAGTTGGTTTGTACTTACCCGCTCCCGGTATAAAGTCAGGATAGGTTTTAGCGACAACCGTTTGTACCTGTTAATGCCCTCTATTCAGACCCTTTATGGAAAAGCATATCTGGAGTCCGAAGGAACCCGTTATTACCTGATGGAGCAAACCTCAGCAGAGGTTTTTACCTACAAAGGTGATTTCCCCGAGGCCGACATTATCCCCGACCTGACCATTCAAAGTCCGCTGAACCTTCCATCCGACATTGCCGTGAAAGTTATCCGTTTTGAGCATCAGGGACAAAAACATCAGTTTGAGGTACCTTTCAACAAAAACCTGATGAAGTTTTTAGATCAGGTTCCTCTTACAGAGCCTGTGGTGTACTTTCATTCAGCCGTTTGGGGAGGTACAAAAGATGCATTCAGGAAGGCCCTGATACCCTTGATCCAGGGTAAATCACACCATGAAGCTGTAGCTTTGGTGCTTGCGCTGGTGCAACAGGCTTTTGAATACAAAACTGATCAGGAGCAATTCGGTTATGAGAAGTTTATGTTTGCTGACGAATTGCTGTATTATCGCTATTCGGACTGTGAGGATCGTTCGGCTTTGTTTACCTGGCTCGTGCGTGAGCTTACCGGGCTCAGCACCATAGGCCTGGCCTTCGACGGGCATATGGCTGCTGCGGTGTGTCTTGGAAAAGAAGCACCCGGCCAATCAGTCAGTTTTCAGGGATGCAACTATCTGGTAGCTGATCCTACGGTAGTGAATGCCCCACCCGGAATGCTGTTGCCTGCTGCGCTCGGACAAAAACCTGAGATTATCCCCATCATGGCTTTGGAAAGAAGTGCTGACAACATTTGGGAAGCTGTGCGACAGTCGGGAGGATACAGGGCCGATCGCCTGAAGGATGTGATCAGTGATGCTGCAGGAAACCGTTATGTATGCGGTTATTTTGTCGAGAAGGCAATTTTTGGTGACTATCGGCTCGAAGCGGCGCATCAGGGCAGAAACTCCTTTCTTGTCTCCTTTACACCCGAAGGCAGAGTGCGCTGGGCGCGCTCGTTTAACGGTAATGCCGATAACCTGGCTTACAGTCTGGCTGCCACAGCTGATGGCGATCTGGTACTTGCGGGTATGTTCAGGGGCAGGCTGCAGTTTGCAGGCGGAGTGCTTGAAGCCGCTCCCAATGCCGATGTGTTTGTGGCCCGCATAAGCACCGAAGGTCAGCTCAAATGGGCGGTAAAAGCCGGGATAGACAAATTGAACCAGGAAGCAGGACTGATGTATAGCGCAGCTTTCGACCCTCAGGGTGAAAAATTTATGGCCCGGTTGTTTGACGAAACGGAAGATTTCAGAAACTTCGGACTGCAGGTGGACGCAAACAACAACACCTATATTACCGGCGCCTTTTATGCCACCACAGGGATGAATGTGCAGCATGGCAAGAACTTCGATACAGGGGCGGGTTTTAGTCCTGCCACCAGCCTTAAGGCTGAGAATGATGCCCTCATTCAGGAGCAGTATGAGAAAACCATAGCCGGTTTGTTTGCCGCCATAAGGCTCATCCAGATCAACAGCCTTGAACTGCCCGGCAAGGATGTGCAGCAGGTGTTCGACAAACACAACCCTGCCTTTGTCAAGTCAGCACCTAAGTTTTATGCCGGTTTCGGGGGGCTCAGATTCATGAAAAATGCCGGTGGCATCATCACCATCAAAACATCTGATGGAAAACCTGTGGTGTTTGACAAGATTGTGGTGCACGACAATGCCCGCATCAAGGTGGTCACTTACAAGAGCGGCAACGCCCGCATTGAAGTGTTTTCGGGCATCAACATCAGCAACGGAACACTTAGCTATGCCCTCAATGAAGTAAAACTCTTCAAGGATACCGGCGACCTGCAGCTTGGCTATGATGCCGACAACACCCAGGTGAAGCTGAACCTGAGGAGAGATATGCTGAAGATGTGAGACGACTAACCGAACCAACTTTCCCTGCGGGGGATGAAGGTAAGTTTCTGCAGATAACGAATCGGGGTGTATAACCCCTACAGGGTATGCAAGAGCTTTTTTTTTGGTGGGTTACAATAGTTTATGCCCTACGGGCAAAATTGCAGAGAATGAGAGTATATATGGTTAACAAGTTTCTTTTCAGAGGATTTGCATATTAACCAAAAGATCAAACACCATATATTATTATTAAGTTTATTCTTATCTTAGCCTCCACAATCCAATTCATGATGCTGAGGCACGTTTTCTTCGTTTCACTTCTATTATTATGTGGATTTTTGGGCCATGCCCAAAGGATTGAAAATGTACTTGTCACACAAATAAACAAAACCATTGAGGTTACGTATGACCTGCTTGGCCTCGAAAGCGGGCAAACGGCGAGGGTAACCCTGTACTGCTCCGAAGATGGTGGCAACAGCTGGGGCAGAGCTCTTACAAAGGCAACGGGTGATGTGGGCGAGGGCATTCCTGCCGGATTGGGCAAACGCATTGTATGGCAGGTGCTTGACGAACGCGAGCGACTGAGTGGCGACCGCATTGTGTTTGAAGTGAGGGCAATGCCCATAACTACGTTGGATGTTGGCATTGAGATGGTTTTTGTTAATGGCGGCAGCTTAACCATGGGCTGCTAAAGTGAGCAGGGCAGCGATTGCGAAGCTGACCAAAAGCCTGCCCACCTGGTAACGGTAAGCGATTTTTATATTGGGAAATGTGAGGTGACGGTAGCACAATTTAAACAGTTCATTGATGAAACCAATTACAGGACGGATGCTGATAAAGATGGAGGAAGTTATTTTTGGACGGGATCTGCCTGGGAAAAAAGAGCAGGTGTAAATTGGAAATACGATTCACAAGGCACAGTAAGACCTCAAAGTGATTACAACCATCCGGTTATACATGTGAGTTGGAACGATGCTGTTGAATTTACCAAATGGCTTAGCAATAAATCGAAAAAAAAATATCGTTTACCTACTGAAGCGGAATGGGAATATGCGGCACGTGGCGGAGCTTCATTAGGTTCGGCCACCGCCAATATTTACGCAGGCAGCAATAACATAGATGAAGTGGCCTGGTACACAAGTAACAGCGGTAGTAAAACACAGCCGGTTGGACGCAAAAAAGCTAACGAGCAGGGTATTTACGACATGAGCGGAAATGTGTGGGAGTGGTGCAGCGACTGGTATGGCAACTACATCAGTGGTAGCCAGACCAACCCGCAAGGACCCTCGTCAGGCTCCGGCCGCGTGTTGCGCGGCGGCAGCTGGCTCAGTGATGCTAGGGGCTGCCGCTTGTCTGATCGCAACCGCAGCAGCACGGGCTACCGTAGCAACGGCGGCGGTTTCCGTTTGGCGCAGTCCCCCTAGTTCGTGATAGCGGAGGCCATGCCTTTTGAGCCTGCCCAGTGAAATGCGCAGCTTATTTCACAGGGCTTATGAGGTTGGCTGAAAACAGCAAGCAAAGGCCCTTGCGGAGCAGGCCTTGCGTAGCTGTTTGAGGACAAACGAATATAGATAATGGCGCGAAGCGCAGAATTTTTATAAAAATGCAAATAAAGCTTTTTAATATACCCATTACCGAATTTAAGTTTTTTTTATTGTAACTTTTTCTGTTAATCGTTTTATGACCACATGAAGGTGTATATTTAATACCTTAGCCATTCCAAACCAACCTATCCCGAAATGAAACATATTATCCTGTTTTTATTGGGGCTGGCTTGTCTCCCGTTGCTTGGCCAGCAGCAGATCAAAGGCCGGAGCAGTGCGCAAAGCTTCAACATCAGCAAAGACCCTCCCAAGCCCCCCATACTGAACATGATCAGCGGCTCGCTCCGGTTTATTGACACCAACGGAAACCGTGTGATTGACGCTAACGAAAAATGCTCTCTCGAATTTGAATTCGAAAATCAGGGCTTTGGCGATGGTATTGGTCTGGTAGCCACCACATCCTTAAAAAGTCCTGTGGCCGATCTCAATGTTGAAGGCCGTGTTGCCTTACCCACCCTTGGGATCAAACAGAAGCAAAAAGTCAGTATCCCTATAACCGCCGGAATGAATCTGGCTAATGATAGTGCTACTTTTGTGGTGAGTGTTACTGAACCCAACGGCTTTGGCATGGATGCGGCCGAAATACAGGTAAGCACCCGCGCTTTTGTCAGTCCTTTGGTCAAGGTAACCGACCATACCATAACAAGCGAAAAGAGTACTACCCTTATGCGCAAGACGCCCTTTGACCTGCAGGTGATTGTGCAGAATACACGCCAAGGTAAGGCCGAAAACGTTCAGATTAAGCTCGAATACCCTGATAACGTTGTTGTTCTTTCAGATAATGAGCAACTTTTTATAGGGTCAATGGAAGGCGGACAGTCCAAAAATATCACATATAACCTGGTTGTGAATGATCGCTATATTGCCGAGGAAATCCCCTTCAGATTGAGTTTGTCCGAGCGTTACGGTCGATTTGCCGAAAGCCGCACGATTACCGCACGTATCAACCAAAAAATGTCGGGAAGCAAGATTGTGGTCGAAGGCGATGAACCCATTGCCGGACAAACCATTACAATTGCCACGCTCACATCCGATGTTGACCGCGACATTCCCATTGCTGCGAAGAAGTACCCTAACCGTTATGCATTGATCATCGGAAACGAAGATTATGCTACTTTTCAGACAGGACTCAGGAAAGAAAGCAATGTTGATTTTGCTGCCGCTGATGCGCGCTCGTTTGAAGAGTATGCCTTAAAAACGCTTGGCATTGAGCAGTCAAAGATTACCACATTGATCAATGCCCAAAACTTCCAAATTGAGCAGGAACTCAACCGGTTGAAAGAGATTATCAGGTTTCGTGAAGGTCAGGCAGAAGTGTTTTTCTTTTTTTCGGGACATGGCGTGCCGGATGACAATGGTAATTCATATTTGCTACCGGTTAACGTGAGTGCTCAAGAAGTGGCTGAAGCAGGAATTGGCCTTGACAGGCTTTACCGGACCCTTGCGGAGAATAACCCACGCAGAGTCACTGTTTTTCTCGACGCCTGTTTTAGCGGAGCAGGACGTAATCAAGGACTTCTTGCCGCCAAAGCCGCTGTGAGGATCAAGCCAACAAACGAAAAACTGCTGCAGGGTAATCTGGTGGTGTTTACCTCCAGTGCCGGTGAACAGAAATCACAGTTCCACAGTGATAAAAAGCATGGAGTGTTCACTTACTACTTACTCAAAAAGTTAAAAGATACCAAAGGAACTGTTAGTTATAAGGAACTTTCGGATTACCTGAGCCGTGAAGTGCCTCTGTTCCTGCACGAAAAGCGTAAAGAAACACAACACCCGCAGGTGCTGGTCAGCCCTGCTGTGCAACAGCAATGGGAAAAATGGAAGTTTTCAGAATGAGCCGGAAATTTGATATTTCATTTTCGTGAACCTGCAATACAATACCCGCAAGCGTATGAGAATAATATTGTTGTTTGTTGCTGCTCTGTTGTGTTTTATAGAGGGAAACACACAGACCGTCACTGATATACAGGTGTCACAAGAGGGCAAGACAATTGTAGTCTCGTATGTATTGTCGGGATTAAAACCGGGTCAGACAGCTGATGTATATCTATATTATTCATTTAATCAGGGCCAGATATGGATTGGACCGGCAAAAAAAGTTAGTGGAAATGTGGGCAAAGGCATACGCAACAATGGTTCAAAATCAATTGTCTGGAATGTGCTTGAAGAAAGAGATTCTTTTGTGGGAAGCGAAGTGATTTTTGAGGTGAGGGCTCTTGTTTCCGATGTCGGATCGGGGTCAACAGCAAAGTCTGATAAAGATAAGGATAATATTGATGAAGTTTTTTATACAGGCGTGGGTTATATTGCTAATAATCAATCTAAAGGATTTAATCTTTTGCTGGGAAAGAATTATTTTGGTGCTGATTTTGGTTTTTTTGTTACCAATCCTTCTGGAATCAATATATGTTTCCTTATGATGCCTAATAACTTTCCTGCAACATTTGATATTGGCTTTGGTTACTATAAACGAAATAAAGTCTCTCCTGATCCAAAGACTGACCCTGAAGCTTCGTTCGGTTCCTTAGGAATGACTTGGTTCATAAGGCCTTCATCATCAAACAAATTTGTTTTTTGGGTTCAGGCAAGATTTAACATCCTAAAGATGACCACTACCTACGACAACTATTTAAAACCTGAGGACATCGGTATAACTCCATTTCAATTTGGTATCGGGATTGGTGCAAAGACCTTCAGTAAATAGTATTGAAAACCAGATTCTGAAGATGATTTGTTACCTGCGTACAGTCACTAATTTTCTGACTGCCTGTAAAGTTGGATTTGTTTGTCGAAGCCTTAACAACCAACGATTAAAGTCTTCTGAGTCCATGGCATCAGGCATTTTGTATTCTGAAAATTGCTTGTTGTTAAGAAACCGGTTGTGATCTGTTTCAGTTACAAGCGGATTATTAAATTGATTTTCTGAGAACAACACAAACAATACAATTGGTTCAACTCCGGGAGCTTCGGCAAATAGTTCAAGCTCATCAACTTTGTGCTTCTGCTCTTCTTCTGCATCTTCGCGCGAAAAAAACACATAATTCCGGTTGCGGTCAATAAACACCTGATTAATTCCCTTTTCGCGATCTGAACTGTAAGGAAGAACCTGAAAGGTCTCCGTTCCATTATCCATGAACATACTTACAAAGCCTGTTTTTGAGCTTTTCAGTGCCATATAGAAGGATTGTCCGTCAGTAAACTGTTCTGTTGCACATGCAGATGAAGGGCAATTTAATGTGCGGATATTTAATTCTGCACTGTTTGCTGGTTTTTCACGTACCTTACCCTTCACCCTGCACCGCAACACCAGCGGATCAGTAGAGATCGTTGTTATTTGCGGAGGTTTTTCATCACCCAGCCATTCGCCGATCATCTCGCTGACAAAAGTGGCCGTTACTCTTTCTACACCGCCGCTTATCAATGTTTGCACCTCACCGCTGATCTTTTGCTCAAAAACTTTCATAACTGCACTGTCGCGCGCCCTGTTGCAGGCATACTTCTCCGCTTCGGACAGGGTCATTGATTTTGGTACATAAAAATCGAATGTGCCTGTGGCAGTTGTACTCTTTTGAGCGTTAACCGAATGTATAAATACCAACTGGAGTAAGATTAAGATGAAGGGTAAACGGTATGTTTTCATGTCGTAATCTGAATTGAAACCTGTTGTTAAAAATACAAAACATTCCCTTTGAATTATTTTTAACTTTGAGGGTTGTCCGGATTATTCAAACCAAAACAAAGAACATGAAAGCATTTCCATTATTTCTCTGGCTTCTGATGTTTCCGCTAACATTGGTTTTTGCACAGATGGACGAAGAGGAAGAAGTGGAAGACCAAGCTATGCGTACTAATATCAGTCTGACTGAGATGGTAAGTATGATAAGGTCGGGTGGGGATGAAATATTTCTGCAGGATCTTCTGATCACCCTATCAAAAGATGATGATCGCTTTCTGGTAGATAAAATCTTTTTCAAGGTGTATGAAATCCCAGCCCCTTCGGATAAACCCTTGTCGTTGTATTTATACAACTGCTCGATTGATTTGGGGGGTTCAAATGCCATCAGTTTTCGTAACTGGAATTTTAACCGACTGAATATTATCGGATTGCAGACCCGTACTCCCGTTACATTCGATGAATGCAGCCAAACTGGAGCTTATCCCATCCGATTCGAGAATTGCATTTTTAATCATACCTTGCGTTTTTCGGGCGAGGATAACAGACTGAAGCAACTGCGTATTGAGAAATGCACTTTTGTCAACCAGCTGATAATCAATCAAAAAATTACTGAATTCCGTCTAATTAACAGCTATTTTGCCGCCGACAGCAACTGGTTTTCGAATCTTGATCAGGAGCAGACATTTTATCAGTTGGATCTTCACAACACACACATTGAGTCACTAGAGCTTTTCAGGGTGGAGTTCGACAGGCAACTCCCAGAGAACTTGTACAGTATAAATTTGGGCGGTGCTGTTATTGGCAAGTTGTTTCTACAGTTTATAAGAGCCCATACCCTTAACTTCACTGATGCCAGCATTGAAAAATCTTTTCTGGCCGACTCCCTTGATATTTGCGGTTATGTTGCAGTTCAGAATTTTGATTTCCCGGCCGAAAACACCAACCTTCCATGGCACAACTTCAGTAACGAAAAACTTTGTGTCTTTATTTCCGAAGGAACTGACAAGCATTTACCTTACCAGCCCAAATCCACTGAGGCAGTTTCCAGAACATTGTTTTTTAATGAGTTGATGGCATGTTATAAGAAGTTTAACGATATGTATGAAACAAGGGGTGACAAGATTTCGGCCAATGCCTGCTATATCGAGATTAAAGACCTGCAAACCCGTCAGCAAAAGCAACTTTATGAAACAACCGGTGAAATCAACTATTTGATTGTTTATTATCTCAACAGGATTGCAAAACATCTTTCGGATTATGCAACAAATCCGGCACGTTCAATTTTTGTCATACAATGGATTATCCTTCTGTTTGCCCTTTTTTATATGTTTACCTTCAGCGAATGGGACGGGATCAATTTCCGGTATTTCTTACGTCAATATGAAATCCTGACAGAATACTTCATGTCGGATAAAAGTCTGAGGGAGCTCTATTGTCACAATCAGGAAGAGCAAAGCGAACAATTCGAAAGTCTTCGGAGTGCAAATCACAGCCGAAGGGCAAGTCTTCCGGCAGCCATCAGGTTTATGGGCGCTCCATTATATGGGGCATGGAAATTCAGACATCGGTTAACACTGTGGATTTACGACAAACTTGAGTTTTTGCATGGCAGCTGGCTGCAAATTCCTGCCCGCAGAAAAGTCACCGCAAGCATTGGCATCGGTTTTTTGCTGGTGCTTTATTTTGTTTTTGTGGTGCTTGTCAAATTCATCAACAGCTACATATTAAGCATGAACCTGTTGGTTTCACTTGGCTTCGGAAAAACACCCGAGCAAATTATTCCCCTATATATCAGTATTATACAAGGGGTTGTGGGTTGGTTTGTACTGACGTTTTTCTCCATTACACTGCTGTCGCAGATGGTTCAGAATTTCTGAACATGTTGCTGCATATTAAGGTGTATGAAGTAAATTTTGCTTCTACATATTCCGTCTGTACTGTCCGCCTACCTCAAAAAGGGTTCGGGTGATCTGTCCCAGCGAGGCACGTTTGCTGACATCCATCAGTGTTTCAAACACATTCTGGTTGTGGATGGCTGCATTTTGGAGTTTCTCCATGTCGCCGGAGACTTCGTTCTTCCAGGTTTTGTGTAGCTGTTCAAGCATCTCAATCTGGTATTCTTTTTCTTCAGGAGTTGCTCTGATAACTTCTCCCGGGATCACTGTAGGCGAGCCTTTGCTCGACAGGAAGGTGTTCACGCCCATTATGGGCAGTTCGCCGGAATGTTTCAGGTTTTCATAGTACAGCGACTCTTCCTGGATTTTTCCGCGCTGGTACATGGTTTCCATAGCACCGAGTACGCCTCCGCGTTCGGTGATGCGGTCAAATTCGGCCAGAACAGCTTCCTCAACCAGATCCGTGAGTTCTTCGATGATGAACGAACCTTGCAGCGGATTTTGGTTTTTGGCCAGTCCCAGTTCGTGGTTGATGATCATCTGAATGGCCATGGCCCGGCGCACGGATTCCTCGGTAGGGGTGGTGATGGCTTCATCGTAGGCATTGGTATGCAGAGAGTTACAATTATCATAAATGGCATACAGTGCCTGCAGAGTGGTGCGGATGTCGTTGAAGTCAATCTCCTGTGCATGCAGCGATCGGCCCGATGTCTGGATGTGGTATTTGAGTTTCTGCGCCCTTTCGTTGGCTCCGTATTTATTTTTCATGGCTTTGGCCCAGATCAGCCTTGCCACCCTTCCGATGACGGCAAATTCAGGGTCAATACCGTTAGAGAAGAAAAACGAAAGATTAGGGGCAAAATCGTTGATGTCCATCCCACGCGACAGGTAGTATTCCACATAGGTGAAGCCGTTGGCCAGGGTGAAGGCAAGCTGGGTGATAGGGTTGGCACCTGCTTCGGCAATATGGTAGCCCGAAATGGAAACGGAATAGAAATTCTGAACGTTGTTTTTGATGAAATATTCCTGCACATCGCCCATCAGTTTCAGCGAGAAATCGGTTGAGAAGATGCAGGTATTCTGTGCCTGGTCTTCCTTGAGGATATCTGCCTGCACGGTTCCCCTGACGCGGCAGATGGTGTCGGTTTTGATTCGCTGGTACACTTCATTTGGCAAAACCAGGTCGCCGGTTACTCCGAGCAGAAACAAGCCCAGCCCATCATTACCTTCAGGGAGTTTTCCCTGGTAGGAGGGACGTCGGCTGCCTTTTTCGGCGTAGATGGCATCAATTAGGGCGTTTACTTCTTTTTCGAGGCCATTTTGTCTGATGTAGAGTTCACATTGCTGGTCAATGGCTGCATTGAGGAAATAGGCAACCAGTGTGGGTGCAGGGCCGTTGATGGTCATGCTGACACTGGTTTTTGGGTCGGCCAGGTTAAAGCCCGAATACAGTTTTTTGGCATCGTCGAGGCAAGCGATGGAAACGCCCGAATTGCCTACTTTCCCGTATATATCGGGCCTGCGGTCGGGATCTTCGCCATACAGAGTCACCGAATCGAAGGCAGTGGAGAGCCTTCGTGCCGGCATGCCCAGTGATACATAGTGGAACCTGTGGTTGGTGCGTTCGGGGCCGCCCTCGCCCGCAAACATGCGTGTGGGATCTTCCTCTTCGCGTTTGAAGGGGAAAACACCGGCAGCAAAGGGAAACTCTCCCGGAACGTTTTCTTTCAGCGACCAGCGGACAATTTCGCCCCATGATCTGAAAGGAGGCAGGGAAACCCTTGGGATATTCAGTTGTGACAGGCTTTTGGTGTGGGTGGCCACTTTAATTTCCTTATCCCGCACCTTGAACACATAAAACTCGTTCTCGTAGTTTTTCTTTTTGGCATACCACCCGTCAATGATTTTCGAGGTGAAAGAATCAAGCTGTTGTTGTTCGTTATTAATTAATGCCTTGATGGTATTTGTGTCGGACGGCAGTTCAGAGGCTTCCATGATGGAAAGGCTCTCACGAAGACTCTGCAGACGGTGTGCCTTGCGGCTTTGATCCAGAGCCCATGTGTTGTAGTGCCTTACCGTTTCAGAGATTTCAGACAGGTAGCGTACTCTTTTGGGAGGGATGATAAAAATCTTTTCCGACATTTCTTCAGCTTGCTCCATAGCTGTGACGAACCTATGGCCTGTTTTTTCGGCCAGTTTAGCAATGATGCCCATGTACAGCTGGTTTACTCCGGGATCGTTAAACTGGGAGGCAATCGTGCCGAAGACGGGCATCTCATCAACCTGTTTGTCAAAAAGTTTGTGGTTACGCTGGTATTGTTTCCGAACATCACGCAGGGCATCCATTGCACCTCTTTTGTCAAATTTGTTCAGTGCGATGAGGTCGGCAAAGTCGAGCATGTCAATTTTCTCCAGCTGTGTGGCTGCGCCGTACTCTGGTGTCATGATGTAGAGCGAAACATCGCTGTGGTCAATGATTTCGGTATCGCTCTGACCGATGCCTGAGGTTTCGAGGATTACCAGATCGAATCCGGCAGCCTGAAGGATGATTTCGGCATCTTTTACATACTTCGACATGGCTAAGTTCGATTGGCGGGTGGCCAGCGAACGCATAAACACACGCGGGTTGTCAATAGCGTTCATCCTGATGCGGTCGCCGAGCAGTGCTCCGCCGGTTTTTCTTTTTGAGGGGTCAACCGAAACAATTCCAATGGTTTTGTCAGGCTGGTCGTGCAGGAAACGCCGGACGATTTCGTCCACCATGCTCGATTTTCCTGCGCCTCCTGTACCGGTGATGCCCAGCACAGGTGCTTTTAATGTTGTGTCTGCTGCCAGCTTATCAATGAATTCCCTTACCTGTTCGGGGTAGTTTTCTGCAGCAGAGATAAGTCTGGCAAGGGCATGATGGTTTTTAGCTTTAATTGTATCAGCGTTGGGTAAAATATCTTTGCCGGTCGGGAAATCAGATTGCGCCAGCAGGTCGTTGATCATTCCCTGCAGGCCCAGCGCCCTGCCGTCATCAGGCGAATAAATCCGTGCAATGCCATATTGGTGGAGTTCTTCGGCCTCATCGGGAAGGATAACCCCGCCCCCCCCCGCCAAAGATACGGATGTGCCCGCATCCGGCCTGACGGAGCAGGTCGTACATATATTTGAAATATTCCAGGTGGCCTCCCTGATAGGAAGTAATCGCAATGGCCTGAACATCCTCCTGAATGGCAGTACGCACAATCTCGCCAACCGAGCGGTTGTGCCCCAGGTGAATCACTTCGGCTCCACTGGCCTGAATGATACGTCGCATTACGTTAATGGCAGCATCGTGCCCGTCGAACAAAGAGGCGGCCGTAACGATCCTGACATGGTTTTTCAGCTTATAGGTTTCAATAGGACTGATCATGTGTTCATGCTGGTTTAAGGTACAACCTACAAAGGTAAAAGATTCCGTTAAAGTCTGGTGTTTTATGATGTGCTTAATTAACTGTTAATTAGTTAACAGAGATTATGACATTGAAACAGAAAGTATGGGCTTAATAGTAGGAATGAGGTGATTTAATTGAAACGAAACCGCATATTAAAATCTTTGAATGAATACAATATTGAATTATCTTTGCGAAGGTAGGGGCGAAAAAGTGCTGATAAGAAATCTGAGTATATTGGTTATCAGTAAGATTATAATAGCAGGGTAATCTTCTAGAAGCATTTGAAATGAAAAAATTACTGATCTTTTTATTAACGTTTTTCGTAGTACTTTTTATTACGTTCTCAGGTTGTAAGAAGGAAGAGAAAAGCAAAACAGAGTTGCCCACACTCAGCACACTGGCAGCAACTGAAATTACTTCCAACGAAGCAAAAGGTGGGGGAAACATATCCAGTGATGGAGGAGCTCCAATAACAGCACGAGGGGTTGTTTGGGCCAAAACATCGAGCCCTACTCTTGAACAGCATGAGGGAATTACTAACGATGGTATTGGAACAGGTTTGTTCAATTCAACACTTACCGGCCTTATGTCAGATACAACTTATTATGTGCGTTCTTTTGCGACCAATCGTGCAGGCACAGCCTATGGTCAGCAAGTACAGTTCAGGACGGAAGCTGCGGGCGAGTCTCCGGTTTCTGCTTTCACCGCCACCCCCATCAGTGGCAAAGCACCCTTAACTGTAAACTTCAGCGACCAAAGCGCTAACGAACCCACAAGCTGGCAGTGGGACTTTGGTGATGGCAACAGCAGTAACCAGCAATGCCCGCAGAACACCTACCAGAATGCCGGAAACTACACCGTACAATTGATAGTTTCGAACGAACATGGCTCAGATACACTAATAAAGGCAAATTACATTTTGGTAAACGAAACAGGGAGTGCTCCCATTTCATCCTTCACTGCCACCCCAACTCATGGTTCAACCCCAGTAACAGTGCATTTTACCGACCACAGTATCAACGAACCTAAAAGCTGGCTGTGGAATTTTGGGGATGGAAATACGAGTACTGAACAGAATCCAATTTATACTTATTACGATATCGGTTACTTTAATGTATCATTAACTACAATAAATGATTACGGATCAAATACTGAGACTAAGGAAAACTTCATAATTATATTTGATGCACTATTTCCTCCTTCTAAACCTGTCAATGTTTATGCGGGTGATTGGAGTCAGGGTTATGGAGTTTACTGGACTGATCAGTCAGATAATGAAACCAGTTTCCGGATTTATAAAGCGACAAATTCTCTTACAGATTTTCAGGAATTTAGCACTGTAGCTGCTAATGTTACCTTTTTTGCAGATTACCAGTATAATCCTGAGAATTATTATGCGTATAGAATCACTGCATTCAATGGTGATGGCGAATCTGCTTTGTCTAATCTGGCGGTAGTGCCTCAAAGGCCAATTATTCACAGCGATCAGATAGGGCCTGATGCAATAACCATAAGTTGGACATGTCCTTCAGACTGCCAGATGGAAAGAGTTTACATTGAAAGGAGCACGAGTCCTTCAGGAGGTTTTATGCCTGTTGGTTACGAGGTTTATCCGAAAACAAGTTTTGTGGATAATACCGTTGTTTTGGGTGTCAACTATTATTACAGGGCTCAGGCTGCGTGGGTTTCTCCCGAAGCTGATCACATCAGCAAATCAATACCAACAGAAATAATTGGCCCATTACGTATTGGTATTGGTGGGATTCCTTGCCCGGATATTCCAAATTTTGTTTATGGCGGACAAACCTACAACACTGTTTTAATAGGCGAGCAATGTTGGATGAAGGAAAACCTTAATTATGAAACAGGCGGCAGCTGGTGTTATAACAACGACACTGCCAATTGTACTAAGTATGGAAGACTTTACGTCCAGTTTTCTGCAGAGTCTGCATGTCCACCCGGCTGGCATCTGCCGACAGACGAAGAGTGGAAAATACTTGAAGCCAATGTTGACTCAAAATATGGACCAAACCATAATGAGTGGAATGAATTGTATACACGCGGATACGATGTAGGAAAGAAACTTAAAGCCATATCCGATTGGGGTAACAATGGTAATGGAACAGATGATTATGGCTTCGCAGCATTTCCAGGAGGAATATATGTGAGTGGAAATTTCTATAGTCTTGGGTACGTTGGTAAATGGTGGACTTCAACAAAGCAAGATAAGTATGATTACTATTGGCAACGACAACTTAACAGTAATTCTGACGCTTCAACTCGTACGTACGTCAGCATGTATTCTGGTTATTCCGTTCGCTGCCTGAAGGATTGAAACTTTGGTTATCCCCCCAAAAGCCCAACACAATTTTTCTCATAACTTTGAGCACAAAAAACAAACACACTCCATTTGTCAGAAACACCAAACCATCGTTGTAGAATCTGCAGCAGCTTCCTGAAAGACCAAATACTTTCAGTGAGTGAGAAAATGTTTGCTTTGGGTAAAACTTTTAACTATCGGGAGTGCAGCACTTGTGGTTGTGTGCAAATTGCCTCCTATCCCGAAAATCTAGCCAGCTATTATCCGATGCATTACTATAGTTTCGGGCATAAGGTCTCTGGCCGATCGCTAAAGCTACGGATGAAAACCATTCGCAATCATTTCACATATCACCGCAAAGGGCTTTTCGGTTGGGGCTTGTCCGTCCTTTTGCCCAATCATTTCCTGCGCATCCTTCGCAACACTAAAGGGGTGCAACCGGAAAGTAGTGTGCTGGATGTAGGATGTGGATACGGGGAGCAACTACTTGCCCTTCAATTGCTTGGATTCAATAAGCTAACCGGCATCGATCCTAACAACCAGTCCGATATATATCTTGGAAATGGCCTGCACATCTTCAAGAAATCACTTTTAGAAATGCAGCAAAAATATGATGTAGTGATGATGCACCACGTGTTGGAGCATATGTCTGGTCAAAAGCAGGTTTTTGAACAGGTACACGAGCGCCTTCTACCCGACGGCTGTTTCATTATCCGCATACCCTTGTCCGATTCTTTTGCGCGCGAAAAATACCAGAGCGACTGGGTGCAATGGGACCCTCCGAGACACCTCTACTTGCACACACGAAAAAGTATCGAATCATTGTGCAAGCAGTGTGGGTTTCAAACAGAAACCATTGTCTACGATTCCAACGGTATGCAGTTTTGGGGAAGCGAACTTTATCGCAGGGGACTGCCCCTGTTCGATCATTTTGGCCAGCCAGCCCCGTTATTGAAATATTTTTCCATACCCAAACTAATTTACTACAATCGCCTTGCCCTCAGACTTAACAGATTGCAGCAAGGAGACCAGGCCATTTTTGTGATGCGTAAAATCAAAACAGTGTGATCCATAAACAGAAGCCTGTCCTGAGATCTGTTAATTATAGCAGCAATTAGGTATAGCGTGAAAGGAAAAAGCGATTGGAGAAAATGCTCGGCGTTGGCTATTTGGTTATTGCAAACTACCATCCTGATAGTTAGATGAACGATGAATAAACAGGCGATATTATTACTTATGAGTTTTATTTCTATTATCAACTATACCATATTCTTCCTGGCTAAAGTCCATACATGATTGTTAACGTTAAGCTGTTTAAAAATCACAGGGTTGAGGTGTCAAAGGGGCAAATACACTCAAAGAAGGATTAATTGTTTGGTAATCCTACCCACACCCCCTACCCCCTAAAGGGGAGCCGCCCCCGGATAAATTCTGGGTGGGTCTCCCCCTACAGGGGGTTGGGGGGTGAGCGATGGCTAAAGAATATGTCTCGTCCTGAAAACGGATGAAACCGAATAATTATACTACATCCTAAACACCTACTATTTAAAAGTAGGTTGTACATTTGTAAGCCATAATTTGTGAACCTGCACGTGATAACCAAATCTAACTAACATGATTATCAAACAAATACTCTTCTCCCTGGCGCTACTCATCACACTACTGATTTTTGGGTACACCATGCGCCGTATCTTTTATTATTTCAGATTTACGAAACGGGAGCCTTTACACAATATCCCCCGACGGATACTTATTACATTGAAGGTGGCTATTGCCCAGACAAAAATTTTCAGACATCCGGTGATGGGACTGCTGCATGCTCTTGTGTTCTGGGGTTTTCTGGTGATTTTACTGGGTAGCATCGAGATGGTTGTTGATGGCCTGGCCGGAGTGGAGCGCTCCTTTCGGGTACTTGGCCCCGTTTATGATTTTCTGATGGCTTCGGGCGATATGTTCGCAGCCATCATCAGCATTGCGATCCTGGTATTCCTGTTTAGGAGGCTGTTTTTGAAGGTCAAACGATTTTACGGAGCTGAGATGAAACCGGTTTCCAAAGCCGATGCCAATATGGCCCTGAGTTTCATTTTAATCCTGATGATAACCCTGTTGGGGATGAATGTGTTTTATTTGTTACACACCCAACAGATTGGGGCTGAGCAGGCAGGTGTTTACCCGGTAAGTGCATGGATTGCCTCGCTCGTGCCTGATTTGTCCGAACATACAGTATGGTTCTGGCACGAGTTTAACTGGTGGTTTCATATCCTGCTGGTTTTTGCTTTTGCCAATGTTTTGCCCTATTCAAAACATTTTCATGTGTTTATGTCGGTGCCCAATGTGTTTGTCAGCAAAATCAGTCCCTTAGGATATGCTGAAAATATGGAAAGCATCACCAAAGAAGTGAAATTGATGCTTGATCCTTCGGCAGCCTTTGCGCCATCCGATGCTGCTCCTGCAAAATTTGGCGTTTCTGATGTTGAGGATGTGAGCTGGGTAAATTATATGAATGCCCTTTCCTGTACCGAATGCGGCAGGTGCACTGCCGTATGCCCGGCCAACATCACCGGCAAGCTGCTTTCGCCACGCAAAATCATGATGGATGTGCGTGCCCGAATGAAGGAAAAGGGGCCGGGAATGATACGGCAGGGGAGCGATTACTCTGACGGCAAATCCTTGCTTTACAATTATATAAGCGAAGAGGAACTCTGGGCTTGTACCTTATGTAATGCATGTGCACAGGAATGTCCGGTCAACATCAACCAACCGGCAATAATACTCGATATGCGCCGCTATCTGGTGCTGGAAAAATCAGCTGCACCTGCAGGACTCAACACTGCCTTTTCGAACATCGAAAACAACGGTGCTCCCTGGCAGTTTTCGCCTCAGGACAGGATGAACTGGGCTAATGAACTTTATATGAATAAGGTTTCGTGATTTAGATATTCATTTATAAAGCTGGTCATTTCAATAAACCAACAGTCAGCAGAAACTATTAAACAAGCTACAATGACAGAGAATAAAGTTAAAGTTGAAGTGCCTGTGATGGCTCATCTGGCCGCTGAAGGCCGTCAGCCGGAATGGCTGTTTTGGGTTGGATCAGCCGGAGCTTTCGACGACAGATACAAAAAGGTTACACGTGAATTCGTGAAAATTCTCACCTACTTCAAAATTGACTATGCTGTGCTCGGGACCGAAGAATCCGACAGTGGTGATGTGGCACGCAGAGCAGGTAACGAAATGCTTTTTCAGATGCAGGCAATTACCAACATACAGATATTGAATGCATACGGGATAAAAAAGATTGTTACTTGCTGCCCACACGACTTCAACACGCTGAAAAATGAATATCCCGATCTTGGTGGACATTATGAGGTATGGCACCATTCGCAATTCCTTGAAAAACTGATTAGTGAGCAAAATATCAATCTTTCATCACAAGTATTCTCAGATAAAACCATTGTGTTTCACGATCCGTGCTATCTCGGCAGGGCCAACAACGAATATGAAGCCCCAAGGAGTGTGCTAAATGCCATCTCCGCGAAGAAAACAGAGATGAAGCGCAACCGTAGTTTCGGGCTTTGCTGTGGCGCAGGCGGCGGACAAATGTTCAAGGAAGCCGAAAAAGGCGATAAGGAAGTGTTTATTGAACGCACCGAAGAGGCCATTGCCACAGGAGCCGACATTATTGCTACTGCATGCCCGTTCTGTATGGTAATGATGACCGATGGCATCAAATACAAGAATCAGGAAGAAAGAATGAAGAACTACGACATCGCAGAACTGGTAAGCATGTCGCTGGGATTATAATTGATTTCGACATTCTTCTTTTATGAGCAATTGTGCATCAACGTTACGGTATGGTTTGACAGCCTTTTTTATCCTGCTGATTATTTTTTCGTGTCAGCAACCTGCCCGGGTCAGTAAAATTCAAAAGGTGCAACGTTTTGCTGACAGTATCGCTCAAGCCGACAGCCTTCCCGGTATTTCAATCGCATATATGTTTTCTGATCAATCGCCCCAAACGATTGTATCAGGCTTTGCTGATAACGAAGATCAGCTTCCGATGGAATCGGGAATGCTGTTGTTGTCGGGCAGCATTGGAAAAACATATGTGGCCGCTTTGGTACTCCGGTTTTACGAACTTGGGTTAATCAATTTGAACAAACCTGTGAAAGAATATCTTTTAGACGAAAAATGGTACGACAGTCTTCCGAATGCTGCCACAATAACTCCCGTGCATTTGTTGCAACACACATCCGGCCTCGAACGCTACGAATTTAAAAAAGCTGTATGGGACAGCATCAGTCTCAGGCCGGAAAAGGAATGGACAGTGGCTGAACGGATGACTTTGCTGGTTCACGATGCCCCGCTGAACGCTGCCGGTGAAGCTTTTTCCTACTCCGATGCAAACTACATCCTGTTGGGAGCACTTCTTGAAAGAATTTCAGGCAGAGATTATTACGCACTTGTTGCTGACAGTATCCTGCAACCCATGCATCTTCACGAAACAATGCCCTCAGACCGTCAGGAAATCACGGGACTCGTTTCGGCTTATACAGCCTTTTCCGGACAATTCCAGATACCTGTGAAGGTGGCAGACAACCAAAAACTTTGTTTCAACCCGCAGATGGAATGGACAGGCGGAGGCATGGCCAACACACCATCCGATTTATGTCGCTGGGCACAAAAGCTCTACGGAGGCAAGTATTTATCTGACACCACACTGAACCTGATGATCCATCCGGCAACTTTTGAAACTGGAATCAGCGACTCTGCCTCTTATGGTATGGGCTGTATTATCTGGAAACCAGGTACTACTGAAGTTTCCTACGGCCATACCGGTTTTTTTCCGGGTTTCAGGTCAATAATACGCTATTATCCGCAACACAAACTTGCCATCGCATTTCAGACCAATACCGACAAACTTCCTCCGGAGGCAAGTCTGGCCAAATACACAGGGCATATTAAACAGTTGATACTCGATGAAATCCCTTTATAATCCGCAGTTTGATGAGTATGCTTCGGGAATCCCCGATCAGCCTCGCGAGATCATCGAACGTCTCAATCAACTACTGCTTTCTTATCCGGGGATGCATTGCAAAATCCGTTTTAAAATTCCTTTCTACGACTGCAAAAGCTGGATATGTTATCTGAATCCATTGAAAAAAGGTGCCGTTGAACTGGTTTTTTTACGCGGCAATGAGCTCATTGACGAGAGCGGCCTGCTTGAAGCCCGTGGAAGAAAAATGGTGAAAGGAATCATAATCAGCGATATAGACAACATCCCATTTGATACCATTCACCAGATTCTGCTTCAGGCACTATTGATAGATGAGCTAATGCCAACAATTGGTGAAAGTATCAGAGAAGCACGCAAGAAAAGAAGCATTTAGAGTCGTCCGAGTTCCTGTTCAATCTGACGCAGCATATTAGATGCGTTTCGGTTAAGGACTGATATATTACGCTTCAGATCAGGATGTGAAGCCACAATGCTGCCAAGCTGGTCTCTGACTTGTAAAAAATATTGTTTGCTTTCATCAAGCATGGATTTCAACTGGTTTGTATAGGGCTTGTGGTTAGGGTGTTTGTTGCGGAACGAGGCGTAATCATTGTATTTTTCTGCTCCCAGATTATAAGTGGCTGTAGCTTCATTAAACATCCGTATGCCTGAGTTGAGTGCTTCAACTGATAGTGCCTGCGATAGATATTTTTTCCTGATATCAAGGGCTTCATTATCTTCACCTGAAGAGTTTATCCGTTTGAATTCGTTTGCCAGTTGTTCTGGTCGCGACAAATTCAGGTGCTGTTGGATAGAATCTTCAAAGGCGATCAAAACTTTATTTCCGGCCGAAGAAGAAATACCTGATGCAAATTCAGCATAACCGACCGGAAACCTGAGAAATTGCCAGATTGGGTCATACGGCATATGGGTGCGGATCATGGTTGATGGAGGCACCATGAAATACCGTTCATCAAATCCTTTGACAAACCTGTTATTGACCACACTACCTGCGCCCCAGGTCGGGTCAAACAGATACCAATATCCATTGACTCTGGCAGCTATCCAGGCGTGCGGCAGCGGGTCAATCCTTTCTTCCTGCCGGGTATAACCGCTTATCACATGCGAAGTTATTCCGGCTATCTTGCACAGCGAATCCATAATGCCTGCATAGCCTTCACATATACCTTTTCGACGCTCAAAAGTGCGCACCGTGATTTCAGCATCGCTTTCTTCTCTGGTAAGTTCATCCATAGCCCGGGTGTCGTAGCGGATGTTGTGTGCCAGCCACACATACATAGCCCTGATTTTTTGGGCATCGTCCGAAAATTGCATGTTGATCAGGTAGCCAAGTTCTCCAATGGATGAAACCTGCCGTGATGGAACCATCATGATCCTCCTGTCCGTTTCTTCCCATCCGCTCTGAGCATGTACAGCCTGAACAGCCAGCATCATTAGAAGAATCAAGCCAATTCTCCGGAAACAATTAAACGCATTAGGTATCATAAAAAGCAAACAGCGGATTATAACATATGTTTTCTGCTGCCGGCAAAAATACAACAACCCGCGTGCCAATGACACACGGGTTGCAAAAGATGACAGGAGACTTTTAAAGCAGGAGTTTTATGTTGCAGGCCTTTTGGTCTCCGATTATTGTTAATCAACAATAGTTACGCTTTTCTGCTTCACTGTTTCGGTAACGAAATAGAAGTTTTTGCCACCATACTGAGCCGTTGAAAACTTCCATGGTGCAACAGTGATGATGCCCTGGCCTTTCGAAAGACCACTCAGGTCGGCTGCGCTGAAGCTGGCTGTGGTAACATTACCGGCAAAAGATTTAAGCTTGTCGTTAACCAGGAAATACACTGAGTCGGCATTGGAAATGTTGGAGATGGTAATTGTAAAACCTGCACCTTTGGATACCTCATCGCCGCTGGTAATATTGCCCGCATTGGGGAATCCATGGCTTACCGTGTGGGTGAAAGCAGGCACTCCGCTTGCGCTGTTACCGGCAACCGACCAGTTGATGCCTCCCGAAAAGTCAATTCCGGTCGGGTTGGCTACTCCGGGCGTGAACACATAAGAGTTGTTGCTTTGTTTCTGCAGCGATTCGCTGTTCAGGCTAACGTTTCCGGCATCAGCAAGTGAGGAATAATTACTGCCGTTGCTAAAGACTGCTATACCAGTTCCAAGCGTGATGGTGACATCCCCAAAAGGAGTGGATTGCACGGTTTCGGACCTGACAGCTACAAGTGTGCCATCGCCAAACTGAATAGACGACGATGGATCGTTATTATTGTTGTTGTTATTATTGTTGTTCTCATCCTTTTTGCAGGAAGTTAAGGTTAAGCCAAGTGCCATAATAGCAATTGAACTGTGCAGGGCTGTTTTTTTTAAGATATTTCTCATAGTTGTTTTCATGGGTTGAGATTTTTTGAGGTTTAATAATGTGTTTTTGGCAAAAGTATGCTCATTCAGAGGCTATGAGGCTATGGTAATCAGCCTAAATGCCTACGGTGTTTACCTTATTTTTGCCTTTATTGAATCAATTTTTCTGCCTGATCCTTATTGATGTGCTTTGTGAAAGAACTACCAGATAAAAAAAAACCGGAACAGTTTGATTCCGGTTTTCTGAGTTGTTAAGCTGGTATCCTTACGATTTGATTTCTTTCACAGCTTCAATAAACTGTGGCAAAACCTTAAACACATCGCCAACAATTCCGTAATCCGCTGCTTCAAAAATCGGAGCATCAGGATCTTTGTTCACTGCAACAATAACTTTTGATGAGCTAACCCCTCCAAGATGTTGTATGGCTCCTGAGATTCCAAAAGCAAAGTAAAGGTTCGGGGCAATGATTTTACCTGTCTGGCCAACGTGTTCGCTGTGTGGTCTCCATCCTTCATCAGATACTGGTCTTGAGCAGGCTGTTCCGGCGCCAAGAAGGCTGGCTAATTCTTCAAGGGATGACCAGTTTTCGGCTGCTTTCATACCTCTTCCGCCACTTATTACAATGTCGGCATCACTAAGCAGAACCTTACCGGTTACTTTGCTGGTTTGCTGCACCTGAGTACAGAAGTCTGCATCAAGAATGCCGGCATCAAAGGCTTCTGGGGAAGGAGTCACAAGGTTTTCAACGAGTCCAAACGAATTGGATGACAGTGTTATCACTTTTATTTTTGAAAGCATTTCGACCATTCCGAAAGCCTTGCCTGTGAAGAGCATTTTTTTCACAACAAATGGTTCCGTACTTATGGGAAGGCCGTTTACAGCACTTACCAAACCTGCTTTTAGTTTTACGGCTAACCTTGGGGCAACTGCCTTTCCAAGATTGTTGTGGGCCAACACGATAATACTTGCCTGAACGGTTTCGGCAGCTGCGGCCACAGCTTTTGCGATGGCCTGGTTGTCGAGGGTGTTAAAACGTTCGTCGGGATTGTTCAGGATACGCGAAACCCCATAAGAAGCCAATTTGGACAGTTCGCCTGAATCAACGGGCCCCAGTGACAAAGCAGCCACAGACAGATTTAATTGATTGGCTATGGATGTGGCATAAGACACGAGTTCAAAGCTGATTTTCTTGAACTTTCCGTCCCAATTCTCGGTATATACTAATACTGACATATTTTTTCTTGTTAGATGTTACTCAACTTTGTTAGAAACTACAGTGCTTTTGCTTCATCCCTGAGCAGGTAAATGAGTTCTTTTGCATGGTCTTCAGCAATTTTGCGGCAGGCTGCTTTGGGTTGGGGCATTTCAAACGCACGAATTTTCGTTAGTGGCAGCGCATCAATAGGTTGCAGAACCTCTAGTGGTTTGCTGCGTGCCATCATGATTCCCCTCATGGCCGGGATACGTGGTTCCTTTGCAATTCCTTTCTGAACGACGGCTAGCAGGGGCAAGGACATTTTGAGTGTTTGTGTCCCTCCATCAATTTCGCGGTTTACAATCCAGTTATCACCATCGGGTTGAATTCCGGAAACAGCTGACACGGAACTCACGCCAAGCATTTCGGCCAGCATTCCGCCAACGGCATTCCCGTTGTAGTCTGATGCCTCAATACCGGCGAATATGAGGTCGAAACCACTGGCAACTGGTGCCAGCTGAGCGGCCACATAAGCAGCGTCCATCGGGTCGGTGTCCACCCTGATGGCTTTATCTGCTCCAATAGCAAGTGCTTTGCGCAGGGTGCCCTCCGTTTCTGCACGGCCCACGTTGGCAACAACTATGGTTTCAACCTTGCTGTCAGGTGCTTCTTTCAGTTCCATAGCCCGGGTAAGGGCCAATTCATCCCATGGATTGATAATCCACTGAACTCCATTGGCATCAAAGGCAGTTTTATCAGCGTTGAATTTAATTTTGGTTGTGGTGTCGGGCACATTGCCAATCAAAACAAGTATTTTCATATTGCTTAATATTAAGTCAAATTAAGTGGAGCAAAGATAAGAACTATCTTTTGATCTTAAAACAGGATTGAAGATATGAAAAGTCGTAAGTCGTATTGCGCTCAACCAATAACGAATCACGACTTGTAAATCACGACTTACTGATTCAGGCTCTATTTAAGTAGATCCCTTGAAATCACTATTTTCTGGATTTCCGACGTTCCTTCGTAAATCTGTGTAAGTTTTGCTTCCCGCATCAGGCGTTCCACATGGTATTCTTTCACGTAGCCATATCCACCGTGAATCTGAACGGCTTCGGTGGTGACTTCCATGGCTGTATCTGCGGCATATTGTTTGGCCATGGCACTGGCTACCCCAAAAGGTTTTCCGTTGTCTTTGAGCCAGGCAGCTTTGAGGCATAGATTCCGTGCATTTTCGACCTTCACAGCCATTTCTGCCAGTTTAAAAGCCAAAGCCTGATGTTCAAAAAGAAATTTGCCAAAGGCTTTACGTTCCTTTGAATAAGCAATTGCCCTTTCCATGGCTCCGGAAGCCAGTCCAACGGCCTGTGCAGCAATGCCTATACGGCCTGCTTCAAGCACCTGCATGGCAAATTTAAATCCAAAACCATCTTCGCCTATTCGGTTAGCCTTGGGAACCTTCACATCGGTGAACATCACCGAATGGGTATCGCTGCTGCGCATGCCCATCTTATCTTCATGAGGGCCAAGGCTGATTCCGGGGGTGTCCTTATCTACAAGCAACACATTTATTCCTTTGTGTTTTTTCTCGGGATAGGTTTGTGCAATAAGCAGATACACCGAACCTGAATGGGCATTGGTAATCCAGTTTTTGGTCCCGTTCACCAGATAATAATCTCCTTTGTCTTCGGCAAGGGTTTTCTGGCTTGTGGCATCCGAGCCGGCTTCGGGTTCCGAAAGCAGGAAGGCGCCTATTTTTTCGCCTCTGGCTAAAGGTTTGAGGTATTTTTGTTTTTGCTCTTCGTTGCCATATTTTTCCAGCCCGTAACAAACCAGCGAGTTGTTTACCGAAACAATTACACTCACTGAACCGTCCACTTTGCTGAGTTCTTCCATGGCGAGCACATACGAAATTGAATCCATGCCACCACCATCATATCTGGGGTCGACCATCATGCCCAAAAAACCCAGTTCGGACAATGCTTTGATGTGCCGG
>Ga0351862_1047_pt1 | contig 28597 bp, 20 predicted proteins | sample BONcelFGM3001F10_FD_206787 | JGI IMG/M metagenome (GOLD analysis project Ga0351862, IMG submission 206787) | Enriched cells from coal bed in the Powder River Basin, Montana, United States - BONCAT cells FGM rep2 HSBNCT.FGM.300.1.F10 ...
AAGGATTTCCCGCCCTTGTACCCCGAGGAATATCCGCGCCGGCCCGTGCTGGATCTGCCATTCCTTGCCGAAGATTACCAGGGCGTAAGCATGCCGGATTGAGTCGTCAACAAGGCACAAAGCTCCCTGTCCGGCTCCACTCAGTGCTCCATATAAGTCCCGCGCGCAGGCGAATGCACAATGGAATCGAATTGAAAATGCGGCAACCGGCCGCACGCCCCCTTATTTCAAGTCTTATGCATACGGATTCATCACATGACAAACAGCGCGCTTGCGCTTATCCGCAAACCGGGGCATGCACGATGCGTCCGGATTTATATCCACAGTGATTCGCGTTTGATGATATAATCCCATGAGTAAAAAATGTTCGGAACGGAGATCCCATTGTCTGCAAAAAAAAATAAGGGCAAAATTGCCATCATCACCGGAGCGGGCTCGGGCATCGGCAAGTGCCTGGCCGAACAACTCGCAAAACGCGGCGCACGCGTCATGGTCTGCGATTTAAACGAGGTGGCCGCGCACGGCGCAGTTCAAGCCATCACCCAGGCCGCGGGCGCCGCCACACCGTTCGCGCTGGACGTGTCGGATTATGATGCGTTCAAGGCCATGGTGGAAAAAATCATCGCGGATCACGGCCGCATCGACTACCTGTTCAATAATGCGGGCATGGGCGTGGGCGGCGAAGCGCGTGATCTTACCATCGACCACTGGCGCAAGGTGCTGAATGTCAATCTATATGGCGTAATCCACGGCATCGACGCGGTGTATCCCCACATGCTCAGGCAGGGCGCCGGGCATATTGTGAATACTGCGTCCCTGGACGGCCTGGTGCCGTTTCCCAACCACATCTCATACACGGCCAGCAAGTACGCGGTTGTGGGCCTCAGCCATGCGCTGCGCATTGAAGCCGCGCCCCTGGGCGTGCGCGTGAGCGTGGTGTGCCCGGGCCGCGTGAAAACACCCATCTTCGACCGCACGGAAATGGTGAATTGCGACCGGGACAAGACCATGAAAATCGCCATGGCGCCCCCGGGCATCACGCCCGAGCAGTGCGCACACCGCATTCTGCAGGGCATGGACCGCAATGAAGACATCATTGTTCCGTCCCTGTACGCGCAGTTCATGTGGAGGCTGGAACGCTTGAGCCCCATGCTCGTGCATGAAATCATGTGCCGCACCCAGAAGCTGGCCGGAACCCTGCGCGTGGATAAATAAACAGAAACAGGCTGGTTTATGAAACCCAACGATACGGCGCACATCAGCCCCTTTGCCGCAGTGCGGCCCCTGCCCCATGGCAGCGTGGAAATCCGCGACGCGTTCTGGACCGCACAGCGCACGCTCATGCGCCAGACCGCGCTGCTGCGGCAATGGGACCAACTTGAACGCACGGGGTGCGTAGACAATTTCCGCATGGCCGCGGGTGAAAAAAACCACGCATACCGAGGCTGGGGTTTCGCAGACTCGGACCTCTTTAAATGGGTCGAAGCCGCGGCCCTGGTGCTGGGAAAACACCCCGATGACCAACCCCTTGCCGCACACGCGGACGAAGCCATCCGCCTCATCATCAAAGCGCAGATGGATGACGGGTACATCAACACCTACTACCAGCTTGCGGCCCCGCACCGGCGGTTCAGCAACCTGCTCATGAAGCACGAACTGTATTGCATGGGCCATCTCATTGAAGCGGGCTGCACGCACCGCACGGCCACGGGCCGCACGGACCTGTTCGATGCGGCCGTGAAATGCGGCCGCCACATCGCGGACACGTTCGGCCCGGCAAAAAACAAGGGAGTGCCCGGCCACGAAGAAGTGGAACTGGCCCTGCTTCACCTGTACCGGGCCACCGGCGATTCAAGCTTTCTGGATACTGCCCGGTTCTTCCTGGATCAGCGCGGCCAACCGGGCGTGTTCCGCAGCATGTTGGCCCACGCCCTGCGCGATCTGTGGCAAAGCTCTCCGCTCGTGAAACCGCCGCGCGCGCCCTTCATGCCCAGAAAGCCACAGGCCGCGGAATCGTCCGTGGAGCGAAAAGACAAGGACCCCGCGCTTATTGCGCGCGGACTGTCCCGCATGCCCACGCGCGAATATTTCCAGATGCACGCGCCCCTGCGCGAGCACACCGTTGCCGAGGGGCATTCGGTGCGCGCCATGTACCTGTACGCCGCGGCCGCAGACCTGCTGCTCGAAACCGGGGATACGGATCTGCGCGCGGCTCTTGAACGGGTGTGGGACAACACGATCAACAAACGCACATATATCACCGGCGGCATGGGCTCGTTCCCGTTCTGCGAAGGATTCGGCGAGGATTACGAATTGCCGAACCGCTCTTATACCGAAACCTGCGCCGGCATCGGAAGTTTTCTATTCTCATGGCGCATGCTTCAGGCCGGGGGGGCGCCGCGCTTTGCCGCGCAGATGGAGCGCACCCTGTACAACACCATTCTCGGGTGCATGTCCCGCGACGGAGAACGCTATTTTTATTCCAACCCCCTGGTGTCCCACGGGCACACCGAGCGCCGGGACTGGTATGACGTGCCCTGCTGCCCGCCCAACCTGGCGCGCACGTTCTGGTCGCTTGAGCAATTCATCTACGGCCAATCAAAAAACGCGCTCTGGGTGCACCAGTACATCGGCGGCAGCGCGCGCGCATGCCTGGGCGGCGCGGATGCGCGCATCACCATGCGCTCCGATCTCCCATTCTCCGGAGATGTGCATCTGAAAATCCAAATGGATCAGCCCGCACGGTTCGCGCTCAAACTCCGCATACCCGAATGGTCCGGCCGCACCCACATTGTGGTCAACAAAACGGATAAATGGCTCGGCATCCACGCGGGCTCTTACGCCACACTGGACCGCGAGTGGAAGCCCGGCGACGAAGTGGCCATCACATTTGCCATGGAGCCTGCTGCAACCGTGGACGCCCCGCAGGTAAAAACAAACAGGGGCCGCATCGCCGTCACCCGCGGGCCACTGGTCTACTGCGTCCAGGGCGCGGACAACCCCGGCCTGGATGTTCATTCCATGGCCGTGGACACCGCGGCGCCCATGAATGTAATAAAAAACGACGGCAAAGCATCCATCACGGGCAGCACCACCGCGGGGCAGTCCTTCACCGCGATCCCATACTATGACTGGGGCAACAGCGGCCCCGGCCACATGGCTGTTTGGCTGCGCGCGCAGTAAATTATTTCAATTTTTATCCGGAGACAGAAAGCCATGGGCAATACAACAATCATCATTCTGCAAATCGCCACGGGCGCGGGACTGCTCATCTTCTGGGCCCTGTTCTTCACCGTGGGCCTGGCGCCTAAAAATGCGCCGGACAGCTACCACGATTTCGAACACGCCTTCCCCATACCCGACGGCATCCTGTCCGTGGCCCTCATCGCATCCTCGGTTCTGTTGCTTCGCGGCAATCCCGCCGGCATCACACTCAGCCATGCCTGCGCCGGCGCACTCGTGTTCCTGGGCCTGCTCGACATCACGTTCAACCTTCAGAATATGTTCGCACGCCAGACATGGAAAGAACGCTTCTTCAGCGCTTTTATCAACCTGTGGTGTGTGGGGTTCGGTTTGTTTATTCTTCTTGCAAATGCACAAAAGTGATGAACCATGCGCAGGCGCGGCTCATGATTCCCGAATAACAATTACAGGCCGGGGCGCTTTTGCCATCGCGCCGCGCCATGCAATCATCGGTTAAATTTTCTTCGAATGAACTCTCCCCGGACTGAAGTCCGGGGTATCTCATTATTTGATAAAGCGTCAAACCTTCTCAAACTGGATGGGGGCGTTTTATAAGCAAAAAACTTTTTAAATCAAATTGTTCTTGCTTTGGAGTGCGACAATTCATTGCCGCTTTGCGTGACGGGAATTAATTCCCGTCACATGTCGGCGCATCCCGGATGTTCTCGACCTGCGAAAGCGGCGATAAATCGCCGCACTCCAAAATCAAACCCACTTATGCCCACAATATTTGTGTAAGTTACTGCTTTCAGACCCCGGACTGAAGTCCGGGGAATTCTCTTCGATTAAACGAATTTGGCTCTGCGGTCAAAGACTTTGCGCTCGGCCTTATGCAGAATCTTTTTGCGCAGGCGAATGTGGAGGGGGGTGACCTCCACATATTCGTCGTCCTGAATGTATTCGATAGCGGCGTCCAGGGTCATGGGGGCCACGGGGGTGAGTTTCACGGCTTCGTCTGAACCCGAGGCGCGCATGTTGGTAAGCTGCTTGCCTTTCAAGGGATTCACGACCAGGTCATTGCCCTTGTTGTTCTCGCCCACGATCATGCCTTCATACACATCGTCTCCGGGATTGACGATTAAGCGTCCGCGTTCCTGGAGATTGCCCAGGGCGAAGCCGATGGCTTTGCCGGTTTCGCCGCTGATGAGGGACCCGGCCGTGCGCCGTCCCATGTCGCCGCGGTGCGGCCCGTAGTGATCGAAAGTATGGTAAATGGTACCTTCGCCGTGGGTCATGAGCAGCACGGCGCTGCGGAACCCGAGCAGGCCGCGCGTGGGGATATCAAATTCCATAATAGTGCGGTCCCCTGCCGTATGCATTTCGCCGATCATGCCGCGCCGCATGTTCACGGCTTCGATGATGCGCCCGGTCATGTCTTCGGGCACGCTGATGACCGCGCTCTCGATGGGCTCGTATATTTTGCCTTCCACTTTCTTCATGATGACTTCGGGGCGCGAGACCTGCAGTTCGTAATCCTCGCGGCGCATGGACTCGATGAGCACGGCGAGCTGCATTTCGCCGCGGCCGCTTACGCGGAAGGTGTCGGAGGTGGCGTCGCGCTCCACGCGCAGGCCCACATTGGTTTCGGCTTCCTTGACCAGGCGCGCGAACACCTGGCGGCTGGTTACGAATTTGCCGTCGCGGCCCGCGAAGGGCGAATTGTTGATAAGAAACGTCATGGCGAGCGTGGGCGGATCCACGCGGATGGCGGGCAGGGGCTCGGCGTCTTCGGAGTCGGCAATGGTTTCGCCCACATAGATGTCCGGAATGCCTGCGATGGCCACGATGTCGCCGGCGAAAATCTCTTTGGCTTCCACGCGGCGCAGGCCGTCGAACGTATACACGCGGCTGGTTTTGGCGGCGCGGGGCGCGCCGTCGCTGTCCAGCACCACAACCGGGGTGTTGCCGCGCATGCGGCCCTGGTACACGCGGCCCACGGCCAGGCGGCCCACGTAGTTGTCATAATCCAGGGTGGCCGGCTGCATGAGAAATCCGCCGCCAATGTTGGCTGCGGCGGGCGGCACGTGCTCCATGATAAAATCGAACAGGGGCGTGATGTCCACATGCGGATCGGACAGGTCGCGAACGGCGATGCCTTCGCGGGCAATGGTGTAGATATAGGGGAAGTCGAGTTGTTCTTCGGTTGCGCCCAGGCTGTCAAACAGGTCCAGGGTGAGGTCGAGCACTTTTTCGGGGCGGGCCATGGGCTTGTCGATTTTATTGATGACCACAAGCACCTTGAGCCCGATTTCCAGGGCTTTGCCCAGCACGAAACGGGTCTGGGGCATGGGCCCCTCGAAAGCGTCCACGAGCAGCAGCGTGGCGTCCACAGAGCGCAGCACGCGCTCCACCTCGGAGCCGAAGTCGGCATGGCCCGGGGTGTCCACGATATTGATTTTGCCGCCTTTCCATGTGAGTGCGGCGTTTTTGGCAAAGATGGTGATGCCGCGCTCGCGCTCCTGGTCATTGCTGTCCATGACGCGTTCTGCGGGCTGCTCGCGGTTGTGGTAGGCGCCGCCGGCCTTAAGCAGGGCGTCGATGAGTGTGGTCTTGCCGTGGTCCACGTGCGCGATGTTCGCGATATTACGAATTTCCATGAAATAATCCCCTACACAAAGATGCGCGGTCCGTTGCGGGCCGCGCGATATACTCTATTATAAATAATTCCCACGGGAAAACAGGGTTTATTTCAAAGCAGTCTTTTAAAGCCGGGGTTGAGCGCAGCCGCCTGTGCGTGAAATTCCATGCGTGTTGCGGGCCGCGCCGGGCGGCGGGGGCATAAGATAAAAACCAGCGCAGGCGCACGCCAAACATGCGAAAAAAAAACGAATTGCGCACGCGCGCGTGAAGTGCAGCTTGAAACGAAACCCCTCCCTTTTCTGCTGCGCCGCAGAACCGGACTGCTCTGTTTTAATCAATTCCGAACGCGCCGCTGTGGCAAGTCACGACTCCATCCGCATGGCCTTTCAACCGGAAATCTACGGCATGGCCCCGGAAACGGGAGGCGTCGCGTAACTCACCGGCAATGATTTTTCCGAAAACGGAAGCCGCTTAGTCTCTATGGTTTCTATTCGGATGACGAAAATCACGAGGCCGAAGCAGAGGATGAGGATTCCGGCGGCCCCGAAGAGGATTGAAAGCCCGGCCCCGCTCCCAAACCCCAATCCGAACCGCTATAATATCATCTGAATCATGGATGCGCCCGACCACACACAACCCGAACAGCAGGCGCCACGCCCGTTCATAAAAACCCTGCTCATAAATATCGGCGTGTTCCTGGGCGCCACGGTTCTCACCCTGCTTGCCGTGGAAATCATAATGAGCCTCACCGGGTTCGCGTCCACAGACTGGTACTCGGGCGGGCCGGGCAACCGCGCCCTGGATCAAAGCGCGCAATCCAACTCCCTGGGCTTCCGGGATCGCGACTACGTTGCCGATCCGCCCCCCGGCGCCCCGCGCATTATACTCCTGGGAGACTCCTTCGCCTGGGGCGCGGGCGTGTTCGAAGACAATGCCATTTTCCCGGCCCTGCTCGAAACAAAACTCAACACGGCGCAGCACCCCGTGGAACTGCTCAACGCCTCGCGCAAGGGCGCGCACACATGGAAGGAACTGGACCTGTACCGCCGCGCGCGCACCGAATTCAAGCCCGATATCGTAGTCCTGGTTTTCTTTATCAACGACTTGGAAACGCCCCTGAACAGCAATTTGTTCGACCCCCTGATGCTGCCCGCCCTGCCATGGATTCCGCAGACCCTGCGCGAACACACGCACCTGTTCCACCTGCTGGAACTGCGCGTGCGCCTGCTCCAGGAGCGCTCGGGCCGCCGCATGGATTACGCCGGGTACATGCGGGCGCTGTATGATGACCCCGATACCCTGCTCCTTCACGAGCGCGCCATGGACTACCTGCACGATGCCGTGACAGAAGACGGCGCGCAGCTCGTAATTGTAAACATGCCCCTGCTGCACCAGGGCAAGTACGCATTCGACGACGCCACCGCGCATATCCGCGCCCAGGCCGCGCGCCTGCACGCGCCCTTCATCGATCTGCAGCCCATGCTGTCAAAATTCGACCCTATGGACATCCGCGTCAGCAGATACGACGGCCACCTCAATGCAAAAGGCCACCGCATCGTGGCCGACTATCTCACAACACAACTTGAACCCATGGTGCGCGCGGCCGCGATTACCAAAAAAAATCAATCCTCAAAGCCACACATGAAAGCACCAAAATAACCATCGGACAGGTAAAGGGAGTGATCCCTCCCACACCACCGGGCCGGCGCTGTGCCTGCGGCTTGCTCCAGATTCCACCCCCGCGATGACGCCTTTGCCGTGCGGCAAACAGTTTCCCCCGCCGGGCGCGCCATGCAAAAACGGCCCGGCGCATTGCGCCGGGCCGCGGGGTTTCGCGTGTTGGAATAACGGGTTGCGCTTATTTGATCAGTTTGTAATCCTTGAGCGCTTTTTTGAGGGCTTTGGCGCTGTTGGCCGAGAGCTGGGCCAGGGGGCTGCGCACCGTGGCCTGCACCAGGCCCATCATGGCCAGTGCGGCCTTGACCGGCACGGGGTTGACTTCGAGTTCCATGGCGCGCATGAGCGGCAGGAGCTTGTAATGCAGTTTGCGCGCTTTGATAAAATCACCGGCAAGGGCGGCTTCACACAGCCCGGCCATGTCTTTGGGTGCGATGTTGCCCACCACGGAGATGACCCCGGCCGCGCCGATGGACATGAGGGGCAGGGTCCAGGCGTCGTTGCCGCTGAGCACCGCCACTTTGCCGCCGGTGAGGTCCAGGACTTCGGCGCTGTAGTCGGCGCCGCCGCTGGCGTCCTTGACGGCCACGATTTCCACCACGTCGCTGAGCGCCTTGATGGTGGCGGGCTCGATGGTGATGTTGGTGCGGCCCTTGTGGTTATAGAGCACGATGGGCAGGCCGCCCTTGTCGCCGATGGCTTTGTAATGCCTGAACAGTCCGAGCTGGTTGGGTTTGTTGTAGTAAGGGGCCACTTGCAGGGTGGCGCTGGCCCCGGCCTGGCGGGCGTGCCTGGTGAGGCTGATGGCCTCGCTGGTGCTGTTGCTGCCCGTGCCCGCCACGATGGGGAGCTTCTTGCCGGCCTGGTCGATAACGATTTCCACGGCGATTTCGTGTTCTTCGTGCGACAGGGTGGGCGATTCGCCGGTGGTGCCCACGGGAACGAGCCCGCTGGTGCCGCTTTTCAAATGGATGTCCACGAGCTGGCGCAACGCGGCTTCATCCACTTTCTGTTTGTCGAATGGGGTGACCAGGGCCACCAAACTTCCCTTGAGTTGCATGACTTTTCCCTCCTGAACGTTCCGTGCTTGCTGCAAGGTCTTCAAGATAAAAACAATAACACACGCGCGAACGGGTGTCGAGTGCCGCGCCGTGATTTGTGCTCAAAATTCCGGGGAGGGCATTCTCTGGAATCAGTACAGAGACCCTACGCGGCCGGGCGGCCAGAAGCGGAAGAAGGCCTTGGCCTGCACGTTCCTGGCCGGCAGAAAACTCCAGTTGCGGCTGTCGAAACTGCTGGTCCGGTTGTCACCCATCACAAACAGTTGCCCTTTGGGCACGGTCATGATCGGCAGGGTTTCCAGGGAATGATTCTTCACAAACGGCTCGGGGTCGTGATTGCCGTTCAGGTACACTTCCCCCTGGCGGATTTCTATGGTGTCGCCCTCAACGGCGATGACACGCTTGAGAAAGGGAATATTATCCTGGCTCACGCCCGGGGGCGGGCGAAATGCGATGATGTCGCCCCGGTGCGGTGTCTGAAACTTGTAGATGAACCGGTTGCCGAACACACGGTCCTGTTCCATGATCGTGGGCTTCATGCTGCCCGTGGGAATCACGTACGCCTGAATCACCGTGGCCTTGATGATGAATGCCAGGACCACGGCGATGAGGATGGAACGCGCCCAGTCCAGAATTTCCGCCACCACGGGGTTGCCGCCGGGGCCGGGCGCCGCAGGTTGCGCACCGGGTGCGCTTGCGCCCGCGTCCGCAGCGTCATCCGCGCCCGGCTCGGGTCCGAATCTTTCATATTCATCCATATACTCAATTGTCCTAACTCTTTTCTCTTCCACTTATAGTTTAGCACACACGCGCCGCGCATCAATGCTCATAGAGAATCGGAGCGCGCCGACGCCTGGCTGCAATCACGCGATTGGCGCTGTCTCCAAAAATAATCCCCCGCCCTTTTAACCAGCCCGCGCCGCAGCCGTCTAACCCTGTGTACGAAACAGAACGGGGGCGCAGCCGGCAAAGCCCCTCACCCCCGGCAGCCGGAACACACATCGAAATTCGCTCAAGGAGGCGGAAAACATGAAACGCAAAAACAAATGGTATGCATTGATCGCACTGGCCGCAGTCCTGTTCGTGGCCGGAACAGCCCTGGCCGCGGGCGGAAACAAAGAAGCCAAACAGGCCACCCGAGGGGGCGGCGGCCCGGGCATGGGAATGCACAGCGGCATGGGCGGCGGCATGGGCATGGGTGCGGGCGGCGGAATCTGCATGGCCATCCAGCGCCTGCTCAATGACTCGGATTTCCTGGCCTACACAGGCATCTCCACCACACAGACCGGTAAAATCGAAACCCTGATCAATACATCGGCCAAGGACGCCATCCGCAACAGAGCCGAAGTGCAGATTCTCCAGATGGAACTCCAGGAACTCATGGACGCGGACAGCCCGGCCAAGACACAGATTTACGCCAAAATAGACCAGATCGGCAAACTGCAGACCGACAGCCTCAAGGCCATGGCCGACATGCAGATTCAAGCCAGGTCCATCCTCACCAGCGACCAGATTGACAAAGCCTTTGAGTACATCAGGCAGAATAAATCCACCCGGGGCAAGGGCATGGGCGGGAACATGGGATCCGGCTTGGGCGGCGGCATGGGCCGCGGCGCCAACAGCCCGGCCCTGGATTCCCCCGAACAGTAAACTGCGAGTCTCCCCCTCGTATCCCATACGGCCCCCAACCGGGCCCGAAAAACACAGCGCCGCCTCCCCCGAGGCGGCGCTGGTGTTTTGCGGCGCAATGCCCGCAAAAAAAACCCGGCTGGTTCACAAACCCGCTAACGCGGCGGGATCATGGCCGGGGGTATGGTGGCGAAAAGCTCTTCTTTTTTCCGCACCCACGAGGCGAATGCCGCGGGGTCGTATTTTTCAGGGTAATTTGCGTAATGCTCCTTGAGCGCGCTCACCGTGCCCATGGCCTTGATGAGCCGGCCGATGTAGCGGGGGCGGTCCAGGAGTTTCACGAGGCGCAGCAGCATGGTGAGTTTGCTGGCGCCCCCGCCCACTCCTCCGCCCCAGAATTCGGAAATTTTCATGACTTCGCGAGTAAAGAGCACTTCGAGATTGATCTTGGGTTCCGAGACCATGAATTTCTGAAGCGCGTCCAGGCCAACAAAAGCCACGCCCTGCTCGCGTTTGTACAATCCCATGTACGGCCACAGGGCCGCCACGGATACATCGCCATTTTCAAGGGCCGCGTGCGCGATCTCGGATGCGTGGTGCGCGCCGATCATGGAGCTGGCCATGCCGCTGCCGTCGATGGGGCTGCACTGGCACGCGCTGTCCCCGCACAGCATGAAGCCCGGGGACACGAACGAGTCAAAACAGTGGCGCACGGGGATGGGCGCGCCATAGCCGCCGCGCAGAAGCTTGTCCCCGGCCTCGGGGGTTTTTTTCATCATAGCGTAAACCGTGTTCCTGGGTTCGGGACGGCCCGGAAGATTAATGCACCCGGCAAAGAAATCCACGTACCCCTTTTCCTCGCGGTTCACCCAGATGACCCCGTTGTCCTTGCCGAAGATGAGCATGTTCTGATAGTTGTCGCTGGTGTTGTTGCGCATTTCGCGATAAGTCACGAACATGTCCTTGCCCTGCACATGCTGGGGGAATCCGAATTTCTCGGGCATTTTGGAGCGCAGGACCCCGCCGATGCCGGCCGCGTCAATGGTGATGGCGGCGCGGATTTCCTTTGCCTGGCCGTCTGCGGTTTTGACGCCCATGCCCACGACCTGGTCGCCGTCCATGAGCGGACCCGTGACCGCGGTGTCGAACAGCAACTGGGCGCCCGCTTCTTCGGCATATTTAATCTGGCGCTGTGCCAGGTGCTTGCGGTCCACGTGCATGGACAGGGGGCGCTCCGGGGCGAGCAGTTCGCGGGTTTCCAGGGCCGTGTACACAGACGCGGACTTGCATGAACCCAGGTCCTCGGCGCCCTCTGGCTCGGGCATGTCCACACGCGCGAACGTGGCGCGCTTGATCGTGTCCCACCAGTCGTGGCCCATGCCCTCGCGCTTGCCCTTTTCCACCACAACCACGCTGTGCCCCCGCCGCGCCAGGTTGCGCGCCAGCAAACACCCGGCAATCCCGGCGCCGGCAATCGCTACGTCCACTTTATCCATTGCTAAAAAGCCCCTTTTCGTTTTCTGTTTGATAAAAACAATTTCGCACAGCAATTGTATTCTATCATCAATGAAATGGAAGCGTCAAAATTCCCAGGAATCAACGGGCTGTGTCTTGAAACTGCGTTCTCACGCGCAAATCGCGCTCGGGCGGCAGGAAAATGTCGATGTCGCCGTGGCGGTCCGTGCGCAGCACGCGGATGTTGCGCTGCTTGAAGCGGGCGAGCACGGGTTCGTGCGGGTGTCCGTACACGTTGGCGCGCCCTGCTGAGATCACAGCCAGGCGCGGGGCCGCGGCGTCCAGAAACGCGGCGGACGATGATGTGGCGCTGCCATGGTGCGGGGTCTTGAGCACGTCGCAGCGCAGTTCGGACACGTGGTTGCTGACCAGCATGTCCTCGGCCCACCCCTCGATGTCGCCGGCGAACAGAGCGGCCTTGTCTCCAAAACGCATACGAAACACAAGAGATACATCATTGGGGTTGCGCTCGGCCAGGCCCCGGAACGCCGCGGGCGGGTGCAGGAATTCGAGGATAAGGCAGTCCCCGGCGCGCAGGACCAGACCGTCGCGGCCACGCATGTAGGGAATGTCGCGCGCCCGCACTGCGTTGCGGAACCGTTCGTAGCCTTCATCGCCGGGTGCGTATCCCAGGTCCACCACGCGGCCCACGGGCGCGTTCTCCAGGGTCCACAGCAGGCCGTTGAGGTGGTCTTCCTCGGGGTGCGTCACGATCACGGCGTCCAGGCGCGTGATGCCGCGGCCAAACAGGGTCTGCCCCACGATGCGCTCTCCGGGATCGAATGCCGCATCCACCGAGGTGGGCCCTCCGCCGCCGTCCACAAGCACGCGCACGGGCGCACGCCCGCGCCCGCACGGCGCTTCAATCAATGCGCTGTCCCCCTGCCCCACGTCAATGAATGTGATGCGCGCCTCCGCGTGCGGGAATTCAAACACAAACCCCCAGGCCAGGAGCCCGCCCGCCATGCCCGCGCACAGCACCCACCGGGTCAGAGCGGAGCCGCGCCGCGCGCGCCAGGCATCCACGGCCATGACCGAGCCGCCAACGGCTGCGGCGTACAGCAGCGCCTGCGCCAGTGTGGGACGCGCCGTGACAACAGCGCTGAACGGCAACTGCGCGAAAAGCCGCACCACAGCCACAAGCAGCCACAACAGCGCCTGGGCCGCGGGCGCGAGCACGGCCGCGAACCCGCTCCACACCGCGCCCAGCACCCCGCACAACAGGCCCGCAACCAGCGCGGCCATGGCCAGAGGCACGGCCGCCAGATTGCTGATCGGCGACACGATGGACACCTTGTGAAAACAGTACGCGATAAGCGGATACAGCGGCGCCTGGGCGCACAGGGACACCAGCACCAGGCGCAGGGGCCAGCGCGCGCCCGCATGCCACGAGCCCGGCACAAGCGGCGCAAGGCGCGGATACATCAGGATAATGCCCAGGCACGCAAGGAACGATAACTGCGCGCCCACCTGAAACGGCGCGTGCGGGTCCGCGCACATCATGAGCAGCCCGGCCCAGAACAGTGACGGCAGGGCGTGGTATTCGCGCCCCGCGGCCAGGGCCGCGAGAAACACCAGGCCCATAAGGGCCGCGCGCGTGATAGACGGCCCGCCCCCGGTCATGGCGTAAAACAGCACCAGGGCCGGCGCAAGAATTATGAACGACACCCACGGGTTGTATTTCCAGACAAACGCGAACCACAGGAACGCGCCGAGCAGCACGCTCACATGCAGGCCCGACACCACGAGCACGTGCACCACGCCCGCATTGCGGAAATCATCATACACATCATGCGGCACGGCCCAGGCGCGGCCAAACACCATGCGCCCCATCACGGACGCGTACGGCTCGGCCATATGATCGCTGTACACTTTGCCAATGCGCAACCGCAGGGCTTCGCCCCATCGAAACAGGGTGAACACGCGCGCGCGGCCCCGGTGCGCCACAGGAACAGCCGGATGCACAAACAGAAATCCCGCCACATGCCGGCGGCGCAGCCCGGCCGCCATATCCGGGTCCAGGCGTTCGAGTCCGGTCAGGGCTCCCTCCAGTTCCACACGGTCGCCCACGCGCGGCGTTGCCGCGCCCGGGGGCAGAACCACGCGCAGCCGCCCGGGCATGGCGCACCACGCACCCGGCCCCGTGCGCAGGCTTTGGGCCTGTAGATCAAACCGCACCCGACCGCCCTGCTCCGCGGCCGCAGTGCGCACCACACCCCGCACCGCGGCGGTATTCCGCCCGCTCCGGCGCTGCTCAATGTGCTTGCGCATGGGCGCACTCTCGTACATGCGCGCATCCAGGTGATACATAAAACACGCTGTGAAAAAACCGGCTGCGCACAGGCCCGCGATGAACGCGCGCTCCCGCTTTGCAGAACCGGCGATCATGGCCGCTACACCCACGGCAGCGCCGCACACGGACAGCAGCGGGTGCCAGGTCCAATGCGCCGCGGCCACAAGGCCCAGCAAATAGCAAATTGCCAGCGGATATACGACGGGCATAATTCCAGTTTATTCGCGCCAGTCCCGCGTGTAAAGCATTGCGGTTTCACAACGTCGCGGCTCGCTTGAACCCATGCACCGGCGTCCAGCGCGTCCCGGCGCCCTCTTGGGTTTTCGGAACCGGGCAGTGCTCAGAATGCGGATTATGTGGTTTAATATCCCTATAACGATTCATGCGGGGAGAACGATTCATGAATTATACAATTGGCATCGATATCGGAACCACCGGAACCAAGACCCTGCTTATCGATGAAGCCGGGCGCATCCGCGCGAGCGCCGTGGCGGGGTACAAGCTGATGACGCCCGCGCCGGGCTGGGCCGAGCAGGACCCCGCATGGTGGGCGCGCGCGGCCACAACATCCGTGCGCGAGGTGGTTGAATCCAGCGGCGTGGACCCCGCGCATGTGGCGGGCGTGTCCCTCAGCGGGCAGATGCACGGCCTTGTTGCCCTGGACGCCGCGGGCAAGGTGCTGTGCCCGGCCATGCTGTGGTGCGACCAGCGAACCAGCGCGGCGCGCGCCTGGATTGAAAACACTGTGGGCATGGACCGGTACCTGCGCACGGTGCTCAACCCGCCACTGGAAGGCTTCACCGCGCCCAAGCTCATCTGGCTGCGCAACAACAAGCCCGGCATCTATAAAAAAATGGCTTCCTTCGCGCTGCCCAAGGACTACGTGCGCTTCCGCCTCACCGGCGCCCTGTGCACCGAGGAAAGCGACGCCGCGGGCACGGCCCTGTTCGATGTTGCCAATGCGCAATGGGCCTGGGATCTTATGGAGCCCCTGGGCCTGGACAGCAGCCTGTTTCCGGCCGTGCGCCGGTCCGTGGATGTGGCCGGAACAATCACAGCCCGGGCCGCGCGCAGCACGGGCCTGCTGCAGGGCACGCCCGTGATCGCCGGGGGCGCGGACAACACGTGCGCGGCCATCGGCGCCGGCATCATCAAACAGGGACGCGTGTCATCAAGCATCGGCTCCAGCGGGGTGATCTTCGCGCACACCGACACTGTGCGCACGGATCCGCAGGCGCGCCTGCACACATTCAACCATTCCGCGCCCGGCAAGTGGTACCTCATGGGCGTGATGCTGGGCGCGGGCCTGTCCCTGAAATGGTTTCGGGACACGTTTGCGCAACACGAGATGGACGTGGAAAAGCGCACGGGCCGTGATGCGTATGAGCAACTGTCGCGGCTCGCGGAAAAAGCGCCGCCCGGCGCCGGAGGCGTCCGGTTCCTGCCCTACCTGAACGGGGAACGCACCCCGCACAAAAACCCGCACGCGCGGGGCGTGTACTTCGGCATAAGCCAGGGCACACAGCGCAGCCACATGATCCGCGCCCTGTTTGAAGGCGTGACCCTGGGGCTCAAGGATTCCCTGGATCTGATCGAGGATGTTGCCGGATTCAAGGTCAAAGAAATCCGCGCCACGGGCGGGGGCGCGCGCAGCGCTTTCTGGCGGCAGATGCAGGCCGACGTGTTCGGCCGCCCCGTGTGCACGCTCAACCACGACGAAGGCCCGGCGTTCGGCGCGGCCCTGCTCGCAGCAGCGGGCGCGGGCCTGTATCCCAGCATCACCGCCGCGGTGAACAAAACCGTAAAAGTGCGCACAACCATAAACCCCAATATGGAGAATCACAAAAAATATCTGGCGCTGCAGAAGACTTTCCGCTCCCTGTACCGCAGCCTGGAGCCAGAATTCAACACTATGGAAAATGATTAGGAATAACAAAGTATCAATATCACGTTGTCTGAGACATCTAAAAGTATCACAAACGAAAACCACGGCAAATCCTGTTCGTATTTGCATGGAATCGGAATATCAGGGGAATCCATCTCAATAATTCAATAAGGCGCGAATAAGCCCTAAAGCGCTTCAAGCCAGTCGATGCTGAATTCCATCATTTTGCGCACATCCTCATTCTTTTCGGATTCAAGGTGTTTCTTGAGCGCGGGCAATGCACTGATGGCGGGCGCGCCGATGCTGTGCAGGCTTTGCGCCGCGTACAGGCGCACATCCGGGTCCGGGTCATTGAGCAGCTTGACCAGGTCCGAAACGGCCGGCCCCGCGGCCTCGCCCAGCCGGCCTGTGGCGTCGGCTGCATACTGGCGCACATCCGCGTCGGCATGCGTGAGGTGCGCGCGCAGCACGGGCAGGGCCGGTGCAGCCGCTTCGCCCATATCGCGCAGGCCCTGCAATGCATACACCTTAATATTTTCATCGCCGCTCTTGAGCTTGTTCACCAGCGCGGGCACGCCCTGCTCTGCGGCTGGCTCCCCGATATAGCCCAGGGCCATGGCCGCGTTGGACTGCACGGTTTCGGATTCATCATTCAGCAACGCGACAAGGTCCGCAACCGCCGGGGCCGCGGGCTCGCCAATCATGCCCAGGGCATTGGCCGCGCGTTCGCGCACCATGGCGTTTTGGTCCCGCAGGCACTCCATGAGATCCGGCACAGCGGGCTCACCCGCATCATCGAACCACCCAAGGGACGACGCCGCGGACATGCGCACGGTCTCATCCTTATCCTGCAACGCCTGGATAAGCCCGGGCACCGCATCATCCGGATTGGCGCCCACGGAGCTGAGCGCGGCCGCGGCCTGGGCGCGCACATTGGCGTCAGCATCTTCGAGCGCGGCCAGCAGAGCCTCGGCGGCCGGGGACGCGGTTTCCCCAATCCAGCGCAGCGCGCCCGCAGCTTCGGCGCGCACGCCAGCGTCCTCATCGCGCAGCGCCTGCATGAGCGCCGGCACAGCGGCCCCCGCGGCTTCACCTATGTCGCCCAGCCCGCGCGCCGCATCCGCACGCGCCTGCGCATCGCCGGATTTCAACTGCGCCACAAATGCCTGCACCTGCTGTTCCTGTTCAGAAATCGCTTGGCCTTCCTTGTTTCCCCCGGGCTCCGCATTGCCGGCTTTCTGCGCCTCAGCCGCAGGCTTGCCCTTATCCGCAGCCTTGTCCGGCGCTTTTTTGGAGCACCCCGCGGACACCACCAGAAAAACCGTCAGCAGCATATAAACCATTTGTCTTTTCACTCGGTGAACCCCCATTGTAAACCTTGCATCAATTATAGATGAATTCCACGCGCAAAAAGCAACGGACATTTCATGGAATGCTCTGAGCCATGCTCAACATGGGCCGGGGTGTCCGCATCTGCGCTGGAGATTAATGAAAAGCCAAAGTCAAAGAAGAATACGGCAATCGATATGTTCGATAATTTCGCATATTGGTATCCCATCGGCCAACCCTGAAGTTCGTCACCCCAGCGCAGGCTGGGGTCCACGCAGAATCCCGCGGGCTCGCATCACAAATAACCATTGGAACCATGATGCCGTGGCGAATATCCAGAATATTAATTCAACCCGGCTTTTGCAGCGGCATTTGACTTTACACGCAACCAGGCTCAGCGGCATTGTTGCTCAGCGAAAACCCTTCCCCGCCCAAAATCACCCCGGACGTCCTGTCCCCTGGATTCCAGGTCTCGGCCTGGAATGACGCGCCCGTTTAGCATCTCCCTGTTAATGCCGTGGTCAAAATAGGCATTGCTTGGGTATCAATTCCATTTCCGCCATAATAATATGGGAACAGGATTATTCCGCATACCGGAAACCGGACGCATATCCATGTAATCTGTTTGATGAGGAAAGGGGATTGAAAATCATGCCGCAGACAAAGCCAGCCCGTTGCCCCTGGGCAAACGGTAATCCTTTATATGAATCGTACCACGACCGGGAATGGGGCGTGCCTGCGCACGATGACCGGGTGCAGTTCGAGTTTCTCATTCTCGAAGGCGCCCAGGCCGGATTAAGCTGGCTCACGGTTCTCAAGAAACGGGAAAATTACCGCAAAGCGTTCAGCGGATTCAACCCCGAAAAAGTGGCCCGGTACACACCCGATAAAATCGAATCGCTTCTGGCCGATCCCGGCATTATCCGAAACCGGCTCAAAGTCAGCGCAGCGGTTCAAAACGCAAAATCCTTTCTGGCCGTGAAAAAGGAATTCGGCAGCTTCAGCGCATATATCTGGGACTTCATCGGCGGCAGGCCCATCGTCAACCAATTCAAAACCATGGATGAAGTCCCGGCGCACACACCCCTGTCAGACGCGCTGAGCAAAGACCTGAAAAAACGGGGCTTCAAATTCGTGGGCTCCACAATTGTCTACGCACACATGCAGGCAACCGGAATGGTCAACGACCACCTCGTCACCTGCCCCCGGCACAAAGCCTGCATGAAGCCATAACCTTATGGCAGGATAGCTTTATTACTGCTTTTGTGATTTCTGCCGAGGCTGCAAAGCCATCATGGATTGGCGGGGCACGAGAGGCCCGCGCTGGTGAGGCCGCCATCCTGCACGAGCACGCGGTTGATGAGATCGCTGTCTTTTGTGGTCACGGTCCCATCGGGCGCGCCCGCTCCGCGCACGGCCAGGTCCGTGCGGCTTTTCTGGTCATCGGTGAGTTTGAACACGCCCTGCGCCGCGCGCAGAGCCAGGAACATGTCGTTGCGGGTCACGGCGCCGTCGCCGTCCACATCCCCGCACAGGATGCTGGTTTCCACGCTGCTGATGGTAAATGTACGCGCGGCTTCATTACCCATATTGTCCAGGTTGTCTGTGGCGCGCAGGGTCACGCGGCATGCGTCCGCGCCATTGTTGCGGCAGTCGCCGGTGAGGAGCACGGTAATCGAGGTGGCGCTGTTGCACGTGCGCGCGGTCCACGCTCTGGTTTGCACCCACGCCGCGCCGTCATAACTTTCCACTTTATATTCGCAGGACGCCAGGCCGCTGTGCGCGTCGCTGTCCGCGATGTCCACGGCAAAAGCCGTGTTGTACATTGAAGACGCGGCCGGCGCTTTGAACGAGACCTCGGGGCCATGGGTGTCGCAAATACGGGTTACAGCCTCGCCGGTTCCCACGTTGTCCACGTGGTCCGCTGCGCGCATATTCAGCGTAAGCGTTCGATCATGGACACAGGCAATGTTTGTGACCGAGCACACGCCTGCGGCGAATGTTCCGGCGGTCCACTCGGTGTCGCAGATTCCGTCCGTGGCCATGCAGTATTCGCAGGACGCCACGCCCGCGGCCGCGTCCGTGAAGGTTGCGCTGAGATCAAAACTGATGTCGAGGTATTGCAGATTGTAGTCGTCATTGGCCGGGACCACATGGCCGGCGGACGGGGCCGTGGTATCGCAAGTGCGGGCCACGGCTGTGCCGGTTCCCACGTTGCCCAGCCCATCGGCGGCGCGCATGTTCAGGGTGAGAATCTGCCCGCCGGCGCAGGTCAGGCCGGCAGCCGAGCACACGCCCGCGGCGAATTTGCCCGGCGCCCATTCCGTGTCGCATATCCCGTCCGTGGACTTGCAGTATTCGCAGGACGCCACGCCGGGCACAGCGTCGGAAAACGTTGCGCCGAGATTGAATGTGCCATCAACATAAACGCCGCCGAATTCCGAATCGGCGGGTGTGACGGCGCCTGCCACGGGCGGGGTGTTATCCACGATAAAAGAATCTTCGGCGCTCCAGGCGCTGCGCGTGAATGTGGTGTCCACAGTGCGCACGGCCCAGTAAAATGTGCCGGACCCGAGATTTTTGGTTATGGAAAGGGTGTGTCCGGCATTGCCCGGCCCCGCGGCCATGGCGGTTTCCGATTGGGGAAATGAGCCGCAGAAAACCTCGCACCCGCCGCTTGTGGTTCCGATACGCACGTCGTATGTGAGGAGATCCGGATCCGTTGTCTGGGCGTCGCTGCCGGGCATCCAGACCAGTTGAACCGGGGTTGTTATGCCATCGGCTTTAATGTCCGCCTCGGGGGTGATGAACGGAGCTGCGGGCGCGGTGTTGGCGTGATTCAACTGATTGATCCACACGGTGTTGGGTGCGCCCTCATCCATGTTGGCGCTGATGTAATCCGTATCGCCGTCCCCGTCCAGGTCCGCCGCGGTTATGGAACGTATCCGGCTCACAGCATAATAATTCCCGGGATTCATAAAAACGCCGTGGCCGTCATTTATCAATATGGAATCGCCTTGAGATTCATTGGCAAGAACCACATCCGTGTCCCCGTCGCCGTCCAGGTCCGCAGTGTCCATACCCAGGGTATTGAACCCGGCCATGAGCGATTGCCCGGTATTGGTGAATACGCCCGCGCCGTTGTTGCTCCAGACCTTGGTTGTATCGCCGCCGCCGCTGGCGCAGGCCACCAGGTCCAGGTCGCCGTCGCCATCCATGTCAAACAGAGCGATATCGCCGGTATTGGTTGCGCCCACGATTTGCCCGAGCGTAAACGCGCCCGCGCCATCATTGATGTAAATGCGATCGGGCTGCGCCCAGTTCGATTCCGCGAAATCCACATCGCCGTCGCCGTCCACATCGCCGGCCGTGATATTCACCGTATCGGCCACGCCCAGAGACTGGCCCGAATCCGTGAACGCGCCCGCGCCGTTGTTAAGCCAGACCCTGTCGCCCTGGCCGCGATTGCCGGCGATGATATCCATGTCGCCGTCGCCATCCACGTCCGCCACAGCGCCGCCCGCGGTGTTGCCCGCGCCAAGGGACTGGCCTGAATCCGTGAATCTTCCGGACCCGTTATTGAGCCATACTTTGTTGGCCGTGTTTTCCTCGCCCGAATCATTGAACGCGATAATATCAAGATCCCCGTCCCCGTCCACATCCGCAAAAAGAACGGCCCGGGTGCTCTGGCCGCCCAGGGCATTTCCCGCGGTGAACGCGGCGCCGCCGTTATTGAGCCAGACCTGATTCGCGTGCCCGGCCAAATTGCCCTCCACAAAATCCAGGTCCCCGTCGCTGTCGATATCACCCACAGCAATGGAAACCGTTTGCATGGTCGTGGAAAAAACCTGGCCCGAGTCCGCATACATGCCCGCGGCCGCGGCCGGGGCCGCCCATATCACGAAAACCAGCAAGGCCGCGCACAGAAACCCATTCCCCCGCAATGACCGCAACAATACCTGCTTCATCACGCCACCTAGTTTTTTCGTGAAATCACAAAAAACCGATAAAGGATCCTGATTATAAACATTCCCGATTCTCATGGGACACCTTTCTGCATTCCGGGCATTTTATTCATTTAATAGTATAGATGAATTTCAGCATGCTATGGCTAAAAAGAACATGCAAATCTCATGGCTTGAGATCGAAACCATGACAGGGCCGGACCTGGATTAATTCATTTTATTTCGCGGCCGTCGCCGGGGCGCAGACAGTACGCTTTATGAAATGGCAATCGGATACTTACCATATTTCATACCCGTTTCAAGCATGGCGCGGTAGTTTGCCGGAATTACATAATCGGGCACGGAATTAGATGCGGACAGGCCCCAGCCGCCGCCGGGCCCCAGTTCGCGGATGCGCTTTTTCACCAGCGCTTCCACATCGGCCACGCTGCCGCGCGTGAGCGTGTATTCCAAATCAATATTCCCGAAGATGCAGAATTTATCCCCGTGATTCTTTTTGACTTCCACGATGTCCATGGCCTGAGGCTCGATGGGATGGATGGCGTTGATGCCGCAGTCCGCCAGGTCGTTCATCACAGGCAGCAGGGTGCCGTCCGAATGGTAAATAAACGGCAGGCCCGCGCCGTGCAGAATTTCTCCGATTTTTTTGTACCAGGGAAAAACGAATTTGCGATATATCGCGGGCGAGACCAGGGGGCCTCCCGTGTGGCCCAGGTCATCGGCCATGAGCACGCAGCCCAGCTCGGGCATTTTCACGAGCCGTTTCACGATGCGCTCAAAACTGCTGCCCACGATTTCAAACAGGGCTTCCACCACCGCGGGGGTGTCGTACAGGGCGTAGCTGAATTTTTCCAAACCCATGGACTGGGACACATTGCCGAAAATCGTGCCCGGCACCAGCGCGCCCATAATCTTCATTTTGGGCGGCAGAATTTCCGCAATTTCCGCGAACGAGGAAAGGTCCACCTGTTCGGGGTCGGGCCACGGGAAATTTTCCACGTCTTTCACGGTCTCGATGATGCCTTCACTCTCGGTGAGCCATGCGCGTTCATTATCGTCCGCGCCCATGCTCTCGATTTCATCTGCGCCCGAGGCGTGGCGCATGAGCCGCGGCGCGAAGAACGGCGCCACCACGGGCACCACGTCATACCCGGCCCGAATGTAAAACTCCACCTCGTCCTCGGCCGTGTTGATGGGCCGGCCCAGAAACCATTCCTGAATGGGCACCGCGATATCCGGCTCGAACATGGGCACGCGGTCCGCTTCCTCGCGGCGTATGCAAGTGGCCAGGCGCGAAAAATCCGGGTCCAGGGGCACCCCGCCCAGCTCGCCCTCGATGCACAGCCGTTTCTTATGAATCTGCGTGCCCGCGCCCGTGGCCTCGTTGACTTTGTCCAGGATGGAATTCAGAATCGGAAAATTTCCTTGAATATGCAAAGGCTGGGATTTGGGGCCGATGTCCCCGCCGGCCACGCGGCGCACCACGTCTATCACAAACCGGATGAGCGGGAAATCCACCTGGGCCGGCTTGCCGGTAATGTCCGCCACTTTCATGGTCGCGCCGCCATACTCGTTGGTGATGAAACTGATGCGCACGGAATGATTGCCGTCCGCGAGTTGCGCGCCGCGCACCGCGATAAGCAGTTTCTCGGATTTGGCGAATGTATACGCGCCCTGCACCTGCCCGCCCTCGAGGCTGATGGGCTTATTGCCCAGCTTGAGGCTGATAACGTCCGTGGGATAGCGCACTCCGTCCACTTCAATCTTGATGTCCCGCATGCCGCTGATGCTCAAAGGCGTAATGTTGTTGGCAAAACAGAATTCAAACCCGTGCGCCGTGTTCTTCAGGCTCCCGTGCTCGTACACCTTGTTGCTGAGAATGGTGGGGATGTAGACCATGGTGTCTCCAGTCATCATAAAGTGTGCTGCTGAATCGGAATGACATATCATTATCACAGGCCGCCGGCCTGTGGTGTTTCGATTTATCAGCCTGTGGTTTCAAGGTCCATGGCCACAATATCCACCATGCGGTACAAGTGCTGTTTGCGCTGGGCGAGTTGCTGTCTGGAGAGCGGATTCACGCCGGTGAGGTGCTTGAGCAGATCGCTGTATGTGAAGTAGCTGACGATCATGCCGTAGAAACTCACGAGCAAATGGTGCGCGGCCATGTCACCGCTGCGCGATGCGGGCCATGCCGCCTGCACGGCCGTGATGCCGGCTGTGAACATGCCCTGGAGCCGTTTGCGGATCAGCCCCTCATGCGGGCCGCCCGCTCCCTCGCGCTGCACAATGCGGCTGAAACTGCGGTTGTGGGCCAGGAAATCACAATACGCGTCAATGACCCGGCGCATCATGTCCCGGGGCGCGCCCGGCGCGGCCAGAGCCGCCATGAGCGCTTGATTCGCCCGTTCATAATAATCGTCAAGCACCGCGGCCAGCAGGTCTTCCTTGCTCTTGAAGTGGTAGTGGATGAGCGCCTTGTTCACCCCGGCCAGCTCCGCAATCTCCCGCGTGGAAACCGCATCATACCCGGACTCGCCAAACAGCTTGTCCGCAGCCCTGAGAATTTTTTCCTGTGCCTTCAACCCATTCCTCCGAACCGCCATAAATTAATTGGGCGGCCAGTTAAATAATGAGTCAAAAATTCTTTCCTGTCAAGCACTATTGTATTATTCAATTGTCATAAAAAGGCCGTTGTCCGGCACGCCTTTTGCCGGATGATTGCACAACAAAAAATGAGGGGGGAGGATTCCCGAAAACCCTTTTGAACCTGGGCGCCCTGAGGCGTCAAAGAATTTTCATGCCCGATTCTTACATCTTAAAACAGCAAGTCCCCGCGCAGAACAATCACGGCTTTGCCGGAAATAATCACGCGGTCCCCGGCCACGCGCACGCCGATATCCCCGCCGCGCGCCGAGACCTGGCGGGCTTTGAGCCGGGTCTTGCCGAGCTTGTCCGCCCAGTACGGACCCAGGCAGCAGTGGGCCGATCCCGTGACCGGATCCTCGTCCACACCCACAGCCGGGCCGAAGAAGCGAGATACGAAATCCAGATCCGCGGACGCGGCGCGGGCCGTGACAATGAACCCGCGGATATCCACCTGTTTCAACAGCGAAAAATCCGGCGAAAGTCCGCGTAAAATATCTTCGCTTTCCACTTCCAGAAAATAATCCATGCGGTTTTTTCCGGTAAATACAAACGGAACGCCCAGGGCTTTTTCGGCCTGTTCGGGCGCGGCGCACGCGGCGGCGGGCTCGGCCGGAAAATCCATTTCAATGCCATCCGGGGACAGGGAGCAGATCAAATCCCCGCTGAGCGTGTGGAACACGGCTTTTTGATCTGCGGCCAAATGCCCGCCCTCCCACAGCACATGGGCCGAGGCCAGGGTGGCGTGCCCGCACAAATCCACTTCGGCCGCGGGCGTAAACCAGCGCAAATCAAACCCGCCGCCCTGCGCCGGAACCACAAACGCGGTTTCCGACAGGTTCATTTCCAGGGCCACGCTCTGCATCCACTGTGCATCGCGCGGTTCTTTCATCACGCACACGGCCGCGGGATTGCCCCTAAACGGTGCGCTGGAAAATGCGTCTACCTGAACAACCTGTTGTTTCATTATTTGTCAATCCTTTATCAATTCCATTTTCCAGAACGGGTGGCCGACTTTTTCCATGGTGATGTTTTCAAACCCGGCCTCGCGCGCCGCGTGTTCGGCGTCGGCCATGCTCATGCTTTCCTTGAACACGATATCGCGCACGTACCAGCCCGTGACCGTTTTGTTCACCCACCAGGGTTCGGTGAACTTCTGCACAAACGAATCCAGGTGGCGCTTCTGGCACTGGGGGTCGGCTTCGCCGATGAGCGCAATGCAGCCCGGGCGCAGCACGCGCCGGATTTCGGAAAGACCCTGGCGCGCGTCGGGCCAGTGCTTGATGCTGGCGATGCTGAACACGAAATCGAACGATTCATTCTCAAAAGGCAGATCCAGGGCGTCGCCCAGCATGAAATCGCAATTGGGTGCGGGTTGCTTTCTAAGGTGCTGCTTTGCGAACTTCACTTGAATGGGCGAAAAATCGATGCCGGTCACGTGTGCGGCCGGGTGTTTTTTCGCAACCAGCAGCGTGGCGTACCCGGGCCCGGCGCCCACATCCAGGGCGCGCGCGTCCGGGCGCGGCGGCGGGGTGGCGTCCACCATCTGCTCCACGATATGGCCCACCGCGTTCCAGATGACCCGGTTGTATACCGCGCCCTGGAACGCGTCCCACGCCAGGCGCGAGTCCAGCATCTGTTTCAAAGGATTCTTGTTCGCCATGTTACATTGTCTTTTCCACGCCGGTGATGTGCTCCACGTTGATGCGGTAAATGGTGGTGACGGCCGTGATTGGGGGCAGCACATCCATGATGACCTTGCGGCCCGGCGCTTTCTGCTTCATAAGCATGTTGAGAATGCGTGCGCGTTCATCCAGATCGTCCACAATGCGCGCTTGTCCCATGGCCATGACCGAACGGAAATTCATGGAAAACTTGCAGGGCAGGCCGCTGCCGTCGCTCACCACGGCCGCGTCCGGGTGCACCACTGTGAAACACACGCGCGGGTTGGCCGCGATGCTGCGGTTTCGCTTGCTGTCCGCGTCCAGGGTGGTATGCAGGTATATGGAATTGGAATCCTGGTCGGCCACAAAATTCATGGGCACAACATAGGGGATATTCCCCTCTTCCGGAACACCGGCCGTGCCAAGAAACCCGTATACGACTTCCGGGCTCTCCAACATGTCCCAGGCACTGGTTTCGGCCATGGCGAGATTGTGCTTGCGCGCCGGAAGATAATTCTGTCTGTCGCTCATAGAGCCTCCTTGTGGCGAACATGCAGTCTGAAACTGTAGCAGTATATTGTACTATTATGTCTTAGACTACTCAAAAATCCTTTTTGAAAAAGGACTTCCTGAGAATCTATCCAAAATCTTCGGCGGGCAATGGCCCGGAAAAAGCGCGCCGGGCCATTGCCTCTTTAAAATTACAGAATATTCAAACAAAACAGACCCATAGAATACACGTGATTTTTTCCTCGACTTGCCTTTGCTTTATAATCCGAGTGGCTGCCGGGCCTTATTGTGCGCCGAATACCGCCCGCCCAAATCCGTGGCCGCGGCCCCCTTATGAATACAAAGGAAATACATCCGACTCAGTGCGCACAGTATTCATGAGATCCCGCATGTCCCGCGCCTTTTGCGGATATTTTGCGGACTGATCCGTTTGTTCCCCGTTATCTTCATCAAGATTATACAATTCCACGGGTGCGGCCGGGTTGTCGGACACGTTATAGCGCACGGATTTCCATGCGCCGCGCCGCGCGGCCTGGCGACCACCCTGCTCGGCCAGTTCCCAATACAGATAATCATGCTTAATCTGCTGTTCCGGCACTCCCAGCAGTTCGGGAACCAGCGACACGCCATCCAATCCGGATTCACTGGCTGCCACAGGGGCGCCGGCCATGTGGCACAGGGTAGGCAGCACATCCCAGAACGCGCACGGCAGACCGCTCACAGAGCCCGGTGCGATTCGTCCTTTCCAACGGGTTAGAAACGGCACACGAATACCACCTTCATATAAATCACGCTTATATCCGCGCAGGGGGCCGTTGCTGTTGAACAAGTCGGGCAGGTGACCGCCTTCCATGTGCGGCCCATTGTCCGACGCCAGCATGACCACGGTGTCCCGATCCAGACCCAGATCCGATAAAAGCCGCATGAGCTGTCCCACATTATGGTCCAGCATAGTCATCATACCAGCGAACCGGGCGGGCGGGTTGGTAACGGGCCGGCCCGCATACATGCCGTACGTGGCATTATATTTCTTGAATTTCTTACGGAACGGCCCGGACCATTCATCCGGCACATGCAGAGATGCATGCGGGATAGTGACGGGTAAGAAGCAAAAAAACGGCCTGTCCGACGCGCCCTTAACCTTAATGTATTTAAACGCTTCATTCATAATCAGCTCGTGCGAATAGGTCTTTGCATCAAGGACCACCTTGTCCTTATCATGCCACAAATGTGTGGGATAGTAATCATGGGCCTGGCGCTGGCATAAATACCCGAAAAAGGTATCAAAACCCATATTGAGCGGACTCCCGGTGGACCCTGGCCCGCCCAGTCCCCATTTTCCGAACGCGCCTGTGGCGTAGCCGGCATTGCGCAAGCGGTGCGCCACTGTCACTGTATCCTCGGGCAGAGGGAACTGGCCCTCGCCGTCCGGATTCTCCCTGTTGCCGCGAATTGAGCAGTGGCCCGTATTCTTACCCGTTAACAAACTGCAACGCGACGGCGCACACACTGCGCTTCCGCTATAGTGCTGCGTGAACCTCACGCCCTCGGAAGCCAGGCGGTCTATGTTCGGGGTTTCAAAATGCTGCTGCCCGTAGCAACCCAGGTCGCCATATCCGGCGTCATCTAATAGAATATATATAATATTGGGCGGATTGGGCGGCGGCGGAGGGGATTGGGCCAACAGAGGGCCTGCGCCAGCCAGTGCGGCCGCGCCCAGAACCCCGGCGCCTGCTGTTTTTAAAAAATCCCGCCGTTTCATATTTTTTCGCTCACAACCCTCTATTAATCCTGTTCATCGCATGCCATAACAATGACGACATAAAAAAACCTTTGCGTAAGATACTTATATTACAATCCACCAAACCCGTGATGCGGCTGACCGAATTATGGCGTGGAATCCTTGCGGCAACGTTCCACGAGCCCTGCTTTTACGCCGCAATAAGCTCAGCCCTTGTTTACTTTACACCTTCGGCCGCGGCCATGCCAATGTTTTGATTGTACCCCAGGCGCACGCATCATGGCAATTCCGCATAATTAATCGGGTTACTGCTAATTATCCCAGAGCCCTGCGCGCTGATCAAGAACATGTTTTTCTTGATATTTTTTACGCATTTACTGGCGGATATTAAAAACGCCCTGTTTTTCTGGAGATTTCATTTAAGAAAATACTTGAGATCCCCTTAAGTTCAAGGGCGATCGCGCCGATATTTTATGTGTATGTATAAAGACGCGATGACATATTCACCGTTTGCGCCCAACGTAATGCGGCGCAATACGCAGGGCAACATCACGGAAATCCAGCCGGACATGGAAGCGCGCCACCTGTTGAACCGCATCAAGGCCTCTCCGGCGCCGCGCGCGGACCGCGACAACCTGTGCGGCATGGTTCGCTGGCACGCTGTGGACACCACCCTGGATCAGACCGCCGTGTCCCGCATCCTCAAAACACTGGCCGTGCTTGAAAAAAACGCCCGGCAGCGCCGCAAGCAGCAGGACTATGATGTGCCGCCCGAACTGTCTGTGGAGCAGGAAATCCAAACCATCGCCACCGAACGTGAGCAGCGCGCCGCGCAAAACAGCCTTCTTGAGCGCGCATG
>Ga0351862_1053_pt1 | contig 27271 bp, 22 predicted proteins | sample BONcelFGM3001F10_FD_206787 | JGI IMG/M metagenome (GOLD analysis project Ga0351862, IMG submission 206787) | Enriched cells from coal bed in the Powder River Basin, Montana, United States - BONCAT cells FGM rep2 HSBNCT.FGM.300.1.F10 ...
GCCATTCAAAGGTTCCGCTGTAGGAGCTTTTACGGATGCCCGTCAGGGCGCCCGAGACAGTCGCCGCCCTCCAGCGTTCGCCGCCGTCGGTGCTGTAGTGTACTTCCAGATCGATTATCCGTTCGGACTGGTCAACGATCTCGTAGGCTATCACGGCCCTGCCGGTCTGTTCGTTCAGGGAGGCCACGGTGGTCCTCACGACCTCGGGCAGGTTGGCGTTGCCAAGGGCGATTGGACCTGAAAACTCGCTGAATGTCGTGTCGCCGTTGAACGCCACAAGCCTTATCTCGACACCTGAAACGTCCGACATCGGGAGGTCCGCCGAGCTGTTCCAGTAAAGCACCGAATTGTAATTGGAGGGGCCGAAAGGCCCGGAGTTCATGACTCCCGCGCCGGTGAGCCAGCCCGTGCGTTCGGTCAGGCGGTACTGGATGCCCAGGCGGATCTCGTCCCCTTCGCGGTCATTGAGTTGAAAGCTTACGGGGACCATGCCTCTGAACAGGTCGTACCCCTTCGGAGAGAGTATCGTCACCTCGGGGGGGTAGTTGTTGTCGAGGTGGAAAGGTGCTGAGGGGACCGCTATCCCCTGCATGGATGAAGACGGCAAGGCCCTCAACCTCACCCTGTTGCCGCTGAAGCCCGGAAGGTCGGTTTCGGATTCCCACATTATGTCGAAGCGGTACTGAACGGTTCCGGCCCCTTCGGCCTCGATGACCGTTGCCGGGAACCACGTGTCCCCGCCATCGGTTGAGTACTCGTACTTCACATCGAGAACGTTCGTTTCGGGGTCTGACAGCCTGACTCCCAGCCTCACCTGGCCGCTGACCTTCTCGACCGGCGCGATTATCTGAGCGCTGGGCATCCGTTCGGTTGCAACGGTCAGCCCCTCCATAGCGTGCCATGGGCCGGGTTTGGCGTCGGCCGCCCTCACCCTGATGTGAAGGTCTTCAAGGCTTACCCTTCCCAGATCACGCACGGCGCTCCACTGAAACGGTTCGCCGTAGAACCAGGGTTCGATCTCGAGGGTTGTGCCTGTGAGGTGCATCATTTGCCAGTTCTCGCCGCCATCGGTGGAGAACTGGGCCTGGATCTGAATGATGTCGCCTTCGGGGTCGTCAACGGCGTAGGTGAATGAGAAACGGCCCTCGCCGAGGTCTTCGGGCGCGTGCAGGAAGATGGTGGGCGGAATGTTGTTGTCCACCTGGAAAATACGGGAAATTCCGCATTCTCCGGGGCCGCCCTGGAAATAGGGTGTCACCCTGACCACGACCTGTTTCTCTATGCTGTGGGGAAGGTCGGACGTGGTGTGCCAGATGATCGTTCCGGGTTGTTCCGAGAAGCTCCGGGTCTCCCGCCATGAGTACCCGGCGTCGAGCGAGTAGTACAGGGAGACACCCGTTGTGGAGCTGCCGCTTATGCTGAACGGTATCACCACATCACCGCCGGACCGGTTTTCAACCTCTCCCACGGTGGCGACCGGGAGGTACATGCAGCCGTAGATGCCGGAATTGGAGGCATCGGCCAGGGGAAGGTTCCAGAAACCAAGCTCGGTGTACCGGGAGTTCAGCGAATAGACTGCCAGATGCCCTCCCCTGCCCAACACGACAAGCTCACCCGATCCGTCGCCGTCGAGGTCGCCCGCGACAGGCTGAAAAGCGACCCCGCCGGGGTGATGGAACGGGAATCCGGAAATCTCCCTTCCCGTGCCATCCCAGGCGAATATCTCGCCGCTCTCGGATGCAGCCAGCACTGCGGGACCGGACCGTGTGCCAACGATGATGGGCTGGAAAGGGTTTGTCGTGGTCTTGTTGGGCCAGCGCCAGGTTCCCGCGAGGCTTCCGTCACCGTTCACAAGGTAGACAAGCCTGTCGATGGTGGACAGCGCGACCTGCGGGGAAGTGCCGTCGGGGTTCACCATGCCCAGAGCCGGAGCCCCCCGGACCGGTCGGTCGTCAAGGTAGAAGGGCCATCCCTCCTGCTGTCTTCCCTGAGTGCTGAAGAGGTTGAGCCTTCTGTTCTGGCATGCGAATATTATGTCCGCCTGGCCGTCGCCGTTCACATCCCCCGAGACAGGGTTGCTGCCCACCGGGTAAGGCAGGTTCACGGGCCAGCCGGGAATCGGTGTGCTCCTTACATCGAGGACGGTGATCGAAGCATTGTTGAGGGCGCAGATAAGGCCTTTCCCGGCCCCTCCCCCAAGGCTCACCTGGGTTGGCTGCCAGAGCAGTTGGGAAGAGAGGTTCACGGGCCAGCCCGGAAGGGGATCTCCCCTTGTGTCGAGGAGCCACACCTTGCCGTTGCTGGTGCCGAAGGTGATCTCGGGCATGCCGTCGCAGTCGAGATCGACCGCGGAAATACCTGTAACGATGCTTGAACCAGTGTTGACGGGCCAGCCGGGGACCTCGTTACCCTGCAGGTCGCACAGATGCGCAAGGCCGTCGTTGTCGCTGTACGCCACAAGGGATTCACCCGAAGGGCCGGGCACGTACGCCGGTCGCCAGATGACCCCTGAACCCCTGGAGAGGGGGAAACCGGGCAGGGCCACCCCGGTGCTGCTGAAGCCTCCAAGCCCGGCGTTGCCGAGCGGGATAAGGACGCACTGGCCGCCCGAGCCGTCGGGGATGAGATGCGGACCTTCACGTGGTGTGGCGTCGAGTTGAATGGCCCAGTTCGGAATAACATCGCCGGTGATGAGTAAAAGCAATGCAAGCGCTGCTGCAGTCATTGCCTGCCTTCCGTTTGTCCCCCCCTGCAGTTGAACACTTCACAGGCAACAAGAATAAGACTAGTTTGTGCTCCGGTCAAACCCCCGGCTTGTAGCGGTTGACCGTGGAACCAACGCAACCGATATTCACTACCAGTACAGAAGATCAGAGTCACCCTTTTTTCTTTTTGCGGGTTGGCTTATCTTACTTCTCTTGCAGGTCTGGAGGGGCCGGAAGGAGTCATATGCGGCTATCGTTGGTCTACCTGCCGGTCGCGGCATTTTTGCTTTATGGGGCATCAGTGCCTTTCGCGTACGACGGGGTGCTCAATTCCCCCCACGCATACCTTCTGGAACACACCGAGATCGGCGCAGGCGCAGGCGCCACGTTCTTTACGATGGAAGACTCAACGGGTGCCGCGCAGAGCCAGATCATCACCGCGGGCTACCTTAACTTCGGCATTCTCGGGTACGGCCAGGTCGGGATGTCCTACCTGGGCGACGGCGGCATCGTGGCGAACATGAAGGTCATGATCCTTCGCGAGGGGATCGATGTCCCAGCATTTGCCATTGGCTGCGAGAACATGTTCGCCCCGGAGAGGGTCGACGTGTATCACGACGAACCGGGGGTTCCCGATTCCACAGGTCTCATGAGGGGCCTCTGGGACGAAGAGGGCAATTACAACTACGATCACGCACAGAACTGGTCGGCGTACGGCGTGGCATCCAAGAGCATGCGTTACCTCCTGGGCATACCTGTCACCGTCAACCTGGGCATCGGCGTGGGCCGTTTCGTTGGCGTTATAGGCGAGGGCGGAGCCGCTAACATCGGAAGCGCCGTTGCCAACGGCCTTTTCGGCTCCCTGGTGTGGGATCCCAGCAACAAGCTTTCCATCGCGATCGAACAGGACGGGAAGGATTTCAACCTTGGCCTCTCCTACGATGTGAACCGTTACGTCACCCTGAACATCTCCGCCGCCGAGTTCGAGATGGCCCTCTTTCCGCCCGAAGGGCAGAATTTTCAGGATCCCTGCCAGAACCCCAAATTCACCATAGCTCTCACCTCCAGGATCGGTCCGCTGTTCGGCGAACGAAGGCACGAGCTTGAAAGGGAACAGCAGCGGATAGCCAGGGCCAGGGCCAGGCTGGAGGAGCTGGAGGCACGCAGAAGGGCCGCCGAGGCCGAACTCCAGAGGCTCCGCGATCTTCTCGACGAGCGCAGGTAGGTACGGGCATGGCCTGTTCCCCCGCGCGTTTGACACTGCTCCTCGCGGCCTTGCTGGCTTTTCTTCCCTGTATCGCCGTTTCCCAGCCCATTATCCTCACACCTGAAGAGAACATCCTTCTACAGAGGGCCAGACAGGAGATCGAGGAGCTGGAAACCCAGATCGCCAGGGAAGAGGAACGCCTCGCCCGGATCGAAAACGAGCTTCTCGACCTCAGGCGTCAGCGGGCAATGCTGGCCAGCGCCCAGTCGGCTTTCGAACTGGGTGAAGAGCTTTACACCTCGGGGGCCATCGTCTGGGCAAAAGACGCTTTCGAGGCAGTGATAAACAACTTTGAACGCTCCGAATACACTGATCCCTCATACTTCCGGCTTCAGCTCATCGCGTTCGAGCTTCAGGATTTCGAAGCTGCGCTCGGCTATCATGACCAGCTTGCCTCGTCTGCCCCTGGTTTCGAATTCATGGAGATGAGCCTCATTGTTGCCGGTCTTTCCCACTACAACCTTGGCGAATTCTCTCAGGCCAGGGCCAGACTTGCACGCGTGAACCCCACGGGTGAAAACGGCCCGCTCTCAAGCTACCTTTCCGCTGTGGCCCTGGTGGCCGAGGGGGATAACGCCGCCGCCAAGATCCAGCTTCAGACCGTGATCGACAACGCGGGCCGCCAGAACGCTGCCATCGCCGAGCGCGCCAGAATAGCCATCGCCCAGATACTTGTCGAAGAGGGCGACCTCGAAGAGGCAATACGGCAGTACAGCCGCGTCTCACCATTCAGTGCGTACTACGATGTCGCAATGCTCGGAAAGGTCTGGACCCTCATGCGCCAGGAGAAGTACCAGGAAGCCTTCTCCCTTGCTGACCGCGTGATCGAGGAGGTTCCAGGGTCCGAACTTCGCAGCGAGTTCGAACTGGCCATGGCCAACTGCGCCCTTGGCGCCCAGGACATCGAGATCGCCGTCGCCCGTTACCGGGAACTGATGGACCAGTACCGCCAGACCGATGACCAGTACGACCGCTTTCTCGATGGTTCAAGCGAGTACGCCCAGCAGTACCAGTCCGAGAGGGAGCGGCTCGAACGCATGCGTCTGGGTCTGGCCGAACTGAAGGAGGAGGCCTACCTGCAGGGCGACATGGAGCTGGTGGCCCTGATTGAGCGGGAAGAGGCATCGATAAGGAACATGTTCATCGAGATAAGCACCATGGAAGCATCACTTTCCATGCCAGCATCCATGGACGCCGAAACCATGCGCCAGGAGTTGAACCGACTGATCGCGTCATCAAGGGCCAACACCGAGATCCTCGCCCTGTCCGTGAACGAGGCCATGGGTGTGGCAGCCTCCTCCGGCACCGAGGCCGACCGGCAGAACCTCGGCCGGCTCGAGAGCGAGGTCGGGCGGATCCGCCTTGCCCTGCAGGACCTTGCCAGCAAGATGGAGGCGGGAATGTCCTCCAACCACGACTGGATCCAGGAAACCCAGTACGGCATCGCCATCGCGACCTTCATCGAGAGGGAACTGAAGCGGGATTCCCTGAACTATCTGGGCGCGTACTACCAGGCAAGGATCGAAGATGCCTACGCTCAGGGGGATTCGGCCAGGGCAGCTACCCTGGGTGACCAGAGGCGCAGGGAAACCACGGCGATCCAGCAGCGGATAGACGCCAAGGCGGTTGAGTGCGCCAACTACTTCGAGGAGTACCTGGCGATGTTCCCCGAAAGCAGGTTCACCGCCGACATCCTTGTCCGGCTTGCCCAGCTCTACTACGACATAGACAAGAACACCTACCTCGACAGGATAGCCGCCTCGGGCGGCGAGTTCGTTCCCATGGACTACAGCCGCACGATCAGCCTCTACCAGCGGGTGCTCAACCAGTACCCCGAGAGCGAGGTCGAGGATGTGGCTCTCTACTCACTGGGATACGCCCTGAGCGAGATGGGCGACCAGCCGGGAGCCATCTCCAACTATCGCAGGCTGCTGTCTCAGTATCCCCAGAGCCCGCTGGCAGCGGAAACCTATGTCAGGGCCGGCGACCACTACTTCGACAGCTTCGTCTTCGACAGCGCCCTCAGCTACTACGATCGGGTACTCGACCACCCCCAGGCCAACTCGACGGTCTACCAGTTCGGCCTGTACAAGCTGGGTTGGACGCATTACCTCCAGAACAACTACACAACTTCCATAGCAGTTTTCGCCTACCTCATCCAGGACACGGAAAAGATGGAGGAGCTGGGTCTTGGAAGGGGCTCGGCCATGGCGGAGGAAGCCATGGAGTACATCGCCCACAGTTTCATGGAACGGCCCGGCGGCACGTCGGTTCAGACCGCGTCGACTTTCCTGGACGCCTTCAACCGTCCCCATGTGACCGCTTCTGTACTGAAGAGAATGGGTGACTTCTACATCGAGCAGGGTTACTGGCCCGAGGCGATCCAATCGTATTCGGCACTTCTCACCAGGGATCCATACAGCGCAGAAGCGCCGTTCATCCAGGCCAGGATCGCAGCCGCCCACGAAGGCGCCGGTGACATGCAGCTCGCTGTTCAGGCCCGGGAAACACTTGTGGAGAGGTACGGCAGCAGAAGTGATTGGGCCATGCAGATGGGGGATTCCACCCAATTCGCCCAGGTAGACTCCATAAGGGCAGCAGCCCTCGAACAGGCCATCAACTACCACCTTTCCACATCTGCCCAGATACCCGAGGGCCAGGCCGGCAGGAACGAGCACTATCAGAACCTCGTCTCAAGGCTTCAGACCTATCTTGCAGAGTACGGCGACAGAAGGGTGGCCTACGACTACAGGTTCTATCTGGGGGACGCGCAGTACGCAATCGGCAGCTTCATCGCGGCGGGTGACGCCTATCTGGCGGTTGCTTACGACAGCTCCAGCACCCTGAAACAGGAGACGGCACTCGGCAACGCCTTCACCTCATACTTCAGCGCCTACGCGCAGGGAGTCGTTCCAGACAGCGCCGCCCTTCGCGACAAACTCAAGGAGACGGCTTATTTCTACACCCGGAACTACCCCACGGGTGAGTATGCGGACCAGTTCCTCTTTGCCACCGCCGGCAGTTACTACAACGCCAACGACTATGTGAACGCCAGGGAAGTGTATTCCCGGATATACAACGAGTACCCCAGGTCTCAGTACATCGCCCGTTCCGCGCGGTACGTGGCGGCCTCCTTCGAAGCCCAGCAGCTTTACAGCGATGCCGAGCAGTGGTACGGAAGGGCCGCCGATGCCGCGTCCATTTCGGGAGAGGACCTTGGGGAGGACGTTGACCTCCTTGCCGCAAGCGCCGCCTACCGCGACGCTGAAACGCTGGCCTCCAGCGAAGACGTCGCCACCCTTCTTGCCGCAGCCGCAAGGTTCGAAGAATCGGCAAGGGCTCACTCCGAGACCGATGTTGCGCCAACCGCGCTCTTCGACGCGGGTGAGACCTACGGCAAGGCGGGCGACATAACCAGTGCCATCAGGGTCTTCACAGACCTGGCCAACCGCTATCCCGAGAACCCCCTGGCTCCCCAGGGCCTTCTCAGGGCAGCTTTCCTGGCCCGTGAGGCCAGTGACTTTGTAAGGGCGGGCGACACCTATCTCGAAGCCTACAATCGTTATCCCACCGCCGAGGGCATGGCCAGCGCCATTTACTCTTCCGCTTTGAGTTACGAGGAGGGCGGCAATACAGGCCGCGCCATGGAAGTTTACGACAGGATCATAAGGGAGAGAAGCGGTTCGCCAGAGATCATGGTCATCGCCATGGGCAAATACGGAGACTACCTCTACGACAGAATGGATTTCCAGGGCGCGAGACAGATGTACCAGGACTGCATAAACACCTACGACAGTTACAGACAGGGTCCGGCCGCCCACCCTGCCAGGGGAGCCTTCCGGATCGGTGAGATGACAAGAGCCGTTTACGACGCCGTTACGGTTGTCAGCACCGAAACAGCGACACAGAAGACACAGCTCAAGGTCGAGGTGGAGAACTGGTACGCGAAATCGCTTACATACAATGTCGATACATGGTTCATGGCATCCTGCGCCAGGGCGGGTGAGCTTTTCGAGGACTACGCCAACGCCATCGCGTTCATGCCGCCTCCGGCCGGTCTCGATGACGCTGCGGTCGACGAGTTCTACAGCCAGCTCTACATACAGATCTACGAACCCAACATGCAGAACGCCACCAATGTTTACACAACGGCCATCCAGAAGGCTGTTTCAGCTGGTATCACCAATGAATGGGTGGAGCGCGCCGCAAGGAACCTCGAGCTTATGGCTCCGGGCAGCGTTTCCGCCCTGGGTCTTCCCGGCTACGGCAGCGCACCTGAGCCAACCCCCGAGCAGGTTGCGCCGGAAGGCGGTGGTGTTCTGTGAGGATATCCTTTGTTGCTCTGGTCCTGCTGATAGGGTTTCCCGTGTTCGGCCAGGTGACCCCGGGAGGGGCCAGGCTCGAGGGTGGAAGGCTCATCCTCGAGGAGATCACGATCCTTGGAGAGCTCAGAACCCCCCAGGCGCTGTTTCTGATGCTCAAGTCCACCCCCAACCTCAGCAACGTTCTTCTTGACCGAAGCTTCCTCGAGGACGTGGTGAGGCCGATCTACCCCGGAGCCTTCGCGACCGAAACAAGCTTCATGGTGGATGGCTCACGGGGACAACCCCTTCCGAAATGGGCCAGGTATGGCTCAGTTGCGGTGCTTGGCGGTCTCAGCGCGTACAGCTATGCTAGCGATAATTCCGAGTCGGGCCTGATCTTTGGTGTGATGGCCGGCATGGATCTTTTAGGTAACCTGCTCTACGATTTCATTGGTCAATGAGCACCTTGAGAGGAGAAACCCAGATGCGCCTTACCCTGTTCGCCCTGCTGGTTGTGATGGTTCTGCCGATGTCGGTTCATGCCCAGGCCGTGAACTCCGATCCCGGCGACAGCCTGCAGGCGGCTGAGGTGGATTCCACAGCCACTCCGGATAGCATGCAGACCACTACGGAGGAAACCATTCCGGATTCCACCGTTTCAGAAGAGGCAACCGAAGAAACTCCGCAGGAGGAAGTCCGCGGAGGTTTTCTCAGCGGCTTCGCCAAGTTTTTCCGAGAAGGCGGCTTCGCCATGTGGGCCATCCTTCTCTTCTTCTTTGTTGGCATGGTTATCAGCATCGAGAGAGTGATGTTCCTCTTCGGAACCGCAGCGATCAAACCTGAAGCCTTCATGGCCCGGATCGCCGATCTCATCCGCAAGGGAAGCATCGAGGGCGCCATTGCCGAGACTACCCGTCAGAAGGCGCCGCTTTCCAGGATAATCGAGGCGGCCCTTCGGAACTACCGCGGCACCGAGAGGGACATACAGAATGCCGTTGACGAGATGGCCCTTGCCGAGCTTCCCAGGGTGAACGCACGCATAGGCTACCTCGCCATGCTCGCGAACGTTTCAACCATGGTGGGGCTGCTGGGAACGATCTTCGGCCTTATCGCAGCCTTCGCGGCCGTTGCGGCGGCCGACCCCGAGCAGAAAAGCATCATGCTCGCCAACGGCATCTCCATGGCCATGAACACCACCGCCTTCGGTCTCGTCAGCGCCATCCCGCTGCTCATAGTCCACTCCCTCCTTACATCCAGGGCTGACAAACTGGTGGACCAGATCGACAGGTACAGCGTGATGGTCATGAACATGCTCGCCGCCTCCAGGAAGGGTGACTGATGGCAAAGGCCGCATCCGGAAGAAGCAGGCGGATAAGGCACCAGTCCGAACTTGACATGCTTCCGGTGATGAACCTCTTCTGCTGCATCATTCCGTTCCTTCTTCTGAGCGCCAGCTTCCTCGAGATAACCGTGATCGGGATGAGCGGCACCGAGGGCGTGAGTTCCGGCGGCGCCGGGGCCACGGCCAACCTCATGCGCTCCGAGGAGGACAGGCTGCAACCCAAGATCATCATAACGGAAGAGGAGATGTTCATCGGCACCGCCGCCGGAACCGTTCATGTTAGCTACTCTTTCCAGGAACAGCGGGACACGAACAGCGACGGAGTTTTCGACTCCCAGGTCACGAACTTCCACTGGGATTCGCTTGCCATGAAGGTCGAGGAGGCCCACAAGATCCTCTCCGAAGCCTACCCCCAGATAACTTTCCGCAAGATCGTGATACTCACCGTCGAGGAAACCCGCTACGAAAGCATCATCAAGGCCATAGACATCGCCGCCGTTGCCGGTTTTGACCAGCCCGGCCTTCAGGTCGCCCCATCCGCCTCGGTGGCCAGCGCCATGGGGAGCCCGCGATGAGCGCGCCATCAAAAAGGCGGGTTCCACTTCTGCTGGGTTCGGGGAAGTCCAAGGCAGTTTCCAGGGCTGGTGACAAGAAAGCGGTCCTCAACCTGACCTCCATGATCGACATGTTCACCATTCTTGTGGTCTTCCTTCTAATGAGCTACTCCGCCGAGGGCGCCCTTGTGACCATCAGCGACGCCCTCACCCTGCCCAAGGCACATTCCGAACAGAGCATCCAGATGAAGCTCGAGATTCAGGTCAACAACCAGGTCATCGTGGTCGATGGCGATCCGGTGGTTGCTGTCGATGCCGTCATCCTTTCAACAGGAGGGTCAATCCCGGCGCTCGTCACCCGTCTGAAGGATCACATGGAATACGCAAGGATCGTTCGGGGTACCATCACCGAGGAAGAGATGAAGATCAACATCCAGGGTGACCAGGGGATTCCGGCGATTCTTCTTCAGAGGGTCATGGCAAGCTGCTCGGAAGCGGGTTTCATGAGCCAGAACCTCGCGGTCATCAAGGTTGAAGGCAACGGTGAGGAGGAATGATGGCCCAGGCAGCTGAAGAAAGGAAAGTTCTGGCCATTGCCGTCATGCGTGACGGCAAAGTGGTGAACAAGATGCTTCCCGGATCAGCCCCTGTGAGGCTGGGCTCGGGCTACAATAACAGCATCGTCGCTGAAGCCCCGGGCATTCCCGATTCCATGGAGTTCATCCGTCCCGGCACCGAGCGCGACATATGGGAACTCCGGCTTTCCGACAGCATGGAAGCGGTGATAACGTCCGCCGACGGCTCCAAACTCAAGTTCAGCGATCTCAAGGGCCTTGGCATCTTTTCAACCGATGCGGAGGGCAACTTTGTCCTGAACCTCCGGTACGGCGACCAGGGCGCGGTGAATGCCGGTCCATTCGTGATCCATTTCGGCTTCATCGTACCGCCTGCCAAACCCGTCGTCGAGAAGAAGCCGGTGAAGAAGAAGGAACCGGAGAAGCCCGTCATCGAGGAGAAGGCCGACTCCAGAAGACTGAAGATCACAGTTGAGGGACCTGACGGTAGAAAGGACCTCTGGCCCAACGCAGGCATAATGACAATAGGCGAGGCCGATTACAACACGGTTTCCGTGAAACATGCCGGTCTCCCCCAGATTCACACCCTGCTGGAACCCTCGGGCAACCGCTACGTGCTCAACCTTCTTCCCGAGATCAAGGGCGGCGTTGAGGTCAAGGGAAGCGTCATTCCCTTCAGCACCCTCATAGAGCGCAAGATGATACGCCAGGAGAAGGAAGGCGCCCCGTACGTCTGGGAGTTCGACAAGAGCGTTCAGGGCGTTTTCTCTGTCAGCGGCGTCGAGGTATTCTTCGGTTTCGCCGACCCCCCTCCCGAAGTACTGAAACCAAAGGTCGAACCCCGCCCCGAGGTCAAGGTCGAAAGAGCGAAACCGGCCGTTTACGACTGGCAGACATTTGCAACGCGCCCCCACGAAGAGACCGCTTTCGAGGAAACCACCACCGAGAACCAGAAGTTCAAGGTCATGGTCGGGATCGGCCTTGCCATTGCCCTTCTTCTCGGTGCCGTCACTGACAGGCTGATCGTGGTGGTAAAGGAATCCAAGACCCAGATCCTCAGAAGGGCACCCAGCGCAAGGGTTGCCTCGCTAGCTGAAACCCCGCCCCCGACCGAAGAGGTCGGTGTCGGCGAAGAGATAGTTAGCGACATGCCTTCCACCGAAGTGGCAAGCACCGCCGGCGGAGCACCCGTAGAAGGTCCTTCAGGTCCCGTGGGCGCGGCAGCGGGTGCGTCAGCCGCGGAAGACGTTCTTCAAAGCATCGGGTTTGCCGCCTACGGCACGGGGGCTGCGGGAGGCGGCGCCGGGTTCATCGGTGACCTCCAGAGCGCGGCATCCAGCGGCATCGGTCTCGCGTCGGGAACTTCAGGCCAGGCTCTTGTCGCAGGTGCCGGCGGAGGCGGCTCGGGCGGTATTACGGGTCTTGTCGGCTCAGGCGGCGGTGTGGCGTCCAGCGCCGAAACCGTAAGTTCAAGCCAGATGCAGGCCGTGCACCAGGCGGCCCAGGTTACGTTTACGGCCAGTGCCTCGGGCGAGGCCATCGACCTTGGCTACAGGAACATGTCCGAGATCAGGCAAAGGCTCAACGTGATGAAGATGCGCATCCAGACCGCGTACGAGGGCCTTCTCAGAAGCGACCCCAGCGCGGGGGGCAGGATCAGCATCAGCTTCGCCATCACGCCCAGCGGTTCGGTGACAGCGGTATCGGTGAGCTGCCCCGGCTCGCTCGCAAGCCTTCAGGCCACGGTTACAAGCGCCGTGAACAGCATGAACTTCGGGCCCGCTCCCGAACAGACTTCAAACCTTCCCGTAACGGTGCCGGTGAACCTGGTACCGCCTCAATAGCCTTCGGATATCAGGGTGGGGCTCACGCCCTGCCCTGATCTATCCACACTGCCTTCTGATTCACGAATTCCAGCATTCCCTGCCGTCCCAGTTCCCTGCCGTAGCCCGAATCGCCGACTCCTCCGAATGGAAGTCGCGGGTCTGACCTTGTGAATGTGTTTACGAAACACGCGCCCGAATGTATCCTCCGGGCGAAAGCCTCCCCCTTCGACATGTCACGGGTATAGACCGAAGCACCGAGACCGAAGGTTGTTCTCCCTGCAAGCTCCAGTGCCTCGGTCTCATCCCTGGCTGACAACACTGACGCGACGGGGCCGAAAGTCTCTTCGTCCGCCACCGGCATGCCCGGGACAACCCTGTCCAGCACGGTGGGCGGATAGAAGAAACCACGCGATTCGGGCAGAACTCCCCCGATCACCAGCTTCGCGCCCATCGAAACGCTTCGGGTGACCTGGTCGTGAACGGCCCTGCGCAGATCATCCCGAGCCATCGGACCCAGTGTTGTCGCGGGATCGAGGGGATCCCCCGCGACAGCCCTTTTCATCTCAAATTCAAGAAGTTCGACGAATCGCCGGTGGACACTTTTCACGACTATCATGCGTTTGGAGGCAATGCAGTTCTGGCCTGCGTTGATGAGACGCGAGTACGCAACGGTCTTCGCCGCGTGCTCCAGATCGGCGTCCTCAAGGATTATCGCGGGGTCGCTTCCCCCAAGTTCAAGCACACACTTTTTCAGCTCCTTGCCGGCCATTCGGGCAACAGCCCTCCCGGCACGCGAGCTTCCGGTGAGTGTGACCGCCCTTACGGCAGGGTGGCCGATGAGCATTTCCGAGATGGGTCCGGCCCTGTGCCCGGGAACCACCACAACACCGAACAGCCCCTCGGGAAAACCCGCCTCGCGGAAGAGCCCGGTGATCTCAAGGGCGCAGCCCGTGACATTGGGAGAATGCTTGAGAAGCACCCCGTTCCCGGCCGCGACTGCCGGCGCGGCGAAGCGGAACACCTGCCAGAACGGGAAGTTCCAGGGCATCACGCCGTATATGACTCCCAGAGGCTCGTGGGCAACAAAGCTCCGGAAAGCCTCGGTGGCTACCGGAGCATCCTTGAGAAAGTCCTCACCGTGTTCAGCGTAGTAGCGGCACACAAGGGCGCACTTGTCCGCCTCGGCCATCCCCTGGCTCACGGGCTTTCCCATCTCCAGCGCCATCAGTTCGGCCAGCGAAGCCCTTCTTCCATCGAGGATTTCCGCAAGGGCGTGCAGGCGTGAAGCCCTTTCCTCGTGAGTCGAAAGGCGCCATGACCCGAAAGCGGCTTCGCATGCGCCAGCCTTTATCATAACCTCACTGCGGGATTGACCCCGCCACTCACCGACAACCCCTTCGTCCCACGGGTTTACCGAGAACACATCCGGGATGTGACCTTTCCCCACCTGGCCCTCCGTTTCGGCTGATGATTGATTTGCGGTGATTATACACCAGGTTGAGTGGTTCGCCCGAGATTGACCGGCAGATACCGGTTTCACATTGTTGCCGGGATCCGCCACCGGTACGACCCTCTTGAAGAACACAGGAAATAGCATTATAAGCCAGTCAAGAAAGCACGCCTACCTGGCGGACAGATCCGTTGGATGGCCGCTGCTAGGCACAAGCCTTGCCGCCACGACCATCGGCGGGACATCCACCGTTGTACTCGCCGCGTACATAATTGCTCACGGTCTTTCAGGGCTGTGGCTCGACATCCCGCTGGGGCTTTCCCTTCTGGTTACAGGGTTTTTCCTGGCGGGCAAAGTGCGCGAAACGGGAGCGTTCTCCATCGCCGGCATCGCCAGACAGAAGTACGGGAACACGTTCGGAACGATAACCTCGGTTCTGGTTCTCATGGCGGAGCTTGCATGGTTCGCGCTTCTCACCCTTGCGGGCGCATCACTGGTTCAGGGGATGACCGGGCTTTCACAGCCCGGCGCCATCCTCGCGGTGGCGGCCACTTTCTCCGTCTACACGGTTGCGGGAGGGCAAAAGGCGGTGATACTCACCGACCTATGGCAATTGTGCATTGTCATGCTTTTCGGTCTTGGCATCCCCGCATTCATGGTTGCACTTCGGGGCTTGAACCCTGAACCCGGAATGCTCTCGTTTCCGACAGGACCGGGCATGGGGAGCAGGGGTGTTTTCGGCCTGATCCTCATGATGGGCCTTCCGGGGCTTGTCGGTGGCGATGTGTACGGAAGGCTTCTCTCGGCCAAAACCCCCCGCGATGCCGCCAAAGCTTCGGTCATGGCCGGAATCATCAAGCTTGTCGCGGCGGCTTGCGTCGCAGTGATCGCTCTTGGCGGGGAGGGAAGCCTTGATGATACGTTCCGGGCGGTTCTTCCACCGGCGCTTTACCATGCGGCGGTGTTCGGAATACTCATGGCCATAATGTCCAGCGCTGACAGCGTGCTCCTCACGGGTGCAACCGTGCTCCATACCGACCTGATGCCACGCCTGAAGGCATCACCACGTCTTGTCGCTTCGCTGGTGGCGGTTGCGGGAACGGCCCTTGCCCTTGCGGCAGGGAACGTTGTGGCCGTCATGCAGTGGTCCTACACGGTTTTCAGCGCCGGTGCACCGCTGCCCCTTCTGGCAGCGCTTTTGCTGAAACGCACGCCTCCGCCCTTTGCGGCCAACCTGTCGGTTATCATTGGTGGTGGTACGGCGGCCCTTCTGAAGCTTCTTGGAGACCCCGACGCATTCCTCCTGGGTCTCGGGGCTTCACTGGGCATCCTTGTTCTGGGAACTGTTTTAAACAAAGGCAGGAGAAAAGCATGAAGAGTTGCCTGTTCATCGGGATGTTCACTCTGCTGGTGTGTTCGTGCGGGAATCCCGCACCCGTGGCTCAGGCCGATGTAGGGGGGGTCTGGGATGGAGGGCTGGTCGTCGCCGGGAACACGCTGGAAATCTCGGTTCAGCTCTCGCAGACGGACAGCACCCTTTCGGGGAAGATCGAGATACCCATGCAGAACGTAAGGGAACTCGAACTGGCAGGCCTCGACGTTCGCGGCGACAGCGTATTCTTCTCGCTTCCCTCCGGGCTTGGCAGGGCCGACTTTCTGGGAACGGTGCGCGGCGACAGCATGAGCGGCGCTTTCGTTCAGTCCGGCTACACCGGCTCATTCACACTTCTGAGAACCCTGCGTGACATTCCCCGGAGCGCCGCCACGGGCGAGGAAGTGCTTATTCAGGGGGATGACTGCGAACTGGCCGGAACCCTCGACCTGCCGCAGGGAGAGCCCCCGTATCCGTGTGTTTTCCTTCTCACAGGCAGTGGGCAGCAGGACAGGGATGAATACGTGATGGGATTCCCGGTCTTCGCCGTTCTGAGTGGACATCTCACCGATGCCGGGCTCGCGGTCCTCCGGTGCGATGACAGGGGGATGGGCGGTTCCACCGGGGGAATGGAATCGTTCAACGACTCGGTTTTGCTTTACGAGGCGAACCTGATGCTTGACTTCCTTCTGCATGATGAACGGATAGATCCGTCGCGTATCGGTGTGCTCGGTCACAGTGAGGGTTCCAGCACCGCCTTCGCCCTGGCGGCTTCGCGCCTGTCAGACATCGCCTTCGTCGTGAGCATGGCCGGCCCGGCTCTTGACGGCTACAGGACCATCCTTGCCCAGCAGGAGGCGATACTGCGGACACAGGGGTTCCCGGAAGATGAGATCGCGCGAAGGCAGGCCATTCAGGCCGGGATAATGGATGCCGTTATCGCCGGAGCCGACAGCACAGAGCTCTGGACGATCCTGGACGCCCAGTTCCGTTCGGAGTTTGCCGGTCTCACCGATGAAGAGCTCGCGATGATGGGCGACGTTGAGGGACAGATCCGCATGATGGTGTCTCAGGCCCTTGCGCAGGTGACATCGGACTGGTTCGAAAGTTTTCTTGTTCACGATCCGGCCCTGAGCATAAGGGCGGTCACATGCCCTGTCCTGGTCCTCAGCGGGGGGAAGGACATCCAGGTTTTGGGAGACCTCAACCTGCCGCATATGGAAAGCGCCCTGCTGGGAAACGCTGACCATGAGATAATGGTGTTCGCCGATGCCAACCACCTGTTCCAGCGCTCGGTTACGGGAGCTGTGGAAGAGTACGCCGCACTGGAACCGGAGTTCATTGAGGGCTTTGCGGAAGCCGTGACAGGTTGGATAAGCGAAAGGGTGTTCTAGAAAACCCTCCCCAGATATGTATACCAGTCCCGGGAGCCGGTAAGGAGCAGGCCGGCCTTGTCGAGCAGTTCAGGGTCCCGGTTTTCAAGGTAGAGCCCGCAGAGTTTTCCCACCTGGCTATCCCTGAGGACGTCAGGCAGGGCGTCGTACTCGCTGCGGCTTCCGTGGGCGAGGGCGAAGAAGGCCGTTGCGAGGGCGTTCCAATCCTGGGTTTGGTCACCGGATGGTTTCAATGGCCTCCCTGACCTCGGCTGCCTTGTCGGGGCAGTCCACCGAGTCGAGGATGGTGGCGAGTTCCCCCAGGGCCGCAATGTATTCGTCCCTGGTTATGGAGAGCCCTTCGGGGTAACCGGGAAGCGCCACCTGATGAAGGAGTTCACCGCTCAGGTTGTATCCCGCATCGTACACGTCCTCGAGCCATTCCATGGCTTCTTCGGGGGGTATTCCGGCGTTCGTGCGGGTTCTCACGCCTGAAATCCCGGCAACCAGAAGGACCACGCACATCTCCCGGCCAAGTGGGTTCGACCCCGGATAGAAAACCGACCATGCCTCTTCCAGAACACCATCGTAATCCTGATTTCGATAGAGCAGAACCATGTGCTCAAGCGCTGCGCCGTAACAGTCGTGATAGGTTCCGCTGATGAGCCCGAGCTCGTAGTCATCGCCCACACTGTACTCGGCCGAGTAATAGTTGGCAGTGAACGGGTACTGTGAGTAGACCGTGAGAATGCCTGAGCCGGGGTCGTACGTTGCCGAAGCTTTGGCGATGTTGAGCATTCCCGGGAATTCCGCAGATCCGGATATCAGCTCGGACCCCCTGGCAAGGGCGATCTCCGTTACTGTGGCGGATTCGAGCACGACCAGGTCAACGGGCCCATCCCCGGGAGGGAAGCCTTCGACCGGAAGCATCGCTGAGTAGCCAATCACCATGAGCATGCAGAGAAGCGGGATCATCCTTTTCTCACCCCTTTGCTTTTTTGGGCCTATCGCCGCTCCGAAGGTCCAGAAGCCTGTTTCGCAGTTCCCTGGCCGTCTTTTCCGCCTGGGCATAGATCTCTGGGGCCTTGTGGAACTCCAACAGATCGACATTTGAGATGTCCGGTTCGATGTAGATGGTGGGCGGGCATTTCGCGAGCTTTTCAGCGATGATGGTGCGCTGCATGATGTTGAATGTCTCCAGAACGGCACGGACTGCAGTGGGAGACTTCTGGCCCTCTCTTTTCTCAAGTCGGCCCATTACGTTCACCGCTATCACAAGGTCGCAATCGCTCAGTATATCGTGCGGAAGGGGGTTCACACACCCGCCGTCGATCAGGGTCCTGCCATCCATGTGGACCGGAGAGAACACCCCCGGAAGCCCCATGCTGGCCTTGATGGCCTTCAGAAGGTCTCCCCTGTCGAAGACCACCTGTGTGGAATCCCAGAAATCAGTTGCGACCACTTTCAGCGGGATCGAGAGCTCCTCGAAGGTGGATTTTTCTATCTGGCGGTAGAGGAATTCAACGAAAGCGTCTCCCTTGAAAAGGGCGTTGCCAAGAAAGTCGATGTCCAGAAGCTTGATCCAGGCCAGGGCGTCCTTTCTGGCAAGCACCTCCTTGAGGGTGTCTCCGTCCTTTATGAGCATGCGGTCGGTCCCCTTTCGTATGGCGCTGCCGTTCACACCCGAGGCGTAGATGGCGCCGATGACCGCCCCGATGCTGGTTCCGGCCATGCGGTAAGGACGAATTCCAAGTTCATCCAGCACCTGCAGCATGGGTATGTGGGCAAGCCCCCTGGCACCGCCGCCACCGAGAGCCAGCCCTATCTTCAAGGGTCCGTCCTGGTCCGTATCATTGTGAGCATCATCTTGAACCTTGCCAGAGCCTTCAAAGAGTGGGGCTCACCGGCGGGCATGATTATCAGGTCACCACCGTGAAGGGTGTGAGGTTTGCCCGAGATCCGTATCTCAGCGGTTCCCTCAAGAATGTACACCAGGGCGTCAAAGGGTGCGGTGTGTTCACTGAGCCCCTGATCCTGGTCGAAAGAGAAGAGTGTTACTGTTCCCGCACTTTTTTCTACGATGGTTTTGCTCACCACACCCCCGGTCTGGTAATCAACCAGCCCGGCCGCAGAGACCACAGAACCTGTTTTCAAATCTCCCCCCCTGGGCTCTCCTGGAAGCGGGTCAACTGATCGAGCAGATACTTGCTTTCCGGGTCAAGTTCCAGAGCCCTGGAACCCCATAGCACAGCTTCATCGAACCGATCGAGCCGGTAAAGGATCTCCGCCACTGTGTCCATTATGTTCGCGTCTTCCGGTTCGGAGGCGCTTGCCTCGAGCGCAAGTACCAGCGCGCGGTCAAGTTCAAGGTTGGCCATGGCCATCGACCATGCGACGGAGTTTTTCATCCACGCCTCGTCGTAGCTCTGGTTTGCCATTCTGGAAAGGACAGCCTCGGAGCGCTCCCCGCTGTACATCTCAAGCATGTTCAGGGGTTCCCACCAGCGGAAGTAAAGCCTTCGGAGCTCCGTCACGGCTTCGGGGTTGTCGGAGACCTGGATGTCCACCAGATGGTCGGTGGAACCCTGGTGCCCACCGCTCTCCCTCACAACGAGGATAGCGGCGGACTGCCTTCCGCGGCTGTCCCCCCCGGCATCCTCGCCCGCCTTGAGGGCTTCGAGAAGCCTGAATGCAAGGATCTCACCCTCGGTGGAGAGGAATGACCGTTCAATTGCGTCGACGACTTCCGGGCCTGTCAGGATGTTGCCCTGTATCGCGTAGCCCCGCCCGGTCACTCCGCCCGCCCAGAACATGGTCTCAGTGCCGGTGAACGAAGCCGAGTTGCCACGGGAGTCGACAACACCGATCTGACGCTGGTTCGCAAGGGAATCGCCGGAAGTGAGGGTCTGGATCACTTCGGAAGCGGACATGCCTTCGGAAAGAAGCCTGAGCCCTTCCGGGCCGTATCCGAGATTTGCCCATGCCTGGGTTGCCACAGCGCCCGCGCCAGCTTTCGCCCAGGGGACCATCTGGCCTACGAACGGCACCTTCGAGGCCACGGCAATGCCCCATTCACCTGTTTCGGGGTCGTGGGCGACGATGGAAAAAGTTGAAAGAAGGGCAAGGAGCAACGCGATCATCGCGCACCTCTCAATCCAGTAGAAGAAGGCTTCCCGCCATCACCGCCATGCCTGCCACAAGGCCGATTATGCACAGGTGGTGCTCGCCGTGCTCCTCGGCGGTTGGAAGGAGCTCGTCGAGGCTTATGTAGACCATGATACCGGCCACGCCCGAAAGCATCCAGCCGAGTACTCCTTCAGTGAAGAGGGACCGGAAGAAGAAGAACCCTATGAGAGCGCCCAGAGGCTCGGAAAGACCTGACAGAAAAGACCAGCGGAATGCCTTTCTACGGCTTCCGGTGGCGCAGTAGATCGGGGCGCTTATGGCGATACCCTCGGGCACGTTGTGAATGGCTATGGCCACTGCTATCGCCACTCCCAGTCTGGGTTCCCGAAGGGCCACGGCGAAAGTCGCGAGGCCTTCCGGGAAGTTGTGGACCGCTATGGCGATTGCGCTGAAAACCCCGAGTCTGTGAAGCTTCTTGCCGCAGACCGGGCTGTGGACCTCGTGGGGGTTTTCGAACTTGGGGACCATGAGGTCTATGACGGCCATTATCGCTATACCCGCGAAAAAACCAGCCACCATGCGGAAGTCGGCGGCGCCGAGCGTATTGCCGGCGGCCTCGAACGAGTCCCGGGCACCGGGAAGTATCTCCATGAAACTGACGTAGACCATGACTCCGGCGCTGAAGCCGAGGGCCGAGGCAAGGAATCTGGCGCTGGTGTGTTTGGAAAGGAAGGAGATGAGGCTGCCGATTCCCGTCGCGAGGCCTGCGAATGTAACCATTCCGAAGGCGGGCCAGAAGTTTGTCATGTCCATGGTTTTCCGCTCCAGGTTTGTGGAATACCCGAACATAAGAAAAACCCGGGGCTTTGAGGCCCCGGGTTTCCCAACCCAGCGGGGTTTAGTACATGTCCCCCATGCCGCCGCCTCCGCCTCCGGGCATCGGCTTCTCGGGTTCGGGGATCTCAACAACTATCGCTTCGGTCGTGATCAGAAGGCCGGCAATGCTGGCGGCGTTCTGAAGGGCGGTGCGGGTCACCTTGGTGGGGTCGACGATGCCTGCCTTGAACATGTCGACATACTCACCCGTGGCAACATCGATACCCCAGGCGGTGTCGAGGCCCCTGACCTTTTCGACCACTATGGCGCCCTCCATGCCGGCGTTGAAGACCAGCTGGCGGACGGGCTCGGAGAGGGTCCTGCGGATGATCTCCGCGCCGACCTTCTCGTCACCTTCGAGCTTGAGCGCGGCGACCGCGTCCTCGCAGCGGATGAGGGAGGTTCCGCCACCGGGGATGATACCCTCTTCAACGGCGGCCCTGGTGGCGTGAAGGGCGTCTTCCACCCTTGCCTTCTTTTCCTTCATCTCGGTCTCGGTGGCAGCACCCACGTTGATCCGTGCAACGCCGCCGGCCAGCTTGGCAAGCCTCTCCTGAAGCTTCTCGCGGTCGTAGTCGCTGGTGGTGTCTTCGATCTGCTTGCGGATCTGCTTGATACGGCCCTGGATGGCATCGGTGGTACCGCTGCCCTCGATGATGGTGGTGTTGTCCTTGTCGATCTTGACCAGTCCGCAGGTGCCCAGGTCGCTCAGGGTGATGTTCTCGAGCTTGATGCCCAGGTCTTCGGTGATGGAGCGGCCGCCGGTGAGGACGGCGATGTCGTCGAGCATGGCCTTGCGCCTGTCGCCGTAACCCGGCGCCTTGACAGCGGCCACCTGGAGCATGCCCCTGACCTTGTTCACCACGAGGGTGGCAAGGGCTTCACCTTCGACATCCTCGGCGATTATCAGAAGGGGACGGCCCATCTGGGCGATCTTTTCAAGAACCGGAAGAAGGTCCTTCACGTTGGAGATCTTCTTCTCGTGAATGAGGATGTATGGCTTGTCGAGAGCGACTTCCATTGCCTCGGCATCGGTCACGAAGTAGGGGCTGAGGTATCCGCGGTCGAACTGCATGCCCTCGACCACGTCCAGCGTGGTGTCCATGCTCTTGGCTTCCTCGACGCTGATGGTGCCGTCCTTGCCGACCTTCTCCATTGCGTCGGCTATGATCTTGCCGATCTCAGGGTCGTTGTTTGCGCTTATGGCGGCAACCTGACGGATCTCTTCCTTGCCCTTTACGTCCTCGCTGAGCTCCTTGAGGCGACCTATGACGGCTTCAACGGCCTTGTCGATGCCACGCTTGAGGGCCATGGGGTTGGCGCCGGCGGTGACGTTCTTGAGGCCTTCGCGGTAGATGCACTCTGCGAGAAGGGTGGCGGTGGTGGTGCCGTCGCCGGCGATGTCGCTGGTTTTGGAGGCCACCTCACGGATGAGCTGGGCGCCGATGTTCTCGAACCTGTTGGGAAGCTCGATCTCCTTCGCGACAGTCACGCCGTCCTTGGTGATGGTGGGGCTGCCCCACTTCTTCTCGAGGACAACATTGCGGCCCTTGGGGCCCAGTGTGACCTTGACCGCCCTTGAAAGCTGCTCGACACCGGCAAGTATTGCCTGCCTGGCGTCCTGGTCGAACTTGAGTTCCTTTCCTGCCATTTTGCTTCTCTCCCTGTGTTACTTGTCGAGGACGGCCAGGATGTCTTCTTCCAGGACGATCACGAACTCTTCGCCGTCGATCTTCACTTCGGTACCGGTGTACTTGCCGATGAGGATCCTGTCGTTCACCTTCACCACCGGCTCGATGAAATCGCCGGAATCGTTGCGTTTGCCCTTGCCCACGGCCTTGACCGTTCCCTCGAGGGGCTTCTCCTTGGCGGTGTCCGGAAGAACTATTCCACCCTTTACCGTTTCGACCGGCTCTTCCCGAAGGACGAGGACCCTGTCGAAAAGAGGACGCACCTTCATGTCTGCCATCTTTCATTCTCCTTTCGCGGAATGTGAGGATTTTCCATAACCCGCGGAGCCAATGATCCGCTTCGTTATGCAACCGTAATAAGCAATGATGATGCCAGTTGTTTTCAGCGTCGCTTTCCCATGCGTAACTGCATGATTGACAATGTTAAGACATCACGGGCCGCTTCGGGAGGTCATCCATGGGGGATGGGGCGACCTTCGCCCGTGTCACTTTGGCACGGAAATGGATTTCTGACGTTCCAGTATATTCCCATGACATTCGCAGTCACAAACAGCCCGGAGGCTTTCCATGAACGAACCCGTCTTGGTGACAGATGCCGGAGCCGATCTGGAGGGGGTGGCCAGGGTCGCTGAAGGGGCGCCGTTTGAGCTCTCCCCTTCGGCAGTCCGCGCCCTTGAGCGCGGCCGGAACGCCATAGAGGCCCTGCTTGGATCGGGACGCGCAATTTACGGTGTGAACACAGGTTTCGGCAGGCTTGCAACTACCGTGGTCGAGGGCGAAGCGCTTGCCGGCCTTCAGCGCAACCTTCTTCTTAGCCATTCATGCGGCACGGGTCCCCTTCTCTCCAGGGAACAGGTCAGGCTGATGGTCTTTCTCAGGGTCGCGTCACTTGCCAGGGGAAGAAGCGGCATCAGGCCCTGCGTGGTCGAGAACCTCGTGAAACTGGCCAACGGGCCGGTTTATCCAGCTGTGCCTTCCCGTGGCTCCCTGGGGGCATCGGGTGATCTGGCGCCCCTCTCCCACATGTGCCTTCCACTGATTGGTGAGGGTGAGTGCGTCACCGACTCGGGTGAATTGGTACCGGGCACAGAAGCCCTTGAGCTGCTTGGCATGGAGCCGTTGGCTCTTGCTGCGAAAGAGGGGCTTTCACTGATAAACGGCACCCAGTTCATGACGGCCCTGCTCTCCCTGGCCCTTATCGAGGCGCGGGCACTGATGAACTCGGCAGACGCTGCCGCCGCGCTGACCCTTGAAGCCCTCCTGGGCACCGATGCCGCCCTCGAACACGAACTACTTTCGCTTCGTCCCCACCCGGGCGCCATCGAGTCGGCCCGGCGCATCAGGCAGCTTCTTGAGGGTTCCGAGATACTGCAGAGTCACCGTAACTGCGAGAGGGTGCAGGACGCCTACTCGCTCAGGTGCACCCCACAGGTGCACGGTGCCTGCCGCGACGCGCTTTCGTACGTTGAGTCGATACTGAGGCTCGAGCTTCTTTCGGTAACGGACAACCCGCTTCTCATGGAAGACGGCCGGATGGTCAGCGGCGGCAATTTTCACGGACAGCCCCTTGCCATGGCGGCGGATCACCTGAAAACCGTCGCCGCGGTCCTTGGCAACATCTCTGAACGAAGGATTGAAAGGCTCCTCAACCCCGACCTTTCAGGGTTGCCGGCCTTTCTTGCCCGTGATCCCGGCATGAACTCGGGCCTCATGATCGCCCAGTATACCGCGGCGTCTCTGGTGAGTGAGAACAAAGTCCTGGCCCACCCCTCGTGCGTTGACAGCATTCCCGTGAGCGGCAACCAGGAGGATCACGTATCAATGGGAGCCACGGCTGCCCGCCACTGCGCGGAGATCGTCCGGAACTCGACCCATGTGCTGGCCACCGAGCTTGTCTGCGGCGTTCAGGCGCACCGGTTCCTCGAAAGGGGGGCCATGGGCTCGGGGAACAGAGAGACCATGAGGGCTGTGGAGATGGTTTTCGAACCGATGGATTCCGACCGGCGATTCGTGGCCGACATCGAGGCGGTGGCTGAGCTGATCCGGCAGGGGTGTCTGGGTCAGGCTTCGTAAAGCCCGGAATCCCTTGTTGGAGAGCTTCCGGCTCCTCCTCTCGGCCCGTCGTCACCCCCGAAACCCATGGCCTCAAGCTCCTGTTCGATCCTGTCCGGGTCCTCTCCGGCTTCCAGACGGCCCAGGGCATGTTCCAGTTCCGGGCCCAGGTCTTCCCCCATCTGGTCAGCCATCTTCCGGACGGCCCTGGCCATGGCCTTCGGGTCGTTCTCGTCCAATCCTGCCAGTTCGCCGGCCATGTCGTCCATGTCATCACCACCCGATTTCGTGTTGGGGGTGCTGAAGCGGCTCATGACCCGGTCAAGTTCCTTCTCGCCGCACCTGGGGCAGACCGGCGAGGTTTCCGGGGATACCCGTTTTATCAGGAACTGGTAGATGGTGTTGCACGGCTTGCAGAAGTATTCGTATATGGGCATTTCTTATCCTCCAGTCTCATCGATGATACGAAAACTCCACTGCCCTCGGGAAGCCCCGTTGCCCTGGCAACGACCGGGCACTTCACGACGAAGGAGTGAAAAAGCCTGGGGTCACGGGCACCCCAGAGACCCTCGAGGTTTCCCTGCCCCTTGGCCAGCACCAGGTCACAGGTCCTGAAAACACCCGCCGCTTCCCGGGACATCAGTTCTGGAACGATGGAAGGAACATCGCTGCCGCTGTCAAGGATGAGTGAGCAGTGATCGAGACCGGCCATTACGGCATCAGTCAGGGTGGCATCGTTCATGACAGGCAGCGGCCTTACCATGTAGAAAACCTCTCCGGTGAAGCCCGAATGCTCTATGAAAAGCCTGTCCATTACGGTCTCTCCCGCGTTGTCACCCAGTATGAGGAGGGTGGATGAGACGGACAGGGCGCGAAGGAACGCCTCCCTTTCATCGACTGCCAGAGCGTTTTGGAACATGCCTGCCAGAATGGAGGGATCAGGCAGGCTGTGTCCCTGGGCCGAGTCGAGCAGGTTGCACCATGTGGCCGCGGAGAGGGCACCCATGACAGGTCTGGGTGTTCCCCGCAGCACTTCTCTCAAATCGGGAAGGCTTTCAAGAAGGCTCTCCGTGAAGAACCGCTTCTCATTGCCGAAGATGTCGGGAATGCCCGATGCCTGCCGGAGTCTCCGCCATGCCCCCGCTCCGGCAAGGGGAGGCGGAGTGCCCCTTTCAAGGGCGTCGAGGATCTCAGGAAGATACAGATCAATGGAATCCGGGGGCAGTCCCGCACGGGCAAGGAAGCCTGTGAAGCCCCTTTCGAAGCACTTGCCGCAGATCGCGGGTTCGGGTCTAAGACCCCCCAATACCCGACCCCTCAAGGAACATGCGGTGCACCCTGTCGTCATTTGTCAGTTCGGGGTGGAAGCTCGAGAGCCAGGCATTCCCCTGCCTGATGAAAACCGCGCCTTCCTTCACCGAACCTAGAACGATTGCGTCCGGACCCAGAGGGTGGAGAAGTGGAGCCCTTATGAAAACCCCCGGGAAGGGTGATTCAAGGCCGGTGATGGAAACGTCCTGCCTGAAGCTTGCGACCTGTCTTCCGAAACTGTTCCTCTCTGCGCGGACATCGGCTACTGCAAGGCTGTCCTGGTTGATCGGGTGTTCACGCTCGGTGACTTCCCGGGACAGAAGGACCGCGCCTGCGCATGTCCCCAGCACGGGGAGACCTTTCCTGATGGCGTCGCCGAGGGGTGCGAACAGCTCCCATCTCTTCAGCAGAAGGATCATTGTCGTGGACTCGCCGCCCGGGATCACCAGGGCGGATACTTCCCTCAGCCCTCCGGGTTCGCGTATCTGAACAACCTGGTGCCCAATGGATGAGAGTATGGCGCAGTGCTCGGAAACACCACCCTGCAGGGCCAGAACCCCCACTGCAGCCATTACCAGCCCCTGTGGGCCAGACGATCCTCTTCGGAAAGGGTGTTGATATTGATACCTACCATGGCCTCACCAAGCCCCCGGGAAACCTCGGCGATTATCCCGGGATGATCGAAACGGCTCACGGCTTCCACTATGGCTCGGGCGCGCATTTCGGGATTTCCGCTCTTGAATATCCCGCTGCCGACGAAAACACCGTCCATCCCAAGCTGCATCATCAAAGCGGCGTCGGCGGGAGTTGCTATGCCACCTGCGGCGAAGTTCACCACTGGGAGTTTGCCGTGCTGGTGCACGAACCTGACAAGGTCGTAGGGGGCGCCCATTGTCTTGGCCTCGGACATGAGCTCCTCCTCCCTCAGGGCCTGGATCCGCCTGATGTCACCCAGAACCTGTCTGGCGTGCCTGACTGCTTCGACAACATTGCCGGTGCCGGCCTCGCCCTTGGTCCTGATCATGGCGGCGCCTTCGCCGATGCGTCTCAGGGCCTCGCCGAGGTTCACCGCGCCGCAGACAAAGGGTACCTTGAAGGAATGCTTGTTCACGTGGTGCTTCTCATCGGCGGGGGTGAGCACCTCGGACTCGTCCACGAAGTCTATCTCAAGTGCTTCAAGGACCTGGGCTTCTACGAAGTGACCGATCCGGCACTTGGCCATCACGGGGATGGTGACGGCCTTCTGAATCGCTGTGATCACGTCGGGGTCGGACATCCTGGCGACGCCGCCCTGGACCCTTATGTCGGCGGGAACCCTTTCGAGCGCCATCACCGCCACGGCGCCCGCGGCCTGGGCGATCTCCGCCTGACGGGCTGTGACCACGTCCATGATCACGCCGCCCTTGAGCATTTCGGCGTGCCCCGCCTTAACCTCCCAGCCGCCTTC
>Ga0351862_1054_pt2 | contig 25420 bp, 20 predicted proteins | sample BONcelFGM3001F10_FD_206787 | JGI IMG/M metagenome (GOLD analysis project Ga0351862, IMG submission 206787) | Enriched cells from coal bed in the Powder River Basin, Montana, United States - BONCAT cells FGM rep2 HSBNCT.FGM.300.1.F10 ...
TTTGACTTCCAGCACAGGCATCAGAATGAACTCTGCTTCCTTTTGAGAATGAACAGGAAAAACGGACCGCCCACCAGGGCCGTGACCACGCCCACGGGGATCTCGGCCGGGGCCGCAACGGTTCGCGCCACGATATCGGCCAGGCACAGGAGCAGCGGGCCCGAGACCACAGCCACGGGGTAGCTGAGCCGGTGGTCGGGGCCCACCACGGCGCGCGCGAAGTGCGGCACGAGCAGGCCCACGAATCCGATGATGCCGCTGATGCTGACCGCGCACGCGGTGAGCACGGATGCGGCCACGAACAGGATGCGCTTGACGCGCTCCACGTTCACGCCCAGGTAGTGCGCGTCATCCTCGCCCAGGGTCATGACATTCAGGTCGCGCGCGTAATAGTAGACCACGAACATGGCGGCCAGGGCCACCACGCCCACTACGCCGTTGAGGCGCGCATCCGCAATATCCAGCCGGCCCATGAGCCAGAACACGATGCTGTGCAACTGCCGGTCCGTGGACAGGGACATGATGAACATGATGGCCGCGGACATGATGGCGTTCACAATCACGCCCGCCAGGATCATGCTGAACATGGAAAAACGCGCGCCCGTGCGCGACAGCGAATAGATGAGCCCCATGGTGAACAGGGCTCCGCCCACGGCCAGGAACGGGATGGTGTAAAACCCCAGGAGCAGGTGTACTTCAAAGATCACGCCCGCGGCCACGCCCAGGGCCGCGCCGCTGCTCACGCCCAGGATGTACGGCTCGGCCAGCGGGTTGCGCAACAGCCCCTGAAACACGGCCCCGGCCATGGCCAGGCACGCCCCGGAGATGAGCCCGGACAGCAGGCGCGGCCAGCGCAGGGAGATGAGGATGATGCGCGCGGGCTCGTCTCCGCCCCGGCCCGCCAGCGCGTCCCAGATATACTGCCCCACGCGCGCGAACGGGATGGTCTCCTGGCCCAGGGACAGCGACAGCAGGATCACAACCCCAAGCCCGGCCCCCAGGGCCACCATGACCAAAGAAAATTTACGCATCTGTTGTTTCATAATTTGTTGCCGGGTTGGGAAAGGATTAGTGCGCCTTCGGCGACTTAAGGAACCCTTTTGAGAAAGGGTTCCTTAAGAATCCTCCCAAAACTTTCTGGGGGCAATTGCCCGGCAAAAAGCGCGCCGTGCAATTGCCTCATTAAAACCCTTTGCCCGCTCAGTTTACCTTATTGCGTTATTCGGCTTCCCCGTAAATGCGTTTTTCCATTTCGAGCAGGCCGTCCACCAGGCGCGGGCTGGGCCGGTGGTACAGGTCCGGGTTGAGGTCTCCGTACACGCGGCCCTTGCGCACGGCGGCGATTCCGGACCAGCCTGTGCGTGCGCGCACTTTTTCGAGTGCGTTGCCGCCATACGTGCCGTGTCCCAGGAAAATAATCTCGGGGTCACGCAGGATCACAGCTTCGGCGCCCACCTGCGGGTAGCCCTGGTTGATGTCGTGGAAAATGTTTTCCGCGCCCAGGATGTCCAGCATGTCGTTGAGAAAGCCCTCGCTGCCCACGGTGAAGATGGGGCTGTAGTCGATTTCCACGTAGGTGCGCAGGGCGTGCGTTTCGTTTTTATGGCGCGCGCGCACCGCGTTCACCTGCGCGCGCAGCGCGTCCACGCGTTTTTTTGCCTTGGTCTCCACATCCAGCATTTTGCCGATTTCCAGAATCATGGCGAACACATCGTCCAGGGACTGCGTTTCGATGTTGCGCACATTCATATTCAGAGATTGCAGCTTGGCGAATGAAGGGTGAGCCGAGGAATTGGTTGTGAGAATGAGGTCCGGGCGCAGGGCCACGATGCGCTCAACGCTGGGCTGGCCGAACCCGCCGATGGAAGGGATGTCCGCGGCTTCGGCCGGAAAATTGCAGTGGTCGGTGCGGCCCACGAGGCGGTGCTGCTCGCCCAGGAAAAACATGATTTCCGTGACTCCCGGGGACATGCTGACAATGCGCTGCGGGGTGTTGTCGTGTGGTTCGTTTTGTGTGCGCTCCGCAGGCTTGCAGCCTGTAAAAATCATGGCGCAAAAAAGCAGGGCCGCAAGCATGGCAAAGCAGGCGTGTGAATTGCGCGCCACGCGCAGACGAATAATTGAGACGGATTCAAACATGAAAAAGCGCCTCTCCTTTCCCACCGAAAGAAGCCGGCGTGCGGGGTAAAGTGCGGGCGGGTATCCTGGCTTCCGGGTCATCCTCGTGGCCGCTCTTCCCGGGCGCCGGTTGTGCGCCCAGTGAGATGTTCGGCCGTTGTCGCCGGTTACAGTTGCGGGGGCAGCGCCGGCATTGCACCGGTTTCCCACGCCCGCCCCGCAAGTCGGGGCAGCATTGCCGCACCAGGCGTGCGTGCGGGCTATTTCATCCTAATGACAGGGTTGCGCGGCGTCAAGCGGACCCGATAAGGCGCGTGTCCGCGGCGTCCAGTGTTTCCAGGGACAAAATGCGCTCGAAGGTTGCGTTGGCGGCCTGGTCGGATATCACGCCAGCGGCTTCGCGCTCGAATTTCTGCACCACGCACAGGCGCTTTTCCTCGAGGTTCCAACCGGCCGCGCCATAGGGCACATCCTGCTCGAACTCGAACGTGCCGGCCGCCGTGCGCACGGCCACGCGCGCGCCGAACGCCATCTGGAACTCGTTGGCGTTGGCCGCGAGCAGGGATTCATCCTCCACCGGGCTCTGGTCTTCTTCGCCGGTGATGAATTTCTGCAGGGCCTTGCGGCCTTCCTTGAGCAGCTCGCCCACTTCCCGGCCGCGCCCCACCAGCAGAAACGGCGAGGCCATGCCGAACTGGGACAGCATGTTGCGCACCGCGCCCACGCTGAGGCTGCCCACCACTTTGCGCAAATCCACAAGGTTGGTGAATGCGTCCACCAGCGCTTTGGTGTATTTGATATCGTGGCTCACGTGGATTTTTTTAATGAGGTTCCATATGGATTCGTTGGCGATGCGCTCGGGCGTAAACTGTTCGGGCGTGAGCCGGCCGTCGTGGATGCCAACGGAAATATTGTACGGCAGGAAGAAATTCAGGGCCTGGGGCTGGCTGGCCGTGTGGCGCACAAACGCAAGCGCGGCCTCGTTCATTTTCATGGTCATGATGCTGGCGTGCACATCCACGCGCTTGACCGAGGCCGCGTCGATTTCGTTGCTTTTCAGGATTTCGAACAGGCAGTCCATGGATGAATCCAGATAAGCGCAGCCCGGATAGATTTTGTAGGAAAGGGTTTCGCACAGCCAGTTGCGGCCCAGCGCAGACGTGAGCGCGGACAGCAGGGGCGTGAACGAAAACGTTGCGCAAAAGCCCTCGGGGTGTTCGAGGATATCGTTGGGCCCGGACAGGCCGTTGGCGGCCATGTGCGCGGCCACAGCGCCCTGCACCGCGGGCATGGCTGCGGTGAGCAGCTTGGAGTCCCCGCCCATGAACCCGGGCATGGTGGGGCGGTGCGGCTGGCCCAGGGCCATGCCCAGGGCCGAAGCCATCTGGTCCGGGTCGAGCTTGAGCAGGCGGCCCGCGGCCACGGCCGCGCCCGCCGCATGCACGAACGACCACATCTGCCCGTTGAGGGGACCCAGGAGCACGGACGTGCCAAGGCGCGCCGCCACTTCATTGGCTGCGGCCTGTGCGATAATAAATTCTTTGCCATCCACATCCAGGGTCTGGGCCATGGCCAGGGGCGCAAGCACGGCCGAGTGCCCGGCGTGCGCGGACACCATGTAGTCGTCGTAATCCAGCGCCATGCTGAGCCCGGCGTTTGCCAGCAGCGCATCGGACAAAGAGCCCTTGTCGCCGTTCGGCATCAGGCTGCACGGGCCGCCGCCGCTGAGCCCGCGCACGGTGCGCAAAAGCCCCTGGCCCGAGGCCGTGCGGCTTCCCGCGTACACGGCGCCGAGCATGCTCAGCAACTGGTTTTTGCATTCCTCGACCACGCGGTCCGGAATGTCCTCATACTTGAGTGCGCAAACCCAGTGGGCCAGTTCTCGGGTATATTTTTTTCTGGGCAAAAGAAATCACGTCCTTAACGATCTGTGCGGCGCGCGCGGCCCCGCCATGCCGCAGGAGGGCGGCTGTTGTGAAGTTTCATTATAGCACAGAACCCGGCGCGGGAATCCAGGACGCGCGGCTCAGTGGTCGAGCAGGTAGCTGAGGCGCCACGCGCGCGCATCGAGCACATTGCCGCCGGCCAGGGTGTCGGCGTATCCCAGGGCCAGGGCGCGGCTGGGGCTGAAACGGTACTCCAGGTCCAGGATGCCTGTGTCGGAGTCGGCTTCCACGCCTGTGAACCGCTGCGCGCCGCCGCCCCAGGCTGTTTCTTCGAGGCCGTATCCGCCCAGGCTCTCGAGTTTCTGCCAGGTTATGCGCGCGTTCCAGGCGCCAAACACGCGGCCCACGGACGCGCGGAACTCGGCCTGGTTGGGCGCGTGCCCCATGCGCCAGCGGTGGATGGCGTCCACGTTCCAGTACGCTCCGTTATGCGCCACCTTCTGCCCGGCGCTGAGGCCCAGCTCGATATCGGCCTGGGCTTCGCCGCTGCGGTTGAGCACATGCCGGTCATACGAGCCCGGAATCTTCACGCCCGTGAGCAGGGCCGCGTCCATGGACTCCTCGTGGAACTGCCACTTGTGGCGGATCCAGACATCCGAGGCCCCGGAGTTGCCGCTGCCATACACGCCGGCCTGGGTGGCGCCCGTGTATGCGCGCGTGTACCCCGCTTCAATGGATAACTGCGTGTTGTTGGAAAACCCTTCGTCGTAATACACAAGCACATCCATGCGCTTGATGTTCGCGGGCAGGGAGCGTTCCGAGCGCCCGTTGTCATACACCGCGCTGCTCACGGTCCAGGCCGAGGTGAAGGCCACGCGGAAATGATCGTCTTCGCGCGCCCACGGGTCCGCCGCGCACTGCGCGCAAATCATCACCGCCAGCACCGGCGCCGCGAATACGGCTTTCATGTATTTGTTCATCTTTAAACCTCGCTCCATGCTTTTTCATATTATCCGGTTGCCGGGCGCGGATTTTTCCGCATCCCGCAACAGGCGCGCATGCACGCCCGCAACATAATAAGGTATAATCAATGGAAACCGTGCTTGGCGCAAGACCAATGGAAACGGTTGTGAATCAGAGAATGGGATTTGGGAACAGAGGAATTCAGAATTAGCAATCCCGTTCCAGGACCCGAGGGGGGAATGTTCGACCCGGATTAGCGATCCTGTTGCGCGGATTCGTTCTGTGTGCGTTTTGCCCGCCTTGAGGATTCTGCGTGGATCCCAGCCTTCGCTGGGATGACGATACCGGGGGGATGGCGGATTTATCAGATCGATAATATGTGTGAATATAACAGGGAATGAATCGTCTGGATTTGGCGCGGAAGAAAACTCTTTGATGAAACCGGAGCAAGTCATAATTTTCTGAAAGCTTCTTGAAAAGTCTTTTGCTCAAAATTTCCAGGAGGCTTATCCGCAACAGTTTTCAGGAGGCCATGGCCCGCCAAAAAGTTTTGGGAAGATTCTTAAGAAACCCCTTTTCAAAAGGGTTTCTTAAGTCGTCGAAGACGCTTTAGAACGCTTTTCCAAAGAATTGCGGCGCGTATATGAGCAGAGCATCACGCACAGTTTTAGCAATTTTCGCGGTGTACTGGCTTCTGGCCGTGGTCGCGCCCGCGTTGCTGTTGCGGCCCGGTGCGCTTGTGCTCGAACAGGCGGGCCGCGCGGTCACAATCATCGTATGGGCGCTGATGAGCTACAGAGCCGTGGCCGCGGGGCTGGGCATGGTGGGACTGCTTGCGGCCGCGGGATGGATTCTGCGTTTTCGGCCTGGCGGCAAGCGGCCCGGTTTCCCGTTCCTCCAGGCCGGATGGGCCGTATATTTAATCCTGTACCTTTATTTCTATTGCTATGCCGCCATTGTCATTCTGTATGTGCCGTACATGGACCCGTGGTTTCCGGCTGCTGCGGGCGTGGTCATGGCCGTGGCATTTTATATGGAAATGCGGCTGAAAAACATGCGCGCCATGCGGCCCGCGGGCGTGAGCGCCGTGGCCGGGTCCTGCATCGCGGTGTGCGCCGCGGGCTTTTCCCTTGCCGTTGTTTCAAACCGTGCGGGCGTACTCATGTTCGCCGTGTTCCTGGCGGCATTGCAGGTTTTCGACTTCCTGGCCGCGGCCCGCCTGGTCCGCTGGCTCCACCTGCCGGAAAATGCGTTTCAGCACCCGATGCGCCGCAGTCTCGTGATTCTGGCCGCCATGTGCGCCGTGGGCATGCATACCTTTCTGACAACCGCGCCGTACTTCTGCAAAACAGCGCGCGCAGGCAAGAACACGATTCCGGTATTGCGCCACGCGGATGCATTCGACGTGGTTTCCGCAAACGGCTACCTGTTCGCCACGTTCAAGGACGGCGCTTTGGCGCGCATTGAAAAAGACAATTATGCCGCGGTGCGCACGGTGCGGCCCACGAACGCGCCCCTGCAGCGCCTGGCGTACGATCCCGGCCGCAACCGGGTGTATGTGTCCGTGTACAAGTCCGACACCCCGGTGCTGGCCGTGGACGCGCAAACCCTGCACACCTGGCCCCTGGCCGTGCAGAGCGATTGTGCGGCCACGGACGTGGCGTTCAGCAAATCATCCGGCGCCGTGTATTTCCCCTGCGAGCCGCAGTTCCGCGTGTACGCCGTGGACGCGGCCACGGGGCGGCAAATCGCGAAAAAGCAACTGCCGCGCACGTCCAATATTTATTCTCTGGCCCTGGACGATGAACACGGCCTCCTGTACGGCATGCCCGCAACCCTGTCCCCGTACCTGTATGCCATGGACGCGCGCACCCTGGACGTGAAGCGCCGCGTGCGGGTGGGCATCGTGAACCAGGGCATCGCCCTGCATCCCGAGCGGCATGTGCTGTACATCACGCGGTTTATGGGCGCGCGCGTCATGGCCCTGGACACCCGGGGGTATCAAAGCCGCGCAAGCATTCCGGCCGGGCACATCGTGCGCGACATACAGGCCGCGGGCGAGTGCCGGTTCCTGGCCGGAGATTACGCCCAGGCCACGGCGCGGCTCATCGACGTGTGCGCGCGCCGCACCCTGCGCGTGTGGCGCGTGTGCCCGCGCGTGCGCGGCGTATATTTTGACAACAGCACAGGCCGCGCATACGCAGCCACGGGCTGCGGCGTTTTTGAATTGAAGATGCCGTGATAAGGTTGCGTTTTGTTGTTTTATAAGGCAATCGGCCGGAAAGCATTTCGCGGGTCAATTGCCCGCCAACAGGTTTGGGAGGATTCGCAAAGGACTTTTTTGCAAAAGGGGCTCTTGAGTCGTCGAAGACGCATTTTGCGTTTCTAAATCCGCATATCCGGAGGGGCCGGTGAATCGAAAATTCATTATCATCTCATCCGTAATTTTTGCCGGCATCGTGGTATTTCTGACTATGCGCTTCACGTGCAACAAGCGGGATGGCGCCGCGGGCCCATCCAAACTGCCCGACATAGAAATCCCCCCGGCCCGGGCCGTGTCCGGCGATTATGAAATAATCAATGACGATTACATGGATGTTGCCATGAAAATCACCGCGGTATCCAACGCCGAAGCCTCATTTGAATTTACCGGAACCAGCCGCGAAAACCGCACCGTGGACATGTCCGGCGCGGCCCCGGTGACCCGATCCCTTATCTGGTATGACGAAGAACAGGACTGCTCCCTGTACATTGATTTTCTCAAGGGGAGCGCCACCGTATACAACGAGTGCGGCGACTGCTGCGGGTACGGCGTGGACTTCAACGGCGAGTACCTGCGCACCAGGGGCGCGTCCGAAACCGACTTTGTGCCCGGCGAATACAGCCTGTCCGTGGATGAAGACAATGAAGACCTGAGTGTGATGCTGCGCGTCACGCACGATGACGGCGGCGCGTACTCGTTCCGCATCGACGGAGAAAACACCCGGTGGGAAACCACGGGCGCAATCTCGGGCGCAACCGATGTGAACCGGTCCCTGATCTGGCGTGATGAGGACGAAAACTGTGAAGTAGCCATCCTGTTCGGCAAAGGCACGGCCGCGGTAACCAACACCTGCGAATACTGCTGCCAGTGGCGCGCGTATATTGACGGGGATTATCAAAGATATTAAACGGCCACCTATCTTGTCGGTGTTTTTTTGTGGTGCGGATGTCGTCCCTTGAGAAGAACACCTGTTTAATCACTTTATTCAATGCCGATATGTTTCGTATTGACTGCAGGGCGGGGTCTCCGTACCTCGCCGGAACCAAGTATCAACAGACGATTTGTTGCTTTCTTAATGCATACCAGGCCTGTGCTTCAGGGACAATACGGCGCCTGATTTCTTTCGGGCGCTGAAGATAGAACACTGTTACAGATCACGGCGGGGTGCGGTGACCCCGCCCTACAATTTCACCGACTATGTTGGCGGTAAGGGTACGTGCCTGCATCACAATTTCACCGACTATGTTGGCGGTAAGGGAACGTGGCTGCATCACAATTTCATCTGCCGGCGCTTTGCGCATAACACAAAAGCCGCGCCCATCAAGGCGCGGCTTTTTTATTTGCGCAATTCGCGGTTAAATCTCTTTCCTTTGCGTATCCTGTCCGCCGCCTGATAGCGGCCATCTACTTGGTGGTCATGCGGAAAGCGCCGTCCCAGCCCGGGGACGGGGGCGCGTCTTTATAATGCGGGCAGCGCTCGTGCGCGTACATCTTGCTGGCCTTGTCGTGGGAATCAATGGCCAGGGCCTTCTCGAATTCTTCGATGGCTTCGTCGAATTTCATGGCCTTGTACAACTCGCGGCCCTTGTGGAAGTGGTCCATGTTCTGTTTCTTTTTGTCGTCAAGTTTGCCCTTTTCGGACAGCACCTGGTAGATGCCCACGGGCTTGTCTTTGCCCTTGACCATGACGTCGTCCAGGTAGCGGCAATCAAACTTGTCTTTGACTTCCGCGTAGGTGAATTCGCTGATGATGAGGAATGCGCCGTACTGCTTGGTGAGGCCTTCGAGGCGGGACGCCAGGTTCACGGCGTCGCCGATGACCGTGTAATCGAGCTTGCCCTTGGAGCCGATGTTGCCGAGCTTGGCCTCGCCCGTGTTCACGCCCACGCCGATGGCGAACTCCAGGCCCGTGATTTCCTTGATGTAGGGGTTAATCCGATCCAGGCACGGCTCCATTTTCAGGGCCGCGGAAACGGCCTTGGCCGCGTCATCCTCGTGCGGCACGGGCGCGCCCCAGATGGCCATGACCGCGTCCCCGATGAACTTGTCGATCATGCCCGAGTTATTGAGCACAATATCGGTCATGTGCTCCAGGTAATGGTTGAGCGCGGAAATGAGCTGATCCGCGGTGAGCTGCTCGCTGATGGTGGTAAAACCACGGATGTCCGAGAACAGGATGGACACCTTGCTGGATTTTCCGCCCAGCCTGAGGTCCTCGGGGTTGTCCATGAGTTCGGCGAGCACATGGGGCGCCACATAACTTTTGAAAATATTCTTGACCGCGTTCTTTTCGCGGTCCACCACGAAGTTGCGGTACAGCATGCCGCACACCAGGGACACGGGCAGAGCCGCGAGCACGGGCACCATGGGATAAATCTCACCAGCGCCCGAGAAAGCATGCACCGTGTACAACACGTATCCGCCGCCGTACGCCACAAGCGCGATGGCCCCGGCCCACATGCGGTACAGGGCGAACCCGGCCACCAGGGCCGCGCCAAGCGCCAGGGCCAGTACGAATTTCCACGGGGCCGCGTCTTTGAGAAAATCCTGCTGCAAAATCGTATCAATAACCGCTTTGTGAATATCCACCCCGGGCATCATGCCGAACGGCGTGTCCTCAATGTCCTTCATCTCTTTATCTGACACGCCTATGAGAAAGATGTAATTGCCCTGCAATGTAAAGGGAATGGTCTCCGGGGTTTTCATGATATCAATGGCGGAAATTTGCGTGGACTCCCCGATAGGAAATCCCTTTTTGCCGGTCGGATCATATCTCTTGCCCACGAAGCCCGAATAATTAATGTAGATGCGGCCCTGGGCGTCCACGGGGATTGTATAGGGGCCAACGATTACTCTGCCCGGCTCAACCTTGATTTCATCCAAAGGCACGCCCGCGAAATTCGCCACGTTCACCAGCGGGAATGAATACTCGATTCTGCCGTCGAGCTTGTAATACAGGAGCGCCTTGCGGATCCGGCTGTCGAACCGGCTGGCCTCCACGTTCACAAACCCGATGGACGAGTTCTCGAGCTGGTAAGCCTTCAAGGGCTTGTTGAACCAGACAATGTCCCCGTCTTTATCTTTATACTTTTCCACCTCATCGCCCTTGCCCACGTCCATGCCGGGCTTGGGAAATTTCATCAAGGAACTGTTCACAACCCGGTCGCACTGCTGCAGGGAGTCGCGCATCATGGCGTCCATTTGCTCGGGATCCATCATCTCGGCGTCGCGCCACAGGAATGTGCGGTAATCGCGCTCGGTGCGGTCAAGCAGAATATCAATGCCCAGCACGCGGTGGCTGCCGATTTGCGCTTCGGCATCCTTTTCCTTTGCGGGCTCGGCGGCAGGGGCCTGGCTCTCGGATGGTTCAGCCTGCGCCGTATCCTGGTTTTCCTCTTCGGGGACATCCTCCCACCCATCGTCCGCGGCAGCGCCCTGCCCTTCATCATCCGCGGCAACCGCTTCTGCGCCGCCATCTTCCGCGGGCGCATCTTCCCACCCATCATCCGCGGCAACCGCCTCTGCGCCGCCATCGTCCGCGGGCGCATCCTCCCACCCATCATCGCCCTGGCTCGTGTCTTCCCAGCCCTCATCATCCTCGGGTGTTGCGAAGGGATCGCCGCACACCGCGTTCACCAGATTGGCCATCACGCCGCGCGGCCAGGGCCAGCGCCCCACTTCGGCCACGCTGCCTTCATCCACGGCGATGACTTTAACGCGGTCGGCCAGTTTGGGATCCGGGAACTCGTGCCCCCCGCGCTGCACAAAGCGCAGGTCCAGGGTTTTGAGTTCCATGGCTTCGAGCGCGCCCAGTGGTGAAAGCACGCGCTCCACCCATGCCGGTTTATGAACCCACGACTGCTGAATCTGCACCAGGAACATCAGCACCGTGGCAATAGCGGTGATGGCCATCACGGGCAGAATATAATTCTTGAAAACTTTTTTGGATTTCATATTCGGGACTCCATGCGCGCGTTTGATAAATTGGGATTCAAATCCTTTGCTTGACTCTGCATTATATCAGAAAAAAATTATTATGTTCAGCATGCATCAAGGAATGGCGGCGCGCGTTTTACAGCTCTTTGATTTCAAAAAGATTCCCATCCAGGTCCCGGATAAAAATAATGAAAGAGCCGTCGGGCCGCGCGTGGCGCCGCACGCCGAATCCCGCATGTTCCGCTTTGGCCACGAGTTCATCACGGTTCGCAGCGCCCATGCACAGGTGTGCGAAACCGGGCGCGCGGCCCGCCGCGCTTTGGCTCACGAACACTTCCAAATCCACAGGCCCCGCAGCGTACACCAGGATGCGCGCCTCCTGGTCCACCCCGAACAAGTTGTTTGTCAACCCGGCCGGTCCCGTGAAATCCTTGGTGCGCTCCAGGCCGAACAAATCCTCGAACACGCTCTGCGCGCGCTCCATGCTGCTCACGCATACGCCTGCATGCAAACACACCGCCCCGCCGCTCTTCGTTGGAACATCCATGATGCAGCACTCCCGTTCATAGCATTTGCTCCATTAATCCTATTGCATACAAAAATTCATGGCAACCGCGGCCGGGCGTATGCGGGCTGGGATATTATGATATGATTAAGATATATCAAGAGAGTGTGGAGGCGGCAATGAAATATTGCATGGTGATCCTGGCGGCGCTGCTCATAGCTATTCCGGTGAGCGCGGAACAAGAGCCCGTAGCAAAGCAAAGGCCCATGGCCCAGCCCGCCACTGTGGTCATCAACGGCAATATCCTGCCCAGGCCCGGCTGGATTATCAACGGCCGCACCCATGTGCCCGTACGCGATGTATTCACCCGCCTGGGCGCGCGCGTGTGGTATGACGACACCAACGGCGCCATTGAAATTGAATTCCGCGACACGCAAATTCACATGAAAACGGGCGACGTGGTTATGACCGTGACCCACTATGGCGGCATGGTCAAAATCGTGCACATGGATACCCCCCCCATCGTGGCCTACGGCGCGGCCTATATCCCCGTGCGCTTTGTAACCTATGAAATGGGCCTGCTCCTGGAATGGGCGCCCGAAACCAGCACGGTTCTTATCACCAAGTGGAAAGAGCGCTATGAGCCGTTCTGGTAAAAAAACAATGCTGTCTCCGACGGTAAAAGGCACCCTTTTGGAAAAGGGTTGCTTTTGAATCCTCCGAAAACTGATTGCAACCGTATTTCAGCTTGTAATATTTAACAACCCAAACATCGCGGGTTTGCTTGTTTAAACAAATACGCATCAAATCGAGCTGTTTTCCTTTGGAGTGCGACAATTTATTGTCGCTTTGCGTGCCGGGAATTAATTCCCGGCACAAGGCCGCGTATCACGGAAGATCTCGCATCGCGAAAGCGGCGATGAATCGCCGCACTCCAAATCAAACATCTCACGCCCGCAAAGTTTGAGTACTTCAGCGACACATCGCAAGCCATATTTCCGCATGAGATACGGTGACTTTCTGGCGGGCAATTGCCCGCAGGCAGCTTTCGTGACTTAAGTCACGAAGGCGTAAGTTTTGCGCTGAATTGGCGATAATAATAAAAAGCCACATAACCCACTTAACCCCCCATAACCCCACTATGTGGCCGTCTCGAAGACGGCCTTTTTTTTGCACATGGCGGAGCCGCGCCTTGAACCACAATCGGATTACATGGAAATACCCGGCAATCATGCAATGAGGCAATTGACCGGCACGCTTTTGCCGGGTAATTGCCCGCCGAAAGGTTTTGGGAAGATTTTCAAGAGACCCTTTTTCAAAAGGGTTTCCTGAGTCGCCGAAGGCGCTTATATGCCTTTAGAAAAAAGGGGCTACATCTTGGTGTCCATGCGTGCGCCGGCCTGATAGTCCACGCGCGGCGTGGGAGAAGGCTGTTGCACGGGAACGCGTGCGGACTGGGGCGGCGTTGGGGGCTGCTGGGGCTGGGCGCGCACGGCCGGGGTGCGCGGCGGCAGGGCCTGGTGCGCTGTGGACAGCCCACCGTTCACCTGGTTCGGGTAAAGGTACTGCACTGATGTTACGGGCTGAGCCATGGCGGCCACCTCTATTTCTATTGTACCACGCACCCGCGGGATTTAAAATGTTTTTCAATATCAGATGGCGCACACGCGCGCATCCTCGCGTTTTTAATGCACAAACACGGCCCGGTGATGTATCATAAAAACAGGCTGCAACCGCTCGCCGCCCCAGACAAAGGGTTTGCAGCGCTGAAAGGAAATGGCCTCGCTTTTCATAAGAAATCACACCCCCGGCGCCCGTGCCGGCTGATGACAAGGATGTACGGATATGACAATAAACATTAAGAATGCACTGTGCGCCATATGGATAGCTGTTTTGCTGGCCCTTGTTTCGCCGGCGTGCCTGGCCGCGTGGGCGCCCCCGCCCCCGGAGGAGCGCGAACCCCTGGATGTGATATCGGCCATGATTTATGCGGCCCACGGCAAGGATCGCGACGCGGTCGTGGACTGCGTGGACATCCCCGGATTTTATCAGGAATATCTCACGCGCACTCATGAAGACAACCCGCTGTCGGAAAGCGCATTCCGCAAGGGCCTGCTCAACGCCCTGTCCGGCTCATACTCGGCAAAACTCGACGACGTGCTCAAAGGCCTGCAGGGCCGCGAAAAATACAATTTCATCAAAATGTTCGTGAAATCATACTCGGATGTGCGTGAGCAGGGGGATTACCGCAGGATCATTATCCGCGCCGGGGATGAAGCGGACGAGCAGCCGGAAATTTATGTGCGCCGCTCATCCGGGGCCTGGCGCGTGGTGTGGGTGGAACCCTTTGACCGCCTGCGCGAGATGTTCGGGGACACCAGCCCGGATACAGCCGCCCCCCCTTCCAGCAAAACCACGAAGCATGCGCCGCAATCCGTGCTCGACCCGGACAGCGCCAATCTGGACACGCTTCCGGCCCTGGACCTGGCCCCTGCAAAACGCGCCCCGTCCCAGGTGCTCGCGGTGCTGCTCATCGGCGCGGACCGCAGCGACTGGGACATGGCCATTTCCGCGTTCGATATCCAGGGCCTGCGCAACAACCTGGTGCGCGACATGCCCGCCCTGGACTTCGTGTCCACGGACAAACTCAAGGAAGTGTTCACCAAAGTCATTTCCCGCAGCAGCGAAAAATTCAGTTCCTTTCTTCCCGAGGAACTCAACAAACTCAAAAAAGATGAAAAAGCGCTCATGGTGGAACTCATGGTGCGCGCGCTTTCGCAAACCGATGTTTCAGGAACCACCGCGCGCATCAAGGTGCAGAACCCGGACGACGCCAATAAAACCTATGAGTATAAAATGAACAAAACCGCGGACGGCTGGAAAATCGATGTGCTGAGCGTGTTCGACAATTTCCTGGATAAATTCATGGGGCAGTTGAACCTGTACTGATTCGCAGGGTCAGAGGCCAGCGCCAATTCAAGCAAAAAAAACGCCGCGTCACAATGCGCGGCATTTTTTGATTTTTCGGGCGAACTGATTTTATTCTGCCGGTTCCTCTTCCTTTTCCTTATCCTTGGTTTCCTGCATATCAAGCTGGTTCTGGGACACGGTGAACAGGTACTTCCATTCCCCGCCGATTTTGCCCACATAGTAATAGGTGGTGAAGCGGCTGCCCCAGGCATCCATTTCCTGTGTGAGCCTGCCGCATTCCTTGACCTTGAGCGTGTCCATATTTTTCTTCATGACATCGAGATCGTAGGCGCTGCCGTTGGCCTTGTTCAAAGCGCCGAGCGCGTCCCCGCACACAGCGATTTCCTGCTTGACTTCGCAGTTCTTGGGTTCGGGCACCATGTCCAGGAATCCCTCGGCCATGGATTTGGCCATTTCCACGAGACTTTCGATAGTCTGGCCGCCCCACAGATTTTCCTGATCCGTGGTAATGAACACCTGGTTGTCGATGACATCCATGGTGATCTTTTTAATGCCTTCAAGGTCGCACAAATCTTTGGGCATGGTCCCGAAATCCGGGCCTTTGGGCGCTTGCTTTTCGGCGCCTTTTGCATCGCCGCCTGTTTTGTCGTCCTTTTTGTTGCATCCAGACACGGCCAGAATCCCGCAAACCGCCAGGGCAATCAACATCAGAGAAATTCGTTTAAACCCCATTTGTCGGCCTCCTTTGAATTTCCCACAGATTATCAGCTGCGCCTGTGCGTGTCAACAAACAACACGGCAATCCGGCGTTGCAGACTAAATTCATATTCCGCAATGCACACAAGGCATGGCCGGGCTTGTTCTCTCCTTTTGTACAGTGTACAATACCGGCATGTTCGCCCGCACACGAAGCGCGGCCACCATCGGGATTGACGCCTACGTGGTGGACGTGGAAGTCAATATCGCATCCCAGGGCTACAAGGATTCCACGATTGTGGGCCTGCCCGACGCCGCTGTCAAGGAAAGCTGGCAGCGGGTGCGCCTGGCGTTGCGCAACAGCGAACTGCCCCACAGCGAACACACCACAGTCATCAACCTGGCCCCGGCGCACACGCGCAAGGAAGGCCCGTCGTTCGACCTGCCCATGGCCGTGGGCATCATGGCCGCAAGCGATGCGCTGGACGGCGACTTGTGGCAAAAGCTCCTGTTCGTGGGCGAGTTGTCCCTGGACGGCAAACTGCGGCATGTGAACGGTGTGCTGCCCATCGCGCTCATGGCCGAGCGCAAGGGCTTCGCGGGCATTGTGTTGCCGCGCAGCAATGCGGCCGAGGCCGCGCTGGTGGAAAACCTCAAGGTGTATCCCGCGGGCACCCTGGAGCAGGTTTATCAGTTTCTGAACGGGGACTTTGTAATCGAGCCGCACCCCCCGGCCGGTCCCGAAGTGTGGAACGCGCGGCCCAATTACGGCGTGGATTTCGGAGACGTCAAGGGCCAGGAAGCGGCCAAGCGGGCCATGGAAATCGCGGCCGCGGGCAACCACAACATCATCATGGTGGGCCCTCCGGGCAGCGGCAAAACCATGCTCGCGCGGCGCCTGTCCACGATCCTGCCCAACCTCAGCCGCGAGGAATGCCTGGAAGTCACCAAGCTGTACAGCATCAAGGGCCTGTTGCGAGGCGGAGACGACGTGATCCGCACGCGCCCGTTCCGCAGCCCGCACCACACCATCAGCAACATCGCGCTCATCGGCGGCGGCACCATGCCCAAACCCGGCGAGGTGTCCCTGGCCCACTACGGCGTGCTGTTCCTTGACGAACTGCCCGAATACAAGCGCGACGTGCTCGAAGTGCTGCGCCAGCCCCTGGAGGACGGCACCGTGAGCATCGCGCGCGCGGCCCAGTCCCTCACCTTCCCCGCGTCCTTCATTCTCGTGGGCGCCATGAACCCGTGCCCCTGCGGGTGGATGGGCGATTACGTGCGCGAATGCACATGCGCCCCGAACCAGATCCAGAATTACCTTAAGAAAATTTCCGGCCCCCTGCTGGACCGCATCGACATCCACGTGGATGTGCCCCGCCTGGAGCCGGAAAAACTTTCCTCCAACCCCACCGGCGAATCCTCCGAGTCAATCCGCGCGCGCACACAGGCCGCGCGCGAACGCCAGCTCGCCCGCTACCGCGACGAGCATATCTTCTCCAACGGCGAACTCGGCGGGCGCCTGCTCCGCAAGTACTGCGCCCTGCCCCGGGACGCGGAAGACACCCTCATGCTCGCCATCAAGACCTTTGGGTTCACGGCCCGCGCCTATGACCGCATCCGCAAGCTGGCCCGCACCATCGCCGACCTGGCCGGAGTCGAATCCATCACCCAGTCCCACATCGCCGAAGCCATTCAACTGCGCAGCCTGGATAGAAAATACTGGGGATAGAAACAAAAAGTTAACCGCAAAGGCCGCGAATATGAAGGGTACGATTGCAGGCAACCACAACATCATCGCGGCGGGCCGCTCATGCAGGGGCAAGACAAAGCTCATGCGGCGCCTGTTCCGCAACCCGCACCTGACCATCAGCAAGGCCACATTTACAAACTATGGATGATTCATTGTTTCTGTAACTAATCTTCAGTTTGAACATGGCTGAATTTTCTGAAGGTTTCAAAATAAATTCATAGTAATATGCGTTTCCAAAAATCAGAATATCTTCAGGGTTATTATTCGCCATGTCCGATTCTTAAGTCTTGCAAGGGTTCTTGTTTGCGATGATAATACCGATTATGAAATTGCTCTTTCGGCCGACGACTGCGAAAACGCTTCTTAACGCTACCGTACTCGCCAACAGGGTAAGGATTACAGAGAGAACATGATTTATTCGCTGAACGTCATCCCTCTTCTTTTCACAACAGCTCTATTTGCGTGGATGTCATTGTTCATGTGGCGTCAAAGGGATATTCGCGGCGCCAAAGCTTTTTCGATGTTCGCTCTTGGCTCGATGTTTTCATCGGTAATCCTCCTGTTGACCGTAAGCCTTTGCAATCAGGCTGTCGCGTTTTTCATCTATAAAAACATCCATCTATTTGGCGAATGTATTGCCGTCCCCGCATTTGTTGTGATGGTTGCACAATATTCCGGCAACAAATTTTTCAGAAAGCCGCATGTTGTCGCCTGTTTGGTTCTGCTTCCGTTCCTGTCATTCATCTTCGCCCACACCGGCAAATTCTTCCACTATGACTATCAAGTGGTCGCTATTGGCGGTTGGAAAATTCTGCAGTTCAGTGAAGGGCCATGGCAAAAGTTTCACCAGACTTACTACTTGATAATTTCCGGTATTGACCTGTACATGTTGATACGGTCTTTGTATGAGTCAAAGCGGCAGCGATTCGTTTCGTCTTTGTTGCTGATATTCGTATCCATTCTGCCATTTATCGAAGCATTTGTCGCTTCCATCGCTGGGCTTGGAAATATTCCCCTTGTTAATTACAACCTCTATGTGTGGGCTTTTGGCGGGTTGGTGGCGATGGCGGCTTTGTACATGACGCGCGGACAGGAACTGATTCCCATAGCGCGCGATGTTGTCGTGGAAAACACGAACGATATGATGTTGATATTGAACTCGCAAAACAAGGTGGTGGATTTCAACAAGGCCGCTGCCGGGGCGCTGGGACTGAATGGAAAAGAAATCATGGGCCATCCCGTCGTGGAGCTGCTTTCAGGCTGGGGAGATGTTACGATCTTCATCGAAGAAAAAACCGCGGGAACCATAAAACAAAAAATAAACGTTGCCAATCATGCGATGACTTACAGGCTGTCCATGACATCCATCAAAGACGGTTCCGGCGAAAACTTGGGCCGCCTTCTCGTGTTTCATGATGTGACAGAAATTGAAGAACGAGAGGAAATTGAAAATCGCAACCGGCAACTCCTCGCATTGTCTCAAGGGGTTATCGCAGCGCAGGAGGAAGAGCGGGACCGTCTCGGGCGGGAACTGCATGACGATTTTGGGCATAAATTCCTGTCGCTTTCAATGAAAATCGGAGCACTTAAAATCAAATGCAACCTTCCGGAGAAGGATATTGGCTCCATCGAAGACCTCGTACAGGACACTGCTGATGAGTTGATGCGGATTTACAAGGGATTAAAACCTACTATCATCTCTCGCCTTGGCCTTTCAGCGGCTTTGGAATCTCTTGCGCGGGAAGTCAGTTTGCAAAGTGGCCTTGTGATGACGACGAGCATTGATCAAGTCGACAAAAACGATATCTCGTTCGCAACCGCACTGAGTATTTTTCGCATCGCACAGGAATCCCTGACTAATATAATTAAACACGCGGAAGCGAAGAATGTCCGAATAGAAATGCGAATAGATGAAAATGCGATAACTCTTCGTATAGAAGACGATGGCAAAGGGATAGAAAGCGGTTCGACGGTACGCAATTCCGGCATTGGGCTTATAGGGATGAGGGAAAGGGCTGTCGCGATAGATGGAAGTATAGATATACGGTCGAGCAATGGAGCGGGTACAACGGTTTTTCTTTCCGTGCCGTTGAATCAAGAAAGTTCTGAGACCAAATTATGATTAAAGTTCTGATTGCGGATGACCATGCAATATTTCGCGAAGGCGTTCGTTCCCTCCTTGAGATGAAGAACGACATCGAAATCATCGGAGAGGCGGACACTGGCCGTGATGCGCTCCAGAAATGCCGCGATTTGAAACCGGATATCATTCTGCTCGACCTCGATTTGCCCGAAATGGATGGGTTGGATGTGACGCGGAGGATCAAAGACGAAGGCATGGATGTGAAAATTGTAATCCTCACCATGCACACGAACGAGGAATTTGCCGTCAGGTTGTTCAAAGCCGGAGCCAGCGCTTTTGTGCCGAAATATTCATCAAGCAAAAACCTGCCACAGATTATTCGATCCGTCATGGAAGGAAAAACCTACATGCCTGAAGAGATGAAGGAAGTTGTCATGACTCGCCTTATCGGCCCGACTAAAACAGGCGCGGAAACACTCTCAGACAGGGAGATGCAGGTGTTTTCGGCCATTGTCGAAGGAATGTCCATTAAGGACATTGCCGACAAGTTCGGTATAAGCCCAAAGACAGTTGAGACGCACAAAAGCCGGTTCATGGACAAACTTGGCCTCAAGACCACCGCGGACATTTTTAAGGCCGCACTCCGTATGGGGTTGATTAAAAACTACTGATACATAATTTCCTGCTAATCGCGTTTTCCAAAAGTTCATATCTGATTCAAATCACATTCTAAAACTCTCACCCCATTTTTTGCATTCCCCGTTCAGGAGCTTTCCGACACATTGTCGGGAGTTTCCCGACACGAGAAATCAGGAAACTCCCGATTTCCTCGGCTTCGCTGACCGCTTATACTGAAACGTGCATGTATTGCGATTGAACTAAAATACGCGTTGGAAGTTTGGAGCAATTGAAAATAGGAAAGCTACACAACCTACGCCTTGAAAGAAATGTTCCGTGATCAATAAAAATATAGCCGATGCACACGCCCGCCGGTTCCTTGTGGTGGACGACGATGAGGATTTTATCAATGACCTTGTGGAATTGATTCGAAAAATGGGACATGTGGTCGTTGGCAAAGCACAAGATGGTGCGCAGGCGATGGAAGTGTTTTCCCGTGACATGGAAAACATAGACATTGTGCTAATGGACATCATGATGCCGCAGAAGAACGGCATCGCCGCAGCAGGCGACATCCGGCGGATTGCGCCCTCAATGAAAATAATATTAATGAGCGGCAATACGAAGAATGAGGGCTTAGTTTCAGAACTGAAAGGTGTTGGTTTTTTAAAGAAGCCTTTCAACAGTGAGGCGATTCTGGCGCACCTGGATTTATAATGCGAATTTTGTTGAGCCAAAGTAATGTAATAAGCAAAAAACAATAAAGTGGAGGATAGAATGAACAGATTAAAGAACATTCTGGCTGGAGTTGTTGTTATTCTGTGCATCGCTTCATGCGTTGCGCGGGCCGGAGATGTGTTTTCGGTCGAGCCCAAAGCAGGCGTTATCGCACTTCGGGGGGAGGCTCTTGATGACATTTCCCCGCTTGTCGGGATTCAAGCGGATTGGGAGATAGACGATACGTTCGGCCTGCGCCTGGGTTACGAGTATGCAAAAGCTGATATTTCCGACGGCAGCAACCTGACGTTGTCGCGGTTCCCGCTCATGATCACCACGCCGCTCAGAAAACACAACGGCATTGGAAAGAACTTCTACATGGGCTTCGGCGGCGTCGCCACTATAGCCCACTATAGCGATGGGCACTATCCCGATGTGAATAAACTGGGACCGGCGATTATGGTTGGATGGAAAGCCTCGAAACATCTCAGCGCCGAATTGCAGTACGACTCGATGAAAAGACAGGGCCGCAACTACGGCGGAATATCTCTTTCCTTCAGCTATGAAGGGCTGTGAATATTGTGATAAAAACAACAAGGAGAACAACATGAAGACAACATCGAAAAAGGGATTAAGTGTAGCGCTTTCGGTTTGCCTTATAATGATCATGGCCGTGGCCATGCTTTCCGGCTGCGGAAGCAGCGGCGCATCTCACGCGCCAGCGCCGGTCGTCACCCGGGTCGTAGGGCAGGTGCTTGTGCAAAATCCTGGTCTTGCAAGGATAACGAATGAATCTGCTCCGAGAGTTACAGAGAGGGCGGCCGCTCAGGCAGTCGGAAACTGCTCTGAAATCCCCGCAGGCTATTCGGCCATTTCAGGTGCAACGATTGTAGTGTCCAACAGCTCGGAGACTGCAACAACTGATGCAAACGGCTGTTTTTCGATGACGTTAAACTCAAACGGCGTATCAATTATTACCGCCACAAAAACCAACTCCAACCATGGCACGACCACACTCAAGAAAGCCATCGCAATCCGTTCGGGCGTCACCAATGAGTTCATTGCCGCCAATGGACAACCCGGCGCGGCCATGACGGAGATGACGACTGTCGCGGCCATGATCATTGAAAAGAAAATTACAAACAACGAAACAAACATTGAACCGGAAGCTACTGAAGCATATGTGGCAATGATAGCGGATCAGGAAGATGTTCAGAAACTGAAGAACGATATAGTGGCCTCGGCGCAGGATCCGACAACCCCCGGATTCACCAGTTTCTCAAATATAGACATCTCCACAATCACAAAAAGCGAAGCAACCACGAACAATCCGATTATATATAATGCTTTGATTGCAGGAAGCCCGGTGGCTCAGACAGGAGGCAGTGTAACCATCTCTGCTAAAATTGCAGCGTTTGGAACTGACAACTCTATATCCGGCGCAACAGCGACATTGACCGCAACCGGAGTCACGCCCATAACAGTGTCACTTTCGAGAACATCCCCCGAAGGAATAACATATTCGGGGTCATATTCTTTCGGGGCAAACACGACAGGCAATGACATCACTTACGTCGCGACGATAGCCGCCGCAGACATTAAAAATCTGACCGGAAGCTATGCCACCGAAACATTCCAAGTTCTGCAAAGTGGCGCCGGCTGCGGCGACAGCACGGTGCAGGCGGGCAGCGGCGAGACCTGCGATGCGGGAGCGGGCAACACGAACACGGCCTGCACGGCGGCTTACGGGCAGACATGCAATTACTGCGATACATCCTGCGTGAGCCACGACGTTGTGGGCACGCGTTGCGGTGACAACACAGTCCAAGCTGGAAATGGCGAAATATGCGATGACGGCAACACCGCAAACGGCGACGGCTGCTCAAGCGCCTGCCAGACGGAAGATTTAACACCATCGCAAGCAATTTCCATCACGCTTGGAGATGATTTCTCCTGCGTTCTCTTTAGTAACGGAAAGGTCGCTTGCACAGGATCTAACTCATCTGGCCAGTTAGGCAACGGAACCACCAGAAAATCACTGGGGATTGCGTACGTCAGTGGAATTACCAGCGCAGAGCAAATCTCCTCAGGTGAGCAGGCCACACATACATGCGCGCGGCTTTCGAGCGGCGCTGTGAAGTGCTGGGGAGCTAATTATGCCGGGCAACTCGGCAATGGCACAACTACCAATTCTTCTACTCCAGTTTCCATGTCCGGAATATCAAATGCTATAGATGTTTCAGTTGGCGGCACCAATACTTGCGTGGTCTTGCAGGATGGAACGATAAGATGTGCGGGCACCGGATATACCGGTGTCGCAACAATCCCGGACATTTCCAACGCCATACAGGTCTCTGTCATGACTACCAGCACATGCGCGCTTCTCTCCGGCCACACGGTCAAATGCTGGGGCGAAAACTCCAATGGCACTCTTGGTAACGGTTCGACTACATCCTCCAATACGCCGGTAGGTGTGACCGGGATCAGCAACGCAGTAAAACTCATGCACGGTGGCTATTCGCATATGTGTGCGCTGCTTGACGATACCACCGCAAAATGCTGGGGCTATAACCATACGAGCCAGGTTGGCGACGGAACACAAACGAACAGGACCACTCCCGTGGTGTTCGATGCCGGGCTTTCAGGTATTGTGGACATTGCAGGCGGACAGGATGCAACATGCGTCATTCTATCAACCGGACAACTCAAGTGTGTTGGATACATACAGGAGGGGTTGGGAGATGGCACCAGCGCGTATTCAGGCACGATAGTGACCACCTTAGTATCAAATGCAAAGAATGCGGCCATGAGCAGCCTCAAAACCGCTTGCGCCGTCAGGAACGATGGCACTGTTGCGTGCTGGGGGATCAACAATGGAGTATTCGGCGATCTGTCCACCAACTTCACATCATCAGCCACTCCGGTTGAAATGATCCTGTCGGATACATGTGGCAACGGCATTATATTCCCCTTGACCGAGCAGTGTGACATGAGCGCCGCCAACGGCACGAACGGTCTATGTTCCGCGACCTGCCAGTCGCTGGGCGGCTGTGGCAACGGCTATATCGATTCCGGCGAGACCTGCGACGACGGAAACCAGATTGATACGGATTCCTGTCCTAACACCTGTATTGCCACTGGCTGCGCCGCAAACACCGATTTTGATGCCTGCTTTAATGACCATGTAAATATGTGCATGTGGATGGGCGGATCCTGCCAGGCGTGGTAATTGCTGCAACGCCATGGCGATGTTCATGGGAACGTGTTCTCAATAGCGAGCCTTATGAAAACATAGCAAACCACTATGAGTGAATCCGAGGGCGGGGGCGCAACAAAGCCTCCGCCCTCTTTTCTCAAATGCGGTCGAGGTGCGCAAAAACCCCAATCCGCTGACTTGAATAATTCTCGTTATGTCTAAAGGAGAATATGATGAGAGTTTTTCGACTATTAATGATGATGATATTGGTTTGTGGCGCGTGCGGCCTTCTGGCATCGTGCAGCAAGAAGAACGATAAGGACGGAGCCGCATCATCCTCCAGTCAAACACAGACCGGCGGGCCTGCGTACGGCCAAAACCAGCATTCTGCCGCTTCGGGTACATCCTCCGGAAAAACCGCCCCACTCGTTGTGGCCGCCGCAAACAACATCGGAGAAGCTCTTGCGTCCATCCCCTGCAAGCTCGAAGACCAATTTGGCGCATTCGCCGTGTTCCCAAACAATCCCGTCCCCGGGCAACAGTGTTTCGAATTGGCGCTGGATGCCGGAAAAGAAATTCCGCCGTTCGACATTAAATCTAAAGAATTGACATTCATCATTCACGAAAGGACCGCCATCGACCTGAAAAGCATAATACTTATGAAGTGGGCCGACCGCAACGGCAAGCCCTGCCTCAAACGCGGCTGCGGCGTGGAAATAACCGCCTCACGCAAAACATTCAACGACCCAAAGAATCCCGGCGGGGTTTTCGTCATCATCACGCCACAATCACCCGTTGACCTCTCTTCGGCAACCGGCAGCTATTTTGGTCTCGTAATGAAAAGCGGTGGCGGCGATTCTTCTTACATCCCGGTATTCAAGTAAGCCAGCAAAAACCACGGAGACATTCTCTTCATTTCATTCCCACCGACCTCGCCCGTCTCGTCTTCTCCACGAGCATCAAATTGATATACGGTCGGCAAAGCTTCACCGTTCTGTCCTAAACTTGATATATTTTCTTGTCGATGGTTCCAGTCATATTTCCAAGGCTGAAAAATCAACTGATTATTTCATTCGCTTTTTACAGTAATCGTAAATCCAAGTCAACTGTAGCTTCCCATTAATAATCTTCAGTTGTGGCTACTGGTCTATTTCGCTTTATTTAACCTGTTTATCCATTAGCATCTGAACAGCCTGGCTCAGTGCCGTGTTGAACTCTTCCGAGCGGTTCATCATAAGGAAGTGGTCCGCGTTCTTGAGCACGATTGCATCGTATGAAAACATGTGCCGCCGGTTTGGTTCGTAATCTTTCGTGGGCTTGTCGGCATTGACGGTTATGACGGGGATGCGCAGCTCATCGAATACCTTGGCCGCATCGCCCGTGATGTACTGCGCCATGAGCTCGCGCAGCGCGCTCATGGCCACGGCGGGTGGCGCGGCGGACATGTCCGCCAGGATCCATTCGCGAAGATCTTTGTCCGTGTCGCTCGACATCATGCTGCTGATAAATCCCTGAGCGCCTGTTTTGAAATCCGCCTCCAGCGGGGCGATCATACTTTCAAAATGCTCCTGGGTCAGCGGGTACTCGATGTTTTCAAGCGTGTCTACTCCTATGAGTCCGATGACGCGGTCCGGCATGAGGCGCGCGGCCTCGGCTATCACCGAACCGCCCATGGAGTGGCCGATGAGTATGACTTCTTTGGCGTCGACTGCTTCCACGACCGCTTTTACATCTTCGCCGAAAGATGCCATTGTA
>Ga0351862_1070_pt1 | contig 24450 bp, 20 predicted proteins | sample BONcelFGM3001F10_FD_206787 | JGI IMG/M metagenome (GOLD analysis project Ga0351862, IMG submission 206787) | Enriched cells from coal bed in the Powder River Basin, Montana, United States - BONCAT cells FGM rep2 HSBNCT.FGM.300.1.F10 ...
GGACACTGTTGGTTACCCTGTTGACAGCCCTGATTTTTGGCATGCTCAGCCTTTTTCCGTCCATGATCAACAGTCTGGTTCCTGAAGGCTATGCCCTGCATATACTGATACTCGTGGTTATGAACAGCCTCAACAGCATCCATATGGGCATCCTGCTGGGACAGGGAAAAATAGCAGTTTTTAACAGCCTGTTCAGTCTTCAGTTCAGCCTGATGCTATCGGCTATGGCATTTTTTGTTTATGTCATGGGAATCCGCAACGAACAGGCATTTGTGTTTGCTTTATATGTTAGCTATGCTGTTCCGGCCCTTGTGAGCCTGTTTATTATCAGACCGCGCTTTTCAGTGAGTCGCTTTGCTGAATTCAGGCTTCTGCTCCATGAAATGCTCCGGTTTGGGAGCATCATGCAACTTTCGGGGGTACTCCACCTGCTGAACAAGAGGCTTAGCTTTTATTTCCTCAGGGCTTTCTCAGGATATGGAGCTGTAGGAATTTATAACTCTGGCGTTCAGCTGACCGAGGGCCTTCGCCTGATCGGACAAAGCATTTCACTGGTTCAGTATTCGCGGATCAGCAACAGCACCGATACCGAATATTCACGACACATCAGTATTCAGTTGCTTAAGTTTTCTGTCCTGGCAACTACTTTGGCTATCTTGATCCTCCTTGCCATTCCGCGGTTCGTATTTGAACGGATACTTACAAAAGATTTCGGCGACATCACTTATGTGATCCTGAGTCTGGCTCCCGGTGTTATCGCCTTGTCAGCCAACACTATCTTTAGCCATTACTTTTCGGGAATGGGCAAACCAACATACAACCTCACCGCCGCACTGATCGGACTGGGAATTACCATACCCCTCATTTTCATACTCATACCATTATGGGGATTAGTTGGGGCAGGAATTAGTGCTTCTGTCGCTTATGTGGCCACAGTTGTATATCAATGGCTTGTGTTTAGAAAACTTACACAAACAAAGCTGAATGAATTACTCCTGACCAAAGCCGATCTGAATGATTTCTACAAGGGAATAAGATCAATCCTGCGCAATCGGGAATAAATATTATGGTGATAGAACTATTTGGATTTCAAGACCAGGAACTTATCAAACAACTGCAAGGCTGCAGGCACACACTGATTAAGGCAGGTCAACGGATTTTGGACGAGGGAGACGAAATTAACCTGATTCCTTTTGTTCTAAATGGCAACATCAAGGTTGTCAGAACCGACGAATCTGGCAGGGAAATACTGCTGTACACCATAAAATCAGGCGAAAGTTGTGCACTGAGCATTTCTTCGGGCTTAAACATGAAACCCTCCAAAGCCATTGCCATTACCGAAGAACCAACCGAAGCAATTTTGATTCCCGTTAGCATTATTCGTGAAATATTTGTGAAACATGCTGAAATGAGGGAATTTGTGATGGAACTCTACCACAAACGCTTCAATGAAATGATCGGTGTTGTGGATGAAATCGCTTTTAAACATATTGACTTCCGCTTGCTGCGGCTGCTAAAAACCAGGCATTCGATTTCGGGAAGGTTCATTACCGCTACCCATCAGCAACTGGCAAATGAATTGGGCACAGCCCGTGAAGTAGTTTCACGCTTGCTGAAACAACTCGAAAAACAGGGATTGATTAAAAACCACAGGGGAAAAATTGAAATATTGGATCAACTGTAACCAAAGTCACTGACAAGGCTTCTCATATACCTTACTTTTGTGCTTCAATCAAATAATATCACTATGAAAAAGAATGTCGGAAGTGTTGACAAGGTTATCCGTATCGTATTGGGCCTGGCTATAGGAGCCGCTGGTATATTTTATGGCAGTTGGTTAGGTCTTATCGGAATTATTCCTGTGGCCACAGCCCTGATCAATTTTTGTCCGCTTTATGCCCCATTTGGCTTAAATACCTGCAAAAAACAATCCTGATTCACTCATTCAGGAGGAAAGAAATAAACTAAGGGTTCTTCAATGAGCGCGCGCCAGTTACCCCACGAATGACCCTCGTTTACTTCAATGTATTTTAGGGGATAACCCTTTGCCTGCATGATGTCACGCATGGCCCTTGCCTGATTTTGGGTGTCGTTGATCAAGCCCGTGCTCATGAAAATTTTCAGCTGAACCTGAGGTTGGCTGTTGTATTCCTGGAGTATTGCCTGATCGAATGCAGGTGAATGAATGCCAATCAGCCCAAAAGTCTCCGGATGGCGAATGCCCGTAAAAGCAGAATTCCATCCACCGAGCGATGTTCCCAGAATCGCACGACTGTTAACTGAAGGGTTAGTTTTATAGTCAGCATCAATTTGTGGCACAAGTTCTTCAGCCAGAAAACCTGCAAAGCGTATGTTGGCCCTGTATTCGTCCATCCGCCTGTTTTGCGAAAGATTTGAAGGATTGCGGGGATCAACGAAAACAGCAATCAACGGCTTAATTTTCCGCTGATGGATCAGGTTGTCGAGCACAATCACCATCGCACCGAGCCGGTCATCGGCATATTCGTGTCCATCAGTTACATAAATAACCGGGATGTTGTTAAGTGTTTCGTATCCATATGGAAGGTAAACTTTATACTGCACCTGATAGCCAAGATAACCAGAACTGCTGTGAATAAGCTGGTTGGCACCCAGTGTTCCCCTGTTGACTCCTTCGGTACGCACTGTTTCCTTCGGAAAAACCCAGTCGGGCATGCGTAGTTCGCTGTTTGGGCCGAAACCGCTATACTGCACATAACTATTTGCCGGATCGAGCACCCAGTTATTGTTGATCACTAGTTTGTAATCGAGCCTTGAATCGGATGGGAATGTTCTTTTCACCTGAAAAATATCACTTTGACCTATCCTCTGGCCTGCCCAACCGCTTGTGTTTGGGTTCCATGAATTAAAATCTCCTGCCCATAAAACAGTGTTGACCTGACCTTTATAAAAAAACATTACGGAATCGCCAACGGCAAACGGTATTTGCCTGTTGGTTTTCAGGCTGTCCCACAGGGCATTCATCCGTTGAACCCTGGCGAGCGAATCAGGCAAAGAAATAAGCTGAAGGATCGTCTGTTCCAGTTCGCTTAAACTCCCAAATTGCTTGTAGTCTGACACTGGGGGCTGGGGCTTTTCTTCTTTTTCTTTGGTACATGCTAATATTAGCAGCACAAAAAACAGTATAAAACTATTCATCTTCATAGATTGGAATATTGTGTTCAGACAGTCAGTGGTTTGCGAAAATCAAGATTCAATCAATCGATTTTCTCACTTTCTGGGTGTAGTTGCGGAGCGAGGTTTTCAGGTCAGAACCGCTGGCGACCATATCATTCTTGATCCAAAGAGCCGCAATGATGTGTGTAAGCTGTTCTCCTTCGTCTTCACCTTCTACTTCTATTGAAGGCAATTGCTCATCGTATAGTTCGTTCTCAGCTTGTTGAAGCTGGGCAACGCTGTAGCTCTCAATGAGTTTTTTTATGGCAGGAATTTTCATGAGCTTAAATTCTTGATCATTTCAATGATTTTTTCTTCTTTGGCAGTAGCCTTGCCTTCGGCTAATATGCCTTTGCTGAAAGTGGCAAAAAATGGAAGGTTGTCAACTCCGGCCATTTTGCGTGCTTCCTGATTTTCTTCGGCATTCACGTCCAGAAATACTACCCCCTCGTACTGCGGGTCTTCGGCCATACGCTTGAACTTGGGCGCAAAAAGGCGGCAGGTACCACACCAGTCGGCATAATACTTCACGATTACTTTGTCGTTGGCTGTGATCATTTCATTAAAATCTGCATCGGTGGTTTTAATCAGCGTCATGTTGTATTGGTTTTATTTTGTTACACAAATGTTGGCAAATTAATTTTGCTAAAAATTTAGAACGGCATTTTGTGAGGCCCAGATCAGATCAAAGCTTTGATAAAAACAAAGCTGTCCGATCATCTGCTCCCCTCATTCATGCTCCCGGACAAAAATAATGCATTTTCCCGTGAAATTTCAAGAAGTTATCAAGTATGTCCCAAATCGGCCAAGTCCGCAAAAAGTCTCTTTCCATAACAGTAAAACGTGATGGTGGCGCAAACAATTCATCCTGAATCCTGCTTTTTTTTTCACAAATCTGTGGCAAAGAAATAATGAAAGGTTGCAAACAGAAGTTGTTAGCAAATCATCAAACCCCGGCCAAACTTCCCTTAAAAAAAAGGTAATTTTGCGCCATGAGCGAGATTGATCCCATTGTTAACTCCGGCAATTATACTGACGACAGCGTCAGGACATTAGACTGGAAAGAGCATATACGCCTGAGGCCGGGCATGTACATTGGAAAGCTGGGTGACGGCACCTCACACGATGATGGTATTTATGTATTGCTTAAAGAAATCATAGACAACAGCATTGACGAATTTGTGATGGGCAATGGAAAAGTTATTGAAATCACCATCACAGAAAACCTGGTTTCGGTAAGGGATTATGGCAGAGGCATGCCGCTGGGCAAAGTTATTGATTGTGTGAGCAAGATTAATACAGGTGCTAAATACGACTCCAGTGTATTCAAAAAAGCCGTTGGGCTAAACGGTGTTGGTTCAAAGGCAGTCAATGCAATGTCGTCATTTTTTAAGGTGCAGTCGGTACGCGAAGGCCAAACCAAAGTGGTTGAATATTCCTGCGGTGAGCTAAGCCTTGATCAGGCTATTGCCCCCTCAGCAGATAAAAACGGCACACACATCACCTTCAGACCTGATGAGGGTATTTTTGGGAATTACCGCTACCTGCACGAGTATGTGGAAGAGATGCTGTGGAATTATGTGTTTCTCAACAACGGACTCACCATCCTGTTCAACGGGCAGAAATTCCATGCAAAAAACGGACTCCTCGACCTGCTCGAACGGAATATGGCCGGGCCCGATACCATGACCTATCCCATAATTCATATCCGCGAAGAAGATTTTGAGTGTGCATTCACCCACAGCAACAACACCTACAACGAGGAATACTACTCCTTTGTTAACGGACAAAACACCACACAGGGAGGCACGCATCAAAACGCATTCAGGGAAGCTATAGTGAAGACCATCAGGGAGTTTTACAACAAGGATTACGATGTGTCCGACATCAGAAACTCCCTTGTGGCTGCCATCAGCCTTAAAGTTCAGGAACCTGTGTTTGAATCACAAACCAAAACCAAACTCGGCTCACAATATATGGAACCCGAGGGCAGGAGCATCAGGACCTTCATCAGCGACATCATCAAGCGCCACCTCGACAACTACCTGCACATGAACCCCGAAACGGCAGAAGCGCTTCAGCGGAAGATCATGCAGAGTGAGAAAGAACGGAAGGATATGGCCAACATTAAAAAACTGGCCCGGGAAAGCGTCAAAAAAGCCAGTCTGCACAACAAAAAACTACGCGATTGTCGCATTCATTTCAACACCAACCACGAAAAGCGTTTAGAGACCACCCTTTTTATCACCGAGGGCGATTCGGCTTCGGGAAGCATCACCAAAAGCCGCGATGTGCAAACACAGGCTGTGTTCAGCCTTAAAGGCAAACCACTTAACTGCTACGGGCTGACAAAAAAAATTGTGTACGAAAACGAGGAGTTCAACCTGCTTCAGGCTGCCATAAATATTGATGAGTCCATCGAAAACCTCAGGTACAACAACATAGTGATAGCAACCGATGCCGATGTTGATGGCATGCACATCCGCTTGCTGCTGCTCACATTTTTCCTGCAGTTTTATCCCGAACTTGTTAAGGCAGGACATCTGTACATACTGCAAACACCTCTGTTCAGGGTAAGAAATAAAAAGGAAACCATTTATTGCTATTCTGAAGAGGAGCGCGTGGCAGCACTTCATAAACTGGGCACCAACCCCGAAATCACCCGTTTCAAAGGATTGGGAGAAATCTCACCCGACGAATTCAGATTTTTTATCGGACCAAGCATGCGCCTCGAACCTGTGATCCTCAAACGAGACCTCTCAATCAGCGACCTGCTCGAATTTTACATGGGCAAAAACACCCCCGACAGACAACAGTTCATCATCAATAACCTGCGCCTCGAAGACGACCTTACAGAAGACAGGATTGTTGCAGAACAGCACATCTGATGTGTTGGGAGGTTTGCAAGTTTGTGCTGGTTGCTGGTTTCTGGCTTCTTGTTCCTGGTTCCTTGTTCCTTGTTTCTGGTTCCGGGTTCCGGGTTGCGGGTGGCGGGTTGCGGGTGGCGGATTGTCAATGCCTGAATAGCGTTGACCGGTTTATACTAATGTTTAACATTATTTGTCAAATTGGCATACTAATTCACCTGAAACTAGTCGTAAACAAAATTTTATCAGCAAGTTAGTGTGCAAAGTGTGGTTGATTTTTAGCGTTTTACCCCTAACCCTAAAGGGATCTGCTAATTCAGCTTTTACTGAATTATCAGGTGACAATTTCCCAGCAACGACCTCGGCCAAAATGGTGAAACTGAAAACAATATATGCACTCACCCGATCTTAAATCCAAAATTATTCAATCTTAAATCGTAAATAAATGTTATAGAAAGATTTAAGATTTTTGAACTTCGGCAGGCTCAGCTTAAAATTTCCGATTTTTGATGTGGCTGAATCCTCGAGTGAATGCTTCCCACCAGCAACAACTGCCAAAATGGTGAAACGGAACTGAAAATCAGCCTAACCCGCAACCCGCAACCCGAAACCCGCAACCCGCAACTCACTCCTCCAACCTTAAAGCATTAAATGCATGTCCCAAATGCGCAATAATATCTGTTGCAATCAATGATTCGTGGCTTTGGCTGTCCAGCGCAAAGTCGCCGGCAAGGCCGTGCAGGTAAACCCCGGTAAGTGAAGCTTCAAATGGGCTGTAATTCTGTGCCAGCAGACCTGTTATGATGCCTGTGAGCACATCCCCGCTCCCTGCAGTAGCCATGCCAGGATTGCCTGTAGTGTTAAACCAGCAATCACCCCCCGGGGTTGAAATGCAGGTGTGTGCACCTTTAAACACCACAAAAAGCTTAAACCGCTCTGAAAACTCCCTCTGCATTTCGATACGTTCAAAACTATCCTTCCATCCGCCGGCCAGACGCTCAAACTCTCGTGCATGAGGGGTGATTATGGTACCGGCAGGCAAAAATGAAAGCCATGTTTTATTCTCCGACAAAATGTTCAGTGCATCTGCATCGAGAACCAAAGGCAGTTTAGATTCCTGAATAAGTAATCGGATCACCTTGGCAGTCTGCTCATCCATCCCAAGTCCGGGACCGGCTGCCACAGCATTGAAAGGTCCAAGATGTGGCAACCTGCTCACAACAGTATCATCGGGGTCGAGGCTGAGCATAGCTTCCGGCACGGCTACCTGCAATGCCACAGCCGATGAGATGGGGGTATGAATATGCAACAGACCTGTTCCCGCGCGCAGACAAGCCATTGCTGAAAGTACAGCTGCACCGCTTTTCCCAAAAGAACCTGCGAGTATTAGCGAATGGCCAAAGCTGCCTTTATGCGAAAACTTCTGCCTGTTTTTAAGCAACTGTCTGATTTCTTGCCTGCTTATTAAGTAATTATCAACTTTGACATCACGGAGGTACTCGTGGTGGAGCCCAATTGGAAGCACTTCCCACTGACCTACATACAATTCGTTTTCAGGAACAAGGAACGAGCGTTTAGCCGTTTCAAAACTTAAAGTGTAATCGGCCCTTACCACATGTTTCTTTAGTAATTCGGTTGGTTTGTCAGCAAAAAGTCCCGAAGGCATATCCACCGAAACCACAACTGCTCCTGAGTCGTTGATATGCTCTATAAGTCCGGCAACAAATCCAGTCACAGCTTTGTTAAGGCCCGAACCAAACAAACAATCCACCACCAGATGGCCTTTTTCGATGACAGGAAAAACTGTTTCCGGGCCTATTTCAGTAATGCTTGCAAACCTGATGTCGCGAAGCCTTTCGAGGTTCGTCCTGAAATCGCTACTATTGGTGGGGCCATACAACACAATATGTGTCATTACCTGAAAGCCATTGTTAATCAAAAGCCTGGCCAGGGCCAACCCATCGCCACCGTTGTTGCCCATACCGCAGAAAATCTGCACCGTTTGTTCTGGCTGCAACCTTTTCTTAAACCACTCAAACAAGGCGAGTGCTGCCCGTTCCATCAGGTCAATTGATGCAACAGGCTCATTATCTATGGTAAAACGATCCGCTTCTCTGATCTGATCAATTGTAAGTACCTTCATATAACTTATGTTTTCAACAAAGATAAAACAACAGTATGTAAAAAGCAAAAAACCGGCATCGCTGCCGGTTTTCAAGTGATTGTTTGTCTAATAAATTGATAATCTGTATAAAAACTGATTAATAGTTTGGAATATAAATATGTGCATTATCGGGATTGTTGTACCAACCTGTATTTACACTTCCGCCAGACTCAGCCCAGTCGCGGAATTGCGGATAGGCCATCAAAATTGATTTTTTCTCAAAAGGTACTTTAAACTCTGTAGCGATGAATTCAATAGACCATGGGTGATTGTTCTCTGTGCGGTAAAATGCGTTCTGTCCTGTTCGGGGAAATGCAAAGCTTGAATTAACATCCCAATCCCACGAAAGCGGCGATTGGTCATCAATGGTTCCAAATAAACCCATATCGGCATGGCTTGTTGGTGGCGATCCAAAAGTGCGCACCTGCCATTGAGGATTGTCCGACCTGAATAAGTAAACCAATATTTCGAGGTGCTGTAAGGTTCCGGAGGGTATGGTGAAATCGTAACTAATTGTCTGTGGTGCTCCATCGGGACCCAGACCTCCGGTGTTCGAATAGGGAACACTCTGCCAGTCGCGCACGTTGTCGAACAGGCGTACTGCATTGGCCACATCAGGATCGGCAGCCACTCCGTTGCCACTGAAGATAACTGAATTTGTAAAATAGGTGAGCTGAGTGTGGTTGCTGTTGGCTTTGAAAAACTCCATTCCAATTCCGCTCTCAATTGACGCTCCTACAGCCATGACCTTGGTTTCGACCGAACCGCCGACAACAAAGTTCTGTGCGTTGCGGTTGAAGGTTACCCGGTTTGCAAGCACCATATCATTGAAGTCATAATCGCCCCTGCTGGGCCACAAGTCTTCAAAAATCTGAAAATAATAATTATTACCTCCTGGATAGTTTGAGGATGAACCTCCACCACCACCACCACCGGTCTGAACCGAGCAAACACCGCTGCCGGTATTGCTGCTGATGTCGGCGACAGATGTGCCGCTGATTACGATATCATCCAGAAAACCACGACTGTTACCGCCACTTCCGTAAAAAACCCACTTGATTTGATGCACACCACTGAACGTTACGGGAACTGAAACGGTCTGACTCAGATTGCCGTTACTGTATGTGTAGGTGTAAATCAGTGTCTCAGTAAGCTCAGGGAAGTTTATTACCTTCACGTCCAAAAACTTGGAACTCCCTGAAAAGTTATTTATCTTGTGTTTGAAATCAATTGTACCTGATCCGTCAAATTCGATCCAGGGCGAAATAAGGTCGTGGGTATTCGAAAGGCTCGACATTTGACCAGTGCGCATTGAGAACTGTCCTGAGATGGTTTCAGCTCCAACAATATTGGTGCTAAAAAACTGCCAGCAAAGAGCCTGTTCGGCATTTCGGCTCCCCGACTCAAAGGTTTGTGTTACCAACGAATTTGACTGCTTAAGAATGTGATTCATGTCACCATAAGCAATGCTGTTTTGAGGCTTCACGGCCGGATATGCTATGTTATAAGCCTTTGAAGCATCGTTTGGAAAATCATCGAAGGCATCCGCAATACCGTCGCCGTCGCTGTCAGGCCCAAAAGATTTCAGTTGCTGATATGAAACATCAAATTCCAGATAAGCAGCGCCAGGTTCAATATCATAGGATCGGTTAGCGCCCGGACTGTACACACGGACCATGTCAACACCAGAGGGCAGGCGAAAGAAAAATTCCACCGAACCGTCAATCACTGTCAGACGATCAAGTCTGGCGCCGGAACCGTCGAGCAAGTCGAGGGGCGAACCATCTAACTTGTCTGTTTTGGCCCCATCAACAAACACATCAACCTTGAGGGTGTAGCTGGTTATTGCCGACCAGTTAAAACCCTCCGGGATTTTCAGTTCCTTGAAATCAGGTTTCAAATTCGGATTGTTGCTCTCTTTACGGCACCCACCAATAACAAAAACAATCAAAAATAATACGGTAGCCAAGCTGTTTGGACGTATGTGTTTCATATAAAAATTTTATTGATCATTAAATCAAACGCTATGCCAGCAAATATCATAAAAGTTAAAAATATGCTTTATAAGTATTTAAAAAATAATAAGCTACTTGAACAATTCCAATATTGACACTAAATTCCAATTTTAAGAAAAAAATCACGCAACAAGATTCCGGCAGATTGCAATAAATCAATAAAGGCTTATATGTTACTTTTGCAGAAAAAGTTTCAGAAAAGGCCGCATCATGAAGAAAAAAAAGAAGGAGCGTTTGTTTGTCGAGGGTCTAGCAGTTATTGATGCCGGTTCCGAAGGCATGGCAGTTGCCAAACATGCCGAAAAGATAGTTTTTGTACCGTATGCCGCACCCGGAGATATTTTAGATGTTGAGGTGTACAAAAACAAAAGAAGATTTATGGAAGGCCGTATCCTCCGGATCAGCAAAGCTTCCGAGCAGCGAACGCCTCCATCCTGCCGTCATTTCGGCACCTGCGGGGGCTGCCGCTGGCAACATCTCGACTACACTTGGCAACTGCATTACAAGGAAAAACAGGTGAAAGACAACCTGGAACGCCTTGCAGGCCTCGTTTCCATTCCTCTACGTCCCATTGTGGGATCAGAAAGGCAATTCTTCTACCGCAACAAACTCGAGTTTACTTTTTCGAGCCGAAAATGGCTCACCCAACCCACTCCTTTCGATCAGCTTAACCAACAGGATATGAATGGGCTCGGCTTTCACCTTCCCGGAATGTTCGACCGCATCCTGGATATTGACGAATGTTTGCTGCAGGAAAATCCCTCGAACGATATTCGTCTGGCTGTAAGGAACTGGGCTCTGAGTGAAAAAATGCCGTTTTACGACACACGCAGCCACAGCGGACTGATGCGTAACCTGATCATCCGCAACACCAGTGCAGGCCGTGTAATGGTCATTCTTGTAACATCCGAAACAAACCCCAAAATAGATCAGGAGCTTTTCCCTTTGCTAACATCTTCCTTTCCCGAAATTCATTCTCTTGTTCATGTAGTCAACCCTAAAAAGAACGACACCATTAACGACCTGGATTTTAGTGTGGTTCACGGCGAATCCTATTTATCAGAAACTATGGCATCGCCCGTGCCGGGCAAACCTGATCTGAACTTCAGGATCGGTCCGCTTTCCTTTTACCAGACCAATCCGAAACAGGCAGAAAGCCTCTACAGATTAGCCTATGAACTTGCATCTTTCAAGGGCAATGAACTGGTGTATGACCTATACACCGGCACCGGAACCATTGCCTGTTATATTGCGCATTCAGTGAAAGAAGTGGTTGGCATTGAATATGTTGAATCTGCTGTAAGCGATGCAAGAATTAATGCAACTGACAACCAGCTCAGCAATGTTAGCTTTGTTGCCGGCGACATGGCTTCGATGCTCGATGATTCATTTGTAATGCAATACGGCAAGCCTGATGTGGTCATTACCGACCCTCCCCGATCTGGTATGCATCCTAAAGTTGTGGAGCAACTCATCAAAATTGCCGCAGAAAAAATTGTGTATATCAGTTGCAACCCCGCAACTCAGGCCCGCGACCTGATGACCCTGAAGGAACACTATGATATTATTGTTGTCCAGCCGGTTGATATGTTCCCCCAAACACATCATGTTGAAAATATTGTGTTGCTTCACAGGAAGTTATTAATTGCTGAATAATTCTTTATTTTCGCTGTAACTTTTTATCCTGCATTCTTGTCTTTGCTATATAAAAACCTAAACACCATCAAAATGAAAAAAAGTCTATTAGCATTATTCATTCTTTGTGCCTCATTAGCTGCAACTTCCCAAAGCAACGAATGGTATTCCACTTCAGCAGGCGAAATTGTATTTTCTTTTGCCAATATTGATAATAATGGAAATGAGGAGGGTAATATTGTGCGTTTCTCACCTGTATTCAACTTCCAGAACCTGCTCAATTATGATCCGCATGAGAACTTTGGGGTATTTACAGGATTTAATATCAGGAACGTAGGTTTTATTTATGATGTGCCCAACTCTGATGTTCGCAAAAAATTCCGGAGTTATAATGCCGGTATTCCTTTGGGAATAAAACTGGGAAATATGCAGGGTAGTTTTCTGTATGGCGGATACGAAATTGAGTTCCCGTTTAACTACAAGGAAAAAACCTTTGTGAACGAAAAGAAAACCGACAAATTCAATGTTTGGTTCAGTAATCGCCAACCCCTCTATTACCATACTGTTATGGTTGGCGTGCAGTTCAAGGGCGGAACAAATCTTAAGTTCAAGTATTACCTGACCGGATTTTTCAACAAGAACTTCACCGAAACAAAAAATGGCGTTCAGACGAAACCATACGAGAACTTTGATGCAAATGTATTTTATGTATCGTTGAATTATAACTTGTTTAAGAACGACAAATTCAACAATCCGATTAAAGCGAATCAGGCATCTGAGGTTTATTAAAGCGGGCGAAACCTTCTATTAACTCAACCAGTTTACTGATTTCGGCTGAAACAGCAGGGAAAACAATTCGTGCCTGACTGTAGTATATGTTCCGGCGGCGAAGCTGCTCTTTTACAAACACAGGAAGTTCGTCTGCTGTTTTTGAAGCGATCAATGGTCGTTTTTTTCGGGAATTCTGGAGGCGATTAACGATAACTTCGGCTGGCAGACTCAGGTAAACCGTTATTCCATGCTGGTTCATCCAGTACATATTGTCGTAAAAACAAGGTGTGCCTCCTCCGCATGAAATGACAGCATGATCAATGTTCTCAGTTTCTTTCAATAACTGACTTTCGAGCTGCCTGAATGCCTCCTGGCCATACTTCGCAAAAAAATCGGAAACGCTTATCTTGTAACGCTCTTCAAACAATTCATCCATATCTATCCTGGTAAACCCGATTGCTTTGGCCAGCCTTACTGAAATAGTGCTTTTGCCAGAGGCCATGTACCCAATTAAATAAATACGCATAGACGATTGAACTGCTGTTGCAAAGGTAAATAAGATTCGGGCACATCATAAATAACCTAGTCTTACACCTGTGCGCATAGTGGTCAGGTGGAGCTACAATATGCCAGTAACTTTCTGTCAGGAGTTTGTCCTTGAGAGCACTTTCATGCAGGCTGAGACGATATCAGAGGTTTCAAGTCCGTAGGCTGCCAGCAATTCTTCAGGCTTGCCGCTCTGGCCGAAGCGGTCGTCAACCGCAACCATTTCGACAGGAGTCGGAAGCTTTCGTGCAAGCAACTGAGCAATACTATCACCTAGACCACCATTCATCTGATGTTCCTCGGCTGTGACCACACAACGGGTTTTGGCAACAGAGGCCAGCACAGCCTCCTCATCAAGGGGTTTGATTGTATGTATGTTGATGAGTTCGGCAATGATTCCATTCTGCTTCAGTACCTGAACTGCTTCATAGGCCTTCCAAACCATGTGTCCGGTAGCAAAAACAGAAACATCACTTCCAGGTTGCAGCAACAAGGCTTTCCCAATGATAAACGGCGTTGTTTCAGGAATAAAATTAGGCACTTTCGGACGCCCAAACCTAAGGTAAACAGGCCCCTTGTGTCCGGCAATGGCTTTAGTGGCTGCTTTGGTCTGGTTGTAATCACAAGGGTTAATAACTGTCATACCGGGAAGCATTTTCATCAGCCCGATATCCTCAAGTATCTGGTGTGTAGCGCCGTCTTCTCCCAATGTAAGACCGGCATGTGAGGCACATATTTTAACATTCTTTCCTGAATAAGCCACAGACTGTCTGATCTGGTCGTAAACCCTGCCTGTCGAAAAGTTGGCAAAAGTGCTGGTGAAGGGTATAAATCCCGCCGTTGCGAGGCCAGCTGCCATTCCAATCATATTGGCCTCTGAGATGCCCGTCTGAAAAAACCTGTCGGGGAATGCTCCTTCAAAAGCATCAAGCTTGAGAGAACCCGTGAGGTCGGCACATAGCGCTACAATTTGCGGGTTCTCCCTGCCAAGTTCAAGCATGGCATCACCATAGCCCGAACGTGTATCCTGATGGTTGATAATCTGAATGTTCATATGTGTCATAATTTCACTTTTAAACTTTTTCCAGGCGTAATGGTAATATTCAACTCCCTGGTATATGCAGCCTTGCGGGCCCTGGAAGCCCGATAGATTACTCTGTAATTTCCCGGCAACAGCACCAGCGATTCGGTAGTGACGGATTCACTGTCGAGGCTATATATCCAGACCAGCTTACCATCATGCTCAACAAACAGGTCGCCGATGACCGGATGACGTCGTTGCAAAACAAGCACTCCGGGCTGAGGTACGGTAATATGCCGTGTCTGCTTTTCTTCCAGCACAATTCCTTCAAAAATAAGGCGCGGAAGACTCAACACCTCAACATCATAACATCCGGCAAGAAAATCCTCTGCCTGACCGGCATGAATCACATGGATAATTTCGTCTTTACCGCAACGCTTCACCAAACCATACAATTCTTTGCCAAAGGGCATGGATCCCGAGGCCGACAACTGAATTTTTCCTTGTAATACCGGTATTCTGATGGTGTTGTGCTGCTTTTCGAGAAGATTAATCTGATTCAGATTCAGAGATGGCCTTGTGTGGAGCTCCAGTCTGTATTGTGGATGATGATCAAGATACAGGGTGTCAGCTATTCCAGAGGAAGTAAGCGTGTGGACAAAACTTGATGCGGGTGTATTGCCAGGCTGCTCATAGAAAGTCATTACAATATCAGTTACCCGGGACACATCATTGCCGTCAGCAAGTTCAACAGTAACGGTAGTCAGGTCTTTCGACACCTGTTTCAGTGCGAGGTTGAGCGCTTTGGCAAAATTGTCGGCATCGTCGGCATCGAAATAGGTTCCGATACAGTCAAGTTCACCGCTCATACCTGTTCCCAGACCAATAACAAAAGGTTTCATGATAATTCCCTTACTCTGCAGTTCGCGGGAAACTGCGCAGGGATCTCCGCCACACTCTTCAAGCCCGTCGGTAATCAGGATGATCATATTGCGGCTGTCGGTCATTCCTTCGAAATCTTTGGCTGCTTCACCGATAGCATAAGCAATAGGTGTTGTCCCTTTGGGTACCAGGTTCCTCAATACAGCCTTAATACGAAAGTGGTTATTTTTAGCAAAGGCAACTTCTAATTTCGAATCGGTGCATTTTCCGGGTGGATAAGGAAACTGATGACCATAAAGCCTCAGCGCAAGTTCGGTGTCCGGCACCTGTTGAAGACTGTCCACAACCCTGATTAGCAATGCTTTGGCAAGTTCCATTTTGGATTTCCCCTCCCACTTCCCCCACATACTCTGGGAGGCATCAAAAACAAATAGAATCCTTTTCAGCTCTGTCTTTTCCTGAGAAGGCTGGGCAGAGAGCGATAAGCCTGATAAAACAAGGAACCAAACAAACAATGATTGCAGGATATATATCAGAAGTCTTGCTGATGTTCTGTTTCTGTTATGCCCTTGGCCCGACATAGGTTGTTTTCCTGCTTTGCCCATATGGATTTCAATAATCTCCAAGGGTTTCCTTAAGTTGGGACAGAGCTTTGGCAGCAAGTTCATCATTTGGGGCTACGCCATGCCATTTGTGTGTACCCATCATAAAATCAACCCCTTTACCCATTTCTGTTTTCATAAGCAATAGTTGTGGTACACCCTTTCCTGCTTCGCCACGAGCCATCTTCAGTGTTTCGACAACTTCCTCCATAACATTGCCGTCAAACGGAATAACCTTCCATCCAAAGGCTTCATATTTTGCTCTGAGGTTGCCCAGTGACATCACCTGATCAACCGGCCCGTCAATTTGTTTGCCATTATAATCCACTATTCCGATAAGTCTGTCGAGTTTTCGGTGTGAGGCATACAAGGCGGCTTCCCATATCTGTCCTTCCTGCTGTTCGCCATCTCCCATCAACACAAACACTAGCGAATCATCCTTGTCAAGCTTTTTGCCTTCGGCCATACCACAACCGACAGACAAGCCCTGACCAAGGGATCCTGAAGCCATACGCACTCCTGGCAGGTTTTCGAGGGTTGCAGGATGACCCTGCAGCCTCGAATGTATCATCCTGAATGTTGACAGCTCGCTAACCGGAAAATACCCCGATCTGGCTAATACACTGTAGAAAGCCGGACTGATATGGCCGTTCGACAGCAGAAAAACATCCTGACCCCTGGCCTCCATACTGAATGCCAATGGATCGTGATTTAATTCACTAAAAAACAGTGCTGTCATTAAATCCGCGCATCCAAGTGAACCACCCGGATGTCCCGATTGGCACGAATGAACCATTCGTATAATATCCCGACGCACCTGGCTGGCAATTTGTTTCAGTTCGGCAACTTGAGTCATACAATTTTTGTTGAGGTCTGATTATCAATAAATAAATCCATCAAATGGCAAAAGGACAAAAGTACGTAAAGAATGGCTCTATTGATTAACCATTTATTAACACTTTATCAAGAAGACGAACCAATCAATGTACCAATAAATTGATTATCATTAGTATGCAACTGAGTCTAAGTCAGTCCACTCTCCTCTGTCCCAATCCGGCAGTAACCAACATCACGAATTATGTTATTTTTGGGCCTGTTTCGGATTAAGCCCAGATATCAATGAACCTCAACTGTACCAGCCTCCCCCTTAAGATGATCTTGTTGACAATGATGTCATTGTCGCTACTTTTTAGTACCGAAACAAGGTCTCAGGAGTACCTGACCAAACAAAACACAAAAGAATCTCAATGGGTTGATTCGGTTTATAACAGCCTGAGCCTCGAAGAGCGTATTGCCCAATTAATGGTTGTACGTGCCAACCAGCCCGGACAGCCTTATGACAGCCGACTTGACGTATGGATCAAAAACCACAACATCGGCGGGATAACCTTTTTCAAAGGCAAAGCCGGTGACCAGCTCATCCAGACCAATAGATGGCAGCAGATGTCGAAAACACCTCTGCTTGTTTCTATTGATGCTGAGTGGGGACTTGCCATGCGTGTTGAGGGGACGGTTCAATATCCCCTGCAGATGGCACTTGGAGCTGTAGGCGACAACAACCTTATTTATGAAATGGGCCGTCAGATTGGCGAACAATGCAAACGAATGGGAATTCACATGAATTTCGCGCCGGTAGTTGACGTCAACAGCAATCCGGCCAACCCTGTGATCGGATTGAGGGCTTTTGGCGAAGACCCTGTACTGGTTTCCGAAAAAGGATGGGCCTACGCACAAGGACTTCAGGAACAAGGGATTATAACAACAGCAAAACATTATCCGGGCCATGGCGATACGCAAACCGACTCGCATTATACCCTTCCCGTGGTGAATCATCAGCCCGTCTATCTTGAAAAAAACGAACTGCTTCCATTTAAATACCTGATAGACCAGGGTGTTGCCGGCATCATGATTGCCCATGTAAATTTTCCTGCCTATGAAAGCCGAAAGGACCTTGCTGCTTCGCTCTCACGCAATGTTGTGACAGGACTACTTAAGGAACAAGCAGGTTTCGAAGGGCTTATAGTCACCGATGGACTCGACATGAAGGGTGTTACTGATTACCACGCTCCGGGAGCCCTTGAGCTTCTCGCCTTAATGGCAGGCAACGATATCTTATTGTTGCCGGTGAATGTTCCCCTGGCTATTAAAACCATTGCAGATGCGGCGATTAACGACCCTATAGTTGCAGCGAGAATCGAAGAGAGCTGCCGGAAAGTCCTGCAATATAAATTCAGGGCCGGACTGCATCAGTATCGTCCTGCTTTTGCTGAAAACCTGAGCAAAGACCTGAACCGTCAGGAATACAAGGACCTTGCTTACAGGCTTTTTGAAGAATCCATGACACTTCTGATAAACCAGGATGAGGCAATTCCAATTAATCAGGCAGCCCATCGAAAAATCGCAACCCTGTCTGTTGGCAGCAGCCGAAGTACTCAGTTTCAGAAACACCTGGCCAATATGGGGCTGGTAGCCGATCACTTCAGCATACCCAAGTCCCCTACCCCTGAGCAACTTGCTCAAATCAAAAAAGACCTCGGGCCTTTCGATTATGTTATTGTTAGCATACAGAGCACCAATATGCTTGCAGCTAAAAAATACGGCATCGAAAATCAGGTAATTCAGTTTGTAAATGACCTCAGCAAAACAAAAAAAATTAGTCTCGTGGTTTTTGCATCAGCTTATGCAGCAGATTATTTTCAACCAAATACAGGGATGAAGAGCCTGCTGGTTGCCTGGCAAGACAACCCGCAAGCCGAACTGGCGGCAGCAAAAGTTATCATGGGAAGTACAAACGCCAGAGGCAAACTTCCTGTTTCAGTGGGCAACACATGGAAGGCTGGTTTTGGATTAGTTACTGCCAACAATACAATCATTCCTCCCAGCCCTATTGTTGCCGATACAGTTATAAAACATTCACCAGCTTACTCAGTTGTTAAAGAAGACATTGCACAAGTTGATCAGCAAATACTCCTGAAAATTGATTCAATAGTGCTGGATGCAATTGAACGTAAAGCATTTCCAGGCTGTCAGGTTGCTGCCTTAAAAGACGGAAAATTAATCTATTTGAAGAGTTTTGGTCACCATACTTATGACAAAACCAGGCCAGTAAATGATACAGACGTTTATGACCTTGCCTCATTGACAAAAATCCTCGCCTCAGGACTAGCGATGATGAAACTCACTGAAAGTGAAAAAATTCAACTCAGTGACCCCATTGGAAAATTTTTCCCTTATCTGACGGGGACCGACAAATACAGCATCACTTTATCCGAGATTATGGCCCATCAGTCAGGGTTCACCGACTGGATTCCTTTTCATAAAAAGGCTATTAGCAGGACAGGCCCTGATAGCCTGATATTTTCGCGTACTGTATCACTGACCCACCCTTTCCGGCTTGCCGAAAACCTTTATGTACATCGTGACTACCATAACAGCATCTTCGACACCATCATGCGATCACCTTTAAAAAAAAAGGAATATCGCTATTCCGACCTTGGTTTTTACTTCTTCCCGTCGCTTGTTGAACAAGTGACCAATCAACCGTTTGATGTATTTCTTGAACAGCAGTTTTATCAGCCTCTGGGGCTTAGAAACACCTTTTTTCAGCCGTTGAACCGGCTTCCTAAAGACCGGATCGTACCCACCGAAATGGACAAAGAGTTCAGGGGACAGCTCATTCATGGAGATGTGCACGACCAGGGAGCTGCCCTGCTGGGAGGCATTTCAGGACACGCCGGCCTGTTTTCAAATGCAATGGAGGTTGCTCTGATCATGCAGATGCTGCTAGATAATGGGATGTCTGACAGCTTGCGATTGCTTGAAGAAAAAACGATTGCACAGTTTACGAAGGTACGCTATCCCAAAAACAACAACCGCAGGGGATTATGTTTTGATAAAATACCCTTGAAAAGCACTGATAAAAACCGCATGCCTGCAATGAAAGCCTCTCCGGCAAGCTTCGGACATTCAGGGTTCACCGGAACCTTTGCATGGGCTGATCCCGAAAACAAACTTGTGTTTGTGTTTCTGTCCAACAGAATTCATCCTGACTCTAAAAACTCAACCATTTCCAGGCTGAGCGTCAGAACAAAGATCCATGAAGTCTTATATGAGGCAGTAAAATAACATGCACCAAACAAAAGGACATCTGTCGCATCAACGCGAAAGCCGAAACCTCTTTATCACGGTTTTTCTGAATCTTTTCATATCAGTTGCAGAGCTTATTGGCGGAATTTTTTCCAACAGCCTTGCCCTCATCTCTGATGCCATACACAATTTCAGCGATGGTCTGGCCATGCTCATCACTTACATAACCGTAAAGATCAGCAAACGTAAAAACACCACACGCAAAACATTCGGATACAAACGCATTCAGATCCTTGCGGCCCTGTTCAATGCAACAACCCTCATAGCCATATGCCTGTTTCTTATGTATGAGTCGTATGAACGGTTTACTAACCCGCAGGAAGTTAAAAGTATTCCCATGCTATTGGTTGCCACCATTGGTCTGTTGGCAAATCTGGCAGGAGTTTTTTTGCTAAAAGATTTTAAATCAGGCAATATCAATATTAAGGCAGCATACCTCCATCTGATCGGCGACACCCTGTCCAGTGTGGCTGTTATTGTGGGCGGACTGCTGATTTATTTTTATGAAATTCATTGGATTGATCCCCTCATTACAGTGTTGATCAGCCTGTATATCATCCGCGAAACCTATCATGTTCTTGCCGAAACCTACAACATCCTGATGCAGGCAGTGCCGCCCTGGCTCGATCTGAACGAGGTTGAGCAAAAAATTAACGGCATCGAAGGGGTAAAAAGCATCCACCATGTGCATATTTGGAGCCTCACCGATAATGTTGTTCATTTTGAAGGCCACCTCGAACTCGACCATGACCTTAAAGTCAGTGAGGCACAGTCAATTTACGATGAAGCCAAAAGAATTCTGAACCAGGAGTTCGGCATCAGGCATACTACCTTACAGTTAGAAGTCAATTATTGTAAAACTCAGGCATTCATTGTAACAGAACATGGATGCTAAAACCAGCTCAAATCAATGAAAAAAAAGAAAACCCTTTCAATTATTCTATGGATCGCATCTGTTATCCTGATGGCAGCTCTGGCTATTTACCAGCGCGCTACAGGCCCAACTTATCCTGTCAGAGGCAAATTGACCCTCGACGGTCAGGAATTTAAATATAAACTCCTGAGAAGCTACAATACAGGCAGTGATGCCCCGTTTGAAATGAAAGTCCCGGAGGGCACAACTGCTTTGTTTCGCTACAAAAGGTTTAAGAGCTTTGACGAATGGACTTCAGTTGAGTTATTCACACAAAATGGCACCATAAAGGCGTTCATCCCTGAGCAACCGGCTGCCGGAAAAGTAGAATACCAGATAGCAATCATTTACAAAGGCCAGGCATATACCCTTAACGAAGAGCCTGCAATCATACGCTTCAAAGGCCCGGTACCTGCTTTTGTACTGATACCTCATGTTTTTTTCATGTTTTTCGCTATGGTATTCAGCATACGAACAGGTTTTGAAGCCTTGCTGATCAGAAAAAACACCTATACCTACACTGGCATTACCTTATTGTTACTGACCATTGGCGGACTTATTCTTGGCCCCATTGTGCAGAAGTATGCCTTTGATGCTTACTGGACCGGATGGCCTTGGGGGCATGATCTCACTGACAATAAAACCCTGGCAGCCTTTATCTTTTGGTTTGTTGCATGGGTGGTTCTGCGCAAAAAAAAGGAAAACATCCTATGGCCTCTGCTGGCTACTTTTGTCATGCTCGCCGTGTACCTGATTCCCCACAGTGTGCTTGGATCAGAAATTGACCACACCAAAACAGAATCGCCTAAAACCGAACTCAGCGAATGAACATCATCATCTTAGTCATCACAATAGCTGTTTCACTGGCCTGTTTTTACAATGCCGAATTGTTTAACAGGCTGAAGTTTAATGCCTGGCTGATCAAAGAGAAGGGCCAAAACTGGAGGTTTCTTTCCTATGCGCTCGTGCATGCTGGATGGATGCACCTGGCCATCAATATGTTTGTATTGTATTCCTTTGGCAACCATGTCGAATCTGCCTTCAAAATGATCTTTGGCCCGGGAAGAGGCTTGCTGAACTACTTCATGCTGTATGTCGGGGGTATTATTTTTGCCATACTTCTGGATTTCGGAAAGCAGAAAAACAATCCCTACTACGATGCTGTTGGCGCTTCAGGGGCTGTTGCGGCGGTATTATTCTCGAGCATAATCCTCATGCCAACCAGCAGTCTGTTTGTTTTTCCCATACCTTTTCCTGTGCCGGCGTGGTTGTTTGGCATCCTCTATATTGCCTATTCTGTGTGGATGGGCAAAAAAGGCAATGACAACATCGGACACAATGCACATCTGCTGGGAGCTGTTTACGGCATCATATTTACCATTGTGATGAAACCGGCACTGTTTGGATTGTTTTTGAAGAATCTGGGGGTTGGGTTCTAGTTGAGGGTTGCGTGTTGCGAGTTGCGAGTTGCGAGTTGCGTGTTCAGGGTTCAGGGTTGCGTGTTGCGTGTTGCGTGTTGCGGGTTTCGGGATGCGAGTTCAGGGTTCAGGGTTAGGTGAATGTCTCTTAGTCACTGAGTCACTGAATCGCTCCGTCGCTTAGTTCGCTTAGTTCGCTTAAGTCGCCAATTCTGGTTACTGGTTACTGGTTGCGTGGGGATGCATTGGTTTTGGTAGTGAAAAATATTTTTGGATTTTAATGCGCTGGTATGTGAGGATTTGGAGGATTTCGTAAATTTACGGCAAGACAGCAGGAATTGCTGGTGACCAATTTAAAAACATGAACCGTTCCTGAATCTTGATGAAATGCTGATTTGACTGAGCTGTATGGAGGTTTGGATAGTTTATAATGACGCTTAACCTAAACTGAAGTATATATGGAAAGTAAAACTAACTTTTTGAAGTATGGATTTTGCAAGAGTTGTAATAAGCCATTTGAGTTTCCTGACTGGGTGTTTGAGCAAAACACTTTAATAAAAGACATGCGTTGCCCGAATTGTGAATCGAAATCGATCTTCTCTTCGACTAAGTTAAGTAAAGCCATTATTGAGCAAAAACCGTTTGAAGAACTATTGGCTCTGGCTATAGAGGTGGAACAGAATACAAAGGACCTTATGGAAAAGATTAAAATGAGGGAAGCCATCAGCAATGAAGAGCTTTAGGCGAGGGGTTTTGAGATAATGAGAAACACGCACCCCAGTTGGTGAAGGTATTCCTGAAGTTTTAAGCAACAGCCCCATGGAAATGATTAAAGCATTGAATACGCAGGGGGAAGTGCTGTAAATAATAGGGGATGATAAAATACAGGTGACAGTTTGTAATGGATGAGAGCATAACAATGAGGCAGAGAACTAATAGCGAAGAAATATAAGTGACTATATATTAAACATATAGAGCCAATGGATATAAATGAAATAAGAAGATTGCTGGATTCATTTGAGAAACTGGACAAGCCCATCATTGAAACTACATATCTGGAAATATGCCGTTACAGTGGAAGAAGATTTGAGGAAATATGCAGCCGAATATTGAGTTTTTACTTATCACCTGTCAATGAGCATAAGTTGGGTGATTTAGTTTTAAGATCATTAATTGACACACTGGAAGTTATTGTTAGAAGAGACACACCTAAAATAGAACTCGGAAGTTTAAGGTATGTTACAAGTAATGTCCGTGTTAAAATTGAGGAGTATGCTGAGTGGAAAAGAATTGACCTGGTTGTCGAAGGTGATAATTTTATTATTGCTTTAGAGAACAAGATAACTGCAGAATTATACAATCCTTTAGACATTTATAGAGAACATATAGATAGAAGTGAAAGGGAAAATAAAATTGGCATAGTGCTTTCAATGAAACCGATTCAGAAAGATATAGAAAAGGACTTTTTGAAAAAAAATGGATTTTACAATATGCTTTATTCCGAATTCTTTAAAAGTATTGAGAAGAATATGGAACAATATAAAAGTGAAGAAAGTAGGCAGTATATTGTATTTTTGGATGACTTTATTAAAACGATTAAGAACATGGATGGTACAAATATTATGAGCAATGAATTATCAGATTTCTTTTATGATAAATCCGATGAGATTAATGAATTAATTAATTTGTTCAGAAATTATGATAATTGGACAAAAAGAGAATTGCTGCGGTATTTAGAATTATTAAGAGATAAGCTTACGGATGAGACTAAATCTAACTGGGAAATATGGGAAGGCACAAATTTGTATTGTAAAATTAAGGATCACGAAATAGGTATTGATTCGCGTTTTACAAAGTATAATAGAAAACCAATTGGTAGAGTTGATTTATATTTGAAGTGCTGGAGTAAAGAACATTGGGATCATTATAAAGAAAAAGTACTTGAACATTACCCTAATAAGGAAATTAAACTTTTAGATGGAGGTGGTGCAGAGATTCTTTATGCTACTTTAACCAACGAAACTATTCCAAATTTTGAACTTTCAGAGATTGGAGAACACTTTAAGAGCTTATATTACGATCTAGCGAGAATTCTTTAAATTGAAGGTGATAGATAATGCTACTGTATTGTTGAAGAGGTCATTGAGGATGGAATAGGCGGTGTTTTGCTTGGTGAGGAGCATGGCGGATGAGGCTGAAGGAGTGTTTGTTGCCGCCCAGGGTGAGGCAACTCAGGGTACAATTTGTTAATGGGATAATTTCAGATTTAATATAT
>Ga0351862_1073_pt1 | contig 23803 bp, 21 predicted proteins | sample BONcelFGM3001F10_FD_206787 | JGI IMG/M metagenome (GOLD analysis project Ga0351862, IMG submission 206787) | Enriched cells from coal bed in the Powder River Basin, Montana, United States - BONCAT cells FGM rep2 HSBNCT.FGM.300.1.F10 ...
TGGTATCTGGTTCTTGATTATTTTGTTGACGAAGCCGACAGCGCCCACAAAATGGTTGTGATTACAACTACCATGCTTACCTTTGGTATGGGAGCTTCCACACAAGCATTGTTTGCACGTGTTGGGGGGGGTATCTTCACTAAAGCTGCCGATGTGGGTGCCGACCTTGTAGGTAAGGTTGAAGCTGGAATCCCTGAGGATGACCCGAGGAATCCGGCTACCATTGCTGATAATGTTGGAGATAATGTTGGTGATGTTGCCGGTATGGGTGCTGACCTTTATGAATCATATTGTGGTGCTATTCTGGCAACAGCAGCAATTGGGGCATCAGCTTTTATGACCTCAGAAACTGCACAATATAAAGCAGTTATTGCTCCTATGTTGATTGCAGCAGTAGGAATTTTCCTTTCTATATTGGGTATTTTTCTCGTAAAAACCAAAGAAGGAGCAACAATGAGAGACCTCCTCAAATCACTTGGACTCGGTGTCAATGTGAGTTCTGTTCTTATTGCCATTGCTTCCTTTGGAATACTTTATGGGCTGGGAATGGATAACTGGATTGGTATTTCGTTCTCGGTAGTTGTTGGCCTTGTTGCCGGTATAATCATCGGTCAATCAACTGAGTATTATACTTCTCAATCATACAGGCCAACAAAAAATGTGGCCCGGTCATCAGAAACAGGCCCGGCAACGGTGATCATTTCCGGAATAGGTCTTGGTATGTTGTCCACAGCAATTCCGGTTGCAACCATTGCACTTGCCATTGCGCTTTCCTTTCTTTCGGCAATCAATTTTGACATTAAAAACATGGTTGAACCTCAGAATCTGAGCCTTGGCCTGTATGGAATCGGAATTGCCGCTGTTGGAATGCTTTCCACACTCGGAATCACACTCGCAACAGATGCTTACGGACCTATTGCTGACAATGCCGGTGGAAACGCCGAAATGAGTAAATTAGACCCGGAAGTCCGCAAACGTACTGATGCACTTGATGCGCTTGGAAACACGACTGCAGCCACAGGAAAAGGATTTGCCATTGGTTCAGCTGCTCTTACGGCACTGGCTCTGCTCGCTTCATATATTGAAGAAATCAAAATCGGCATGATACGGATCGGTCAGAATGTCATGGAAATGACCGATGGAATGCAGGTTGAGACATCAAAGGCTACAATCGTTGATTTTATGAATTATTTCCAGGTAAGCCTGATGAATCCTAAGGTATTAGTTGGGATGTTCATCGGATCCATGATGGCGTTTTTGTTCTGCGGACTTACAATGAATGCAGTTGGACGTGCAGCCCAGAAAATGGTTGAAGAAGTAAGACGTCAGTTCCGCGAGATTAAAGGGATTTTGGATGGAACAGGAACACCGGACTATGCACGCTGTGTTGAGATCTCGACCAAAGGTGCCCAGCGCGAAATGATGCTGCCTTCAATTCTTGCCATTACTGTACCCATTATAACAGGAGTTGTTTTTGGCGTATCAGGTGTAATGGGTCTTCTCGCCGGAAGTCTTTCAACAGGTTTTGTTCTTGCTGTATTTATGGCTAATGCAGGCGGCGCATGGGATAATGCAAAAAAATATATTGAAGAAGGAAATTACGGAGGCAAGGGATCCGCTAATCATAAAGCTGCTGTCGTTGGCGATACAGTTGGTGACCCTTTCAAAGATACTTCAGGCCCAAGTCTGAACATCCTTATCAAGCTAATGAGCATGGTATCTATCGTTATGGCAGGACTTACGGTAGCATTTAGTTTGTTGTAATACAGAAAATTATATTGCTGAGAGGCTGCCTGTAAAGGCAGCCTTTCTTATTTTATCACTCCCCGCATTGTGATTCGTCAAGAATTCAAACGCCTATTTGGTTTATTTTTGCAGGGATATATCCTGAGTTTTTGCATTTACAGTCATGACTACCAAAAAAATTGCTTTGTTTATTTTTCTGTTCGTGTTCACGTTCAGACTACAGGCAGCATACCTGCTTATTCCGATGGATCAGACCCAGACCAACCACCTCAAGGCATACGGCATTGCTTTCTGGGTTTTGCAACAGGACGTGGAGATCAGCTGGCTGTTGAACTACCGTGGAGGCAGTTACCTAATGCCCTACCATCAGACTTTTGAAAAGGAATGCCGGTTAAGAAATGTTGCTTTTCAGGTCATAGCTGACGTTCAGGCTGAATCAATACTTGCGCTAATCGCTGATCCCTCAGCCAATATGGACGAGATGAAGATGCAGAAGGTTCCCAGAATAGCCGTGTATTCACCAAAGAACAAACTCCCCTGGGACGATGCTGTTACTTTGGTTTTAACCTATGCTGAGATTCCCTACGATGTGATCTACGACGATGATGTACTTGACGGGATGTTGCCCGCATACGACTGGTTGCACCTTCATCATGAAGATTTTACTGGTCAGTTTGGTAAATTCTGGGCCAGGTACAGGCATTTTCCCTGGTATCAGGAGGATGTCCGGCTTCAGGAAGAAACAGCTGCACGACGAGGTTATAGCAAGGTGTCACAACTCAAACTTGCTGTGGTAAAAAAGATAAGGGAATTTGTTGCCGGTGGGGGCTATATGTTTGCTATGTGCTCGGCTACAGATAGTTATGATGTTGCTTTGGCGGCTGAAGGTCTGGATATTTGCGATGTAATGTTTGATGGCGACCCCATCAGACCAGGTGATCCTGACCGCCTTAACTACCACAATTGCTTTGCATTTACTGATTTCACGGTTGTAACCAACCCACAACAATATGAGATTTCAAATATTGATGTTACAGAGTACAGGTCTTCAAGTATAAACCAATCCAACGATTATTTCTCCTTGTTTGAATTTTCGGCAAAATGGGATCCGGTTCCAAGCATGCTAACACAGAATCATGAATCTGTTATCAAAGGATTTATGGGACAAACGACAGCATTCAATAAAGAATTGGTTAAGAAAAATGTAGTTATTCTGGGCGACAATAGGTCATTCAACGAAGACCGTTACATACACGGGTCATTTGGCAAGGGTTTCTGGACATTTTATGGCGGACACGACCCGGAAGACTACCAGCATCTTGTTGGCGATCCTCCGACGGAGCTGGATATGTATCCCAATTCACCCGGCTACAGACTCATATTAAATAATGTGCTTTTTCCTGCAGCCAGGAAGAAAAAGCAAAAAACCTGATTACTTTTCAGTCGGCAAGGATGTATTGATCAACCAGTCAATTGATTGAAATAATAAAACATTTGGTAAATTGAGAAGAAAATACTGACTGCAGCTATCTGACGTCTCACCATAAGAATAATAACCACTATCAGGAGTAAGATTGCCAAAACGAATAAGCGAATTGCCTTCACTGAAATAGGCACAGCCCTCTTTCAATGCAAATGCCTCTTGTGTTTCTGAATCCACCTCGAAATAATAAGCAGTTCGTGCAGAAGAAACAGCACTTGCCGAAAACCAGTCACCCAACTTATAATACTGTTGGTCAGAGCTATGGTGTAAACTGATCTCCATATTAGATTCAAATAATATGTCGAGTTCACTGTTGTCACTTGTAAAACTGCCTCCTTCCACTTCCAGTTTATAAGTGTCTTTAAAGGTGCTTTGGGAAAGTTTTGTTATAATGAATTTGTCAAACCCGATTGGTTGCTCATCAAGCAAGAATGAATCAAAGGAAAGAGCAATTTCTTCGTTTAGCATGAGATTTGTGCCAGGTATTTCAGCCGTTATTGTCCCTTTTCGATAGCGTTTGTAAGGATCCGGCACACCCCATTCGTCATAGCGTATTACGAGGTTAAATACCTCATCTTGTGAATAAAGGTAGGCGTGTGCCTCATCAACCTTTGAATAGCCATCCTTAATCAGTGTCGAATCGTGGATTGATTTTATGAAGGTAGCCGCAAGCTGCACCAGCGTGTGCTCTACGAGCACCAGATTATGTGCAGCCGACAAATGAGGCCTGTAGCTGTGTTCTCCTCCTGATTTTCTGCAACCGAAGTGAAGCACAAAAAGAAGGACAAACAGCCAGATCAAAAGCGGTTTTTTCATTTCGGACTAAGCCTTTGGTAGGTTTCAAAAGTATAACTAAAATCGTTTTGTGGATCGTCATCAACAAATATTGTTTCTGTCAATTGCCATTGGCTTGCGTCAATCTCGGGAAAAAAAGTGTCTCCTTCAAAATCTTTATTGACTATGGTTAGGTAAAGCTTATCGGCGATGGATAAAAATTGAGTATAAACCATTCCACCACCGATGACAAAAACTTCCTTTTCCCGGCTCACCATTTCAAGAGCAGCCGGGATCGAGGTGGCTGTTTCGCACGAATCAAAATGTTCTCCTTCTGTGTCGGTAAGTATAATGTTTCTGCGGTTAGGAAGTGGGCCATTTGGTAACGAAGCGAGGGTTCGTTTTCCCATGATAACGGTGTGCCCGGCGGTTATCTTTTTAAATCGCTTCAGGTCATTCGAAATATGCCAGAGCAATTGATTGTTTAGTCCGATGGCATGATTTTGTGCAATTGCCACTATGATCGAAATAATTGGCTTGTTTTTTTGCATAGGATAAGTTTAGACTGCAATATCTCCTTTTATATGAGGATGGGGATTGTAACCTGTAATCTCAAAGTCTTCGTAAGTAAACTGGAAAATATCAGTTATCGCTGGATTAATTTTCATTTCCGGTAGTGGTCTGGGTTCGCGACTCAACTGGAGCAAAACCTGATCAAGGTGGTTCAGGTAAATATGGGCATCCCCAAATGTGAGGATAAACTCGCCGGCCTGCAGGCCTGTTACTTGAGCCATCATTAAAGTTAGCAACGAATAGGAAGCTATATTGAAAGGAACACCGAGAAAAACGTCAGCACTTCGCTGATACATCTGGCATGATAACTTTCCATTAGCTACATAAAACTGAAACCATGCATGACAAGGAGGTAAGGCAGCCTTGCCGGAAGCAACATTTTCAGCAAACGAAATACCGGAATCGGGCAAAACTGATGGGTTCCATGCAGCGACAATAAGTCTTCTGCTATCCGGATTCTGTTTGATCTGTCTGATAACATCACTGATCTGATCAATTCCTTCGTTGTTCCAGTTTCGCCATTGGGCACCATATACAGGGCCCAGATTACCGTTGTTGTCGGCCCATTCATTCCATATACTAACTTTATTTTCAGTAAGGTATGTTATATTGGTGTCGCCTTTAAGAAACCACAGTAATTCATAAATGACAGACCTAAGGTGAAGTTTTTTAGTGGTCACAGCTGGAAAACCCTGACTGAGGTCGAAACGCATTTGGTGGCCGAAAATGCTTAAAGTTCCTGTGCCTGTACGGTCTGTTTTTTTGACACCTTCTTCAATTATTCTTTTAAGTAATTCGTGGTATTGCTTCATAAAATAACTTTGTTAACCGATAAGCATCCCTACTATTGTGGCTGACATCAGTGATGCGAGTGTGCCTCCCAACAGTGCCTTTAGGCCAAGACGCGACAAAAGAACTCTTTGGTTGGGAGCCAGGGAGCCAATACCCCCTATCTGAATCCCAATTGAGGCAAAATTAGCAAAGCCACATAACATATAGGTTGCCATGATTACGGATTTTGGGTCTGCCAGCAATCCTCCTGCCTTCATTTCTGAAAGACTTAAATATCCGATGAATTCTGTCATGATGATCTTTTCACCCAAAAGCCGGCCTAACAAAGTGATGTCCTGACCATGCACACCAATCAGCCACATGACTGGAGAAAAAATATAGCCTAACATGAATTGAAGCGATAAATCACTGTAACGCCCATCAGTTGCTTCAGCGATAAGGCTGTTCAATCCAAACCAGTTACCCATAGAAATGGTGATGTAGTTGATCATTGCAAGAAAAGCAATAAAAACCAGCAGCATAGCTGCAACGTTTGCAGCCAGTTTGAGCCCTTCGGTTGTGCCGTTCGAGATTGCGTCCAATACGTTACTGCCAATCTGATCTTTACCGATTTCAACTGTTTTGTCAATAGACTCGGTCTGGGGAAAAAGAATCTTGGAAATTACAATAGCTCCAGGTGCAGCCATCACGGATGCCGTAAGCAAATGTTTTGCAAAGAGAAGGCGTTGTACAGGATCATTGCCTCCCAAAAAACTTATATAAACAGCAAGAACTCCGCCAGCAAGTGTTGCCATGCCTCCCATCATCACAAGAAGAATTTCCGACTTGTTCATTTTTGACAGATAAGCCTTAATCATAAGCGGTGACTCGGTCTGTCCGAGGAAAATATTGCCGGCAACCGACAAACTTTCAGCTCCTGACAGGTTCATCAGTCGGGTCATAATCCAGGCCAGCGCCTTAACAACTCTTTGGATGATTCCCAGGTAAAAGAGCAGGCTGGTAAGCGCAGAAAAGAAAATGATGGTAGGTAGTATTTGCACAACAAAATTTTGAAGGGCAGACTCAATGTCGTTGGTTATGAAGGAACTGAATAGGAATTCTGTTCCGGCCTTAGTAAAATCAAGTACCAGAACAAACATCTTGCCCACAAACTCAAAAAAGTACTGCACGGCTGGAACAAAAAGCACTCCCATGGCCAGAAGAAGCTGGAGCGACAAACCTATACCCACTGTTTTCCAATTAATTTTTTTTCGATTTGAACTGAAGATGAATGCAATAACTAATAACCCAAACATGCCTAACATCCCGCGTAAAGTGGTTATCAGACTGAAGCCAGATCTTTTTTCTATCTGCAACAGATTGGATTTATCAGCTTGAGTTTGTGCAATTGTGGAGTCCGGCGTCTGCACAGTCAGCGTCTGTTCTTTAACATCTGAAACGCTGTCGGACTGAGCGTGGGCGAAGAAGGGGATCGTTAACAATAATATAAGAATCAGATATATAAACAATTGTTTTTTGTCCATAAAATGCTCAGATTTTGATGTTGTTTTCAGTACTTGTTTCGCCTCTTACTTATTTCATCTCGTATTCGTGAGGCCTTTTCATATTCTTCATTCTCTATAGTTTTCTGTAACATATCTTCAAGTTCGTCAGTCAGATACTCGGTAAACTCGTCATCTTCTGCTCCTTCTTGCTCTATGTTAACTTCTGTTGCAGGTTCTTCTTCTTCAGTTTTGATTACAATGCCTGCTTCGTCAAGAATTTTCTCAAAAGTATACATGGGGCATCTGTATCTTATTGCAAGAGCAACTGCATCTGAAGTGCGGGCGTCAATTTCGCTGACCACACCTTCATGATCACACACCAGGACAGCATGAAAAACACCTTCTTTAAACTTGTTGATGATAACTTCCAGAATCTTGATTCCGTAATGATCAGCAAAGTTTTTAAAAAGATCATGGGTGAGCGGTCTTGATGGCTGCATGCGTTCGATACCCAATGCAATCGATTGCGCTTCAAAGCCTCCTATGATAACAGGCAGTCGCCTGACTCCGCCTATTTCGCCCAAAATAAGTGCATAAGCACCGCTTTGTGACTGACTATAAGACATGCCTACTATTTCTAGCCCGATTTTGGTCATGGAATTTGATGAATTCAGTGTATAAAAATACTACAAATCACTAGCATGGCAATTGGTTGATTCAAATACTTCTTTAATATTTTTTAACAGCGATACCTGAAAAAACTATCGTTCATAAGTTATTCAATGTTTGATAATTCGTGAATAGATACTACTTTTGCGCCCACAAAAAACATTTTCTAGAATTTTCTATATCATTCAACCACCCAACCTAACTTAAATTATGCAGCAGATTATTTGGTACATTCCCCTGGCAGGTGTCCTGGGGTTAATTTTTATTTATTTGAAATCCAATTGGATAGATAAACAAGATGCCGGAAATGAGAAAATGCAACGGATTGCAGGCTACATCGCACGTGGTGCAATGGCATTTTTAAAAGCTGAATACAGGATACTTGCCATTTTTGTTGCTTCTGTTTCGTTGCTTTTGTTTGTAAAGGGTTCATATGAACCAGGAAGTAACGGGTTCACCGTGATTTCATTCATTTCCGGTGCCGTGCTCTCGGGCTTGGCAGGATTTATTGGCATGCGTGTGGCAACAAAAGCAAACGTCAGGACAACTCAGGCTGCCCGCAAATCGCTGAACGATGCTCTTCGGGTAGCTTTCACTGGCGGCAGTGTGATGGGAATCGGAGTAGTTACATTAGGTTTGCTCGGAATGAGTTTGCTATTCATCCTGTTCCGTAATTTTATTGGTGTTTCCTGGACGCTTGAAGTTGTGCTGAATGTTTTATCTGCTTTTTCGCTTGGTGCTTCCTCTATTGCGCTTTTTGCGCGAGTGGGCGGTGGAATTTACACCAAAGCGGCTGATGTTGGTGCCGACCTTGTTGGAAAGGTTGAAGCTGGAATACCTGAAGACCACTATCTGAATCCTGCCACCATTGCCGATAATGTTGGTGATAATGTTGGCGATGTAGCCGGTATGGGTGCGGACTTATTCGAGTCCTATGTAGGATCAGTAATTGCAGCCATGGTACTTGGAGCGGCCTTTGTTGCCATGCCGCAGGTTGCGGGTTATTTTGACCTTGGACCTGTTTTACTGCCCCTGGGTCTGGCTTCAATGGGTATCGTTACAAGTGTCATTGGGACATTTTTTGTGAAGGTTAAAGGTAATTCCAACCCGCAAAGTGCACTTAACCGCGGCGAATTTATCTCCTCTGCACTCATGGTCATATTGTCGTTCTTCCTGATTAGGTTGTTTCTTCCTGAGTCATGGGTTTATTACCGTGCCGACGGATCAATGATGGAATATACATCACTTGGGGTTTTCTGGGCTACACTTATTGGTCTGGGAATAGGCATTGGCATTGGAAAAGTTACTGAGTATTACACAGGAAGCGGAGGCAAAGCCGTAAAGTCTATCGTACAACAATCACATACAGGTGCTGCCACCAATATTATTGCAGGACTTGAATTAGGAATGAAATCGACAGCGATTCCAGTTCTTGGTCTTGCATTTGCAATCATCTTCTCCTATCATTTTGCCGGTCTTTATGGAATTGCTATTGCTGCAGTTGCTATGCTGGCCAATACGGGTATCCAGCTGGCTGTTGATGCCTACGGGCCAATTGCCGATAATGCAGGTGGAATCGCTGAAATGAGCGAACTTCCGAAAGAAGTCCGGCAAAGAACTGATAAACTCGATGCCGTTGGGAATACTACAGCTGCTATTGGAAAAGGCTTTGCCATTGCTTCAGCTACTCTTACGGCTCTTGCATTATTTGCAGCCTTCATGACACAGGCAAATATTATGGTTATCGATGTTTCAAAACCCCTAATTATGGCCGGACTGCTTATAGGAGGGATGCTGCCTTACCTGTTCTCTTCAATGGCTATGGGTGCAGTTGGTCGTGCCGGGCAAAAGATGATCAACGAAGTGCGCCGGCAGTTTTCTGATATCCCAGAGCTAAAAAATGCCCTTGCGGTTCTGAAAAAATATGACGGTGATGTTCATAAAGCCAACGAAGCTGAGCAAAAGATACTCAAGGATGCGGAGCATGCAGCCCAATATGAAAAATGTGTTGAAATTTCCACAGAGGCCTCTTTGAAAGAGATGGTTCTTCCTGGCCTTTTGGCAATCCTTGCACCTGCAGTAGTGGGTTTTGTAGGTGGTGCCGAAATGCTTGGGGGTATGCTCGCCGGTGTGATGGCATCAGGTGTGCTGCTGGCTATTTATCAAAGTAACGCTGGGGGAGCCTGGGACAATGCCAAGAAAATGATCGAAGAGGGCGTTGTGCACGAAGAAGTCCATCATGGAAAAGGAAGCGATTCCCATAAGGCGACTGTGGTTGGCGACACTGTTGGTGACCCATTTAAAGACACAAGCGGACCTTCATTGAACATCCTGATTAAGCTGATGTCGGTAGTGGCACTTGTAATTGCTCCCAGTATAGCTGAAGAAGTCGTTAGGCCTCCTGATAACAAGCCGCTTCAGATTACACCCAGCCAAACCGGAGCTAAAAATACTGAAATAGGGAAACAGGGGAGTGTCATCGGATTTGAAGAGGCACAATCCGGATCACATCAGTAAGCTTAAATCAAAGACGGTCGGTCAGGTAGTCTCTGGCCGACTTTTTTCTTTTAGGATTTCTGTTATCATTTTCTTTAAAGTCATATTCTGTAGCTATTGACTGCTGAAGATCAGTAGTTTTCTGTAATTTCTGATGCTTGCTCTTAAAGCAGTATTTACTAACTCTTAATAATTGGCTCAATGAAACTTGATGATTTACAATCCTTTTAATAACATTTATTTGGCTGATGATCAGAAATTGATACTCTGTCATCATATGCAGTTCATTACATTCCAACAGCAATGATTAAATTGAAATAGTAACCTTCATATGGTGCTCTTAAATTGGTAGTTAGCCTGTTTCCATTGCTTCTTATAATGGTGCTCCTGTTTAGATGAGCCAGATGCCCTCCGCTGATTCCTAATGAAATATACTCATAAAATAGTTCAAGTGAGGTAAGGATATTTACTGATACGTTTAAGCCAGCCATCGCGACAAAATCATGAAACCTAATATCCAATGTTTTGTCATTAAGGTATTCTTCCAGTGGGATTCTGTCTGCTTTCGAGAAGTTCTGTAGCCTTCGCCTTACCCAGCCAAACCCAGCTTCAGGCCCTATGCTAATTCTTTTGTTTTCGTAGAGGGAATAACCAACTTTGACCATGAGCAAATGACTTGTCAATTTCCGGCCAATAGTGTCATGCCTGTCATTTAGGCGTTCAATGTGGCCATAGCCAGCTGCAATTGTAGTTTTATTTATTGGAACATGCAGTCCGACAACAATATGAGGTTTATCTGATTCGATCATTTTGATGTTTTTGTTGCCAAGAAAAGGTTCAAAAGCATCGAAATCAATGTGGTAAAATGGAAATTCAAAAGCCAAAGCAACAGCCTTTTTTTGGTTTTTACTTAAGTGTTTCGTAATACCTTCATCCAGTGTACTGTCCTTTTGAAGGATTAAATCAGGAAGTACAACTTCGCCGGGCTTAAGTGCATACATCAGACTTATATAACCTTTGTAACCAAACAAGATTATTCCGGGACTGTCTGAATCGAGAGTCAATTTAAAGCTCCCATCGCTTTTAGTCAACGTGCATCGGTTTGTCTGTATCTGGCAAACAATGATGTCCATCATCGGAAAACCGGCTTCATTGATAACTTTTCCGGTAATAGTTTGCTGTGCTGTTGACGAAAAACTAATTGCTAACAACATAGTAACAAATGATATAAACTTCATCCTGGCCTTATTGAAATAAAGATTCTTCATGCCATTAAAGGTAGAGATTTATTTAAAGACATGTTAAACCAATCATTCATTTTGTTGTTAATTAGTTAACAATAATCTTAATGAGATACGTTTCAATTGAAAGGCATTCTGTACTTTTGTACACTGTACACTTAATGCATTTAATAGATACATTAACCCTTAAAATAGTTTTAATATAATGATTACCAACAACTTTTCAAAAAGGCACATAGGTCCGGGCCAGACTGAAACAGAAGCAATGCTCGCGCGGATTGGTGTTGCATCCGTTGAACAACTCATCAACGAAACCATTCCTCACAAGATCAGGCTGAAAGACAAACTGGCTCTACCCGCAGGGATGAATGAAATGGAATACCTGAGCCATCTGAAAGACTTAGGCAGGAAGAATAAACTGTATAAGTCATACATTGGATTGGGATACTACAATACCATAACCCCCGGAGTGATTACACGCAATGTACTTGAAAATGCGGGTTGGTATACGGCTTATACACCCTATCAGGCCGAAATTTCTCAAGGAAGGCTTGAGGCATTGCTGAATTTTCAGACTATGATCTGCGATTTTACTGCTATGCCCATTGCCAATGCATCCTTGCTCGACGAAGCTACGGCTGCCTCAGAGGCAATGATCATGTTCTACAATTCCAGAAGCCGCACACAGACAAAAGCAGGTGTATGCAAGTTTTTTGCTTCCGACGGCCTGTTTCCGCAAACAATTGATGTGCTCAAAACCAGAGCAGTACCACTTGGGATTGATGTTGTTGTTGGTTCTTTTGATAAGGGTTTTGTAGCTGAAGAATTCTTCGGAGCCATGTTTCAGTACCCCGATCAATATGGACAGATATATGATAATGAAGAGCTTATCCGAACACTTAAAGAAAAAGAGGTTCAGGTTGTTGTTGCAGCTGACCTGCTTAGTCTTGCCTTGTTGCGCCCACCGGGCGAATGGGGTGCTGATGCCGTAGTTGGCAGCAGTCAGCGTTTTGGTGTGCCAATGGGTTATGGAGGGCCACACGCCGGCTATTTTGCAACAACCGATAAATACAAACGATCCATACCGGGACGAATCATCGGTGTTTCTAAAGATGCTAACGGAAACAGTGCTTTGCGGATGGCACTGCAGACCCGTGAACAGCATATCAAGCGCGAGAAAGCCACATCAAACATTTGCACAGCTCAGGCACTATTGGCTTCAATGGCAGCATTTTATGCTGTGTATCACGGCCCGTCCGGCATCCGTTCCATTGCCCGTCACATTAATATTCTAACTGCTGTGCTGGCTCAGGAAATCACTAAGATTGGATTTAAACAGATAAATTCTGAATATTTCGACACCATTAGAATCAATCTTCCCGAGAAAGTGTTCATCGAAGATATCTATCAGGCAGCTATCGAACACCAGATCAATTTCAGGTATATTAATAACCATGAGTTTGGTATCAGCCTCGATGAAACCACGAGCCTTGATGATGTAAACGAAATCATTCGTCTGCTGGCAATGGTAAAGGGTGTTGATTACGACAAATTTGTTTGCGACCCGGAGGTGTGTAGCAAATTGACCACCTTCGAACCTGTTTTCAACAGGGATTCAGAATACCTGACCCACCCGGTATTTAATACCTATCATTCGGAAACCGACATGATGCGGTACCTCAAAAAGCTCGAGAATCGTGATCTGGCGCTCAACCGGACAATGATTCCTCTTGGTTCGTGCACCATGAAACTGAATGCTGCTGCAGAAATGTTTCATTTGAGTTGGCCTGAATTTGCAAACATTCATCCTTTTGTGCCAGCCGAACAGGCACAGGGATATAGGCAACTCATCCGTTCGCTTGAGAAGGATTTATGCGAAATCACAGGCTTTAAGGCAATGTCGTTTCAGCCAAACTCGGGTGCCAGTGGTGAATATGCTGGTTTGCTTGTTATCAGGGAGTATCTGATCAGCAAAGGAGAAGCCAGCCGCAACCTATGCCTAATCCCATCATCTGCTCACGGAACTAATCCTGCAAGCGCAGTCATGGCCGGAATGGAGGTGATGGTCGTGAAGTGTGACGAATCTGGCAATATTGATCTCAACGACTTGAGAGAGAAAGCTGAGACAAACAAAGATAGGCTCGCTGCCATCATGGTTACCTATCCTTCTACTCATGGTGTATATGAGGAGGGAATATGTGAAGTTATTGATATCATCCATCGTTTTGGAGGTCAGGTTTATATGGATGGTGCAAATATGAATGCTCAGGTTGGGCTGACAAGCCCTGGTTTTGTGGGAGCTGACGTATGCCACCTCAACCTGCACAAAACATTTGCAATTCCGCATGGAGGCGGAGGGCCAGGTGTTGGACCAATTGGCGTGGCAGAGCACCTTGTGGAATTCCTTCCAGGACATTCCATGATCGAAACAGGTGGAAAAAAAGCAATCACAGCCGTTTCAGCTGCTCCTTTCGGAAGTGCTTTCATTCTTCCTATTTCTTATGGTTACATTAAGTTACTTGGTGGTGACGGGTTGACCCAGGCTACTGAAATGGCTATTGTATGTGCCAATTACCTAAAAGAATCGCTCAAAGACCATTATCCTATATTATACGCAGGTAATAAAGGTCATGTAGCGCACGAAATGATTCTCGATTGTAACCAATTCAGCAAAACAGCCGACCTAACAGTGGTGGATATAGCCAAAAGATTGATGGATTACGGATTCCATGCCCCTACAGTTGCATTCCCGGTGCATGGTACACTCATGGTTGAGCCTACTGAAAGTGAGCCACTTAGAGAACTTGATCGCTTTATTGAAGCTATGATTTCTATCAGGAGCGAAATTGCGGAAATTGAACAGGGTAAGGCTGATAAATCAGATAACGTGGTTAAACATGCACCACACACTGCACCTATGGTAATTGCCACCGATTGGAATTTTCCCTATACACGCGAGAAAGCAGCTTTTCCGCTACAGCATCTTACTGATGACAAGTATTTCCCTCCTGTTACACGAATAGATGACGCCTATGGAGACCGAAACCTCGTATGCACTTGTCTTCCAGTGTCTGACTATGAATAGGAATGATGTTCCAAAACCATTGCAGACAACTAAAAATTGAAGCTAAACCCTGTTTCATGAATTAAAAATAAGACCAGATTATATTCTGGTCTTATTTTTTAAATCACTGAAATTCCATACCTTGTGCGGTTCGCAATATTTTATCAGACATTCCTAAGTACTCCGGTTTCAATAAGGCAATGATGAATTATTTCCCAAGTACGTTCAATGTCGTTGTCGAGACCAACGCTAAAACGAACTAATCCTTCGGACATGCCCATTTCCTGTTGAACTGATTCAGGCACTTCCGAAGAGGTGCTTTTGCCCGGATTACTGAAAAGTGTTTTGAAATATCCCAGACTGACCGCCAGATAACCAACGCCTTCACTTTCCATCTTCTCCATAAGACAGTTTGCTTTTTCTGAAGTGCCTAGATCTATTGCTATTATACCCCCGAAACCATAGCGGGGATCCATCATCTTTTTCAGCGTATCATGGCCCGGATGACTGCTCATGCCAGGATAAATAATTTTTATACCAGCCATTTCAAATTTTTCCGCCAGAAAGTTTGCGTTGAAACTGTGCTGCTTCATCCGGATATGGAGGGTGTGCAAATTCTTAAGAATTGAAGAACTGCGCAAAGGATCCAGCACGGGTCCAAGCAGCATTGCAGTTCCGCTGTTTACATCAACGAGACTGTTGATGTAATCATTTGATCCGCAAATGGCTCCGGCAACACAGTCGTTTTTTCCGTTAATGAACTTAGTCATGCTGTAAACAGTAATATGTGCGCCATTCCGGCAGGGTGCAACCATCAGGGGCGTAAAAGTGTTGTCAACAACGAGTTTGATTTCATGTTCGTCTGCAATTGCCCTGAGTAATGGAAGGTCGCTGATCTGCAGGAGCGGATTCGTCATGGTTTCAGTATAGATTAACTTTGTGTTCCCGCGAATGGCAGCCCGCACCTGATCAGGCTTGGTGATGTCCACAAAGGTAACACCAATGTTAAACTTGGGAAGGTATTTCTGCAAAAATGCAAATGTGCCTCCGTAAGTTGTCATGCTCGATACAATATGGTCACCTGATTGAACTAGCTGTAGTATGGCACAGGTGATTGCGCCCATACCACTGGCTGTAACCCATGCTGCTTCAGTACCTTCCATTGCCGCCAGTGCATCAGCAAGATATTTATTGCTTGGATTCCAGTGTCTGGAGTAGAGAAAACAGCCTTCTGCTTCACCCTGAAATGTTTCACTCATTGTTTTGGCCTGCATAAATGTATAAGTGGCCGAATCGGTGATCGAAGGGTTAACATCGCCAAATTCGCCAAATTGAAGCAGGTTTTGAATGTTTGTAGCTCCGTCAAATTTCATGATTTTTTTTTTTTTTGACAAAAATAAGTATCTTAAGCTAAGGTGATGATAAGGATTAAATAGTGCAAGTAAAATTATGCAAATAATTAAAATATATTAGTAAATTTGCTGATTAGAGATAAATATGTAATTAGTTTATTATTTTTATGAACAATAACTTTCATCTTGATAGTCTGGATAAACGAATTGTGAAGTTTTTGTTGCGTGATGCACGAACTCCTTTTACCGAAATTGCCCGAAAATGCAGGGTTTCCGGTGCTGCAATCCACCAGCGGATGGCCCGGATGAAGGAGGCCGGCCTAATTAGCGGGTCGTATCTCAGGCTTAATCCAAAGGGACTGGGATATCATACCTGTGCATTTATTGGAATTCAGGTAAACCTGACTACCACCAGCACACATGAGGAAGTTTTTGACCGCATCAGTCAAATTCCTGAGATTATCGAATGCCACCATATTAGCGGAAAATATTCATTGTTGGTCAAGGTATATACAAGAAACAACGAACACCTTAAGAAAATAATTGTTGAGCGAATTCAATCAATCCCGGAGATTACATTTACTGAAACCTTCATCTCCCTTGAGTCAGGTTTTGAGCGCGAATTACCTGTTGAATAGACTCCTTATTCGATTTTCACTAATTTCGGCCCATAAAAGTGACCTATGAGAACAATATTAGTTGGTATTATTATACTGATATTTATATCCGTACAACTGATGCGCGGAGGAGCTGCACGGTATACGATAGAAGGGGATGGAAGCGGATATTATGCTTATCTGACAACTGTTTTTGTTTACAAAACGACTGATTTTAAGGATGTGTACAGCTTTGAGAAGTCATGGCGTGGTCTAGATTATATGGCCCATTATTTTCATACTTATGGAGATAAACTGATCAACAAGTATTTTTTGGGCACTTCCCTGCTCATACTTCCCTTTTTTTTAATGGCAATGCTTTTTTGTCTTATTTCGGGAATTCCACCTGATGGGTATAACTTTATCTTTCAGTATTCAGTAGCAATGGCGGCTGCTTTTTATACTTCTGCGGGTCTGCTTTTTCTTAACCGGTCACTTCGTACATTTGGAATTGATAAAGTGTTGGTTTTTATACTTTTGCTTGTTATGCTTTTGGGGACCAACCTTTTCTATTATACATTTTTACACCCCTCCATGTCCCATGCCTATTCCTTTTTTGCGGTTTCAGCATTCCTTTATTGTGTTCGTTCATTTTTTATCCAACCCTCAGGAAAATGGGTGCATTTGGCAGCACTTAGCCTGGGATTAGTCATGCTCATCCGCCCGACCAATATGCTTGTTATCATGGCTGTGCCTTTTATTGCTGGCAGTTTAGGTGTGTTTAAGAAAGGGGTAGATTTCATATTCCGTAAAAATTTGCAGTTGATTTCCAGTGCAATAGTTTTTTTCATGGTATTTGGCTTACAGTGGTTGTTTAATTTCATTCAAACGGGCAAAGTTTTTATATGGTCATACAACCACGAAGGATTCAATTTTTTGAAACCTGAATTTTTTGATTTTTTAGTGAGCTACCGCAAGGGTTTCTTTGTTTATACCCCATTATTTTTGCTTCTTTTGCCCTCGTTGGCTTGGTTGTTCATTTACGACAGGTATAAGGTATTTAGTTTTGGGCTGTTTTTTGTTTTATTGACTTATGTGTTGTCTTCATGGTGGAACTGGTTTTTTGGTGACAGTTTCGGGATGAGGGCTCTTATTGATTACTATCCCTTGTTTTTAGTCCCTGTTGCTTTGTTTCTTAAATCGTTGTCAACAAACCGTAAATATTCATTAGTAGCAGCTTCATACATCCTTATAGTATTGACAATCAACTTGATTCAATCATACCAGTATAATGCCAGGATAATTCATCCTGATTCAATGACTCGTGATAAATACTGGTATGTTTTTCTTAAAACCGGCGATGAATACAAGAATGTTTTTGGGGGCTTCAGTGAACCAGTGTACCAATTTCCTTATGAAAGTGATAAATTGGGGTACTTCAATGATTTTGAGTCAACCTACTCTGATTGGAGTCAGGATGGGATACAGTCGGTTTCTGATGCATGGTCGGGAAACAGGGTCGCCCGTATGGGTGGGACAACAATTTATAGTCCGACCTTGGTACTCGACAACAACAAACTTTCTTTAAGAGGTCATCCTGTATATGTTGATGTTCGGGTTATGTATCGGGAAATCAGACCTGAAGCAGCAGGTGATGCCCTTCTTGTGTATGCTGCAACCGACAGAAGAAATTTATTGTTGTTTTATAAAACATTCAAATTAAAACAATTACCTGGTGATATGACAAAAACCTGGCACAATGCTGAATTTGGGTTCAAAGTTCCTGAATGGAATGATGAAGTGCAACAGGTGAAAATATATATATGGCAAAGAGGTGAGGCAGGTTTTGAGTTGGATGATTTCGAAATCAGGTTTACTTTGCTGAATAACCAATAAAACCATATGCAGGAAGATCGTTTTAACAGGTTTAACAACCAACTGAAAGAGGGAGAGGACTATTACATGGAGAATGGTTATCGAGTCATGACCAGGGAGTTTTTGCTTAAGAGGGGATATTGCTGCGGTAATGGCTGCAGGCACTGTCCCTACTTTCCCAAACATATCAAAGGAAATCGGAATACCTGATCGTGATTTAGAAACGCAAGTTGTGCAACTGTTTTAACAAAGAAACCACCTCAGTTGCTTCCTTCACATCATGTACCCTGATCACATCAGCACCATTCAACAATGCAATAGTGTTCAAAACCGTTGTTCCGTTTAGTGCATCTTCCGGGGTAACATTCAACACCTTGCCAATCATTGATTTTCTTGAAATTCCGACAAGTAAGGGATAGCCAAACACGCCTAATTCCCCAAGCCTGCGGAGTATTGTGTAATTTGCTTGCATTGTTTTTCCAAATCCAAAACCAGGATCAAGGATGAGTTGTGTGGCACCCGCTGCCCGAAACTCATTGATCTGAGCAGCGAAGAATGCGGTAATCTTATCCATGACATCTGAGTCAAGCGGATGGTTCTGCATGGATTCCGGTGTGCCGTGAACATGCATCATTATATAAGGTATGTTATGCTTTCCAACGAAAATGACCATTCCCGGATCAAATCTGCCGCCTGAAATGTCGTTTACTACTGCCGCACCCTCTTCATAACAGGCTTTAACCACTGCTGACCTGTAAGTATCAACCGAGACTGGTGTTTCGGAGAAGTTTCGTATTAATAGACGCAGCACTGGTAGCAAACGTTTTATTTCCTCTTCTTCACTTATTTCTTTGGCTCCTGGTCGTGTTGACATTGCCCCCAGATCTATGATGTCTGCTCCCTGTTTCAGCATTGTTTCGGCCCGGGACAACGCTTTACCTGATTCGTCAAACTGCCCGCCATCATAGAATGAATCAGGTGTGACATTTAGGATGCCCATTACTGCCGGACGGCTAAACTTATACACCTTTCCATGACAGTGAAAAGCGAAGTTTCGGGAAAAAGAAGTACTTTTATCGTTCATTTCGATTGGAAACTTACCGGCCTGAAACCGACGTTATAATGCAAATGTATGATTTAAAGCGCACAATTCATGGTACAAAATACAGACAGGCAATACGAGGAAATTATTCTGAACTGTCAACGGATTTTTACAGCTAAGATGATGGATTATGGAGCATCATGGAGAATTTTAAGGACATCATCACTTACAGATCAGATTGCTATTAAGGCAAAAAGAATCAGAAACCTTCAGCTGAATGAGATGCGAATGGTTGATGAAGGAATCGAGGGCGAATTTCAGGGAATTATAAACTACTCAGTAATGGCAATTATTCAATTTAGAAAGGGATTTGCTGATTTTCCTGATCTTGATTCAGCCGAGTCAATTGAGTTGTACAGGTCGGTGCTGAACGAGGCATTTGAGCTGATGTCGCGCAAAAACCATGATTATAATGAGGCCTGGCGCGATATGAGGGTTAGTTCGCTCACCGACATTATTTTGACGAAACTTTTTAGAATAAAACAGATAGAAGATAATAACGGAAATACAATTTTGTCGGAGGGTATTGATGCTAATTATTTTGACATAATCAACTATGCCATCTTTGCCCTGATTTTAATGGGTGAATCAGAAAATAATGTTCGGTCATGAAAGTGTTAAGGGAAATAAGTCGCTATTTAGTTGCTGCTGTATTTTTGTTTTCGGGCTTTGTCAAAGGCGTTGATCCATTGGGAACTGCCTACCGTCTCGAGGATTATTTTATCGCCTATGGAACATCCTGGGCCGATCCCCTAGCCTTGTTTTTATCAATTGCCCTATCAACAGCCGAATTCGTCATTGGCGCTTCGTTATTGCTCAATATACGGATGAAATTTATGTCGTGGGCACTGCTGATAATGATGTTATTTTTCACTTTTCTGACACTTTTTGATGCAGTTTATGAACCTGTTTCCGATTGTGGTTGCTTTGGAGATGCCATCAAAATGACCAATTGGCAAACATTTTATAAAAACATTGTTTTGTTGGTTTTTACGCTCATTGTTTTCAGGGGCAGAAAGTTGTTTCGGTCCGGAATGAAACCGGCCAGCCAAATGATAGTTCTTTTGATGGTGCTCTCAGGATTTGTTTGGTTTTCAGTATATAATTTCCGCCATCTTCCAATGATTGATTTCATGGATTGGAAAATCGGAAGGGATATGACCCCCGACCAAAACCAGACAGAAACGCTTGTTTACCTTACGTTTAAGAACAAGGAAACCGGACAAACCAACGAGTATTTATCCCCTAACTATCCATGGAATGACTCCGTCTGGATGACGCAATGGGATTTTGTTGATCAGAGAATTGTGGTTTTGGGCGAATCAATACAGCATGGACTTTATGCTGAAGATGATAATGGCAATGATGTAACCCTTATGTTGATTGATAATTCAGACCTGGTTTTCGTTGTCGTTTCCTACGACTTCTCACTAGTGAGCAGTAAGGCAATCCGCGCGTTAGAACTACTCTCGAAAGAGCTTAACTTGAGGAATATTGATATGGCCTTGCTCACAAGCTCATTGCCCGAAGAAGTCACAGGTCTCCTTGATGACTACAATCTTTCATTGGACGTATATTATGCCGATGAAGTAGTGTTGAAGACGATGGTGAGGGCAAATCCGGGTCTGATAGCCTTCAGGGAAGGGGTGGTGCATGGAAAATGGCATTACCACGATTTCCCTCATGCTCATAAACTTGACAAATTGTTAGAAGTTGTAAATAATCAGAATCAGACAGAATAAATGGGAGCATTTCTGCTGAGGCGGCTGACGTATGGCATATTTGTGCTTTTAGGTGTGTTAACGCTTGTCTTTGTGTTGTTTACAATTCTACCAGGTGATCCGGCACGCATGGTGCTCGGACAGCGGGCCGATATGGCATCGGTGGAAGCAATACGTCAGGAGTTGGGACTCAATGAGCCGCTTCAAATGCAGTATCTCCACTTTTTGAATGATATTTCACCCTTATCTTTTCACAAAAATAATGTTAAAGCAGACAATTGGTTTTTTGAGCCCACAAAGTACGGAACTCACTTGGTTCTGTTCCAATCGTCTTCTATTGTGTTCGTTTTAAAAAAGCCATACCTGCGCAAGTCATATCAATCAAGGCGTAATGTGACTGACATCCTTGCCGAAGCCTTTCCAATGACACTGATTCTTGCTTCAGTTTCAATGCTTTTTGCTATGGTGGCCGGTGTTCTTATTGGTGTCATTGCAGCTATCATCAACAGCCGCTTGGTTAACAGATTAATACTGGTGTTCTCTGTCCTTGGAATGTCACTGCCTTCCTTTTTTGCAGCCATTTTGTTTGCATGGATTTTTGCTTATGTATTTGCTGATTATACAGGTTTGAGTATGTTTGGTAGTCTGTATGAGGTTGACGACGCTGGAAGAGGCGAAGTGCTCAGGTTACGAAACCTGATTTTGCCTGCATTCACCTTAGGGATCAGACCTCTTGCAATCATTGTTGAACTGACACGTACCACCCTCATGGAGGTGATGTCGCAGGATTATATCCGGACTGCAATGGCAAAAGGATTAAGCCGAACAAGGATCATTGGAATTCACGCACTTCGCAATGCACTAAACCCTGTTATAACAGCAGTTTCGGGATGGTTTGCCTCGCTCATGGCTGGTGCTGTTTTCGTTGAGTATGTTTTTGACTGGAAAGGAATTGGCGTTGTCATTGTGGACGCGTTGGAGAAATATGACCTGCCTGTGATCATGGGTTCTGTTTTGATGATTGCAGTTATCTTGATTTTGATTAATATTGTTGTCGATATTTTGTACGGTTTTTTAGATCCCCGTGCAAGAATTGCCTGAGATTCAAACCTAAAAACTTATATTATGCGTAGAAAAATTGTTGCCGGAAACTGGAAGATGAACCTGACATTTCAGGAAGCCGAGGATTTGATAGAAGACATTCTTGAGCTCCTTGATGAGGAACAGGCCCCTGCTGAGGTAGTCATCTGCCCTCCTTTTCCTTACCTGGAGCTCGCGACGGATTACTCCGAAGAAGCTGTGATACAAGTTGGTGCCCAAAACCTCAGTCCATTTGACGCTGGTGCATACACCGGCGAAATATCCGCTTCCATGTTGAAGTCTATGGGAGTTGCCTATTGTATCATTGGACATAGTGAAAGGAGAAAGTATTTTAATGAAGATGATAAAATGCTTACAGCTAAAGTTAATCAGGCGCTTAAACATGGAGTAAGGCCCATTTTCTGTGTGGGTGAATCATTGCCGGAACGAGAAGCTGGTCGCCATTTTGAGGTGGTCAGGTCACACGTTCGCCATGGTCTTTTTCATTTGGATACTGACGAGTTTCATCGGGTAATAATTGCCTATGAACCCGTATGGGCCATTGGAACAGGAGCAACAGCAACGCCCGAACAGGCTGAAGAAATGCATGCCTACATTCGCACACTGATTACTGAGCGTTATGGGCATGAAGTGGCCGAATCTACTATGATTTTGTACGGCGGAAGCTGTAACTCAGCTAATGCGGCTGAAATATTCGCAAAGAAAGGAGTTGATGGTGGGTTAATCGGTGGGGCTTCGCTAAAAGCCGAAGAATTTGTATCGATCTGCAGGAAGGCCTGATGGATACTGTTTCCGTTAAACTCGCCCTTTCTGAGGCCGGTGTTGCTGCTGAACTGTTGGTGTATATGCTTGGAGAACTTGGTTATGAAGGTTTTCTGGAAGAGGATAGCCTTCTGGAGGCTTTTGTCAAAGCCGAATTATATAGCCAAAGCAAACTGGATGAACTGTTAGCACTTGAGGATTTTAAAAATGTTCACTTACTTACGGTTCAGCAGCATGCAGATCAAAACTGGAATGCTCTTTGGGAAGAATCCTATGACGATGTTATCATTGGCCAAAGATGTCGGGTCAGGGCTCCCTTTCATCCGGTGCGCCCTGATATTGAGTTCGACTTGCTGATCGAACCAAGAATGTCCTTTGGGACTGCACACCACGAAACAACCCATATGATGATTGAACTTCTGCTTGATAGCGAAATAGCAGAAAAATCACTCCTTGATATGGGCTGTGGCACCGCTGTTCTGGCTATTCTTGGCCGAAAACTTGGTGCTTGCCCGGTTGTTGCCATTGACAATGACGAATGGGCTGTTAACAATGCCAAAGACAACATATTACTTAATGAAACTAAGGACATCAGCATTGTTTTCGGTGATGCATCAAAACTTAGTCTTTATAAGACTGATATATTGGTTGCGAATATTAACAGGAATATACTGCTCGCTGACCTTCCTGTGTATGACACTGTCTTGAATCATGGAGGACTACTCTTTCTGAGTGGTTTTTATGAAGATGACCTAAGTAGTATTACCGAGCAATGTTTTAGCCTTGGGTTAATCAATGGCAATGTTATTACCCGCAACAAATGGTGCGCTGCGGTCTTTCATAAACCCTGAATAATGCTACCCATTCTGAGTTTAATTAACTGAAAATAATGTCTGATACCAAAATATGGTGAGAACGATTTATATAATCCTGACCATCCTAATGTTGCAACTGCATCAATCTAATGCAATT